>OJKC01000200.1_pt1 | contig 60527 bp, 54 predicted proteins | sample 1596401 | NCBI WGS metagenome assembly OJKC01 (sample SAMEA4350162, study PRJEB24818) | metagenome | biome: human; feature: gut; material: faeces | place: Denmark | collected 2013-09 | reverse complement strand
AAGGGTTCATAGGGTTCAAAGGGTTCAGAGGGTGGTGGTAGCGGCTTCGCCGCAGTTTTTATAATGCCGCCTTCGGCGGCCCCCTTCCACCACTTTGTGGTCCCCCTCCCCCCGACGAGCGGTGGGAGGCAAGTTTGAAGGGCGCGGTCTCCATCCCCCACAAAATGGGATAGAGGGTTTGAGGCAGCGTTCCTCTCCTCTTTTACGCAGCAGGGAGTATAATAAAGACAGTTGCAAAGGAGGTTTTTCTATGATGAATGAACAGGTCAAGAAAATTCTGGAAAACAATCTTTGGGAAGCAGCCACTGTATGCAGCAAAGGATTCCCCAATGTGGTGCCTGTGGGGTTCAAAGCGGTGCTGGACGACGGGAAGCTGGCCATTGGCGATGTATTCCTGAAACAGACTCTGGAAAACATTGAAGCCAACCACCGCATTGCCATTTCCGCCTTTGATTCCAAAACCACGGAGGGCTACCAGATCAAAGGAAGGGCTGACTATGTAACCGACGGACCTGTGGTGGAAAAATTCAAGGCCCTGGCAGAAGAACTTTTCCACGGTGCCTGCACCACCAAGGGCGCTGTCATTATCACTCCGGAAAAAATCGTAGTCACCACCCCGGGACCGGATAATAAAAAAATCCTTCCCCTGGAATAAATGAATAAAGTAACCTGAAAAGGGCTGTGAAAAAATGGTAATCATTTCTTCACAGCCCTTTTCAATGGCTTCCTTTTCGGTAAATGACAGTCAGCTGCCCGCCGGCATCGTCATCTCGAGCGCAGCGAAGCGGAGCGGAGAAATCTCACGGCTCTATGGTACACGCCTCAGGTTGGCAGGAGATCTCTGGGCTCTGCGTTTCATTAGAGCCCAAAGTCTTTGCCCCATACCGGCGCGTTCCTCCGCTCGAGATGACGGTGTTGGCGGGCAGCATACGGCCATACCTAGGGGAGAAAATTGAACAGAACGATGCCCTGCACCCCCGTCATTTCGACCGCAGCGAAGCGGAGTGGAGAAATCTCCCCCTCTGATGGTACGGGTAGCATTACGGTGGGAGATCTCTCGACTCGGAGTATCATTAGACCCCAAGGTCTTTACCACCATACCGGTCCGTTCCTCCGCTCGAGATGACACAGGGGCTGGAAGCTTACCATCAGAATAAGTCATAAAAAAAGGCTGTGGAAAAATGATTACCATTTTTCCACAGCCCTTTGTCCACGCAAAAAACTCCTGATTCGTCCCATACTGATGCACGGTAGGGCTCAGGCGTTCTGCTTCGATGAATCGGCCAGGGATAGCCGCCTAAGCGGAATGTCTGTGTCGTCAAGGAAGACCAGGTATAGCCATAGTTGCCACCAGGATTTCTAGCAGGTTTTCTTCAGGAGTTTTTATATGGTTGGCGCGCCGGAGAGGTGAATCTCATGAATGCTTCTGTCCTCCCCTCTCCGCTTCCATGGATTGTGCGCTGCGGCATAGGAAGGATTTCGGCCCGGCCTTTTCGCCTCTCTGCTGATATAGTCCGATAAAGGGAGAAACTGTCTCCCCATCAGTCCTGAAAACAAAAGGGCTATGAAGAAATATATGATACCGCCCCGTCATTTCGGCGAAAGCGAAGCGGAGTGGAGAAATCTCACGCCGAAATGTGGCACGCCCCATGGTGGCAGGAGATCTCTCGACTCTGCGTTTCATTAAAGCCCAAAGTCCTTGTCACCCATACCGGCGCGTTCCTCCGCTCGAGATGACGATGTCGGCGGGCAGCATACAGTCATTTGCAGAGGGACAAATTAGCCCAAACGCTGCCCCGCACTCCCGTCATTTCGACCGAAGCGAAGCGGAGTGGAGAAATCTCACTCCGAAGTGTGGCACGCCCCATGGTGGCAGGAGATCTCTCGACTCTGCGTTTCATTAGAGCCCCAAGGTCTTTACCACCATACCGGCAGGTTCCCCCGCTCGAGATGACGATAGCGGCAGGCAGCATACAATCAATCCCGGGAGCAAATTGACCAGAACGATGCCCCACCCCCGTCATTTCGACCGTAGCGAAGCGGAGTGGAGAAATCTCACTCCGAAGTGTGGCAAACTCCATAGTGGCAGGAGATTTCTGGGCTCTGCGTTTCAACAAAGTCCAAAGTTTTTGCCACCCATACCGGCAGGTCCCCCTCGAGATGACGCATGGCTGGAGGCTTGCCATCAGAATAAGTCATCAAAAAAAGACTGTGGAAAAATGATTACCATTTTTCCACAGCCCTTTCTGATGGCTTTCTATTTCTGATTACCAGTTTCTGAATTTAGCTGGTGGATTGTAGAGGCCGCCGGACCAGTCTACCAGGTCTTTCATGTTCTTGGCAGCCAGGAGGTCTCTGGTGGCGTCAGCAGGGTTGATGCCCAGGTCTTCCGGCAGTTTGACGATGCCTTCTTTGCGGAGTTTCTTTGTGATTTCCGGATCTTCCAGTTTGCCTACTTCGGTGTTTCCTGCCACGGCGCGGATAGCGTCCATTCTTTCTTCCATGTTGTGGCATTTATGGAGATAAGCGATACCCACTTCGGAAACGATATGGGTGAGGTCATCGGAGTAGATCATAATCGGTTCCAGGTCCAGGTTGGCATTCTTTTTCAGTGCTACGGCGTCAAGCTGTTCTACGAAGCCCGGGAAGCCTTTGGCGGAGACGGTGGTAATCATCTGGACTACCAGTTTCTTGCCGCGGTTGGCATCGCCCATGAGTTCGAAACGGTTAGCCACTTCGGCGCCTGCTTTCTGCCATGCCGGGGTAACATGACGGCGGCCTTTGGCATCGCAGCCCATGTTCGGTGCGCCGCCGAAGCCTGCCACGTTGTTCTTGGTGGCGGTGGAGGAGTTGCCGTATTTATCGATCTGCATGGTGGAGCCGATGAACATGTCTGCTGCATAGTGGCCTGCTGCCTGGCAGAAGGCTCTGTTGGAGCGCATGGTACCGTCCGGTCCGATGGCGAAGATGTCAGGGCGGGCTTTGATGTATTCTTCCATGCCTACTTCGGAGCCGAAGGAGTAGACAGCCTGTACCCAGCCTGTTTCAATGGCAGGAATCAGGGTGGGGTGCGGGTTCAGTACCCAGTGGGTGCAGATCTTGCCCTTGAGTCCCAGGGATTCGCCGAAGGTGGGGAGAAGGAGTTCTACGGCAGCGGTGTCGAAGCCTACGCCATGGTTCAGGACTTTCACGCCGTATTCAGCATAAATGCCTTTGATGGCCATCATGGCTTTCATGATGCGGTCGTTTGTAATCTTAGCGGGGTCTCTGGTGAAGAGGGGGTTCAGCATGTAGGGGGTGGGGCTTTCGATAACGAAGTCTACCCAGTCAGCCGGAATATCCACGCGGGGCAGCTTATCTACCATTTTGTTGACCTGGAAAATCACGATGCCCTGGTTGAATTTCGTAGCTTCTACGATAGCCGGTGTATCTTCGGTGGAGAAGCCGGTGTAAATATTTCCGTCTTTATCAGCTGCATCGGCGCAGACCAGGGAAACTCTGGGTACCAGGTCGATGAAGTAGCGGGAGTACATTTCCAGATAGGTGTGGATGGCGCCCAGTTCGATGCCGTCGTTCTGTACCATCTGGGCCAGCCGTTTGCCCTGGCTGCCTGCATAGGCGAAGTCCAGCTTGCGGGCAATGCCTTTATCAAAAACATCCAGGTGTTCCGGAATGGAAAGGGTGGACTGAATCATGTGGAGGTCATGAACCTTGGCGGGATCCACTTCGCACAGTTTCTTAGCCAAAAAGTCTGCCTGTTTCTGGTTGTCCCCTTCGATGTTGACTTTGTCGCCGGGGCGAAGGACTGCTTCCAGCAGCTTTACTGTATCGGCAGGATCTACGATTTTGCCATGGGCATAGGGAGCGGCGGCAGCGATTCTTGCAGCGGTGTCGTCTCCTCTGGTATGCCAGTTTTTATTGCTTGGTTTGATTTCCAACATAATATCAATCCTTTCTTATGAAATGCGATAAGCAGAGTGATGACCTGCAGCACTTGGCTGGCAGGTTCTTTTTGATAATATAGTTTTTTATTATAATATAAATCCTTTACTTTTGCAGGTGCAGGGCATTTCCTGGATGCCCCGCGCCTGAAAAAGGAAGGGAATCATTCCGGATCCGCCTCCTGTGAGAGATGGGCGCTAAAGGAAGGGGAATCTTTCAGCTCCCGGAGCGCTTCCCCGGAATGGGATAGTGAAGGAAAGGGGATGCAGTAAAAGGAATCTCTCTTTCCTATGACCGACTCAGAAGAAGAGGGTAGTCAGGAAGTAGAATACCGAGGGGAAAAGGAGGCATCCCAGGCCGGTGTAGAAGGTAGCGGTCATGGCTGCATAGGGAACCAGTTTTGGGTTGACAGCGGCCATGCCGGCTGCGGTGCCGGAGGTGGTGCCCATGATGCCGCCGAAAGCCATGGCGGACTGAGGATTATCAATGGACAGTGGTTTTGCCACGAAGGGGGTCACCACCATGACCAGTACCGATTTCACCACACCTGCTGCAATAGAGATAGCGATGACTTCAGAAGAAGCACCCAGAGCGGCTCCGGTAACCGGTCCCACTACGAAGGTTGCCACGCCGGCGCCAATGGTCACGAGGTCAACGGCGCTGGTGTATCCCAGAGGATAAGCCACTGCAATACCTGCCACCAGGCAGATGAATTCGCCGAAGAACAGGGACGCTACACCGCGCCAGCCGATTTTCTTGATTTCACGAAGATCCGCACCGAAAGCAGTAGAAACGATGGCGAAATCTCTGAACATGGCGCCGCCCACCAGGCCCATGCCTGCAAAGAGAGGAATATCGGCAATACCCTTATTTCCTCCGGTGGTGACACCGCCGATGTAAGCCAGTACCAGACCCAGGAAAATGGCAATAGCGCTGCCATGTACCCGGCCCTTGGTGAGGCCGCCCAGTTTATAGGCCACAAACATGATGATGCCCAGAAGCATAAAGGCGAAAATCATGCCGTTTTTAACGAATAACTTTGTAATCATTGCTGCCATATCCATGATTTTCCCTCCTTATTTGTGATCCTTGGCCAGTTCGCTGTCCGATACCGGAGCTTCCGCTTTCTTCTTTGCGAAGAAAGGAATAGCCAGGAATCCGATGACAACTGCCAGCACACCGCCCAGAACAGCCACCACGCCGCCGGAAAGAGCAGCTGCCACGTTCTGAATGGAGCTCATAGCCACAACGATGGGAATGTACATGGCACTCCAGAATTTAATGCCCTGTTCCTCTGGTGCCTTCATATATCCCTTCTGAATGGCCCAGGTAGAAATCAGGATGAGGAGCAGCATGGCGAAACCTACGCCGCCGATATTGGCCTTCACGCCCAGAAGCGCTCCCAGCACATCACCGATGAAATTGCCTGCCATATAGCAGCCGGCTAAAAGTGCAACACCGTAAACAACCATAATAACCCTTCCTTTCTTTGAAAAACGTCCGTTTCCGCTCCCCTCAGGGAGCTTCGCCTTTCAAAAAACTTGAACCCTGCAAGTCTCTATTTGTTATAATAAAAGCAAATAGGACTTATCAAAAATCCTTTGATTTCTTTCAGCCTTAGTATACCTGCTTTCGTTGATAAATTAAAAAATTATGAGCCCAGATGCAGAAAACGGGGGATAAGATGCAAATAAAATGTATTGATTGGATAATCCATAGTTTATAAGTTATTAATTTCCCGAAACATAAAGACTGTTGTCTATGATTTAAGAAAGTGCGCTGAACCTTGCGCCCCCTTGCCACCGGGGCGGAGAGGGCCACGAATCGGCGCGGGGGTGCTGTACGGCAAGAGCCTCAAATGATACTCCCCTAGTCAGGCCCTGAAAATTTTCATTTCCCCAATACTCGCCAGAAGTTCCCCACTTTTCCCATGGAAAGGATGATACTATGAATTCTTCCTGGATTATCGGCATCCAGCATGTATGGTTCGGCATTTCCATTTTCCTTCTTCTCCTGCTTCTGATCTGCCGCACCACTTTTTTCCGTGAAGCCATTTCCGCCAAGCATTTCAGCCGGCGGCATATGGTGTTTTTCATCCTGCTCTTTTCCGTCCTTTCCATCTGCGGCACCTACTGGAATGTGCGGGCCGGCGGGGGCATTATCAATTTCCGGGCAGTAGGCATTATCCTGGCCGGCCTCATCGGCGGGCCGGTGGTGGGTACGGTGACAGGACTTATCACCGGTTTCCATCGGGCCTTCTTTATTCCCACCGATGCCGCCTTTATCCATGGGGGCCTCACCATTATTCAGGGCATTGCGGCCGGTTTCCTTTCCAAGCGGCTGAAGAAGCACCATCACCAGCTGTGGATGTGGGCTTTTCTGGATGCCTTTACGCTGGAAATCCTTTTCTGGCTGTTTTACGCCTTTCTCACCTTTCCCCAGACCATCAGCCATCCCGAGGATTTCTTTGCCCTGTCCCTGCCTATCATCGTAACCAATACCATTGCCGTTTCTCTTTTCTACATGGTGATTGAGTTCTTTATCCACCAGCGGGATTCAGAAAAGACCCAGACCACGAAGAATACCTTTGATGCGGTGGCTGCCCTTTTTGCCACGCTGCACGACGGGTTCAACGATGCCAATATTTCCAAAATTGCAGAGCTTATGACTTCTTCCCTGCCCAGTCTCATCTGGACGGCCATTTCCTACAAGGACCAGTTCTACACCCGCACCAATTACAAAACCGAAGCCGATGAGACCCAGGGGGATGCGGAAATCGCCATTCTGAAGCTGCAGAAGTCTCTGCCCGATATGCCCCATCTCATGACGCTGCCGGTGACTTACAAAAATGAGACGGTGGGATATATTATCGCCGCCAAAAGCAAGGGCGATACGTTCACGAAGATGGGTATCGAATTCCTGCACGGCATCTGCCATGTGATGGAAGCCATTTATGAATACGACCGCATGAAGGAGGAGGAAAATCTTCTGGCGGAAGCGGAAATCCGGGCGCTGCAGGCCCAGATCAATCCCCATTTCCTCTATAATACGCTGAATACCATCAGCTACTATGTGAGAAGCGACCCTGATACGGCCCGGAAGCTCATCCAGTACCTGTCCGACTATTTCCGCCACAGTCTGAACAATCCTTCCAAGCTCATTCCCCTGTCGGAGGAACTTCATGTCATTGAATGCTACACGGAGCTGGAACGGGCGCGGTTTGGCGACCGGCTGAAAATCACCTACGATTTCCCAAAGGATAAGCTGAATGATATCCAGGTACCGCCGCTGCTCTTGCAGCCTCTGGTGGAAAATGCGGTGATCCATGGTATTTTCAAGCGGCCGGAAGGCGGTAAAATCAAGGTGGGCCTCATCGAGCATCCGAAGTATTTCAAGATTTATGTACTGGATACGGGTGTAGGCATTCCCGCCAGGAAGCGGAAGAGGCTTCTCATAGATCACAAACGGCGGGACCAGATCGGCCTCATCAATGTGCATCAGCGCCTCATGTCCCTCTTCGGCAGTGCCTGCGGCCTCCATATCGTAAGTAAGGAAAACCGGGGCACCCTTGTATTTGCCAATATCCCCAAAATTGAAAAGGCCCCAGCCTCTTTGGCAGATGAGGAAGGAGCCATTACGAAAACCATCGTCCTGCCGACAAAGAAATAAGAAAGGAATATTATGGAAGAAATCAAAACGCTGGTAGCTGATGACGAGCTTCCGGCCAGAGGAGAATTGAAGTATGAGCTTTCTGCCATTCCCGGCGTGAAAATCGTGGGAGAATGTGCCAACGGCAGAGAGGTCCTGCAGTTTTTAAAGGCCCACCCCAATGTGGACATCCTTTTTCTGGATATCGAAATGCCTATCATGAACGGTCTGGAATGCGCCAGGGAGATCCTTCAGATGGACCTGCCCTTGAAAATCGTATTCGCCACAGGCTACAGCCAGTTTGCCCTGCAGGCCTTCGATCTGGAAGCCTTCGACTACATTCTGAAGCCCTATTCTGAAAATCGCATCCGCCGCATCATTGAAAGGCTCACCGACAGCCTGGCCCTGCAGCGCGGGAAAATAGTGCCCGGCGAAGTAAGGGTCACTTCCCAGAAAGTATCTATCCAGACAAAAAATAAAACCCTCATGATTTCCCCATCTGAAGAAATCGTGCTGGTATGTACGGAAAAATCGGACCGCTCCCTCTTTTACACCACCAGCGGCATCGTGGAATCCAGGATGACCCTCCGGGATATAGAAAGCCTCCTCACTCCTTTGGGCTTCTTCCGTACCCATAAGGGATACATTGTGAATCTTTCCATGATTCATGAAATCCAGCCCCAGGACAACGGCACCCTCCTTCTCACCATGACCAGCTATGAAAAGCAGAAGGTACCTGTGTCAAGGCACTATATCAAAGCCTTCAAGAGCATACTGCATATATGACATACGAAAAAGACCGCCACAGGGCGGTCTTTTTCATAGGGTTCAGAAGGAAAGGTTCTTAAGATGGACCGGTCTGGCGGCCGGAGGGTTCTTAGGTTTGACGGGGCCTTTGGCCCCGAGGGTTGTTGTGGCGGCTTCGCCGCAGATTAAAAAAAGGGGTGCGGCTGGCGCCGCGGGTTGTATAGAAGGGCTGTAAAGGAAAAGGTGGACGGGCCTCCGGCCCGAGGGTTCTTAAGGTTCTTAAGTTTGACGCGCCTTCGGCGCGAGGGTTGTTGTGGCGGCTTCGCCGCAGATGATAAAGTCAGCGTTACGGGATTGGCTTTCTGGTGGGAGATCTCTCGACTCAGAGTTTCATCGAAGCGGTTCCCCTCTAACACCCATACCGGCGCATCCCCCCGCTCGAGATGACGATATTGGCTGGCACCCCTATCGTCATTTCGACCGTAGCGGAGCGGAGTGGAGAAATCTCACGCCTCCATGGTCAAGAAAGCGGGTGCGGCTTTCGCCGCAGGTTGTGTAGAAGGGCTGCATCACTTTTGCTCAGGGGGCGGGGAAAAGGTGCTTAAGATTGACCGGCCCACTGGGCCGGAAGGTTCTTAAGTTTGACGGCCCTTTGGGCCGAGGGTTGTGGTATCGCCCTTCGGTGCACAGCGAACACATTTTGCACTATGCGAACTGGATTTGTAGGGGAGCATCAGCGACCTGAAAATCCAGTGAATCAGTGACAGCAGTGGATGAAGGAGCGCTAGCGACGCGCAAAATGTAGTGAGTCGTTTCCCCTTTAGGGGGCCATGCTTATAAGGTCAGGGTTACGGGATTTTCAGGTCGCTGTGCATCCACCTCCCTTACGCCTTCTGCCGGCAGTCTGCTGCCAGCTCTTCTATTTCCATTTCTTCTCCTTCTTCTTTCCGGAAGATTTTATACACGCCCACCGTGAGGAGCGGCAGGAGGAAGAGGGCCATGAAGGCGTAGGCCAGGGCCATGTAGCCTTTGGCGATGAGGTCGATGATGCCTACCTGGGCCAGAGCCACAGCGCAGGCCATGATGACCACTGTGGTTAAGCCTTTATTTCTGCGGGACAGGGCGGTTCTTCCCTTTTCTTCCAGTCCCTTGTCCACCCTTTCCAGCAGGGCATGAATCATACCGGTGGCTGTTTCCACCAGAGTCCATCCCATGATGAAGCTGAAGGCCACCATCATCCAGGAAGGCACGCCGCTTTCCTGCATCATCATCATCCAGGGCACCTGGGCGCCCAGTACTTCTTTGGAAGGATAGAAACCCATGACGGCAAAGTAGGTAAGGAACCAGGGCACCGTAGCCAGAAGGCCGGCCAGCACACCGCTCACTACCGATTCTCTCCGTTTCGTCTGTTTCTTAATGGTGAAGAAGGATGCCGGAAATACCACCAGGTTGCAGGCCATGTAGAGAAGGCCTGTCCAGAGAGCATGACCCATGGTGGCATCGGGCACGTAGGAATGGTCTGAAGATGCCATGACGGCTGCAATATTTCCTGTGTGTCCGGAAATGACCAGCACCGAGAAAGTGAGGTATCCTGCATAGAGGGCCAGGGTGCCGAAGGTTTCGAAGAAGGAAATCACTTTCTCACCGAAGAAATTCAGAAGGCCTGCCACCACCATAATGCCTACGACGCCAAACCAGTGGGACACGCCGAACATCTGCTGTACCACGGCGCCGGTGGCTGAGGACATGACAGCCAGAATGATAACCATGAACACCGTGTATACCAGGTCAAACACCGGATACAGGGGTCCTGCAATGGACTGGATGAAGGATTTGTAATCATACACATGGTACAGGCGGATCAGTTCATAGCACAGCACTGCCACCAGGGCAAAGCCTGCCATAATGCCAAGGCCTGCATACCAGCCGTAGGCGCCGAACTTGGCGCCGTACTCCACGATTTCCCGGCCCGTGGCATAACCGCCGCCAATCATGACGGACTGCAGCACAATGCCTGGAAGAAGATATTTCCCCAGGTTCCCATCAAACATCGAAGATACTTTCATAATAACCCTCCTTCAATATTCGGCAGGGCAATAAAAAAGCCCCTGCCACAATAGACAGAGGCGGATGTTCCGCGGTACCACTCTGATTTATCACTCAGACACAAAGCATAAAGACGATGGAAAAAGAAAAGTCCCTGTCCGAATAATCGGACAGGGGCGAAATCGCGGTACCACCCTGCATTATACTCCTATGTCATAGTCCTGTAACGGGCACTCCCGCTTTCCTTACTGCTGCTTCAGGAAAGATGCTCCCAAGTGATTGTCCATGACCCGTGTGTACCGGCTTTCACCATACGCCGGCTCTCTGGGACATCGTCAGCCATGTCCATCTTGCTCATCGCTCTTTATGGGCTATTATAGCACCATGAGACCCATTGTCAAGGAAAAACTGATTTTCGGTGCCGAGGAACAGAGTCACCGGCATGGGGCTTCCAGCTTTTAGCTTCTAGCTTTCAGGAAAACTCTACGGCCTGCGGCATGAATGACTATCGAAAATATCAAATGAAAAGTGCCACAGACAAATCAATTTTCCTGATTGCCGGAGGCTAAAAGCCCCCACGCGAATGGCTGTATCCATAAGCAACCCAGACTGCCTTCTGTTATAATACATACAAAACTCTACCTTACAAGGACGTGATTTCTTGCAATCCCAAAGCAGCATAAAAGCCTCATCTGGCATCCGTCCCCATTGGGTGCTTATGATGGTTACCTTTCTGTACATACTCATTAATATTACCCACCCGGAACTGAAGGGAGAAGCCATTGCCTGCTCCATGGGCCTCTTCATCTTTTACACCTGGCGCCGGATCCTGCTGATTCTCATCACCGCCGCCATAGCCTTTGCCCTGGTGTTCTTCTTCCCTTTCCTGGCGCCTGTGGCCTTTATTCTCATGGTTATCATCTTCATAGCCCGGCTCAGCTATATCCTGAAAAACTGGCGGGCCGTGCTGGCAGGATTCTACATGTATGCCCTGGCCTTCGGGTTTGCTTTCTATGGTTCTGTATTTGGAGGATTGATCTGGGGCTTTTCTTTCTATCATTACCGGTTGAATGGTATAGAGCCCTTTTTGGGGTACCAGGGCCTGGAATATACCCTGGCCGCGGTGGCAGCCCTCTTTTTCACGGTCATTTTCCATTTTATCATGCGCTGGCTCTATCGCCACCATTATACCCTGCAGCAGGCCCTGCCCATTATGGGAGTGGCGCCGCTTCTTATCCTCCTTCTCTTCCTCCCCTTCATCAAAGCCTTCGACAGCTTTGAAACGGGAGTGGATACAGTGAATGCCGGCGGCCATTCCTTCGATGGCATAGATGGAAGCGGGCATACCGTGGATACAGTGGATTTCGGCCATACCAATATGGACGATTTCAGCCATCCCGACATCATCCATCATGACTCCATAGATGCCGGCAGCCACGATGTCTCCGACGCTCCCGGCGTCCACCACACCCATGATTACTTCCGTACCGGTCCCGATGGGGAAGTGCAGCATGTCCACGGCTATGAAGCCACGAATCCCGATGGCATTCCGGAAAATAACTATTCCTACCACGGGGATTCCTATGCAGACAGCACCGATGGCTCCATCCCCTCTGATGCCATAGATGCAGCTCCCATCCATGGCACTGAAGGTCCTCTTGCAGAATCCCCGGCAGATACAGCCCTTCTGGCAGGCACAGAAGGGGCCATGGAGAAGGAACGCAAAGAGCAGAAAGAAAAAGAATTGTCCCTGGACGATGCCATCCGGCATAACAGGAATGACAGTCAGGGATAGTATGAAGAGCCTCTCTCCATGCTTGTTGTGACCCCCCGGCGAATGTATGCTGATGGGTAGAGCCACTGGCACGGAGCTGCGAGCTGGCAGCCCCCGCACATGTGACTCTGTCCATCAGCATAAAAAACGCCTCTTCCAATAGTCATGCAATCAAAAAAGAGAGAAAGCCTGAATGGCTTTCTCTCTTTTTTATGACCGGTTATTCTCCCAGCACCGCATGAACCGCTTCGGTGCAGAGTTTCACTGCCTTATCCATATCTTTTCTTTCTATGGTAAGGGGCGGATTGAAGTAGATAATATCTCCCATGGGACGAAGCACCAGTCCCAGGTCCATGGCTTTCCGGAATACGTGCCAGCCGATTCTCTTTGCGGGGTCGAAGGCCTTCTTCGTCTTCGGATCCTCCACCAGCTCTATGGCATTGATGAGGCCGATGTGCCGGATTTCTCCCACATTCTTGTGGTGCCCCAGGGCCTTCATCAGCTCTTCGTGGAGATACTTTCCATCTTCATTCACCTTTTCCAGGATGTGGTCCCGTTTCATGATTTTCAGCACCGTCAGGGCGATGGCGCAGCCCATGGGGTTCCCTGCGTAGGTATGGCTGTGGACGAAAGCCTTGTGGGTACCGTAATCATCGTAGAAAGCGTCGTATACCTTGTCGGTGGTGATGGTCAAGGACATGGGCATGTACCCTGCGGTAAGTCCCTTACTGGTGCAGAGAATATCCGGGGAAACGCCGGCATGTTCGATGGCAAAAAGGGTACCGGTGCGGCCAAAGCCTGCTGCAATTTCATCATCAATGAGGAGGACACCGTACTCATCGCACAGTTTCCGCAGCTTCCGGAGATACTCCGCCGGATAGATCCGCATGCCTGCGGCGCCTTGGAGAATCGGTTCCACGATGCAGGCCACCGTTTCCTTCCCGAACTTCTTGAAGGCCTCTTCGGCATTTTCAAAGCATTCCACATTACAGGTTTCCCTGGTCTTTCCATAGGGGCAGCGGTAGCAGTCAAGTCCTTTGAAATGGATATTGTTCATGAGCATGGGATGGAAAATCTTCGCATAGAGATCCATGGAGCCTACGGACAGGGCGCCGATGGTTTCGCCGTGATAGGATTCCGGCAGGCACATGAACCGTGTCCTTTCAGGATGTCCCGTCTGGTACTGGTACTGGAAGGCCATCTTCAGGGCCGCTTCCACAGAGGAAGAGCCGTTGTCGTGGAACGTAAATTTCGTGAGTCCCTTCGGCAGGAGGGGTTCCAGTTCCCGGCAGAGCTCAATGGCCGGTTTATGGGTAAAGTTCGTGAAAATCACGTGTTCCAGCTGGTCCACCTGTTTCTTCAGGGCTTCATTGATTTCCGGATTGCAGTGGCCCAGAAGGTTGCACCACCAGGATGAAATGATATCCAGATACGCCTTTCCATGGGTATCGTACAGATAGACTCCCTTACCATGGTCCACCACCACCGGTGGAAATACTTCGTTATCCTTCATCTGCATGGCCGGATGCCAGATGTATTTTTTATCTTCCTCTTCCCAGTTAATGTCTGCCATTTGTCTACTCCTTTGCTTATGTATTGTTATTTGTGTATTGTTATTTGATATGGATTCCTGTGCTGCCAGTTTTCGTGAAAAGGGGGGCACGGCTTCGCCGCTGAGGGTTCTTAAGTTTGACGCGCCTGACGGCGCGAGGGTTGTAGTGGCGGCTTCGCCGCAGTTTATCCTCCTTGCGGAGGCTGGCTCGCTTCGCTCGCAAAATCGTATAACTGCGCCGCAGGCGGCATATATACTCATCGCCCGACAGGGCGATACCACAACCCTCAGGCTGTGCACATTCTGCAGAGAATGTGCAAGTCAGTCGAAGTTGGCCCATAGCCTGCCCATAAAAGGGCCTTCCTTTTAATCGACTGACCGTTAGGCCTGTCAAACCTGAGCCCCCTCGGCCCGGCAGGGTCGTCAACCTTCGGAGCCAAAGGCTCCGTCAACCCTTACGCACATTAGGGAAGCACTGATTCATTCATAGAGTCTGCTTTTATAAGAATTTTTATGCACTGCTTCGTCATGGGACTCCTTAAATAGCTCGCTATTCGCGTCATCCCATTCCTTGCATTGCATAAAAATCCAAGAATAAAAGCAGACAGTGATTTAATCAGCGCTTCCCTAGGGAGCACAGCCATCCCCTCAATCACTCACACTTCCGCGTAGCATCCTTCCAGCACCTTGGGGTCGCAGTGGAGGATGGTATCTCCTTTTTTCACCAGAGCAATCACCTTGACGCCGGTGATTTCTTCTATCATCTTTACATTGTCCTCTTCCATGACGCCGCCCTGCCAGTTGTTGAGGATAATGCCTTTGATGGGGATGTGGCGGTTTTTGATGTATTCGCAGGTAGTCACCACATGGTTAATGGTGCCAAGGCCGGCATCGGCCACCACCAGTACCGGCAGATGGAGCCAGCCGATAATGTCGGTGAGGTAGTAATGGGCTTTTTCATCATGACGGATAGGGCAGACAATGCCGCCGCTTCCTTCCATGGTCACGTAGGGATATGCTTCGGTGACCCGTTTCCAGGCCTTCAGAATCACTTCTTTTTCCAGGGGATGGCCTTCCAGCTTTGCTGCCAGATGGGGCGATACGGCATGCTGGTAGAGATAGGAAAGGATCATGTCTTCCGGTTCATGAATGTCGGCAAACTTGTTTACAAAGCCTGCGTCAGAAGCGGCCACTGTCGGCGCACCGCTGATGGCGGCCTTGTAGTAGCCTGCGTCATAGCCGGCCTGCCTCATGGTTTTCACAATCAGCGCCGTTACGTAGGTTTTGCCGATATCCGTGTCGGTGCCGGTAATAAATAATCCTTTACTCATTTCAAACTCCCCCTTGCAATAAAATAAGGAAGACCTGTTTCGTTCTTCCTTGTGAAACCTTTACTCATGGATGCCCAGTGCCTTCACCAGCCTCTTGGAAAGAAAAGCTGCCAGAATGCAGAGGCAAATATCACCGGGTACAGCCAGCAGGAAGCAGTACAGAATCACTGCCCATACGCCAATGGTTTTCCCGATGTAGAAATTATTTATGAAGTAGACGTAAATCATGCCGAACAGATACACCACTGCCAGTCCGCAGAGATTGGCAAAGAGGACCTTGCCAAAGGACCAGGAGCCGCTCATTTCACGGAGCTTTCCCGTGAGCCAGGCGCCGGCAATGAATCCCACCAGGTAGCCGAAGGTGGGCTGGAAAATATAGGAAGGGCCGCCGCCCTCCGTAAATACGGGAACTCCCACCAGTCCCAGCAGCACGTAAAGGGCTACGGAAAGAGCCCCTTTCCGGCTTCCCAGAAGGAGCCCCGCCAGGGTGGTGAAGAGAAGCTGCAGCGTAAAGGGACACACCGGCACCGGAATGCGAATGAAAGCGCCAATGGCAATGAGCGCCGTAAACAACCCGAAAAGAACGATTTCCCGGGACCTTCCCTGTCCCTGTTCCAATGCATTTTCCCGAACCATGTTCTCGCCTCGTTTGTAAACTAATTGTTATTTATTCTCCGTATACACGGTTTACATACGTATATCATATAACAACCTTGCTTTTATTTCAACGTTTACAATGCATTTTCAGGTGAAGGAATCACTGATGTATTCACCAGGTTCTTTGGTGGAGCCGGTGGCAAAACCAGAGTTTCCAATAAAAAACTGCCATGGAATTATTCCATGACAGTTTTTGAAATAAGGCATCAGCGAATCACTGTGCCCCTGGTATCCTTGATGAAAAAGAGTACATTCACTGCTGCTGCCACATAAACGCAGGACAGAAGGGCGAAGGCGGCACTGAAGCCGTGGGACTGGGCCAGGGCGCCGATAATGGCAGGAGCAAAGCCCCCTACGGCACGGCCTGTATTGAAGATGAAGTTCTGGGCAGTGGAGCGGGCATCGGTGGTATAGTTTTCAGAAAGAAGGGTACCATAGCCTGCCATCATACCGTTGCAAAAGAAGCCCAGGAAGGCGCCGCCGAAGAGAAGGGCCACCGGGGTGCCCAGGTTCACGTAAATATAAACCATGGCCGCTGCGCAGATATAGAAAATAAGGTAAGGAATCTTCCGTCCCAGACGGTCGCAGAGATAACCGAACACATAAATGCCGGCAATCATGCCGATAACAGTCACAATCATCCAGCCGGACATGGATTTCGTGGTAAGGCCATGTTCCTTCAGCAGGATCATGGGCAGCCACACCATAATGCCGTAGTAGCCGAAGTTTTGTACACTGGTCATCACCGTGAGGGACAGGGTGGTTACGGTTTTGGAAGGACTGGCGAAAAGATGGGCCAGAGGAAATTTCTTTGCTTCCTCCAGCTGCTCTTCTTCCTCGGCCGTCAGGGTTTCTCCCCTTTCCTTTCTGGCAGCCAGTTCCTTCTTCATTTCCTTGCGCTTCACCCACATAGGCGGTTCTTTAATGCCGTGACGGGCCCAGGCAGCCAGGAGCGCCGGTACCACGCCTACCAGGAAAAGGCCTCTCCAGCCATAATCCGGAAGCACCACAGCCGCCAGGATGGCTGCCAGCACGGCGCCGGCCTGCCAGCCCATGGCTACACCGGCAGTGGCTCTGGCCCGCTTGGCAGCCGGCCAGGTTTCAGAAACAAGGGTCATGCCGATGCCGTATTCGCCGCCCAGGCCAAGGCCGGCCAGGAAACGGAGAATATTCAGATGGGTCACATTGTCTGCGAAGGCGCAGGCTCCGGTAAAGATGGAGAAAATAATGATGGTCAGAGAAAAAGTATGGACACGGCCGAAGTAATCGGCGAATATACCGAAAAGATATCCCCCCAGCACCGTACCGATGAGGGTGTAGGTAGCAATGAGACCCCCTTCTCCCAGGGTCAGGCCGAACTCACTGACAATAGCCGCCATGGCAAAAGAAAGGATCAGCACATCCAGACCGTCCATGGCATAGCCGATGATGGAAGCCCACATGATTTTCCATCGTTCCTTCCGCGTGACACCGGTTTCTTCAAACTCCAGTTCTTCCAAAGATTTTTCCGACATAGTATCCCCCTAACAGGTCTTCCAAATGAATAAAAAACTGACCGCGCCGATTTCGGCACAAATTGTCTTATTCTATAATGGAAATCTTCATTTGTAAAGGGGAAAAAATAAAAAAAAAGGCCGTTTGGCGGCCATCCATATAAATGAGCATAAATGAGCCGCCAAAGGCGGCATACAAAACTTTCCTCTAAGCCAGCCCGCTCTGCAGGCGGAGCCTGTGGTGCCCGGGGAACGAACCCTCATGGCACCATGAACCGGGGCGCCAAAGGCGCCTGAACCCTCCTGCGTCTTAAATGACAGTCATCCTCCAGTGACTCCATCCTATTTCCCTTTCACCAGTCCTCCCTGGACTTCCTGCACATCGAAAACCGAGAGAAAGGCATTGGGATCAATGCCGTGAACCACCTGTTTCAGCTTGGTCACTTCCAGACGGGTCACCACACAGTAAAGCACATCCTTGTCGTCCTTCAGGAAACCGCCCTGGCCGTGGAGGCGGGTAACGGCCCTGTGCATATCGTGGACAATGGCATCCGATACCTTGTCATAGTCCGTAGTCACGATGAAGACGCCTTTGGAAGAATCAAGGCCGGTGGAGACGGCATCAATCATGCGGGAGCAGATGAAATAGGCAATGAGGGAATACATGGCGCTGTTCCAGCTGAACACAAAACCGGCGGCGCCCAGGATGAAGAAATTGAAGAACATAATGATTTCCCCTACGGAAAAAGAAGTCCTGTTATCCATCCAGATAGCCACGATTTCCGTACCATCCGTGGAGCCGCCGCTCTTAATGACAATGCCTACGCCGATGCCGATGATGATGCCGCCGAAAATGGTGGACAGGAAAGGGTCCGTAGTGGCCGGCCTGAGCTGTTCAAACCAGGAGGAGCAGAGGGAAAGGACTACGATGGCATAGGTGGAAGATGCCGCCAGCCCTGCTCCCAGTCTACGATACCCCAGGTAAAAGAAAGGAAGGTTCAAAATCACAATGAGCAGGGAGAAGGGAATGCCCGTCAAAGCCTGCACCAGAAGGGAAATACCGGTAATACCGCCGTCGATGATGTGGTTGGGGATAAGAAACAGGTTCAGTCCGGCGGAGTAAATCACGGCTCCCACCGTGAGCCCCAGTATTTTTCTAAAAATAGACAACAGGTCTATATTTCTTCCTGCCATAGTCACAGCCTCCATGATGATACAAAAAATCCGCGGTCCATGCCGCGGATTCATTTTTATGGCGGAAGGGATGGGATTCGAACCCATGAACCTCTCACGAAGTTAACGGTTTTCAAGACCGCCTCCTTCAACCGCTCGGACACCCTTCCATAACGATATTATTATAGGGGAGAAAGAGAGCGTTGTCAATGGTATAGGGCCGCTCCGCGGCCCGGGTTCAGAAGGTTCAGAAGGTTCAAAGGGTTCAAAGGGTGGTGGTGGCGGCTCCGCCGCAAGTTTTATAAAAAAGGGGGCGCGGCTACGCCGCAGGTTGTGTCGAAGGGTTGTGGAAAAAGGTTCTTAAGATGGACCGGCCGTTGGCCGGAGGGTTCTTAAGTTTGACGGCCTTGCAGGCCGAGGTTTGTGGTGGCGCCCTTCGGGCGCAGATTTTAAAAAAAGGGGCGCGGCTCCGCCGCAGGTTGTGTCGAAGGGCTGCATCGCTTTCGCTCAGGGATGCCGGAGGCGACGGAGACCAGAGCCCCAATGAGCCAATGCATCCAAGACCTCTTCCCACAGGGGGTATAATAGGTAATATATTAATTATGTACAAGAATTTAGGTAATATATTAATTATGTACAAGAATTGAGGTATCCCTATGAATACAAAAGAAACCATTGATGCGATCCTTTCTGAAACGGGAAAGGCGGTGCTGGGCAAGGATGAAGTGCTCCGCCGGATACTGACTGCCATTCTGGCCGGCGGCCACATTCTGATTGACGACATTCCCGGCGTAGGGAAGACCACCATTGCCGTGGCTTTCACCCATGTACTGGGTCTGGACTACAAGCGCATGCAGTTTACGCCGGATGTACTGCCATCGGATATTACAGGCTTTTCCATGTACGATAAAAATTCCGGCACCTTCCGGTACATGCCGGGCAGCGCCATGACCAATTTCTTCCTGGCCGATGAAATCAACCGGGCTTCTCCGAAGACCCAGTCCGCTCTTCTGGAAGTCATGCAGGAAGGCCGGCTTTCTGTGGACGGTAAGACCTATGCTGTGCCCCAGCCTTTTATTGTCATGGCCACCCAGAACCCCTTCGGTTCCTCCGGCACCCAGGAACTGCCGGAATCTCAGACGGACCGTTTCATGATCCGCATTACCGTAGGGTATCCGGAAAGGGAAGATGAAATCCGCATTCTCTCCGGTGAAAAGAAGAATCCCGCCGAAGGTCTTTCCTCTGTCATTACCCCCGAAGGGCTCCTGGCCCTCCGGCAGGAGGTATCCCGCATTCATGTGGAGGAAAGCCTTTACGGCTACATGGTAGATATTGCCAGGGCCACCAGAAATCATCCGGACATCCGCCTTGGCGTATCGCCCAGAGGCACCATGGCTCTTTCTGCCATGACCCGGGCCCATGCCCTCATGGAGGGAAGGTCCTATGCTACTCCCGATGATGTGGCCGCCGTGGCTCCCTATACTCTGGGCCACCGCATATCTCTTTCCGGCGATGCCCGGTATGCAGGGAAGACGGCGGAACCAGTTCTTTCTTCCCTTCTTTCCGCCCTGCCCCTGCCATCGCTGAAGGAGGAGTAAATGGGCCGTTTTTACTATGTGTTCCTCCTTCTCATCGCCTTTTTCCTCATGGTGATTTATGACCTCTATGACTCCTTCCTGCTCTCAGTCATGCTTCTTCTATCACCTTTCTGCCTTTACTTTTTCAGCAGAAAGGCAGGGCGCAGCGTTTCCTTCGCCTGTGAGGCTCCCAGCCGCGTAGAACGGGGAAAAGAGGCAGAAATTGCCATTTCCCTGAAAAGTCCTTTTCTTCCTTTCCTGTCTTCGCCGGAAGTACGTCTTTCCGGCTCCCCCTATGAGGCCTATGAGGAAGAAAAGGAAGGGCTTGTCTTTTATTTTACCCGGTCCATGGTCCACTGCGGCCGCCTTTCTCTGGGAAAAATCACCTTTTCCTGGAAGGACCCCTTCGGCCTTTTCCATTTCCAAAGAGAGCTCCCGGCGTCTTCCATTCTGGTGTATCCAAAGCAGGCTGGCACCTTCCATGATGCCCTGGCTGCCCTGCGCCGCATAGCCGGCAGCGAGGAGGTAGAATATTTCGGTGCCACGGAATACAAGCCCGGAGACAATCCCCATCTCATCAACTGGAAGGTCACTGCCCGGAAGGATGATGTATATGTGCGGGATTCCTATCCCGCCGGCAGTGATAGAATCGTTCTGGCCGCCGACTATGAGGAGGATGAGGTGCTCCGGGATACGGTAGGGGATGCCCTCTATTCCGCCGGCCTTGCCCTGCTGTCTGCCCGCATCCCTTTCCGCTTCGTCTTTGCCGCCCCAAAGGGGACTGCGTCCCACACCATCCGCACCAGAGAGGAATGGATGGATGCCCTGTCCGGCTTCCTCCGGGCAGGACGGACCGGCGCCCTCATGGGATCCGGCCTTTCTCCCTATATTCCCATCTGCTATATCACAGGAAATCCGAATCCCCCCATTCCGCCGGAACTCTTTCCTGCCATCTGGTGCGCCAAAGAGGGGGCCGAGAGGGCTGCCCTGTCGGGACGACGCGAAATTTATAAAGCGCTGGGAGGAGATGCATGATGAAAAACGTTTCCTTTTTTGCCGCCCTTGTCACCGCTTCAGGCGCCGCCGGAACGGTTTCCCTCTTCTTTTCCTATGCCGTTGGAGACACCTTCCTGTTTGCCATGGCTGCCTTTGTTCTGGTACTGGCCGGGAGTTTCCTTCTTTCCGCCCTGCCGGAAAGGAAACGGTTCCCGCTGACGGCCCTTCTCTTTGCCTGCCTGGCAGCCGTGCTCATCCTTTTCCATTCCACTTTGAAAGACAGCTTCACCGCCTTTTCCGTTCCCCTCTTTGCCACCCTGAAGGAGCCCTATGATGTGGACCTGGCACTTCCCCGCCTGCCCGAGGGAGCATCTCCTCTGGCGGCGGAAGTGTATATGGTTTTCTTCCTTTCCTGGTTTTTCCTCAGCGCCTTCCTTTCCAAAACCGGCGCTGTCTTATCTTCCCTTCTTTCCCTCGCCATTCTGCTTCTGGGATTCTACTTCGGCATCAATCCGCCGCCCCTTGCTCTGGCCCTCGCCGGGGCCTTCATGATTTCCCTGCCTGCCCGGCTGAAGGGAAATACCCTTACCCATCCGGAAATCCCCACATTCCTGGCGGCTCTTCTCATGGGCCTTGTCCTTTCCTTTGTAATTCCGGAGAGCCGCTATGAACAGCCCGCCCTCTTTTCCAAACTCCAGGAAGAAATCGTATCCTTCGTGGACCCCTACGATCCCATCTTCCATGCCGGTAATGCCTACACCGGCATGATGAAGGGCAGCGCCGGAAAACAGAAGCTGGGCAATGTGAAAGGCATCCGCTACTCCGGCCGCATCATTGCGGATATCGAAGCGGCAGACCAGCCGCACCGCCTTTACCTTCGCAGCTGGACCGGCGGAGACTACGGCAGCAATCAGTGGAAAGACCTGCCCGACGGCCGGTATGAAAGGGTTGCGCATTTATTTGAGAAGAATCAGGGCGAATGGTACGACCAGGGGGCCTGGCTCATGGAAGTCATTGCCCGAAGCCCTGCCCTTTCCCAGAGCCTTTCCAACTACATGAAAGATGACGAATCGGTGGAAGGCCTGAAAAAGGATTTCAACGTAGACGCCGTGTATGAAAAGACGCCTTTCTTCCTTCTTCCCTACGACACCAGCTTCGGCGCCCCCCTCTTTGCCTATGACCGCTCCCCCATGAGCCGGGAAGGCAAGGCCTACAGCACCTACCTGTGGAACCTGCCTGCCGGTGCCCTTCTCTCCATGATGGAGGAAGAAAACAGCAGCGACCCCTATTTCCGCACCTATCTGGGCGCCGAGAAGGAATACCGCCGCTTCGTTTATGACCATTATCTGGATATTCCGGATGCCGTGAAAAAAGGTCTTGCCGCCCTGGGACCCATTCCTCCGGCCCGGAGCCTTTCAGAAAAGCGGCAGCGGGTAGAGGATATCCGCCGTTTCCTTGCTGAAAATTACAGCTATACCAGAAGCCCCGGAAAGACACCGGCAGGAAAAGATTTCATTACCTATTTCCTGACAAAAAGCAAAAAAGGCTACTGCACCTCCTTTGCTTCCGCCGCCGTCATGCTCCTTCGGGCCAGCGGCATTCCTGCCCGTTACGCCGCAGGCCTCACAGTGGGAGCTGATGAAATCAAAGACGCTCCCCTTTCCGAAGGCGGCCTTCACCGCCTGTCCATCAATGACCACCACGCCCATGCCTGGGCTGAGGTCTATGTAGACGGACTGGGCTGGCGGCCGGTGGAAATGACGCCGGGCTATGAAGGCGGTGAAAACCCCTTCCCCCTTCCGGCAGACAGGCAGAAAAATGACACCGGCGCCCCGGATGCACCGGTGGATGAAAAAGATAAAACCAGCCAATCCCAGCCAAAGAAAGACCAGTCCCCCAAAGAATCTCCTCCGCAAAGCCAGAAGCAGCCGCAGGCACAGCCAAAGGGCGAATCTTCTCCCCAGCCGCCCCATCTCCATCAGCAGAGCCCGGTGGAAGGAGCAAAGTCATTCCCGAAAATCCTTTTCCTCCTTCTCCTGATTCCTCTCCTTCTGGCAGGCTTCCTTATTTTCCGTCTGACAGAAGTGAGCCGGATTTTCAAAAACGGAACCTCCGGGAAGGAAGGATTTAACCGCCTTCTGGATTACATGGACCGCCTTTCCTCCTATGCCGGCCTTCCGCAAAAGGGAAGCTATGAAGAAAGAAAGGCTGCCTTCCGAATGGACCAGCGCTTCCAGGGATGGGACCATCTGCTGGATCTTCTGGTGAAAGCCAGATGGTCTGGAAATCCCCTTGACCGGGAAGAAAAAGAAGAAGTTCTTTCCCTCATCGTGAAGGCCAGGGAAAAATGTCTAGCCTCCATGAAATGGGGAGAGAAACTCCGCTTCCTCTTCATCCATAAGCTGTGAGAACGGTATGCCCGTATCCTATAGGAGTTATGTAAAAAGGGCTGTGAAGAAATGATTTCCATTTTTTCACAGCCCCTTTTTGATACCTTGATTTGGAGTCAATGACAGTTCACTCCAGCCCCCATCGCCATCTCAAGCGGGGACATGCCGGTATGGGCAGTAAGGACTTTGCATTTTATTGAAACGCTGAGTCGAGAGATTTCCTGCCACACTTCGGTGCGAAATTTCTCCGCTCCTGCCGGCGAAGAATCTTATGGCCGCAGAAAGAGCAAAGCCATCCCCATTATTCCCCACAGGAAAAAGCCCCTGCTTTCGCGGGGGCTTTTTCCTGTGAAATTGTCTATACCAAGCGCAGGGCGCTATGGCTTCTGTTATCCCAGGAAGGCCATGGATTCTTTCCACTGAGCAGCCTTTTCTTTCATAGCTGCCACCGCTTCTTTCCCATGGGCTTTCTGGCGTTCTACGGATTTCGGCCCTGTGCCGCCGTAGCTTTCACGATTTTTCACGCAGTTTTCTATTTTCAGTGCTTCCAGAATATCTTCCTCAAAGAGGGGGCTCATGGATTTGAATTCTTCCATGGTCAGATCATGGAGCACTTTGTGATGTTCAATGCAGTAATGAACTGCTCCGCCTACCACTGCATGGGCCTGACGGAAGGGAAGCCCCTTCTTGGCCAGGTAGTCAGCCATATCGGTGGCATTGGAGAAGTCATGCTCCAGCACTTCCCGGGTATGCTTCCCGTTGACGGTCATGGTGCTGATCATGCCGGCGTAAATATCCAGGGCGAAGTAGAGGGTGTCTATGGCATCAAATACCCCTTCCTTGTCTTCCTGCATATCCTTGTCATAGGCCAGGGGAAGGCCCTTCATCACGGTGAGAAGGCCTATGAGGCTTCCGTAGACACGGCCTGTTTTGCCGCGGATGAGTTCGCACATGTCCGGATTTTTCTTCTGGGGCATAATGGAGCTTCCTGTGGAGTAGCCGTCATCAAGCTCTATGAAATGGAATTCGCTGGTGCTCCAGTAAATGAATTCTTCCGAAAGCCTGGACAGGTGCATGGCACAGATGGAGGCAAAGGAAAGGAACTGGAGGAGGTAATCCCGGTCGGACACGGCGTCCAGACTGTTTCCATAAACTTTGGAAAAATGGAGATCTTCCGCTTCTTCCAGAGGATTGGTGGGATAGGTGGTGCCTGCCAGGGCGCAGGCGCCGATGGGGGACATGTCAGCCATGTCATAGCATTCTTCCAGCCTCTTGAAATCCCTTTCCAGCATGGCAAAGTAGCAGAGCATATGATGGGCAAAGAGCACCGGCTGGGCCCGCTGCATATGGGTATAACCGGGCAGGATCACATCTTTGTACTTTTCGGCAGCCTCAAGCAGCGCCTCTTCCACAGCAATCAGTTTTTCCGCCACCCGGCCGATCTGCCTTTTCATGTACATATGAAGGTCCAAAGCGCACTGGTCGTTCCGGCTTCTGGCGGTGTGAAGCCTGGCTCCGGCGTCACCGATATCATCAGTCAGCCTTTTTTCCACGTTCATGTGGATATCTTCCAGCTCGATGGAGAAAGGAAACTTTCCATCATCGATTTCCTTCTTGATGGCGGAGAGGCCTTCTGTGATTTTCTCACAGTCCTCTTTGGAAATGATGCCGTGGCGGGCAAGCATTTTCGCATGGGCTTTGGAGCCGGCAATGTCTTCTTTATACATCCGGCAGTCATAGGAAATGGATGCGTTGAAATCAAGGGCATTCTTTTCTTCCGCCTTGGTAAAGCGTCCGCCCCACATCATATCACTCATTTTGCATTCTTCTCCTTCATCAGGGCCCGGATGGTCAGGGGCAGGCCAAAGAGGTTGATGAAACCTTCTGCATCTGCCTGGTTGTATACATCATCTTCGCCAAAGGTGACGAATTCTTCATTGTACAGGGAATAGGGGCTTTCTGCACCGTGGGACATAATGTTGCCCTTGTAGAGGCGCAGAGTGACCTTGCCGGTTACGGTTTCAGAAGTCTTATCGGCAAAAGCCTGGAGTGCTTCTCTGAGCGGTGCAAACCACATGCCGTCATAAACCAGTTCGGAATATTTCACTGCAGCCACTTCCTTGAAATGGAAGGTAGCCCGGTCCAGGCACAGTCTTTCCAGTTCCGTGTGAGCATAGAAGAGGATGGAGCCGCAGGGATTTTCATAGACGCCCCGGGACTTCATGCCTACCAGTCTGTTTTCTACCAGGTCATCAATGCCGATACCGTTTCTGGCGCCGATGGCATTCAGCGTGTTCACCAGTTCCACGCCGTCCATTTTCTTGCCGTTCACTGCGGTAGGCATGCCTTTTTCAAATTCGATGGTTACCAGTTCATCCTTGTCGGGCGCATCCTCAGGATCGCAGGTTACCAGGTACATATCCTTGTGAGGTGCATTGGCCGGGTTTTCCAGGTCGTCCCCTTCATGGGACAGATGCCACATATTCCAGTCCATGGAGTATGGGTATTTCTGGGCAGCCTTTTCTTCATCGGTCTGCTTTTCATCGTATTTATCAATGGGTACGCCATGGGCTTCAGCGTACTTCATTTCATCTTCTCTGGATTTCATATCCCAGATTCTCCAAGGAGCAATGATCTTCATATGAGGAGCCAGGGCTTTGATGGTCAGTTCAAAACGAACCTGGTCATTGCCCTTGCCTGTAGCACCGTGGCAGATGGCGTCAGCGCCGTACTTCTTGGCCATGTCCACCAGGCATTTGCCGATGAGCGGACGGGCAAAGGAAGTGCCCAGCAGATACTTGCCTTCATACCGGCCGTCGGCCTGGAGCACTTTGTAAGCGTATTCCTCAATAAATTCTTTCCTTACATCCAGGGTTTCTGCCACAGAAGCACCGGAAGCCAGGGCTTTCTTGTGGATGGCATCAAAATCTTCAGGCTGGCCCAGGTTCACTGTGCAGGCAATGACCTCGCAGCCATAGTTTTCCTTCAGCCAGGGAATAATAACGGACGTATCCAGTCCGCCGGAATAAGCAAGAACTACTTTTTTTACATTTTTTACATCAGCCATAGGAATGCCGCCTTTCTTCATGGAATATAGACAATTTCAGAAGCCCTTCACGGGGGCTTTTCTTAAGATGTGATAATTATACAGCGCTTTGCATAAATGTGCAATAGGAAATTTGGATTTTTTTTACATTTTCTGTATTTTTATTTTTTATAAATGCTGATTTTCTCAGTATTTATCTGTTATTTCTCCATTTCAGCGCCGAGAGAAATTTCTTTTATTTTTTATGCAGAATATACACAAAAAGAAAAAAAGCCCAGCGGGAGCTGTGGCGGCTCAGCGAGGTGATGCCCTTTGGCTGCCACGAGCCCCTTCCTTCCCGGCTCCAGATAAGGGGAAAGGACGTGTCATTCTCCTCCATTTTCAGCTATAATAATAAGTAAGAAAACTGGATAAAGGAGGCTGTCACTATGAAAACATTACTCAAAAAATCGTTTCCCTTCCACGCCGGTCCGAAAGCAGAGGGATACCTGCTGTCGGCATCGAATCTCTGGAATACGCCCCTTTCTCTCTGGGGGCTGTCCCAGGTAACCATACCGGAGGATGCGGAAATCCTTGAAATCGGCTGTTGCGGCGGGAAAAACCTGGAGCGTCTTTTGAAGAAGGCGCCGAAAGGTCATGTGTACGGCATTGATTCTTCCTTCCGGGCCGTGGACTTTGCCTACCGCCAGAACGAAAAGGCCATCCGGGAGGGCCGCTGCTCTGTGTACGAAGGCGCCCCCGATGTGCTTCCTTTCAATGAAAACAAATTTGACTTCGTCCTGGCTGCGGAATCCTTTTATTTCTGGAAAGATCCGGAAGCCTGCCTGAAAGAAGTGCTCCGGGTCATGAAGCCCGGCGCTTCCCTGCTCATCCTTCAGTCCAAAGGCGGCCTTCCTCTTCACCGGATTTATGAAAAACTGATTCCCGGCATGAAGGTCTATGGCAGAAGCGATTTGAAGGAACTTCTGGAAGATGCCGGGTTCAGAGATGTCACCATCCGCTCCCGGCTGGGGGCCCTGGCAGTGGTGTCAGAAAAGCCGGTGACCCCTCTGGATACGGCCAGGAGGAAACTCCATCTCTCTTCCATCCCCTACGGTAAGCTGACGGCCGCCGCTTTAAGCGCTGCTGCCCTGGGTCTTGCTGCCTATGGGGCCTCCAGAAAATACCGGTCCTGAAAAGGGATTCATGTCCCAGACCTATGGTAAAGAGTCTTTACTGCTTATACTGCATTCTTTAATTTTGGTCATATGTTATCAGAATTTTGATATCATTCACCCATGAAAAAGGACGAAACACCGCCCGGTGCTTCGTCCTTTTTCTGCCGCTTCCTTCTTTTTATGCAAAGAATGACTGTAAAAGCATGACAGAAAAAGTCACTTCCTTTTCACAATCCTTGATGCCTCGCAACTTTTCAAATCTTAAAGTTTGTTTTTGGAAATATTTCATGAATTTATAAAAACAGTATTGACTTTTGTACTATATACGCATTATAATTAAATGCGTTCTAAACGCTCCCAAGGGACTTTTGGAACGGGAATGTTTCCACATTCCAAGGTAATTCTCCCCCGGCCGGTCTGCCCCAAATAGAGCCGGTCCCGCCATACTGAAATAACGCCCTTATTTCAGATGCGGTCCGGTTCCTGCCTGCCGGGAGAGAAGATGAAGGCGCAGGATCCCCCTAAGTCCTGCGCCTTTCCTTTTGCCTGAAATAGAATAAAGCAGGCCTCTATGGCTGGACAGGTGTTTACTATTTCATTAAAACTAAAAGATATCTAAAAGAGCATACCTCTTTAAAAATAGTATCTTTTTCTATTTTCTCTCTTTTTTCATCTTTTCCCCTCTATAAAAAAGAGGGCAGCTGTAAATATGTAAAGAATGTTATCTTCTTGTCATGTCATATTTTTACCATAACTTCCGCATTTTTACCCTTTTTCTCTTCTTCCGTCAATCTCTAAATCATTTTCCGTTTGACAATAGGGTGGAATGTCTTTTATAATAAACTAAGTCAGGGGCATTTTAGGTATATATAATGCATGTGTATACGTTTTTTTGTTTAGGGGAAAAGTGAGGTACAAATTACTATGTCCGAAAAAAGGGCAGTCCACATGAAGGGTATACGGAATCAGATTCTCAGAACTGCAGAGAAGCTGTTTCTAACCCAGGGTTATAAAACCACGACCATTCGTCAGATAGTGCAGGAATCCGGTATTACATCCGGCAGTATTTACAATATTTTTGAGGATAAAGAACATCTGTTTTCCGCTCTGGTTGATGAATTCCTGACCAATGCCAAAGCAAAGATTGACAAAGCACTGGAAGGACAGCCGGCAGAAAACCGTATGGTAGGCCTTCTGGGCATGGAGCTTTACATTACGGAAAAGAATCCGGTGGTCAGGGAATTGATGTGTGCCTTCCATACATTTCCCTTCCTCATGGAAACGGTGATTAAGCATCACTCCACACTGGCTGAAGAAGTGTGGGCCGGCAGGAGACATCCCCGTAATTCCAAGCTTTCCACAGCCATCCTGCTTTCCGAAGGTGCCGTATCGTCCTATGTCATTTCCTTCGATTTCTCCCAGAAACTTGATTATTCTGAAATCCGTCGGAAAGTGGTGCTCTGCATCCTCCGGAATATGGGACTGGAAGCAAGAGAGTCAAGCCGTCTTGTCCAGTACATGGAAGAGCATGAAGCACTCTGGCTGGATCTGGCAAACCAGGTACTGAACCATTCTGGCGAGACACCGGAAGCATAATGCCTTACAGTAAATAAAAAGCGGGGCGTCAGTGAAAATTCACTGGCGCCCCGCTTTTTCACGTTTCTGCCGATTCTGACTTCATCCCGGCCTCCAAAAAAAACGGATGCCGGGGATGCAGCCATGGCAGAACCTCTTTCCCCTTTCTATTTTTTCAGGATATCCTTTGCCATCATGGCCCATACCTCCCTCTTCCGGTCCAGTGATTTCAGCATGGGAAGGATATCCTTTTTCTTGCTTCCCAGGACCCTGAAGGTCAGGGAAAGAAGAAGGAATTCCGCTTCTTCCACAGGGGGCTGGTCCTTGAAATAGAAGGAATTGATGAAGCCGCCCATGGCGCCCTTCACCATATAGTTCCGGGCAAGGATCTCATCTTCCTTGAAAAGCTTCCCGTAAGATTCGCCGAAAATTTTCATTTCCAGGCGCACATGACGATTCACCGCCGCTTCAAACATGGCCGGTGATGTATAGGCCTCCTGATACAGTTCCCGCACCCGTTCATCCCGGGCAATGGCTTCCATTTCCACCAAAAGCACTGCCGCATACTGATAGAGCGGCGATTCACCGCCCGCTTCCTTCTGCACCATGCGGATGCAGTTTTCCAGCACATCGGCGGCCAGGGTATTGAATATTTCTTCCTTGCTGGAAAAAATATTGTAAATGCTGCCGGAGGTAATGCCGGAGCGTTCCACAATCTGGCGGATGGTGGTCCGCCGGCAGCCCTGCTCCAGAAAAATATCCTTCGCTGTCTGCAGAATCCTGTTTTTCGTCTGCCTCATTCTTTCCGCCATAACTGGTGACTGATTCATATCAAAGCTCCTTGGATACTAAAAATGAACCGGCGGGAAAATCAATGAAATAGGCATTCCCCGTCTATTCCTCTCCCGGGGGTGCAGGAAAGAAAATCTTCTTCTGCCCTTCCCATTCTTCTAAACAATAGTATTTTAGAACGTTTTTCATTATCATTCAGTATAGTTTCTTTCCTGGCATTTGTCAATAGGTCAAATAAATCAGATTTCATAAGCCTTATGTAGAAACAGCCTTCTGTAGAAGCTTTGTCCCCTTTTGGGAAAATGAATGACCTGAAAAATAATATTCTATGTTTTTCCTTCTAAAATGCAGCCGCTGAATATTCCCTCTCAGGAAAAGGAGAGCATTAACCCTTTGTAGCTCATCAAAAAAAGCACCGATTTCATGGAAATCAGTGCTTTTTTCATCAGAAGGATTTCTGTCCCTTGTACAGAAGTTCTTTGATAAAGTTGGGAAGAACGAAGCAGCTCTTCTGGATGTGGCGGTTGTAGTATTTCATAGGCTCCGGTGCCCCTTCCCTGGGTTCTGCCGTGAGGGGGTCGTACACCTTGGAAGCCAGCATGAACGAATGCATGCATGCCGGATAAATGGGCACATGGGAATAGTACATGCGCACAATGGGAAATACATCATTCATGGCTTCAAATACATCGTGTACCGTAGACTGCTGCACAATGGGGGACTCGGTCTGCTGCACAAGGAGCCCGTCTTTGCGAAGGGCCGCGAAGGCGCTCTTATAGAAGTCCCTGGTAAAAAGGCCTTCTCCCGGTCCGATGGGATCGGAGCAGTCAATGATGATGACGTCATAGAAGTCCTTCACATTCCTGGCAAAGGCAATGCCGTCGCCCACATGGACATGAAGTTTTTCCGGAGGATTTCTAAGGACCTTGGAAATGGTGGGGAAATATTCCTTGGACAGTTCTATGACCCGTCCGTCGATATCGCAGAGGTCCACATGGGTGACGCAGTGGTGGCGGCACACTTCCCGAGCCACGCCGCCATCGCCGCCGCCGATAATGAGCACCCTTTCCGGATTGGGGTGCAGCATGAGGGGCACATGGGAAATCATTTCATGGTAGGTCCATTCATCCTTCACTGAGGTCTGAAATACGCCGTCCAGAATCAGGAGCCGGCCGTATTCCAGGGTGTCTGCGATTTCGATATGCTGGAATGGTGTCTGTTCCTCATGCACCATGTTTGTGATTTTCAATGTGAGGCCCAGGTTTTCATTGGCCCATTCGGTGACGTATTTTTTTTCTTCCATCGGTTTATTCCTTATTTTCTTCCTGCGCTGCCGGATCTTCTGCTTTCTCTTCCGTTCCCTTGGCAGTGGCAGCGGCCTGGTCAAAGAGGTTGCCGCCGGCAGCGGTTTCTTTTACTTCTTCTGTCTCTTCGGCAGCCGGCGCTGCTTCCTGGGCAGGTTCTTCTTTGGGAGCGTCTGCTTCCGGTGCTTCCTCTGCGGCCGGTGCAGCTTCTGTCTCCGGTGCCGCTTCGGCAGCCGGTGCCGGTTTCGCGGTGCCGTCTTCTACAGGCTGGGGCGCTTTCACGGCCTTGGCAGACTCTATGAGAGCCAGGGCAGATTTGAAATTGGAAAGAAGCTTTTCAATGTAAAGGTTCATGTCCCCTTCTGTCTTGAGGAGGTCCCCGTTCATCCGGCGGCGGGCAGCTTCTGCATCAGCCACGATTTTATGGGCTTCGTTCTGGGCTTCCCGAATGGAAAGTTCCGCTTCCTTATGAGCGTTCTTCTTCACATTGTCTGCCGTTTCCTGGGCCATGACCAGGGTATTGGACATGGTGGCTTCCATCTTTTCATAGTTTCTGAGCTTTGTCCGGATGGTGTCCATTTCTTCTTCCATTTCCCGATGTTCCCGGTAAATCCGTTCATAGTCCTTGGCCAGTTCTTCCAGGAATGTATTTACTTCATCCTGGGCATAGCCGCGAATCTGGCGGGAAAATGTTTTATTGTGTATATCCATTGGTGTAATCATATGTATATGTCTCCTTTGGAATGTCTGTGTTTACCTTGTATGGAAAGCAGGCTCCTCTATTTATATCTGTATATCAGAAGGCCGGTGCGTCCCTTTCGGCTCATGCCGGTTTCTTCCTTGATTTCTATGCGGCCTCTTCCGCGGATGCTGATAATGTCTCCAGCCTTTACGGTTTGGGAAGCGCTTTTGGCAGGCTGCCAGTTCACTTCCGTCCTTTCGTCCTCCACGGCCTGCACCATTTTGGAGCGGGAAATGCCGAAGCCTGCAGCTCCTACGGCATCCAGACGAAGGGATGCCACTGTGGCCCGCACTTCTTTGGCCGTCTGCTTGGGCGGCTGAATATCAGAGAGAGGGATTTCCTCCACCTTCACCGGCACCATGGCCACTTTTTTGAAGTTGTCCATAAGCCAGTCCTTCATGGCGCTGTCCACCACGATCTGGCAGCCGGCGCCCTGCATGAGGATATCTCCTGTCACAGAGCGGTCGATGCCAAGGCCCATGAGGGAGCCCAGTACATCTCGATGGCCGATGAGACGGTACCGGCCGTCCCAGGTCACCGAGAGCAGGCTTTCGGAAAAGTCCACAGGGCCATCATAATCCACTCGCTGGAAGGCGATACGCACCCTTTCTGCTTCATGATAGCCGCCAAAGGCTGTGGATTTCACAGTCTTCATATGGGCTGCAATGGTCTGGCCGATCTGCCGGGCAAAGGGAGCCATGAACGGGCCGACTGCAAAGGGCCGTCCCCGATCTACCGCATCCGCCAGGTCCAGAAGCCGCATGGCCATGTCCTTCGATTCATCACCGGAGGCCGCAAAATAACGAAGTATTTTTTCTCTATCCTTCATTCCATCCTCTTTCCTGTCTTCAAGGAAGCGCTGATTGAATCATGTCCGCTTTCATTCCTGTATGTTATGCCATGGGGAGCAGGCGGCTTAGCTTAAGCCGGTGCTTTCCCGGGATTGAGAGGCAGGGGAAACAGAACATCTGCCCTGCTCCTGTGCCTTCTTATTTCCCTGCCATAGCGTCAGATTTTTCAAGGCACGCCTTGACGCCATCCATGAGAGCAGCCCGGATGCCGTCCCTTTCCATGGCATGAATGCCTGCAATGGTGGTACCGCCGGGGCTTGTGATCTGGTCTCTCAGTTCTGCCGGATGCTTTCCTGTTTCCAGTACCATTTTGGCAGCTCCATACAATGTCTGTGCCGCCGCTTCAATGGCCAGCTTCCGGGGAAGGCCGATGAGCACTCCCGCATCAGCCAGGGCATCAATGATGACGAAGGCATATCCCGGACCGGCGCCGGAGAGGGCACCCAGCTCGTCAAGCTGCCTTTCTGTCACCACCGCCTCCTTTCCCAGGGCGGAGAAAATCTCTTCCGCTTCCCTGATGAAATCGGGGGATGCTTTCTTTCCCGGTGCAATGGCAGCCATGCCTTCCCCCACCGATGCAGGGGTATTGGGCATGACGCGGATGACCTCGGTTTCTTCCGGAAGAGCCCCTTCCAGGGCTTCCAGGGTGACTGCCGCCGCAATAGAAAGAACCCGGGATGGATGATACCGGGATATTTCCTGAAGCACTCCGGGTACCACATTGGGCTTCACCGCCAGAATCACCAGGTCCGCCTCTTTGGCTTCCCTGCCGTCCATGGAAGCATGAACGCCGTAGCGGGACGCCTTTTCGCGAGATGCTCCTTCGGAATGCTCTTTCACATATATTTCTTCTTTTTTCCACAGCCCTTTGGCAAGGCAGCCGGAGAGAATGGCTCCTCCCATGGCGCCGCAGCCGAAAATGAGAATCTTCTTCATTTCTACGGTCCTTTCCAGGTGGGAATACCTGAAACAAAGGCCAGCCTGTCTTCATGAAGATCCACCGTAGACGGAACGCAGATGAGCACATCATCATTGAGGAGCATCACATCTCCATGGGCCATATAGACAGCGCCGCTCATGAAGTCCACGAAACGGCTGGCTGCTTCATCATCCACATTATCATTCAAAACAACGATAACCGTCATGCCCCTTGCCAGGGCATCCACGGCACGACGGGCATCTCCGTAGGAACCGGGAACCATGATATCCACTTCCTGGGGCCGGATGCTCCTTGCGGGCAGCGCGCCTGCCGCCGGTACATCTTCTCCCTCGTCCCGTTCCTGTTCCTCGTAGCTGTCTTCTTCAGGAGATTCTTCAAACTGGCTTTTCAGCCAGCTCACTCCCTGGGAAAGAAAAGACATCAGCCCTGGGGAGCCTCAGGTCCCTGAGGTGTCTGGGCGTTCCACTGAGGCGCTGCCGGTGCCTGCTGCTGATCCTGATAGGCAGCGAAATTTTCACGGGATACGCTCATGTTATTCGGCGCGCAGAGATAAATATTTTCGGAAATCTGGTCGATCCGTCCGTCCAGTGCATACATGATGCCCTGTACGAAATCTACAATCCGCTGTGCTTCATCGGCATCGGTTTTTTCCATGTTCATCACCACCGGGCGCATTGCCTTCAGATGGTCGCCGATTTTTTCAGCATCCCCATAGCTCTTGGGGTTCACCACCACCATGGTGTAGGGCTTGGCAGCCTGACGGGGCTGGGCGGTGCGGCCAATGCCTCTCACAGGGCTTACCGCAGAAGCGCGAGGCGGAACGGGAGCAGAAGGGCTGACCGGTGCAGCTTCTTCTTCCATGTCCTCTTCTCTTTCATCCTCATCCCTGTCTACAAACTGATCCTTAAATTTATCAAGCAGACTCATTTTTTTCTCCTCTCAATGGTAGTGTCTTTCGCCAAAAATGGCAGTGCCTATGCGCACCATATTGGCTCCTTCTTCAATGGCAATTTCAAAATCATGGGTCATTCCCATGGACAGAATGGAAATCTGTCCTTCAGGAAATTCTTTCTTCATGTCAGTCCACATGCTGTGGGCCTTCCGGAATACGGGGCGGGTCTTTTCCACATCTTCATAGGCCGGCGCCATGCACATGAGCCCCTTTACCCGGATATAGGAAAGGGCTTTGGCCGTGTCCAGGGCTTCCTTCATAGACTGTGGAGGAAGGCCATGCTTTGATTCTTCTCCGGAAATATTGAATTCCAGGAGTATATCCTGCACCTTGCCGATTTCTCCTGCCCGCCGGTCGATTTCCTTCATGATATCCAGAGAATCTGCCGACTGGATCAGGTCCGCCATGGCCACCGCTTTTTTCACTTTATTTTTCTGTAAATGTCCCTGCAGGTTCCAAATGACCGGAAGCTTCAAGGCTTTGTACTTTTCTTCCATTTCCTGGACCCGGTTTTCGCCTACCTGGGTGACTCCCAGATGAATGGCTTCTTCCATATCCTCCAGGGGATGGAATTTTGTCACTGCCACCAGGGTCACTTTCTGTCCATAGGGAGAACGCTTCCTGGCCGCTTCAATCCGGTCCATTACATGGGCTAATCTTTCTTTGATTTCTGACATAGCCCCCGCCTTCTTTGCAAGTATCTTTCGTATATCCTCCATGCTATGGATAAATGGATATACCTAGAGATTATTATATCACAGTTATTTAGGAGAAAAAACAGGAAAATGGATTTTAAAAACAGTACAGGCCGGTAAAATGGTATTTTCCCATGCCAAAAGGGACTTTGAAAAAGTGACTGCCCTTTTTCAAAGCCCCTGGCTGATGGACTGTTTTAAACCATCTGTGCTTTCTTTGCAATTTCATCGGGAATCTTGATCCCCAGAATGTCCGCATCCTTCTTATTGATGACAATGGTGTATTCCTTCTGGTGCTGGATGGCTGCAGTTTCCGGCTTGATTTTGCCGTCCAGAATATCAGCGGCCATGTGGCCTGTCTGAACGCCCAGTTTGTAGTAGTCTACGGAAAGAGCGGCCAGTGCGCCGTCTTTGGCCATAATGTCGGCTCCCACGATGACCGGAATCTTATTGGCATCGGTGACCTTCATCAGAGTGGGGATGGAGGAAGCCAGGGTGTTATCGGTAGGTACATAGATGAAATCCACCTTGCCTGCCAGGGATTCCGCCACCTGCTGGATATCGTTCACGCTGTTTACAGTTCTCTCCTCTACGGCCAGGTTGTTCTTTTTGCAGTAATCCTTCATCATGTTGGCCTGGACTTCACTGTTCACCTCGCTGGAGGAGTAAATGAGGCCCACCGTTTTGGCATTGGGGACCAGGGCCCTTCCCAGATCCATCTGGGCATCAATGGATGCCAAATCGCTGACGCCGGTCACGTTGCCGCCGGGCTTTTCATCATTCTTCACCAGTTTGGCCGTGGTATAGTCCGTAATGGCAGTGCCTACGATGGGAATATCCTTGATTTCATTGGCCACCGCCTGGGCTGCAGGAGTAGCAATGGCGCAGATGAGTTTCGGCTTTTCCGATTTGAAACGGGATGCAATGGTTTTCAGGTTGGACTGGTCGCCCTGGGCATTCTGCTGATCAAAGGTGACCTTATCCTCGCCATAGCCCCTTTCCTTTAAGCCGTCTACAAAGCCTTTATTGGCCTGATCCAGAGAGCCATGCTGCACGATCTGCACCACGCCGATAATCGGTTTTCCGGAAGCAGAGCCGGCGCCGCCCTTGGGCTGACTGCCGCCGCATCCTCCATATACCAGTGCTGCTGCTGCCAAAGCTGCTGCCATGCTCATTTTCATCCATGTCTTCATTTCTATGTCCTCCCCTGTTCCTATACTGCTTTATTTAATGTATGTATCTTCCAGTTCATCCATGGTACCGTCAGTTTCCATTTCTGCCAGGAAGAAATTCACATAGTTCAGAAAATCCTGGTCTCCCTTGGCCATGAGGGCGCCGAAACGGCTTCTGGTAAAGGGCTTGTCCACCAATGGCGCCGCCAGCTTTTCATTCATGCGCACATACCGCCTGGCTTCCATGGTTTCCGTAATCATGATATCCGCCTTTCCTTCCGCTATGAGGGAAGGGATTTCCGCATTCTTCTCATGGATGAGAAGGGTGGCATGAGGCAGGCGGCTCTTGGCAAATTTCTCATTGGTTCCGCCCGGATTCACCATGACCTTCACCTCCGGCCGGTCCAGGTCTGCCAGGGACTTGTACTTTCCTTCCTCTCCCTTCCGGCAGAGAATGGTCTTGCCGAAGAGGAGGTAGCCATCAGACATGGCCAGGGTCCTTTCCCGGTCAAAGGTTCTTGTAATGCCGCAGAGGGCCAGGTCAAACTTTCCTGCTGCCGTATCGGCGGAAAGGGTCTTCCATGTGGTGGGCACGTACTCCACCTTCACATGAAGGGAGTCTGCCAGTTTTTCTGCCAGTTCTGTATCAAAGCCTTCATACCTTCCATCAGCGTCCTTATAGGACATAGGCCTGTAATCGCCGGTGGTACCCACCCGGAGAGTCCCCCGGGCTGCAATATCCTCCAGGTGCGCCGCCCATGCGCTGCCGGCGCCTCCCAGGAGAAGCCCTGCTGCCAGCACAGCGGCTCCTGCCATCTTCTTCATATCCATCTTTCCATCCTCCCATGCTTTCCTTTATGAAAATCAAAAGTCCCCTGCTTATTTCTAAGCAAGGGACGACGGGACACATCGCGGTACCACCCTGTTTACCTGAATCAACACAAAAGGGTGGTACCCAAGGGACGGAATATCCGTGGTACCACCCAAATTATCTTCATCAGATCAACTCTACGCCCGGTAACGGGGGCATGCGTCGCAGCCTACTTTTACGTTCAGCCGCGCAGTTCAGGAAAGAACTTCCCCATTCCTCCGCCGCCGGTTCCCACCAAATGCCGGCTCTCTGCTTGGCTTCTAAAATGAGTACTTTTTTCCATCAGCACTTTTTTGATATGTGTCCATTGTAGCCAATGGGACCGGTCTTGTCAAGGGTCAATCAGCGGACTGGAGGATTGGACCGCCAGCTCACTTTTTCATTTCACCTTTTCCGGATCCATTTCCGTGAGGCAGAGATGGTAGTGTTTTTTCTTATCCTGATACATTTTCCGGTCTGCCTGGTTGAAGGCAGCATTGAGATGGCTGCCGCTTTCGGCCCACTGGGCGCCGAGGGCGATGGACATATTCTCTTTGGCCTTCATGGCATCATAAAATTCTTCAAATTTCCTGTAAAAGGCACATTCGGAAATATCCGGCAGCAGTGCCACGAATTCGTCTCCGCCCACGCGGTATACGAACTCATCGCCCCAGAACTGCTGCATGGCCTTTGCCGCCCGCCGGAGGAGCTTATCTCCTGCCACGTGGCCCTCTTCATCATTGGCCCTTTTCAGTCCGTTCACATCGCCGAATACGATGCCCGCCGGGTGTGCCAGCCCCTCCAGTTCTTCCAGCTTTTCCATGAAGCTGTTTCTGTTTCTCACACCGGTCAGCATGTCCCGGTGGCTCAGGTAGTCCAGCCGGGAAAGGAGCTTCTGGTTCACCATGCGAACCCCCAGAAAATAGGAAATGGTTTCCAGTATTTTCTGGGTATTTACTGCATCGCTGATTTCATAGTTATCGGCGCCGATGTAGCCGATAAGTTTTCCGCCATCGTAAATGGGGGAATCCATAATGCTCCGTATGCCCTGCCGTTTCAGGTTTTCATAGTCCAACGGATCATCGTCGGCCAGAACGCTGATGTCTTCCAGCACCAGACTGGTATTGTGAACCAGGTATTTTTCCCAGCCCCCGATATATTCGTCATAGGGAAGATTCTGGAGTGTGTCAATTTCAGGCTTTACCCCTTCCCGGCACCATTCAAAGGTATTGCTCACTTTCTTTCCGTCCGTTTCCAGAATGTACAGGCGGTCGGCATGAATAATGCTCCCCAGCTCAGCCAGCATGTGGTTCACCGCTTTTTCGTAGCTTTCCCCGCCGTCCATGATTTTCACCAGCTTGATGATAATATCGTCAGTGTTGCTGGACTGGCGGAGTTTCATCTTTTCCACATGGTCCATGTCCACATTCATAAAGATGAAGGCAGCCCGGCCTTCCCCTGCCGGTTCCATTTCAAATTCCAGCCAGTGGCCCACTTCCCGGCTGTACATGCGGCTTCGCACCTGTCTGCCCTTTGCCGCTTCATAGCAGTAGTCAAACCATCTTTCATCGGCATTGTCATAAACGGAGCGGAAAGAGCGGCCAATCAGTTCTTCCTTCCGTCTCCCCACCATTTCGCAGTAGGCCTTATTGACATACACATAGATGGTATCCACTGCTTTTTGGTTGTCTTCGTCCATTACCACTTCAAAAACAGCATAGGCTACCGGCACATTCATATCCAGATCCGGTATAAATTTGTCTTCTTTCATTGCAAACTTCCATTTCTTACTCAGCTAAGCATCACAAAAGGGCGCAGCCTGCACTGCGCCCAAAGAGAGCACTGATGAACAGAATCAGTGCTTTTTGCAATTGCTCCTCCGATGCAGCTGGCTGCCATGTTACAGGCCCTATAGTTTTGCGTCACAGGTTTTCACCTGCTTTGCCTTTATACCTATAAAGTATTATGCTTATAAAATTATCACTGATTTATTATAACAGAATTCAGCAGATGTTTTCAAGAAAAATCGAATGTATAAACAAGAATAATAGAAGAATAATAAAAAAGAAAGGATACTGCTCCCAGGCTGCAGAAGCCTTTAAAGATGGGCCAGGGCTTGCAAGAGTCTCCTTTGGCAGGAGTTTTAGCAGACTGCTAAAGACCAGGCCCTATACTTTCCCCTTCTAAAAAAAAACAGCTCCCTGGGGAGCTGTTTTCCACTTATTTCATTCTCACATCGGCAGGAGATGCAGCAAAGCCTTCCGCCGGTTCTTCTTCCTTAAAGCTGCCGGATTTTCTTTCATGTTTTCTTTTATTCTTTTCAATGAAATGGTAGCCGATGAGAAGGATGGCAAACCATACAGGAGTCACATAAAGGGCTACCCGGGTATCATCGCGGAAAGCGGAAGCCACCACCACACCCAGAAGGAAGAGCATGGTCAGATAGCCGGAGTAGGGAGCAAAGGGCATTTTATAGGTGAGAAGTTTCTTTTCTTCCGGAGAAAGGGTAGCACGGAATTTCTGCTGGGTCCGGAGAATGACGAACCAGGTAAAGAGAGCGCCAAAGGATCCCACGCTGGTAACATACACGAAGACCTGGGCCGGCATGATGTAATTCATGAGCACCGAGAAAAGCAGCACTGCCGCAGAGAAGAGGATGCCGATCCAGGGCAGGCGGTGACGATTCAGACGCTGGAAGCAGGAGGGAGCGTTCCCCTGCAGAGACAGGTTGTAAAGCATGCGGCCGGAGCTGAAAATACCGCTGTTGCAGGAGGACAGTACCGCCGTAATGACTACGATATTGATAATGTCAGCGGCTCCTGCAATGCCCAGCTTTTCAAAGGTAATGACGAAGGGGCTTCCCAGATGGCCGATTTCATCCCAGGGATAAATGGCCATGATGACGCCAAGGGAAAGTACATAGAAAATCAGGATACGCCAGAACACTTCATCAATGGCTTTCTTAATGGTGGATTTCGGATCATGGGCTTCCCCGGCGGTGACGCCGATGATTTCAATGCCCAGGTAGGAGTACATCACCATGACCAGAGCCATGAGGGTGCCGCCGATGCCGTTGGGGAAGAAGCCCCCGTGGGTCCACAGGTTCGTAATCCCCACAGGCTCCCAGCCGTTGCCGATGCCGAAGAGGATCATGCCGGCACCGCCGATAATCATAAAAATAATGGTGCAGATCTTAATCAGGGCAAACCAGAATTCAAACTCCCCGTAAGCAGAAACGGCAATGAAATTAACCACCGTCATCAGGAGAAGGGCACAGAGGGCCGATACCCACTGGGGCAGGTCGGGATACCAGAAATTCATGTAAATCCCTACGGCCGTCAGTTCCGCCATACAGGTAACCATCCACATGTACCAGTAGGTCCAGCCGGTAAGGTAACCCCACTTGGGTCCCAGGAAACGGGCCGCGTGGGCGCTGAAGGCGCCGGATACAGGGTAGGCCACGGACAATTCGCCCAGGGCCCGCATAATGAAATAAATCGCAACGCCGCCGATGATGTAAGTCAAAAGCACCGAAGGCCCTGCCAGTTCGATGGCTGTGGCGGATCCGAGGAACAGGCCTACGCCGATGGCTCCACCAAGGCCGATCAGCTGAATGTGCCGGTTCTTCAACCCTCTTTCAAGGTTCTCATGCATTTCCTGATTATTTTCTGCCATATGAAACTCCCAAATCTGACAAAAACTCCGGATCCGCGCCCTTTCATGGGGAAGATCCGGAGAAAAGAACTACTTTTTTTATTTTATACGCAGACCCCCTGTACATCAAGACAGAAATTTACATTTTCCATACTTTTTCGTACATACGGCTCTGATTTAATGACTCAAGGAATATAAATTTTATGCATTCATGACATAAAACTCATGGTAACTATAATCAATAGATTTTGTCTATAAAAATCATCATTTCTCCTTGATACCGTTCATGAGCACGTCGAAGGCCTGGTCCATGTAGGAGGCTTCGGAAATTTCCTCCTTCACCGCAAACCGTTTCTTGATTTCACTCATAAGATAATAATAGGCCACCATGCCGGCCCAGGAAATGCAGACCTCCGTGGGTTTCAGATTATGGCGGAAAATGCCTTCCTCCATGCCCTCCGTCAGTGCTGCCCGGAGCACCACCAGCACCATGGCGAATCGTTCCTTTCCAATGGAGGCGAATACGTCGGTGGGATGAATCATTTCCCAGGAAAAGATACGGAGAATATAGGGATGCTCCTTCATGAGGCGGAAGAAAAAGCGGGAATACATTTCCATGATTTCCATGGGCTTTCTGGTGCCGTCGGCAGCCATTTCCACGAAATCCACCAGAAGGGCGCTTCCCCGTTCCAGTATGGCGGCATAGAGTTCCTTCTTCCCGCCGAAGTAATAGGAAATGGCGGCGCTGTTCACCCCTGCTTCCTTACCGATATCCCGGATGGACACGTCGGAATAGCCCTTCAGCGCAAAGAGTCGGATGGCTGCATTTTCAATCTGCTCCTTCTTGTCCGGTGCCTTCTCCTTTTCTTCCTTCGGGAAAAGGGTATGATACAGCTCTTCCTTGGTGCCGAAATAATAGGAAATGGATGACACGCTGACCCCTGCCTGACGGCTGATGTCCCGAAGGGATGTATCATGGTATCCCTTTTCCCCGAAAAGGCGGCGGGCCGCCTTTTCTATTTTTTCCTTTTTTCCTGCTTCCATGATGAACGCCCCCTGGAGTACCTGCACAGTTTCATTCTTTCTATTATATATGATTTTCTTTCCGATTGGAACAGCAGAGATGAAATGATTGAACCGTTCAGCTCCCAGTGTTCAAAAAGCGGCAGTTCCTGCCATCCTACGGAAAGCAGCCAGCTGCCGCAAATCATTGCTATCTTCTCAAAGGCACCAGGGATAGAGAGTCATCTTCAGGGTTTCGTCGATATCCTTCCCGGTAATGGGTGCAAAGTACACACGAAGGAGGCAGAGGCCTTCGGCAGGCGCCGTGATGCCCAGTTTCCTCCGGTCCCGGGCTTCAAGGATGCGGGTCATGTCTTCCGGAGACAGCGCCCCCCGTCCTGCATCCACCAGGGCCCCGGCTATGTTGCGCACCATATGGTAGAGGAAGCCCTCGCCGGTTACGTAAATGCGATAGAGGGAGCCTTCCTTTTGAATGCGGATGTCATGGATCTTCCGCACCGGGTCCGAGGGCACGGAATTATTGCCGCGGAAGGAGGTAAAGTCATGACGTCCTTTAAGCACTTCTGCCGCCTTTTCCATGAGGGAAAGGTCCAGCTTTTTCCCGGTGCGCCAGATGTACCGCTTCAGGAAGGGCGATGTTTCCCTTTCTTCCGTCAAAAGATAACCATAGGTTTTCCCATAGTTTCTCCTTCTTACGGAAAAGTCCATATCTACCTCCCGGCTGGCAGTGACGCGGATATCATAGGGAAGGCAGGCATTCATGGCGTACAGGAAGCGATTCCCAGGAATGGTGGAATCCGTATAGAAAGTGCATTCCTGGCCGTAGGCATGGACGCCGGCGTCCGTGCGGGCCACAAAGTAGAGAGTGGTTTTCACGCCGGTCAGCGACTGAAGGCAGTTTTCCACCATTTCCTGCACGGTCATGCGGTTTTCCTGCCGCTGGAACCCGCCGTAGCTTGTGCCTTCATAGGAAAGGGTAATCCATATATTTTTCATCGTTTTCAAAAAGCCGGGGCCTCTGCCCCGGCTTCCTTTCTTTTATTTGAAATAGATATACAGTCCAAGGAGCAGGGCTGTAACCAATACCACTGCCAGGAAAGCATTCCTGTCTCTCCAGGTATAGGCCAGCTGATGCATTTTGGTGCGGCCTTCTCCGCCGCGGTAGCATCTGGCTTCCATGGCGGTAGCCAGATCGTCGGCTCTGCGGAAGGCGGAAATGAAGAGGGGTACCAGCAGGGGGACCATGTTCTTCGCCCGCTGCCAGAGATTTCCGTTTACGAAATCGGCGCCTCTGGAGGACTGGGCTTTCATGATACGGTCCGTTTCTTCCAGAAGGGTAGGAATGAAACGAAGGGCAATGGTCATCATCATGGCCAGTTCATGGGCCGGTACGCCGAACCGTTTGAAAGGCATGAGCAGTGCTTCGATACCGTCAGTGAGCACAATGGGGCTGGTGGTATAGGTAAGGAGGGAAGAAAAGGCAATGAGGAACACCAGACGCAGGGTCATGATGAGGCCGTTTTGTATCCCTTCCTGACTGATATGAATGAATTTCCAGGTAAAGAGCTCATTGCCCGGTGTGGTGAGCACATGGATACCCATGGTGAATACCAGAATAATCCACAAAGGCTTGATGGCTTTCCAAATCAGGGAAACCGGCACGCCGGACAGGGCGATGGCCAGGAAAGTAAATCCGGCCACCAGAATGTAGGACCACAGGTTATTGGCCAGGAAAATGGCCACGATGAAAATCATGGTGCAGAGAATCTTGGCTCTGGGGTCCATGCGGTGCAGGAAAGAATCTCCCGGGTAATACTGGCCGAGGGTAATATCTGTTAACATGATTTTCCGCCTCCCAGCATCTGACTCATTCTATCCACCGCTTCTTCCACGGTTTTCGCATCCTCCGGCACCGGAATGCCCTTCTCCTTCAGATACAGAAGGGTCTGTGTCAAAGGTGGCGCATCGACGCCGCATTCCTGAAGCTCCCTGCGATGGTGGAGGAAAATATCCATGGGCTTTCCATCCATCACCAGATGGCCCTTGTGCATCACCAGCAGGCGGGTAGCCAGCCGTGCAATGTCATCCATGTTATGGGATACCAGGATGACGGAAAAAACGCCTTTCTGGTACCAGCTCTGGATGCGGGAGAAAATTTCACGCCGTCCGATGGGGTCAAGGCCTGCCGACGGCTCATCAAGGATAAGGAAATCGGGATGCATGGCAATCACCCCGGCAATGGCCACGCGCCGCTGCTGGCCGCCGGAAAGGCGGAAAGGCGAACGGCCGCCGAAGGTATCATAATCAAGGCCTGCAAATTTCATGGCACTCTTCACTCTTTTTTCCGTTTCCTCTTCACTGCAGCCCAGATTCTTCGGGCCGAAGGCGATATCCTTAGCCACGGTCTCCTCAAAGAGCTGATGCTCCGGATACTGGAAAACCATGCCCACAGAATGGCGCTTGGCCACAGCTGCCTTCGTCTTGGCTGCCAGGTCCACACCGTCAATGGTCACCTTTCCGGAGGTGGGATGGATGAGGCCGTTCAGATGCTGGATCAGGGTAGATTTTCCGCTGCCCGTATGGCCGATAATCCCGATAAATTCTCCCTTTTCAATGGTGAGGTTGATATTTTCCAGCGCCACCTTCTCAAAGGGAGAACCTTTGCTGTACACACAGCTTACATTTTCGACGCATATGGACATAACGATTCTCCCAGCTCCTCATCTGTCAAACAATCTTCCGGTATATGGAAGCCCTTCTTCCGAAGTCCATGGGCCAGATCCGCCGCCACCGGCACATCCAGTCCCAGGGCCGTCAGCTTGTCGGCCTGGGAGAAAACCTCCCTGGCCGTTCCTTCCATTCTCAGATGGCCCTTGTCAATGACCATCACATGGTCCGCCGTCACCGCTTCTTCCATGAAATGGGTAATGAGCACAATGGTTATGCCTTCCTTTTCATTCAGCTCATGCACCGTATCCATAACCTCTTTGCGGCCATGGGGATCCAGCATGGCTGTCGGTTCATCCAGCACGATGCAGTCCGGATGCATGGCCAGAATGCCTGCAATGGCGATGCGCTGCTTCTGCCCGCCGGAAAGCATGGCAGGAGAATGGGTGCGGTAAGCTGTCATGCCTACCTTCTCCAGAGCCACATCCACCCGTTTTTTGATTTCCTCCGAAGGAATGCCCAGATTCTCCGGACCGAAGGCCACATCTTCCTCTACAATGGCAGCCACCAGCTGGTTGTCCGGATTCTGAAACACCATGCCCACCTTCTGGCGGATATCCCAGATATGGGAAAAATCGGAGGTCTTCATACCCTCCACATAGATTTCCCCATCCGTGGGAATAAGCAGGGCGTTCAGATGACGGGCCAGCGTGGACTTGCCGCTGCCGTTGGTACCGATGATGGCCGTAAAGGACCCCTTCCTGATGGTGGCGGATACATCGGAGAGAGCATCAAACTTCTTTCCCTCTTCCGTCTCAAAGGTATGGGTCAAATGACGGATATCAAAAAGAATGTCTCCACCCTTTTTTTCATCCTTCATACTTTCTTTCTCCATGTTTCCTCTTTCTTATGTCCTGAGAAATACAAAAATACAATGATACTTTATGATAACAGACAATTCCTTTTTCCGTCAATGAAAAAAAGACTGTCTTTTATATAATAATCAGCAGCAGTCCTTTTGTCAATTTGTGAGATTTTATCTGTTTACAATCATGTGGATATGGTCAAATGCAGGAGACCGTTTCTTGCTTCTTGAATCCGGGGAAATGCGCGCAAAAAAGAAAGAACTGATGCATGGAGGCGCCTCCCTGCATCAGCCCTTTGCATTTCAATTTCCATATCTCTTTTCCAGCTCCTCCCGCAGGTCGCGGAAAAGGGGAAGGAAAATATTGCATGTGTCTGCAATCAGTGTGTCCGCCACTTCCTGACGGAAAACATAAAGCTCAAGACTTCTATCTTTCATGGCCTTCAGCCAGTTCGCTTCATCCCGAATCAGGCCCGCTTCAGAGGCAATCTTCAATGTCTGCCTGGGAGAAGCGGTTTCTGCCTCTTTCCATCCCTTCTGCGTGAGATACTCCTTTATGGCGCGCCATGCCTGTTCAAAGCACTGGGCGAAAAGGGAGCAAAGCCCGGCGGTAACGACCACATCATAGGGAGGGTTCACACGATTCATTTCTTCCAGATTTCTTAGCGTTTTGTTGAAATTCTCAAACTTTGTCATGGAAAACAGTCTCCCTCATCTATTACCAAGGAACCTCAGATCCACCCGAAGTGGCGGCAGGCGTTGTAGATACCGTCTTCATCGGCCCGGTCGGTGATGTAACTGGAAAGGGCCTTCAGCTCCGGTTTGGCGTTGCCCATGGCGATGCGAAACCATTCTTTGCGGAACATGGTGCGGTCGTTCATGCCGTCACCGAAAACAACGATGTCCCTGTCGGAAATATGGAACCGTTTCTGTATTTCCATAATGCCCCTTTCCTTATGCACCGGTTCAATGAGCATGGTGTCCGTGCTGAACCATACGTGGGGCAGCGTATAGAGAGGGATGTCATCCTTTTCCTGTTTGCTGCAGGCCACAAAAATCTTGTGAATGGCAGAAACTTTGCGGAAGTCAAAGGAGGGATCCACTTCCGTTTCATAATACCGGTCTTTGACTTTTTCCAGATACAGAGGAGTCCTTGTAACGCGGTATTTCTTATTATAGGGAGCTGCCGCCCAAGGATGCTTTTCCTCATCTATGTCCGACAGGGTCCGGATGCAGTCCGAAAGAGGCAGGCCTTCATCGTAAAGGATTTTCCCGTCAATGGTGACCGCATTGCCGCCGTCAGACACCAGAGCCGGTATGCCCAGGGTCCTGGCCACTTCCAGGGCATCTGCCTGCATGCGGCCGGTGGCCAGGGAAACGAAGTGCCCCCGGCGGATGAGTTCCTTCACCGCTGCCCTGGTGCTTTCCGGATAATCTGCTGTCAGCGGCGTAGTCAGGGTACCATCAATATCAAAAAAGAAATATTTCTTCATCCTCTGCCTCCTTTGCGTTTATTTCCTTTCTTATAGTACCATAAGAGGAAGAGTGTTCAAAGGGGCGCGCTCTTTAAGGCGTGAAGGGTTCGCAAAATGAAGAGTCCTGCAGTGCTCGGCGTCTTAAGGCCGCGGCTCTCTTCGGTCACCAGCAAAAAGGACAGTGAAGAAAATCCTTCACTGCCCTTTTTCAATGACTGTTACAGCAGTTTTTCAATTTCCGGCGCTATGGCTTCCGGTGTTTTAGTAGGTTCAAACCGTGCTGCCACATTTCCCTTCCTGTCGATGAGGAATTTGGTAAAATTCCATTTAATGGAGTCATCATCCAGGAAATGGGGATAGTTCTTTTTGATGAAGTCCAGAAGGACTTTGGCATTGGGATGGTCCATGTCAAGACCCTTGAATCCCTTTTCCTTTGTCAGGTATTTGAAAAGGGGCTGTGCACTGTCTCCCCTTACATCACCCTTGCGGAACATGGGGAATGTGACGCCGTAGTTCAGGCGGCAGAATTCCTGGATTTCTCCGTCGCTTCCGGGATCCTGCTCTGCAAACTGGTTGCAGGGGAAGCCCAGCACTACAAAGCCCCTGTCCTTGTAGGCATTGTACAGTTTTTCCAGTCCTTCAAACTGGGGTGTGAAGCCGCACTTGCTGGCTGTATTGACAATGAGAAGAACCTTGCCTTTGTAGTCGGACAGGGAAACTTCCTGGCCTTTTCCATTCACTGCTTTGAAATCGTATACGTTCATATAAACCTCCCGGGCTCTCATGCCCTAAAGGCGGCGGCGCCGCCGGCTAATCCATTTCTAAGTAAAACGATATTTATCTATCTGATGGTTCTATTATATCGAATTTCATCGAATAATGCAAGCAAAAAAAGAAGCGACACCGAGCCGCTTCAAAAGGGGTTGGAGCAGTGCGCTCCTATGAGAACCTGTATAATAACATCCTTACGGAATGCTATTACCCAAATGACAGGCCATCTGCCTTTCACCGAAGGCGTATGGCAGAGCCTTTCCGGTGCGCCGCACCGGTTTATGAGGACTTCCCGGAGGAAGGGATTGTAAAAAGGAGCGATGATCATATTTCCCTTTTATGACCATCGCCAAAGGGAGATGAATCTCAGGGGGCAGCCCCCTGTATCAGAGTGGTGCCGAAGCACCCGATATATAGGAACTTCATAAAGAAGGTATGGTAAACGGGGTGGGTGATGATGATATTTCCCTTTTACCGCCATCACCCGAAAGGAGATGAACCATGGAGAGATCCCCACAGGTATATGTAAAGCCTTCTTCAGGCGTTACATCGAATGACAGAGGGTGGGAAGATTTCCGGGAGAATGATGTTCCCTGTCATCATCTCCCGGCGGGTATGCAAAAGAAAATCCACCTTGCAGACAAGGTGGATTCAAGGCAGGCCAAAAAATCGGCTTTATGAATACACACCTTCCCATCGCTCGTAGGTCAAACGGTGATACAAAACAGGCAGTTCTCCTGACTCTGCTTCCTCGCGCCTCCAGCCTTCCCAATTTCCTCAGTGACTTCTGTTGGATTTGCTCTGCATTACAGTGGCGGGACCGTGCCGGCTTTTCACCGGTCTTCCCTATTAAGCCCTTATGGGCACCTGCTTTACTTATGAAATTGTGCTCCTCAATAACCGAATGTTCAACCCATGAAAAAAGCTCTTTACCCAGGGCAAAGAGACATCTATATGACATCCCCTTCCCATCGCTCGTGGGTTCAAACGGTGATATAAGACAGGCAGTTCTCCTGACTCTGCTTCCTCGCTATCCGTCTTCCCGATTTCTCAGTGACATCATTGGATTCGCTCCGCATTACAGTGGCGGGACCGTGCCGGCTTTTCACCGGTCTTCCCTATTAAGCCCTCAGGGCACCTTTCTTTTCATATTCGGTTGTCATTATAGTATCACTCTTGATAGCTGTTGTCAAATAATATTTATCACATGTGGTGAATCCGGCTGGTTCCCAAATCGGCAGGGGCCGCCTATCTTTCTCGTCTCTGCCTCTGAAAGAGGGTTTCGAGGAAATGGATGCCTTCAAGGTACGGATTCATTCTCTTTCTTTAATAGGTATCAAAGATCTTCTGTATGTCCCTGAAGTCTTCTGTCCTGGAAAGAGAAAGCTGGAGGAGAATCCGGGCTTTCTGGGGAGACAGGGATCCGCCACGGATAAAGCCTTCTTCTTCGTAGGAGGCTTCTGCGGAAATGACAGAGCCGCTGCCGGCATGGGAGCTTCTCACCACCGGAATGCCCTGGGATGCCGCCTTGGCCAGCGCCCTTTCGTCTTCCCTGTGAATGCTGCCGTTTCCGCAGCCTGCATACACAAGGCCTTCGGCGCCGGCGGACACAGCCGCCCGCACCATGGCACCATCGGCGCCGGCATGGCCGTAGATAATATACGCCCGGGGAAGGCGATGGAGCCCTTTCACATCAAAAGGGGCCTCTCCTTCCGGCACATGCACCGGCAGGGCGCACCAGCAGGGATGTCCGTCATTCATATAGCCCAAAGGGCCGTCGGGAGAACGAAAGGTATCAAGGGAAAGGGTATTTCCCTTTGTCACATTTCTGGCAGCATAGATGGTATCATTCATCATGACCAGCACCCCTTTTCCCCGGGCGGATGGATGGGCTGCCAGACGGATGGCATTCAGCAGGTTCATGGGCCCGTCTGCACTGACAGCGGTGGCAGGACGCATGGCCCCTGTAAGCACCAGGGGAATGGAGGGTTTCACTGTCAGCTGGAGGAACCAGGCCGTCTCTTCCATGGTATCGGTGCCATGGATCACCACAAGGCCATCGGTTTCCCCCTCCAGCTCATTGGCCCTTTCTGCCAGAGAAAACCAGATATCATCGGTCATATCCTTGCTGTCTATGGAGGATATCTCCTCTCCCGTCACCTGGGCGAAGTTTTGGGCCTCCGGCAGGCTCCCCAGTAAATCCTTTACTCCCAGGGCGCCGGCCTCATAGCCGGTGGTCGCTGTTTCAGAAGCGGCCTTCCCTGCAATGGTGCCGCCGGTAGCCAGCAGATGGACCGACGGTTTCCTCTCTGCCCTCACAGAGGAAAGGGGAACCAAAAGAAGCAGGGTAATCAGCAAAATCAGGAAAAGAATCATGGTATACCTCCTGGCATTATTTATGTCAATTATATCATTTTCCTCCTGTCCTGGCAGCGCCGAAACAGGGTCAAAAAAAGGCTGTGAAGAAATGATTTACATTTTTTCACAGTCCTTTTCTTATTTCTGTATGTTCTTTTCTTCCCGCCGTTTCATAAGGGAAAGTCCTGCCTCACTAACCATATCCTTTTGACTGTCCGGCGCTGCCAGAAAGAGGAAGCGGTAGCTGTCTCCCACCTTGGAGGCAAAGCCCCGGATAAAGAGGGGAAGGAGAAAGCCGTCGGCAGAAAAAGCAGGACGGAGGGAAAAGCTGTAGGTTTTAGGACTCCCCTTCAGGCTGTGAAGCTGTTCCACATGGACCATGTCCACTGTCAGGAAATTATAGGGAAGCTTTTCTCCCGTCTCTCTTCTCGCCTCATCCACTGCCTGGAGGAATACTTCATTCATGGCACTTTCCAGCTTCAGGAGGCCCATATTAAAGGCCAGCATCCGTCCGCCCGCCTCCCGGGTATGGCCCCGGGGAAGGAACATGCCGCCGAAGAATTCATCGGACTCCTTCCCTTTGAAGGTGGCTCCCAGAGCCACGGCGCCGGCAGTATAGGTCTTCCCTTTCACCGTCATCATGCCCAGGTGACGGGCTATGGCAGAGTCCCCCCGGCCCAGAGGCTCGTAATGCACGTTTTTGGGCATAGATACATGGTTCAGAAACAAGTCTCCCATTTCTGAAACCGGTACGGGAGCTGCCGCTTTGACAGAATCGGCCAGAGGCGCCGTTCCTTCTATCACCGGCCCCACTCCTGGAAAGACCGGAGCCAGAGCATTCATCTCTCCCATGGCGCCGCTGCCGGCGGCAGGAAGATCTGCCGCCATGACGCTGCCTGCTGCCATCATAAAAGAAAGGGAGAGGATCACTGCTGTTTTCTTGATGTTCATTTCCCGGCTTCCTTCAGTGCTTTATCCAGAAGAGGCTGGAAATAGCGGCCCGATGCCTGGTCTGCGGCAAAGAGGGTATACACTGTCTTCCCTTCTCCTCTGGTAATAATTCCTTTCACGTAGAGAGGAATCATGAACCCGTTTCTAGTGAGCACTGCCTTCGCATCGGCGGTACGGTAAGCCAGGCCTTTCTCCGACTTTTTGTCTTCCCAGGAAGAGTGGTCTTCCACCTTCACCGCACCGTGCAAAAGGGTAAGGGCCCGGTCCAGCGAGTTTTCCGATGCCCCTGCTTTTTCAGAAGATGCCGCCTTAACATCCGCTATCTTCTCCCCTTCATTCCGGTCTGCCATAGCCTCCTTCCCGTAAAGGGCCAGTTTCAACATATCGCTGTCCGAAACGGAAAGGGATACCATCATGCCCTGATAAAAGGTATCATCGGCCTGCGCCCTCACCTGGTACACCTTTCCGGTGCGGAGGATGGAAACAGCCATTTCAGAAAATTCTTTGGAGTAATCCTTGTCTTTTGGAAATACCTTTGCTCCTTCCAGCGCCACCTCCACGGTCTTTGCCGCATTCCCTTCCAGAAGCCAGTCATGAAGCTGGCTTCCAAAGAAAGACCTTTCTCCGGGATATACGGAAACAGAGGACCCCATATCCAGCACTTCTCCGCCGGACAGGGTCAGAGAATCGGCAGACACCGCCATGGTACCGGCAGCCATGGCCAGAGCAGTCATGGAAGCGGCCAGCCACATTTTCATTTTCATATATTTTCACCTTTCCTTTAATCAATGCAGAGTTATTAAAAGTATTATAGCATTTTACAGGGGCCCGTGACTATGGCAATTCCAGACCGGTGTGACAGTGGCAGGCGAGGCAGTTTCCCAAAGATGTGAAGAGCCCTAGTCCCATGCCGGGCAGGAAACCGGTGGCCAAGGGGTTACAGCAGGCATGTTACGCAGCAGCCCCATGACGGACGGGAAACCTGTCAACAAAAAAAGAACCCCCATGAAGGGAGTTCTTTTAGAGTGGCAAAAGATTATTTTGCAATCTTAGCTACAACGCCTGCGCCAACGGTGCGGCCGCCTTCGCGGATAGCGAAACGCTGGCCTTCTTCCATAGCGATCGGGGTGATGAGCTTTACAGCCATTTCGACATTATCGCCAGGCATGCACATTTCGGTGCCTTCCGGCAGGGTGATGTCGCCGGTTACGTCGGTGGTTCTGAAGAAGAACTGCGGACGATAGCCGTTGAAGAACGGGGTATGACGGCCGCCTTCATCTTTGGTCAGTACATACACCTGAGCGGTGAATTCGGTATGGGGATGAACGGTGCCCGGTTTAGCAAGTACCTGGCCGCGAACGATGTCCTTACGGTCAATGCCGCGGAGCAGGGTACCGATGTTGTCGCCTGCCATAGCCTGGTCCAGAGTCTTTCTGAACATTTCTACGCCGGTTACAACGGTTTCGGTCGGTTTATCCTGGAGGCCGACGATTTCAGCTGCGTCGCCAACTTTAACGGTGCCGCGTTCTACTCTGCCGGTAGCAACGGTGCCACGGCCGGTGATGGTGAATACGTCTTCGACAGGCATCAGGAACGGTTTATCGGTATCGCGCTGAGGAGTCGGGATGTATTCGTCTACAGCCTTCATGAGGTCGCGGATCTTCTGTTCATCTTCTTTGTTGCCATTGAGGGCACCAAGAGCGGAGCCAACGATAATCGGCACTTCATCTCCCGGATAGCCATATTCGGTCAGCAGGTCTCTGATTTCCATTTCAACGAGGTCAATCAGTTCAGGATCATCAACCTGGTCAGCTTTGTTCAGGAATACTACGATAGCCGGAACGCCTACCTGTTTAGCCAGGAGGATGTGTTCACGGGTCTGGGGCATAGGACCATCAGCTGCAGATACTACGAGGATAGCGCCATCCATCTGAGCTGCACCGGTAATCATGTTCTTTACATAGTCAGCGTGCCCTGGGCAGTCAACGTGTGCATAGTGACGTTTTTCGGTTTCATATTCAACGGTGGAGGTGTTGATTGTGATACCACGAGCTCTTTCTTCCGGTGCTTTATCAATGGAAGCATAATCCAGGAAGTTAGCTTTGCCTTCTTCAGCCAGTACCTTGGTGATAGCGGCGGTCAGGGTTGTTTTACCATGATCGACGTGGCCGATGGTGCCGATGTTAACATGCGGTTTTGTTCTTTCATAATGAGCTTTTGCCATTTCTTTCTCTCCTTATACAAAAAAGAATTTGCAAAAATAGATTTGCGCTTTTCTTATTATACATTGAAAGTCAACGGGAAACAAGAAATCAGCGCAATTCCATATGCATTTTCGGAAATAAAATGCTTTCTGCTATCTGCCCGAAAGGACAGATAACAGTAAAAAGAGCTCTCCAACGAGAACTCTTTTCTACGGTGTTTGGTGGCGGCTCAGAGATTTGAACTCCGGACACAGCGGGTATGAACCGCTTGCTCTAGCCAACTGAGCTAAGCCGCCATGGAGCTGATAACCAGGATTGAACTGGTGACCTTATCCTTACCAAGGATACGCTCTACCAACTGAGCTATATCAGCACATCTATATATAGGAAGTAATTAACATGGTGGCGGGGGCAGGACTTGAACCTGCGACCTTCGGGTTATGAGCCCGACGAGCTACCAACTGCTCCACCCCGCGATATTTGGTGGGCGGAATAGGATTCGAACCTATGAAGGCAAAGCCGGCAGATTTACAGTCTGCTCCCTTTAACCACTCGGGAATCCGCCCATATGGAGCTGGCAATAGGACTTGAACCTACGACCTGCTGATTACAAATCAGCTGCTCTACCAACTGAGCTATGCCAGCACGCAAGTGACGAAATATATTATACACAATTTCATTCAGCTTGTCAAGAACTTTTTTCATTCTTGTTTGCTCACTCAGAGGTTTGTCCTCATCACGTTTATAGATTATACCATCAGGAGTCCTCTCTGTCTACCCCTTTTTTACAATTTTTTTGAAAAAGGTTTACGAAGAGGAGGGGACATGATGAAACGCCGCTGCCCCAAGCCGGACAGGAAGCCTTTTGTCCATAGCTTCCTGTTGCCATGATACGCCATGGCCCCACGCCGGAGAGGAAACTTTTTACCCATAGTTTCCTGACGCCATGATACGCCACGGCCCCAGGCCGGAGAGGAAACCTTTTGCCCATAATTTCCTGTTGCCATGATACGCCACGGCCCCACGCCGGAGAGGAAGCCCTACCCTTCCGTAGATTCTTCGCTTCTCTCTGCCAGAGGGGTGTCCTTGGTGACATCGCGGTTTAATACTTTTTTGGCGCCTTTCAGGAATTTGGGGCGGGGAATGAGGACGATATGGCCGCAGCCCCGGCATTTAATCCTCATGTCGCTGCCCAGCTGCAGGACTTCCCATTCCTGGCTTCCGCAGGGATGTTTTTTCTTCATCTGTACAATATCGCCGATACGAAACTGAATAAATTTCATTTTGGGTCTCCTTTGTTGAAAACAGATAGGGGGGGCAGCTGCCAGCTGCTTATTTCTGGTCCAGGGGTTCCTTTTCCGGCACCATGAGGAAACGGATAGGCAGGTAGGTGGCGCCGGCGGGAATGAAGCGGATGTAAAGGTCCTTCCCCATGTCCCAGGTGCCGCAGGAAATATAGTCTCTTTCGGTGCCGTTTCCAAACCAGCGCCGTCCCAGGCGGTCATCGGTGCGGTATACCCGAAGGAGCCTCGGGTTGGTGCCGATCTGGAAGGTACCCATGTACACGCCGCCCTGGGCGTTGATATATAGATTATACTTCCCGCTGCCGCTGTTATGGAAGGTCACATGATAGGTGATGCCGTAGTCTCCTGTGTTTTCCCTTTCCACATGGCTCATTTCATCCTTCCCTTTCTGGAAGGGATAGGAATTGCCGATGGAAATGTCGGCAGGTCCTTTGGCAAAGTCCCAGGTTTCGTTTTCCAGGTAAATATCTCTGGCAAAGGTGCCTCTCATTTCATGGGTATCCGGCGGGAGGGGAAGGGCTTTTTCCAGAGCCTTTTCCAGGTCTTTCATATCGCCGTCGGGCAGGATGGCGGTGCCCAGGGTGACGGGCTTCTTCGTTTCGATTTCCACCATACCGCTGACCAGGTCTTCCTCGGCAATGCCATGGGGATCATCGTCAAAAAGGATGGTTTTCTTTCCCGGAAGAAGCGTAACCGTTTCCGGCTTTTCTTCCTCTCCCACTGCTTCCCGGAAGGACAGGGTAGCGCCGGTGGGGATGTAGCTGCTGCTGGCATCGCCTTTGATCCGGCGATTCACAGTGATGGGCTGTTTCTTGTCTGATTTCGCGTACACCAGCACCCGGGCAGGGCCGCCGGTTTCATTCACATGGTAATAATAGACCCGTCCCTTTCCGGGAGCGGCGGTGCCTTCATACAAAATGCCTGCCTGGTCTGCATACTCCGGGCAGTCAGAAAAAATCAAAGTGCCTTCGGCCTTCGTCTGTTTCAAAGGAAGGGTGGTATAGGTTTCATCCACCGGAGACGATGCGAAAGCAGTCAAGCCGCCTGCCATGGTCATGGCAGCGGCGAGGGATGCAATAGATTTTTTTAATATGGACATGGGTTTACTTCTTTTCTGTATGTATTTCCTTTGCTATGTTAAACATTCCATGGACGGTAAAAGGTCCAGAGGGCTGTGGTGGCGGCATCGCCTTTGGGGCGATACCTGTAAAGCCTGCTGTTACGTGCTTTTCCCCTCAGCCCGTTTTTCCGCTTTCTTCCATAGCCTGTACCAGGGATTCTATTTTTTTGAAGCGGTGGGCCAGACCGGACTTGGTAATGCCGCAGATAGCTGCCAGTTCGGAGAGGCTGGCGTTGGGATGGGAGAGCCGTACTTCGCAGGCTTCCCGGATTTTGGGAGACAGGGAGGAAAGGGTATTTCCCTGCAGGAGCCGCTGCACCATATGGGTCTGGTGAACGGCGGCATCCACTGTTTTCTGGAGGTTTGCGGTTTCGCAGTTCACCTGGCGGTTCACCCGGTTTCTCATGTCTTTCACCACCCGCACGCTTTCAAAGTCCAGGTAACTCTGGCTGGCGCCTACGATCTGGAGAAATTCGGACACTTCATCTCCGTCTTTGATATAGACGATGTAATCGTTCTTCCTGTCAGTCATGCGGGCGTTCATGCGGAAAAAGGCCATGGTTTTGACGATTTCTTCTGCAAACCGCAGAGACTGGGTCACCATTTCCAGATGGTAGTCGCTCTGGGGCCGGCTGACTGAACCGCCGCCCAGGAAGGCGCCGGCCAAGTAAGCCCGTTTTTCTTCGCTGCTTTCCAGGAAGGGGCTGTCGTCTACGCCGGCCATGGGGGAAAGGCCCATGGTATTCAGGAAGGACAGGCCCATTTCAGAGGGCTGTACCACCAGGGTGTATACGTTTTTCTTCCGCAGGCGTCTTCCCTGGCGCACCATGGCGCTGGGCATGAAGCCGAAATCCTTTTTCAGGTACACCAGCACCCGCCGGGCTACGGCGCTGTTGCCGGTGGAAAATTCAAGGCCCCAGCGTCCCCGGGATCCGGTAACGAATGAACCGCTCATGCGCAGAAGGGCCAGAAGCTCCGCTGTGCGGCAGGCTTTATCGTCCCGCTGGATGCGGGCCAGTTCATTCTTCACCTGTTCTGTAAATGACATTAATGACTCCTCTTCAAATAATCTTCCAATGCTTCCGGCGCAATATTGGCGGACAGCAGATTGTGAATGCGGATGATTTCATTGGAAAGCACTTCCGTGTCCTGCACGGCGCCCCGGTTCGGCCCCAGAAGGTCTGCTTCAATGAGGGAGGCTCCCAGGGATTCCACCTTCTTCCTGTCAATGGTGACGGGGAAGGCATGGACTTTTTCATATTTCCGAAGCACTTCCGGAGAGGGAGTGCCGTTGTTGGCCAGGACGAAATCCACCACCCCGCCGCCGATATGGTCTACCAGGGCTTTCAGATGGTCCCCCACCGTATAGCCTGTAGTTTCCCCGGGCTGGGTCATGACGTTGCAGATATAAAGCACCGGAGCGCCGCTTTCCCTGATGGCCGAAAGGATTTCCGGCACCAGGAGATTGGGCAGCACCGATGTGTAAAGACTTCCCGGCCCCAGGGTAATGAGATCCGCTTCCCTGATGGCCTCCAGGGCATCGCCCACGGCCATGGGCGCCTTAGGTACCGTGGTCATGCGGACGATACGCACATCCCGCCCGATTTTTTCAGGATAGGCAGAAATTTCCGATTCCCCTTCCACAATTTCGCCGTCGGACATTTTGGCCCGGAGGCGCACTTTCTGGGAGGTGGCAGGCATGACCTGGCCGCGGATATTGAGAACCTTGCTGGCCGCTTCCAGAGCGTTCTGCACGCTGCCGAACTGCTTAATCAGGGCTGCCAGGAAAAGGTTTCCCAAGCTGTGCCCCGCCAGTTCCCCTTCGCCGCCGAAGCGGTACTGGAAGATCTGCTCCAGCACCGTTTCCTTGTCAGCCAGGGCTACCAGACAGTTCCGAAGGTCTCCGGGCGCAATGATTCCCATTTCCTCCCGAAGCCTTCCGGAAGAGCCGCCGTCATCGGCTACGGTAACGATGGCGGTAATATTGGATGTTTTATTCTTCATCCCCCGGAGCAGCATGGACAGTCCATGGCCGCCGCCGATGGCCACCACCCGGAGTCCCCGGGACAGCTCCATGCGGGACAGGAGTTTCTTGGACACTTCCTTCTGGTCCGGCGCCAGCAGTTCCACCAGCCGCTTCATGAGCTTCCTCACGGCGGTGGTCATAATCCATAAACCCAGAATGACAAAGAGGGTGCCGCAGACCGCCAGGAACGTATAGCTGTAGCTTCCTGTCATCTGGAAAGCCAGCCCCAGCATTCTTTCTTCCATGATTCCGAAAATCTGGTAGTTCAGAATCAGTGTGGCGCCAAAGACCAGGAGGAGGATCCCCACTGAAAACAGGACCATCCAGCGCTTAATCGCCAGTCCCGGCCGGAGCCACTGCATGAAATGTTTCATCAAACCTCATCCTTCCGAAGAATCTGTCACATCATGCTCTATATGATTTCGGTGCAGGTCCCGGTGTTCCACGTTCACATGACCGAACTTTTCTTTCAAATGGCTGCCCAGTCTTTCCGTCACAAAGACAGACCGGTGCATGCCTCCGGTGCAGCCGATGGCGATGGTGAACTGGGTTTTCCCCGCTTTTTTGAAATGGTCCACCATGAAGTCCATGAAATCGTACAGTTTCCCCAAAAATTCCCGGGTCACCGGCGCCTTTTCAATATAATCAGCCACTTCCTTCACCCGGCCGGTGGAGTACTTGTACTCCGGCACGTAGAAGGGGTTGGGCAGGAACCGGACATCGATCACCGTGTCTGCATCGATGGGGATGCCGTACTTGAAGCCAAAGGAAAATACGGTAATCTGCATGTCCGTACCGCTGCCGTCCACGCCGAAGCGGCTGGACAGATATTCCTTCAAATCGCCGGTTTTCATGGCGGTGGTATCCACGATCACGTCCGCCTGGGCCCGGATACCTGCCAGGATCTTCCTTTCCTGGGCAATGCCTTCCTGGATGCGCATATTTTTAGCCAGGGGATGCTGCCGTCTCGTTTCCATGTACCGCCGCACCAGGGCTTCATCAGAGGCCTCCAGGAAAACCACTTCATGGGGAATGCCCCGTTTCTTCAGTTCATCCAGCGCCTGGGGCAGGGCATCAAAGAAGGAACCGCCCCGGATATCCGTCACCACTGCCACATGGCGCGTATTGGATGTGCTTTTCCAGCAGAGGTCCGCAAACCGCGCAATGAGCACCGGCGGCAGGTTATCCACGCAGTAATAGCCCATATCTTCCAGTTTCTGCATGAAATTGGTCTTACCGGCTCCGCTCATGCCGGTAATAATAACAAAGCGGAAATCGTCCTGCATGGTTCATCCCTCCAGTACATATTTTTCAACAGCCCTGGCCACACCGTCCTCATTGTTGGACAGAGTTTCGTGGGCAGCGGCTTTTTTAGCGCTTTCCGAAGCATTGGCCACGGCAAAGGACCAGGGGGTCATGGAAAGCATGGATACATCATTGTTCCCATTGCCAAAGGTCATCACATGGTCTGTGGGAATGCCCCAGGAACGGGCCAGCTCCTCCACAGCCCTGCCTTTGGAGCATTCCCGGTTATTCATTTCAAAGAAGAAAGGCTTTGATTTCACCTGGTTCACCAGATTCGCATATTTCTCCTTCAGAAAATGTTCCACACCCTTCATCTTTTCCATGTCATATTCGCAGACCAGAATTTTCGTAGGCGCCTTCCGGGGCGTCCAGAAATCATCCCCTGCCACATGAGCCTTCACGGCGCACTGCTTCTCATACTCGTCGGTGCGCCAGTCCCGGAAGGGCACATAAAGCTCATCGTCAATATAGGTATGGGCATACCAGCCATGGGCTTTGATATCAGAAAGGATGGCAAGGGCCCTGTCTTTTTCAATGCGCACATCCCTTATGATTTTCCCGCTCTCACAGAGCCCTGTCATGGACCCGGTGTAGCAGATCACCGGCACATCGCCAAGGCCGATAGCCTTCCCCCAGGGCCGGGCCGCCTGGAACATGCGCCCCGTGGCAATGACGATCTTCACGCCCCGGGAAAGAGCCCGGGCCAGTACCTGTTTCGTGTAGTCCGAAACGGAAATATCATCCCGTAAAAGGGTATCATCCAAATCAATGGCAATCATTTGTATAGAAGACATGGTATGCTCCTTGTAATCAATTGGTTCAATAGGGAAGGTTCTTAAGATGGACCGGCCCTATGGGCCGGAGGGTTCGTAAGTTTGACGGCCCTTCGGGCCGAAGGTTGTGGATTGCCCTTCGGGCAATGCTTATAAAGTCAGCGTTACGGGATTGGCTTTCTGGGTCAGATGGCATGATAAGCATTACGATGATGAGCCACCTTCGGTGGCTTTCCCCCCTTTGGTGCCTTACGGCACCACCTTCCCGCCCCGCTGGGAAGCGTGTCACACGATTCTCAGGTCGCTTTGCTCCCTTACGAATCGTGTTCCCTTGCCACCGCGGTATCGGTCGGGCGACAAAAGGAAAGCGCCTTTATGGGCAGGCTAGGCGCCTTACTTCGCCCGACTTGCACATCCTATGCAGGATGTGCACAGTGGACAATAAAGCTCCGCAAAGCAATCCCTTCACTCAACGCATAGCGAAGAATAAAGTCCCCCCGCCGGGGCAATGCTATTCAGTTAAGCGTTTTACACAAGCATACGTTATAACGACGTGTGCTTTTTTTGTGTGTAAAAAAAGCTTAGGTTTACAAAAAAATATAAAAACATCAAAAAAAGGCTTGACAAAT
>OJKC01000199.1_pt1 | contig 60552 bp, 58 predicted proteins | sample 1596401 | NCBI WGS metagenome assembly OJKC01 (sample SAMEA4350162, study PRJEB24818) | metagenome | biome: human; feature: gut; material: faeces | place: Denmark | collected 2013-09 | reverse complement strand
GGACCCATGTGTCCCGCCGCAGCATACGCATTACTCCCGGCGGGGCACACGGGCCCCGCCCTACAGGGTGCGGCGGTCATACAGGGCGGACAGAGTCGTCCGCCCCTACAAAGCAGAACAAGCACCGTGCGAAACGGGACGTCGGGGACGCCGTCCCCTACGGAGCGTGACCGCACGTGCCGTAGGGCGGGGTGTCCGCACAGGCGGCAAAAGGCGCTGTCCTTTCGGACAGCGCCTTTGAACGTATAGGGGGAATTACTCCTCGTCGGCGTCCTCGTCAGCGGAGGGAGCCAGCAGCGCGCGGATGGACAGGGAGATCTTCTGCTTCTCCTCGTCGATGGCGGTGATCTTGGCGTCCACCATCTCGCCCTCGGTCAGCACGTCGCCGGGCTTCTCGATGCGGCGGTCAGCGATCTGGGAGATGTGGATCAGGCCATCCACACCGGGCACGACCTCGGCGAACGCGCCGAAGGTCATCAGCTTCACGATGCGCACGTTGGCCACATCGCCCACGTGGTAGGTAGCCATGAACTTATCCCAGGGATTCATGCTGCGATCCTTCACGCCCAGAGAGATCTTGTGCTTCTCGGGATCGAAGGAGATAACATACACATCCAGCGTGTCGCCCACGGAGACGACCTCGGCGGGATTCTTGATACGGCTCCAGGACAGCTCGGAGATATGTACCATACCATCCACGCCGCCGATGTCCACGAACACGCCATAGCTGGTCATGGACTTCACGGTGCCGGTGTAGCGCTTACCGACCTCGATGTTGTTCCAGATCTCGGCCTGCGCCGCCTGACGAGCCTCGTAGGTGACAGCCTTGATGGAACCCACCACACGGCGGCGGGCGCGGTTGACCTCGGTGATGCGCAGGGACACGGTCTGGCCGATCATGGTGCTCAGCTCAGCGCCGCGGGGCAGGCCGGACTGAGAAGCGGGCACGAACACGCGCACGCCCTTGACGTTGACCACGATACCGCCCTTGTTCTCCTCGGTGACCTTGCCTTCCAGCGTGGTCTTTTCCTCGCGGGCCTTCTCGATATCCTCCCAGACCTTCACAGCGTCCAGACGCTTCTTGGACAGCATGGCGTAGCCCTCCACGTCGTTGACGCGGATGATGTACGTCTCGATCTCGTCGCCGACCTTGACGACATCCTCGGGCTTCACGTTAGGATCGGCGGACAGCTCGTCCACAGAAATATAGCCCGCCTGCTTGCAGCCCAGATCGACCTGCACCTCGGTGGGGCCGATCGCCGTTACGATACCGGTTACCTTCTCTCCTGTATTCAAAGTCTTAAAAGATTTTTCCAGCATTTCCTCGAAGCTCTCTTCGGTAGCTTCCACGTTCTTGATCTCGTCGCTCATTGTTGCATATACCTCCTTAATGATGCCCGCTGGCGTGGACGCGCCGGCTGTAAGCCCCGCCACAGAACATCCGTTAAGAAAGTCAGCCCGTAGTTCCTCCGCGCCCTCGATCTGATAGACGCGGGCACAGCGGGTACTGCAGATCTCCGATAAATGTTTGGTGTTGGCACTCTTACGATCTCCGACCACGACCATAACGTCCACCCGCCCGGCGATATCCGCCGCCTCGGATTGACGTTTTTGCGTAGCATCACATATTGTATCAAATATTTCGGCGTTTGTACACTCTTTTTTTAAAAAATTTACGCACTTTTCCCATATCGAGCGGATGCAGGTGGTCTGCGCGACAGCCAGCAAACGCTCTGTCCGCCGCGCGGGGACACCCGCCAGCCATTCCGCCAGCTCCTCCGCATTGCCCAGCACCACGCTGCGGCTGCTGCGGCTGGCGGCGGCGATGACCTCCGGGTGGTGATCCTCCCCGATGATGAGGGGCGTCCGCCCCTCCTGCTCCGCCCGCTCCACCAGCCGGTGGATGCGCAGCACATGGGGACAGGTGGCGTCCAGCACCCGCGCGCCCCGCGCTTCCAGCGTCCGGTACGTCTCCACCGGCTCGCCGTGGGCGCGGATGAGCACCGTCTCCCCCGGCTGCACCTCCTCCGCGGACTGCACCTGCCGGGCGCCCAGCGCCTCCAGCCGCCGCACCACGCTGTCGTTGTGGATGATGCTGCCCAGCATAACGCAGCCGCCGGCGGCTGCGGCCTCCTCCGCCATGCGCACCGCCCGCTCCACGCCGTAGCAGAACCCGGCGCTCTGCGCCTGTATCACTCGCATTCGATGCCTCCCAGCGCGTAGGCGCGGCGCATGACCTCACGGGCGTTGGCGGTGTATTCCTCCGCCGTGCCCTTCCGCCCGGTGTACTCCGGGGCAAACGGCGCGCCGATGATGATGGGCGTCCGGCGGAACAGCCGCTTCTTCGTACCGATGAACACCGGCACCAGCTTCACCCCCGCGCGGATGGCCATCATGCCCGCGCCGGACTTGACCTCCGCGTGGCCGGGGTTTTTTACCCGCGTGCCCTCCGGGAACAGGAACAGGTTCCACCCGTCCCGCAGGCTCTGTATGGCGGTCTTGACCGCGCCGATGTCGCTGTGTCCCCGATCCACCGGAAACACGCCGATGGCGCGGAGAAACCCGCCCAGCACCGGTATGGAAAACAGCTGCTTCTTGGCCATGATCCGCACGTTGAACGCCTGGGGCATGGACAGCACGAACAGCACCGGATCCCACAGGTTGGAGTGGTTGGCACACAGCAGGTACGGCCCCTCCCCCTCCTTCAGGTTCTCCGTGCCCCGCAGCTCCACCGGCAGAAAAAACAGCACCAGCGGCCGCAGCACCCGCCACACCGCCGCGTAAAACTTGTTTCTCACCGCTCCACGCTCCCCCGGATCACATCCAGCAGCAGCTCCAGACTGGCCGCGAAGTCCATGTCCGTGTTGTCGATCATGATGGCGTCGTCCGCCGGGCGCAGCGGCGCCGCCGCCCGGTGGGTGTCGTTATAATCCCGCTGCTCCATCTCCCGCAGCACCTCGTCAAAGGGCTTGGGCGTGCCCCGCTGCTCCAGCTCCAGACAGCGCCGCCGCGCCCGCGTCTCCACGTCGGCGCACAGGAAGATCTTCACGTCCGCGTCCGGCAGCACCACCGTACCGATGTCCCGGCCGTCCATGATGACGCTGTGCTCCCGCGCCAGCGAACGCTGCAGCTCCATGAGATAGTCCCGCACCTGCGGGATGGCCGACACGTCGGAGGCGTACCGGGAGATGGCGGGCAGCCGTATCTCCTTCGTCACGTCCTCGCCGTTGAGGTACATCCGCTGCAGGCCGTCCTCGTCGTACCGCAGAGACACGGTGATCTCCGGCAGCGCCGCCGTCACCGCCGCCGCGTCCGTGGGCTGGATGTCGTGCCGGTACATGTACACGCCGATGGTGCGGTAAATGGCGCCCGTGTCCACATACAGGATATGCAGCGCCTCCGCCGCCGCCCGTGCCAACGTGCTCTTTCCCGCGCCGGAGGGCCCATCGATGGCCACGGCGTAATGCTTCTCAGTCATACATTTCCTCGCTTTCTGCGGCGGACAGCCCCGCCAGATACCCGGTCGCCCATGCGATCTGCAAATTAAACCCGCCCGTATAGGCGTCCACGTCCAGCACCTCTCCGGCAAAATACAGGCCGTCCACCCGCTTGGACGCCATGGTGTTGGGAGCTACCTCCCCCACCTTGACGCCGCCGGCGGTGACGATGGCCTCGCTGACCGGCCGCGTGCCGGTCACGTCCAGTGCGAAGTGCTTCAGCACCTGCACCAGCCCACGGCGCTGCTCTTTCGTCAGGCCGTTGGCCTTTTCGTTTCCGGATAGCCCCGCCCGGCGCAGCAGCACCGGGATCATGCTGTGGGGCACCAGCCCCGCGGCGATGTTGCTCATATCCCGATTGGGATTCTCCCCGATGTCCCGCAGGAGCCGCGCATCCAGCTTCTGCTCGTCCAGCGCGGGCTTCAGGTCGATATCCAGCCGGTACGTCTCCCCCTCCCAGCGCCGCAGATGGGCGCTGGCGGACAGCACCAGCGGCCCCGACACGCCGAAATGGGTGAACAGCAGCTCGCCGAACTCCCGGAACACCGGCTTTTTCTTCCCGTTGTACACCGTCAGCTCCACGTTCCGCAGGCTCAACCCCTGCATGTCCGGGCAGTCGCTCCCGGCGCACACCAGCGGCACCAGCGAGCCACGGGGCGGCACCACCGTGTGCCCCAGCTCCTGCGCCATGCGATAGCCGTCCCCGGTGGAGCCGGTGCCCGGATAGGACACACCGCCGGTTGCCAGTATCACCGCCTGCGCGGGATAGACAGCCTTCTCCCCCTGCACAGCTGTCACCGCGCCGTTCTCCGTCTCTATATGCAGCGCCCGATCCCGCGCCCAGCGGACGCGGCGGCGCTTCAGCTCCCGTTCCAATACGTTGGTGATGTCAAAGGCGCTGTCGGACACCGGGAAGACCCGATTGCCCCGCTCCACCTTCAGCGGCACACCCAGCTCCCGGAAAAAGGCCATGGTATCCTGCGGCGTGAACCGCGTCAGTGCGCTGTACAGGAACCGCCCGTTGCCGGGAATGTTGGCCAGCAGCGTCTCCCGGTCGCAGTCGTTCGTCACGTTGCAGCGACCCTTTCCCGTGATATTCACCTTTTTGCCCAGCCGTTCGTTGGGCTCCAGCAGCGTCACCTGCGCGCCCTGCCGGGCGGCGGTGATGGCCGCCATCAGACCGGCGGCGCCGCCGCCGATCACCACGATGCTCTTTTCCATATCACTCGTCGTCTTTTCCGAAAATACTGTACCGCGACCACACCTGCTCCATGTCCGCCAGCGTCGCGGACAGGTCGTCCCGCCGCTGCTGCCCCACCGCCAGTATCAGCGCGTTCAGCAGGCTCAGCGGCGCCGCCATGGAGTCCACAAAGGAGATCATGTCGCAGGGCGCCAGCAGCGACACCGACGCCATCTGATACAGCGGCGACAGCGCTGAATCGGTGATGGCCACCACGTCGCCGCCCTTTCTGCTGGCGTATTCCACCGCGTGTATGGCCATCTTGGAGTACCGGGGGAAGCATATCCCCACCAGCACGTCCCCCTTGCCGATGTGCGCCAGCTGCTCGTATATCTCGCCGGCGGCGCTGGACTGCACCAGCGTCACGTTCTTGAAGATCAGGTGCATGTAAAAGTTCAGATACCCCGCCAGAAACGACGAGGAGCGCACGCCCAGAATGTAGATGTGCTTGGCTCCCAGCAGCTTGTCCACCGCGCAGTTGAAGGCGTCGCGATCCAGCCGATCGATGACATTGTGGATGCTGTTCATATCCCGCTGCATCACGCTGCCCAGAATGTCCGCACCGGACATCTGGTCGCGGGACACCTGTATCCGCTGAATGGACGTCAGCTTGCCGCGGATCAGCTCCTGCAGCGCCTTCTGCATCTCCGGATAGCCGTCGTAGCCCAGCTGGGCGGCAAAGCGCACCACCGTGGACTCGCTGACCGAGGCCGTCTCGCCCAGCCGCGCGGCGGTCATAAACGCCGCCCGGTCATAGTTGTCCAGTATGAACGCGGCAATGCGCTTCTGTCCCTTGGAGAAGCCGTCCATACCGCTCCGAATGGTCTGCAAGACATTTTCGTTCATGTCAGTCGCTTCCTTTGATAGATTCCAGTTCTCCGGCTGTGAGATACCGCCACCGTCCCGGCGGCAGCGCTCCCAGCTCCAGGCCGCCCTCGGCTATCCGGCACAGCCGGGTCACGGTCAGCCCCACGGCGGCGCACATGCGGCGTATCTGCCGCTTTTTTCCCTGATGGATGACGATCCGGTATTCCGCCCTGTCGCCCCGGCGGTACAGCTCGTCTACCTGCGCCGGCGCGATGGGCTGCCCGTCCAGTGATGTCACGGCGCGCAGACGCCCGGCGCTGCCTTCGTCCGCGCCGGAAACGGACACTATGTACACCTTGTCCACCTGATGGCTGGGATGCAGCAGCCGCTGGGTCAGTGCCCCGTCGTTGGTAAACAGCAGCAGCCCCTCGGAGTCCCTGTCCAGCCGCCCCACGGGATAGACCCGCACGCCGCAGTCCTTCACCAGCTCCGCCGCCGTGCGCCGCCCGCGCTCGTCCGACAGGGTGGTGACATAGCCCCTGGGCTTGTGGAGCATGATGTATACATGACCGGCGGCACGTCCGACCGGCCGGCCGTCCACCGCCACGGTGTCCGTCTCCGGGTCAGCCTTGTCGCCGATGTGCGCCGCCTGTCCGTTGACTGTGACCCGTCCTGCGGCGATCCACTCCTCCGCCGTCCGCCGGGAGCACAGCCCCGCCGCGGCCAGCAGCTTCTGTACACGCTCGGTCATGCCGTCACCTCTTTCCCACATTCTCCGCCGCCCGCAGCAGGCGGGCGCGCAGCTCATTTTCCGCGCCGGTGAGCATAAAGCCCCAGCGGTACAGTGCCTCGTGGTCGTTCCAGTCGTCCCCGCCCCGCAGCGTCACCGCCACCAGCCGCCGTCCGTCCTTTTCCGCGCAGGACACCAGCGTCCGCCCCGCCGCCTTCGTGTACCCGGTCTTTAACCCCAGGCACCCCTCCATGCGGCCCAGCAGCTTGTTGTGATTGGTCAGCGTCCGTCCGCCGATGGATGCCTGCCGGGTAGATGCCATTCGCAGCAGCGTCGGTTCGTTCACCGCCGCCCTTGCCAGCTGCGCCATATCCCGCGCCGTGGAGTAGTGCTCCTCGTCGTCCAGCCCGTTGGGGTTGGCGAAATGGGTATCCGCCATCCCCAGCGCCGCCGCCTTTTCGTTCATCAGCGCCACGAAGGGCTCCAGCCCTCCGGCACACTCCGTCACCGCCAGCGCCGCGTCGTTGCCGGAGCACAGCAGCAGGCCGTACAGCAGCTCCTCCAGCGTCAGCTTCTCCCCCGCCCGCAGGTACATGGACGAGCCCTCCGCCATGTGGGATGCCGTAACGGTCACGACGTCCGTCAGCGTCCCCTGCTCCAGCGCCACCAGCGCCGTCATCAGCTTGGTGGTGCTGGCGATCAGCATGCGCTGCCGCCCGTTCTTTTCATACAGCACCCGTCCGCTGTCCGCATCCATCAGGACGCAAGCCGTGGCGGAGACCTCCACAGCCTCCGCCACAGCGGGTATGCAACAGAGCACTGTCAGCGCGGCGCACAGCGCCGCTCCCATACGTCGGATCACCGGAAGCCCCCCGTTCCTTACAGGATACCTCCAGTCTATTCCGACGCTGGCTCGTCTTATATATCAGAAATCCTTATTGCGCTTCTTATCCACGAAGCCCTCCACCCGATCCAGCAGCTCCGGCACCATCTCGATGACGCGATCCACCGTGGTGATGGCGGGCGTGCCCACCGGCAGCATGCGGGTCACGCCGCCCTTGACCACCAGAAAGGCCATGGGCTCCACCCGCACGCCTGCGCCGCAGCCGGCGCCGGAGTTCTCCTTATTCTTGCCGTAGTCGCCGCCGCCGCAGCCGAAGCCGTAGCTCAGCCGGGACACGGGGATCAGCGTCACGCCGTCAGGCGTGGTGATCGGCTCGCCCACGATGGTGTTGGAATCCACCATCTGACGGATCTTGTCCATGGACGTCTCCATCATCGCGGAGAGGGAGCTCTTGTTCTTTTCGGTCATTTCCATGATGTACTCTCCTTTTCTCAAGTTGTTATATGGTCTGCGCCATCGCCCGATGGCGTCCGGTCTGCGGTATCATGCTCCTTCGGCGCGGCTCCGTTCTCCTTTGCCTGCGCCTTTTCCTGCACACTGTGCCGCTTCTGCATGGCCAGATACCACCGCAGCACCGGCTTGGCGAAGGCGAAGCCGATGGCCAGCAGGTCGCGTATTTGCAGCGTCACGCCCACCTCACCGGTGAGACGCAGCTCCGCCGCGTCAAAGTCCACCTCCACGTGGAGTCGGGGATCCGGTATGCGCATCAGCCGCTCCAGCTGCGGCATCACCGTCCACATGCCGGCGTTGACGTAGCCGTACAGCTCCGCCGCGCCCGCCGGGTCAGCCGCGCCCGGCAGCGATGCCGACAGGTGCAGCGGGTCGATCAGCAGCCGCTGCCGCGTTTTGCGCAGGCCGTTTTTCAGGCACTCCCACAGCGCGGGCAGCGCGGTCTTGATGTCCTCCTTCGTCAGGTGGAGCTTTTTCTTCTCGCCGCCCACCGCCTTGGCCTTTACGGGCTTTTCCTTCTTTTTCTTCTCTTTTTGGGGCTTCTCCGGCTTTTCGGGCTTGGGAAGGAGCTGTATCCGCGCCGGGCCCGCTATGACGGTGACGTGCGTCTCCGCAAGAGCACCCGTGAATTCCACGCGCACGCCCAGCCGCAGCAGCGACAGCAAAAAGAACGCCAGCAGGATACCCAGAATGATGTAAAGCGCCGTCACGTCTCGCCCTCCTTCCCGTTTCTGCCTCTATCCTCAGAGCAGCTCCGGGCTGCCCTCGCCCATGTCGTCGTCCAGACGCAGCTGGCCGTCCGCCTCCATGCCCGGCAGCTGCGGCAGCTCGTCCAGCGAGTTCAGGTGAAACGCCCGCAGGAACGCCTGCGTCGTCCGGTACAGCCGGGGGCGTCCCGGCACCTGAAGCCGTCCGCACTCCTCGATCAGGTGCCGATCAAGCAGCAGCCCCACCGTATAGGAGCTGTCCACGCCGCGGATCTGATCCACATAGGCGCGGGTGGTGGGCTGGTAGTAGGCGATGATGGTCAGCACCTCCAGCGCCGGCTGGCTTAGCTTGGCGGGCTTGCGAATCTCAAAGGCCTTGCGGATCAGCTCGCCGTACTCCGGTGCGGAGCACAGCTGCCAGCTGTCCTCCATCCGCACCAGCCGCATGCCCCGCCGCTCGTAGCTGTAATAGTCCTGCAAATGCTGCAGCACCAGCTCCACGGTGGGTCTGTCCATATTCAGCGCCACGCATATCCGATCCACGGCCACCGGCTCGCCGGAGGCAAACAGTATGCCCTCCACGGCGGCTTCGATGTCCTTCATTTCCAGTGTATCCATGTGTCTCCCCTTACATCATTTCTTCCGACCCGCCGCTCTCTGCGGTAACGGTGCAGTCTCGGTCGGCTCCGGCCAGCCGGATCAGGTTGCTGCGGCACAACTCCAGCACGGCCATGAACGTGGCCACCAGCTCGCTGCGGGTCTTGCTGCCGCGGAACAGCAGCAGGAAGCGGGTGATGCCCACATCCCGCAGGCGGCGCAGGATCTCCTTGGCCTTCGTCTCCACGGGATACGGCTCCCGCTTCACGATCTCGTCGAAGGCGCGCAGCGGCGGCGCCTCCGGCGCCGTGCGGCGGTCGGCCACCTCCTGCATGGCCAGCACCAGATCCGCCGGCTCCTGATCGTACTCGAATATCTTGCCCCGCTCCATAGGCTCCGGCGGACGGGTGAGGATATTGCGTCCGAACTCGCCCAGGGGAGCCAGCCGCTCGCTCAGCAGGCGCACACGGGCGTAGGCCTCGCCCCGCTGCCGCTCCTCCAGCGACTTGATTAGGGCGTCCATCTCGTTCTGGGCTTCCTCGTCCTCCAGATTCAGCAGCATGCGGGTCTTGATGAACATCAGCTGGGCGGCCATGGTGATGAACTCGCTGGCCACCTCCAGATCCATCCGCTTCCGCTTTTCCAGATACGCCTGATACTGCTCCAGTATCAGCGCGATGGGGATGTCCTGTATTTCGATTTTATTCTTGCTCAGAAGGTACAGTATCAGATCGAGAGGCCCCTCGAAGTCCTCCAGCGGCTCGTCGCCCCGGGTCTGCACCACCTTTTCCAGCTTGAAAATAGGATCGTCCAAAGCTACACCTCAAAACCCACCAGCCTGCACAGCAGGGTGAATGTCCAACGGATGGCGCTGTCCAGCGCGTTGCTGCCGATGCCCACGGAGATCACCGCCAACAGGAGCAGCATGCCGAAGCGCTCATAGCGCATCAGCCAGCTGTATGCCCTGTCCGGCAGCAGCACCGCCAGCACCTTGGAGCCGTCCAGCGGCGGGATGGGCACCAGATTGAAAAGCCCCAGACCCACGGACAGGGACGCCGTGTTCAGCAGAAACGAAAACCACACCTCGCTGAGCTGCCCGGTGACCAGCGCCCGGAGATAGACGCCACGGGCGATCAGCAGCAGCACCAGCGCCAGCAGGAAGTTGGACACGGGTCCGGCCAGCGCGGTGATGGCCATGCCCTGCTTGGGCTTTTTGAAATAACGGGGATCCACCGGCACAGGCTTCGCCCAGCCGAAGCCGGCCACCACCATCATGATAAGACCCAGCCAGTCGATATGCCGCAGGGGGTTCAGGCTCAGCCGGTGGGCGCGCTTGGCGGTGGGGTCGCCCAGCGCGTAGGCCGCCAGACCATGGCACGTCTCGTGAATGGTCAGGCACAGGAACACAGCGCACAGCCGCAGCAGGATGCTCCCCAGCGAGCCGAAATCCAGCGCGTTCCACAAATTCGTCAGATAATGCAAAGCAAACTCCTCCCGGAGAGAAACAGAGTAAAATGAAGGATCATGAAATCTTTCCTGCATTATAGCAGAAACAGCCCGGAAAGTCTACACCCATTGTCACCGTTCCGTCCACTTTGTAACCGTTTTGTATCCGTCTTTCCACCGGTTCGTAGCTTTTCTGTAAAGATGCGTACCGTCTTCTGTGGTATGCTGTAAGCACAAAAGGAAAAATCCATTCCACACCACGAAAGGAGAACACATCATGGATAGAATGAAGCTCATCGCCGCACTGGTCGTTCTGTGCCTCGCTTCCTCCGTGGCAGCCTTCCTGCTGCCCACCGCCCACGGTACGCTGCTCTCCTATGTGAGCATCGCGTCGGCCGCTGCCATCGCCGTCCTTGCCGTTATCTCGCTGGTGCGGATGCTGATGCAGCGCCGGGCGTTTTGATATACAGCAGACGACAGTCAACTGTGTGAAGGAACCACCGCGATCATCCCTGCATCACGAAAAGTTGTCAACCGGATAGGAGCGACCCGCAGGCGCATGCCTGCGGGTCGTCTTGTTATTCCGTCGGAAACGCCGCCTCCGCGGTAGAATCCGTAGGGGCGGACGACTCTGTCCGCCCTGTATGACCGCCGCACCCTGTAGGGCGGGGCCCGTGTGCCCCGCCGTCACCGGCGTGGGAATCCGTCTCCCAGCGCGGCGCTGCCGCGCTGATGGGACGTCGTACCCCAAGGGCATTTGTTCCGCTGCGCTCCACTGCGGGACGCCGTCCCCTACGGGTGGATAACGCACCTGCCCCGTAGGGCGGGGCCCGCGTGCCCCGCCGCCGGGTACGCATTTTTCGGCGGGACACATGGGTCCCGCCCTACAGAGAAAACGGATTCCCGCAAAAACAACGCGGCGCCCCGCAAGGGGCGCCGCGCGTTTTCCGTCCATGTGTGGCACAGACGGAGGAGGGTTATATTCGCCGCTTGGTAAGAGCGGGAACCGCGAGTTCGGTTAGCGAATGGCAGTAAGGTTCGTTGCTGCTGCAACGGTCGCTTCCTTCTTCATGCACCTGGTTGTATCCGTGCTGTTGAACTTGTTGCCGGAAGAAGTGATCCTCGTATTGACATCAAATTTAGTAACACCGGAATAACCGATATACGGTGCCTTAATGTCATTGTTGCTGATCGTGTAGGTCACACCGGCGTTGGTCGCCGCATCGTGGAACCAAAATGCGTTACCGGCATTTACATCCACCGTATTCCCCGTCACCATAAAGGACTTACCGTCCGTCAGCTGGATCGCTCCACGGTCAAGCTCGCTGACGGTGCTGCGGATAGTGTTATTGGTGAAAACAAAATCCGTACCGGGACGCTGGAAGTTAACGCCGCGGGTGTAGCCATTGAAATTGCAGCCGTCAACCGTTACCTTACCGGTAATGTCTGTTGTTGACTGGAGCATAAGTGCATACTTGGTATTCGCAGGGGCATTGAATGTACAATTCTTAATGGTCAGGTTGATGTTATAATCATGATACCCATACACATTGCCATTGAAAGTACAATTCTCAAAAGTATACGGAGTTTCCTGTTCAGGCGTTGCCCAAGTACCCGGAATAGACTTAATGCCCTTAAAGGTAATTCCCTTAAATGTGACCTTGATGTTGTCTACCGTGCTGCCCCACCAGTTGTACGGTAACGCGAACGTACCGTCTGTCCCTGTCAGATCCAGAGTTGCTTGGCTGTTGCCGCCAACAACCTCGATCTCCTTGAGCGTCCTGGCACCGAAATAGGAAGCCTTTCTGCCAAAGGACAGCATATATGGATCCGTCAGCTTTTGCTCACCGTAAATCGTCCAAGTGATTTTTCCATTCGGGAACAGCTCATCAAACTTTGCGCACTTGTCCGTGTCCGAATCCGAAAATGCCTCTTGCCCTAAACCAAACACCGTGCTGACTTGCGGCTGTACAGCCTCATAAGCCTCCTGCACGGACGCATACGACTGCCCGTTGATAGCTGTAGAAGTAGCCAACTCTACATCAGCCTTAGCATCATACTGATTGTCAAAGCTATCCTTCTCATAGGTATACTGGGTGGCATCCACCTTAATACCGAGGTCGATGGTCGGGGCATCTACGCCCGTCTTGTGATTGGCCTTGTTGCTCACGTCGGTAGGCATCCAGACAACCAGAGTAACGATCTTGCTTCCATCCTTCAGCAGGTTGTCTTCAGCGGTGTAACCCGTGCTCAGCACAGCACCTTCGCCAGCCGCAGCCACCAGATTGTCACGGTTAAACTCGTATCCCGCAGTGGGGACAGTCTTGTCGCCTTCCAGCACAGCGAACTTGATGTAGTTGGACAGCTTGAGCTCGTTGCCGTAAACGTTGGTGCTGCCCACTTCGTTGGCAATGTTGATGCCCAGCTTGTACTTCAGCGCCAGATTGCCGGCGTTTCTGATCTTCAGCACAACGTACTCCACATGACCCGGCTCCCACAGAGCGTTGTTGTCAAATACCGGGGTGTTCTTGTCGGCTTTCTTGAATTCGCCACTCGTAGTGCTGTTCTTGTACGCCAGCTCAATGTCCAGATTACCCGCCTGAATCTTGTTCACGCCGGTGGACGCCGTATCGGTAAACCAGGCGAACGTCGTCCCGACCAGCATGACCACACACATGACCAGTGCCATGACGCTGGTCAATAGTGCGCGCTTTGTCGCTTTTTTGTTGTTGTTCATTTAAGAACCCTCCCATGTAAAATTAGATTTCGCAAATACGCCATCTGCTTTGCCGCCGACGGCGGCAAAGCGAGACACCCATGGGTGTCCGTATATAGTATATTTACGATGTATGGGTTAAATATAGCACCTTCGAAGACCATCCGCAACCGTTTCCGGCGAAATTTTCATATTTTGGATAGGTGCACAAAATTTGGCGGTGAATTGTTGTGATTCTGACGGGGGATTTGCGGGAGGGGGGGACGGATTGCCACGGCGCTGCCGCGCTGATGGGACGTCGTACCCCAAGGGCATTTGTTCCGCTGCGCTCCACTGCGGGACGCCGTCCCCTACGCACGGTTCAGCGCTTCCACCGCGGCGCGGGCGGCAGCCGCCGCGTCCTCGGTGTACACGTCCGCGCCGATCTCGTCGCAAAAGCTCTGGCTGATGGGCGCGCCGCCCACGAAGATCTTCACCCGATCCCGGATGCCCTTTTCCTCCGCCAGTGCCACCACCCGGCGCATCTCCTGCATGGTGGTGGTCAGCAGGGACGAACAGGCGATGATGCCGCAGCTCTCCCGCTGCGCCGTCTCCACGAACTGCTCCGGCGTCACGTCCACGCCCAGATCCACCACCTCCACGCCGCTGCCCTCCAGCATGATCTTCACCAGATTCTTGCCGATGTCGTGCATGTCGCCCCGGACGGTGCCGATGCAGGCGCGTCCCACCGTCCGCCCGGCCTCGCCGGTCATCAGCGGCTTCAACTCCGCCAGTGCCGCCGTCATGCAGCGGGCGGCCATGAGCATCTCCGGCACAAAGGCGCGGTTGGCGGAGAAGTCCTCGCCCAGCCGGTTCATGCCCTGTATCAGCCCGCCGGACAGAATGTCCTGCGGGGCGACGCCCTGCGCCAGTGCCTGACGGCACAGGGTCAGCACCCTTTTCTGCTGCCCTCTGGCCAGCGCACCGGCGATCTGCGTCAGGATGTCCGCCTCCGGCTCGCCGGACGCAGCCGCCGCTTGAGCCGGCGCGGCGGTGCGCACCCGCCGGGGCACCGGCGGCAGGCAGAAGCGCCGCACATGCAGGCGGCTGTTGTAGTCGGCGATGGCTCTGTCGATATGCTCGTCCACATGGGGATAGACCGCGCCCGGCAGCCCGTAGGTGATGGACGGGATAAAGTGCCCGCCGGGGCAGCAGGTGCGCAGCGTGGTCATGGCGTAGTCGTATATCTCCTCCGGCGCGGCATCCGCCCGGTCGATGGCGGCGCCCATGCCGCCCATCAGCACCAGCCGTCCGTTCAGCTGCCGCTGCAGAGCCGGAATGTCATTCTCCGGCAGCACGCCCTGCCACACCTGAATACCGATCTCCGCCATATCCTCCACAATGGGCACCAAATAGGAATCCGCGTGGTGGATGGCGATGACGCCCCGGGAGCGAATATAACCGTAAAACCGACGGTACGGCTCCTTGAAAAATTCCCGCCACATGTCCGGGTGCATGAACAGCGCGTCCTTGGTACCCCAGTCGTCGTGGGAGAAGATCACATCCGGCTGCAAACGGTCAATGAGCAGCTGCACATAGCGCAGCCGGTACTCGGTGATGTATTCGATGAGCTGGCGCATCTCGTCGGGGTGCTCGTAGAGATTCGTCAGCGTGTCCTCAAAGCCCATGAGGAAGTGGCACTGCTCGAAAATGCCGGTGCCCATAAAGCCCGCCAGCAGCTTCTCCTGCCCGCAGGCCGCCCGCGCCGCTGTACGGCACGCCTCCCAGCCCTCGGTGCAGGAGTCGATATCCGGCGCGTGTACCGTGTCGCGCCAGTGCGTCACGTCCGGACACACCGCCAGGCCGTCCGCGGTCACAGGCATGGGGCCGGGCGCATCGGCGGGAAAGCTGATGGTGGTGCCCCAGCGGTCTTTGCTGACGGTGCCCCGCTTGCGGTTGCCCCGCAGGTAGGTGTTGATGGGGTCGTTCAGGCACATGTGCAGCGCCTCGTACTGGCACAGCTGGCGATCCGGCTGGCCGTCCGGCTTCAGCAGCTCCAAAAAGAGTTCTCTGGGCGTCATCATGTCACGTCACCTCATTTTTCGTTTTGTACAGCACGCAGGACGTATACGTCATGGTGCCCGTTCCGTAGTAATACCCCAGCCCGGAGCGCCGGCACACGTCCGACACCAGCAGGCCGTAGGCCTCCATGGACGCCATCCGCCGCTGCGGAAAGCGGCAGGGTCTGTCCGGGTAGGTACAGCGGCGGCACAGGGTACAGCTGCCCGCCGACAGGGGCAGGCACTCCCCCGTCAGCAGCCGTACCTGCCGGGCGAAGCTCTCAAAGCTGCGCTTGTGGCGGCGCTGGATGTCCTCCATGGCCGCGTAGTCGAATTCGTCCGCCAGCGCGCCGGTGGTCTGCACCACAAGCCCCGCGTCGAAGCGGCGGATATCCGCGGCGGTCTGCTCCAGTGTGCCGCAGGCCGGCGGGCACGACCAGCTGGCGTTCCAGCGCCCGCAGCGGTCGGCGCGGCACATGTCCCGCACGTCCTGCCGGGGCGTCAGCGCGGACATATCCGCCGCCGCCCAGTGGGAAAAGCCGTTTTCCGCCGCCAATGCCATCAGTGTTTCTATCATCACAATGCCTCTTGACAAAGTAGTGTGGTACTGAGTAAAGTAGTGGTATGATCATTATAGAAAGGGGCGGTGCCTGTGTCAAGTATCCGCGTGATACGCGGCGGCGACGTGTTCCGCATCCCCTGCAACGAGACGGACACCCTGCTGGCGCTGCTGCGCCGCGCCGGGTGTACGCTGCCCGCCGCCTGCGGCGGACACGGACGCTGCGGCAAGTGCCGCGTCAGCGTCAACGGCGTGCCGCGGCTGGCCTGCCGCGTTGTCCCGGAGGACGGCGATGAGGTGATCCTCCCCCCGGCGGCAGGAGGGCGCATCCTCACGGAGACGCTGGATCCTCCGGCTGCACCCACCGGCGAGAGCGGCTGCGCCGCCGCCGTGGATCTGGGCACCACCACCGTGGCGGTGCGGCTGTACGATCTGACCACAGGGCGGGTGGCAGCCGCCTGCGCCGGCTGGAACGCACAGGCGGCCTACGGCGCGGATGTGATCTCCCGCATCCAGTACACCCGGGAGCAGCCGGACGGCCTGTCCGCGCTGTCGGGCTGCATTCGGGCGCAGGTAGAGTCGCTGCTGACGCAGGCACTGGCGCAGACGAACCGCGAAGCGCGGGAGCTGAAGCGCGTTGTGCTGGCCGGGAACACGGTGATGCAGCTGCTGTTCGCCGGTATATCCGTGGAGTCGCTGGCCGCCGCGCCCTTTCAGGCGGAGACGCTGTTCCGCCAGCCGGTACAGGATACCCTGCTGGGCGCGCCGGTACACTATCTCCCCTGCGCAGCGGGCTATGTGGGCGGCGACATCACCGCCGGGCTGCTGGCCTCCGGCCTGACGGAGAAGGCCGGGCGGTTCCTGTATCTGGACATCGGCACCAACGGTGAAATGGCGCTGGGCGGCAGGGACGGCTTCGTCTGCTGCGCCGTGGCCTGCGGCCCCGCCTTTGAGGGCGCAGGCGTGACCTGCGGTATAATGGGTGTGGACGGCGCCGTGAGCCGCGTGCGCTATAATGGAAAATTCGAGATGAACGTCATCGGCGGCGGCGCGGCCACGGGGCTGTGCGGCTCCGGGCTGATCGATCTGGCGGCGATACTGGTGCGGCAGGGCGTCATTGATGAGACAGGCCGCCTGCTGCCGCCGGAGGAGGTACCGGAGCGGATGCGCGCCTTCCTGACGCGGGACGAAAACGGCAACGGCGTGTTTCACCTGACGGACAGGGTATATCTCACCGCCGGAGACGTGCGGTCGTTACAGCTGGCAAAGGCGGCGGTGGCCGCCGGCGTGCAGGTGCTGCTGGCGCAGCAGGGCGTCACGCTGGCGGAGCTGGACGGCGTATATCTGGCCGGCGGCTTCGGCGTGTATCTCGATCCCGCCAGCGCCGCCGCCATCGGTATGCTGCCCCAGCTGCCCGCCGGCAGGCTGCACAGCATAGGCAACGCTTCGCTGGCCGGTGCGTCCATGCTGGCGCTGGACGCGTCACGCGCGGCGGACGCGCTGCAAACGGCAGAGCGCTGCCGGTACATAGAGCTGTCCGGGCGGGCGGATTTTGCCGACGCCTTTACCGGCGGCATGACGTATGAGCCTGTTACGCGGAGGTAAGAATATGGAGCTTCATTTTCCCCTGATACTGGACGGTGCCACCGGCACCGAGCTGCAAAAGCGCGGCTATACCGGCGATGTGTGCGCCGAGCAATGGACGCTGGAGCACCCGGAGGTCATCATCGACATCCAGCGCGGCTATGTGGACAGCGGCAGCCAGGTGCTGTACACCCCCACCTTCGGCGCCAACCGGCGCAAGCTGGAGGAGCACGGCATCTTCAACCGCACGGAGGACTATAACCGCCGTCTGGCAGCCCTGTCGGAGCAGGCCTCCGGCGGCAGGGCGCTGCGGGCGGGAGACATCTCCCCCACCGGCGCGTTCCTCGCCCCGCTGGGCGACGTGTCCTTCGAGGAGCTGGTGGATATCTACACCCAGCAGGCCGCCGGCCTGGAAAGCGCCGGTGTGGATCTGTTCGTCATCGAGACTATGATGACGCTGTCCGACGCCCGCGCCGCGGTGCTGGCGGTGCGCAGCGTCAGCGACAAGCCTGTTTTTGTCACCTTCACCTGCGACGAGAACGGCCGCAGCATCTCCGGCGGCGATGTGACGGCGGCGCTGGTGGTGCTGCAGGGCATGGGCATCGACGCCTTCGGTCTGAACTGCTCGGCGGGGCCGGAGCAGATGCTGCCCCAGCTGCGCCGTCTGCGTGAGTACGCCCGCGTGCCGCTTATCGCCAAGCCCAACGCCGGAATGCCGCAGATCGTGGACGGCAAAGCCGTCTACGACTGCACACCGGAGGAATTTGTCGCCCTGATCCCGGACATGCTGCGCACCGGCGTGGCGGTGTTCGGCGGCTGCTGCGGCACCACAGCGGCACATATCGCCGCCCTGCGGGACGCGCTGGACGGCGCGTCCGTCACGCCGCCCGCCCCGCTGCACACCGATAAGCTGCCCGCCGCCACGGAGAAGCTGCCGTTCCCGCTGCCCGTTGACGTGCGGTGGAGCACGGTCATCTCCCTGACCGCCGACGCGGAAGACGCCCTGTCCGCCGGACAGGAAACCGACGACCCCGTGCTGGCGGTGCGCATCGACGACTGGGACGGCGTACAGGCGCTGGCGGACTTCCAGTACCTGATCGCCAAGCCTCTGTGCATCGTCTGCGACGACGGCGAGCTGCTGGAGGCCGCCCTGCGGGTCTATCAGGGACGCGCCCTGTACGACGGCAGCCTGCCGGACAGCGTGCTGCTGCCCCTGCGCGACAAATACGGATTGCTGATATAAACGAGCGGCCTCCGGATACCCGGAGGCCGCTTGCTTATTCTTCTTTTTCTTTATGCGGGCAGGCGGCGCAGTTGCCGCCGCAGCCGCTGCACTTTCCGCTTTTCCGTGCCCTCCGCGCGGAGCGTATCGCCAGAACGCCGCACAGCGCCACCAGCGCCAGCAGCAGCCAGTCCATCCACGTCATGCCAGCAGCCCTCCTATGGTGAAGGCTATGTACGACGCCAGCCACGCCACGCCGCACTGCATCAGCACCACGCCCACCGTCTTGATGCGGGAACCCAGCTCCCGGCGGATGGTAGCCACCGCCGCCACGCAGGGCGTATACAGCAGCGTGAACACCAGAAAGCTGACGGCGCTGCGGGTGGTGAACAGGGACGTGATGGCGGCGCTGCCCAGCAGCACCTCCAGGGTGCTGACCACGGACTCCTTGGCGATAAAGCCGGAGATCAGCGCCGTGGCACACCGCCAATCGCCGAAGCCCAGCGGCTTGAACAGCACGGCCAGCCACTGCCCGATCAGCGCCAGCAGACTGTCGGCGCTGTCCGTGACCACGTTGAGCCGCGTATCAAAGCTCTGCAGGAACCAGATCACCACCGTGGCCAGGAAGATCACGGTGAACGCCCGCTGCAAAAAGTCCTTGGCCTTTTCCCACAGCAGCAGCCCCACGCTCTTGAGGGACGGCAGCCGGTAGTTGGGCAGCTCCATGACGAAGGGCACGGGCTTGCCCCGGAAGGCGGTGTTCTTCATCACCAGCGCCGCCAGTATGCCCACCACGATGCCCAGCACATACAGGGAGATCATCACCAGCGCCTTGTGGTCGGTGAAGAACGCTGCGGTGAAGAAGCCGTAGATGGGTATTTTGGCCGAGCAGCTCATGAAGGGCGTCAGCAGAATGGTCATTTTCCGATCCCGGTCAGAGGACACGGTACGGGTGGCCATGATCGCCGGCACCGAGCAGCCGAAGCCGATCAGCAGCGGCACGATGCTGCGCCCGGACAGGCCGATCTTGCGCAGCAGCTTGTCCATCACGAAGGCCACCCGTGCCATATAGCCGGTGTCCTCCAGAATGGACAGGAAGAAAAACAGCGTGACGATAATGGGCAGGAACGACAGCACGCTGCCCACACCGGCGAAAATGCCGTCGATGATCAGGCTGTGTACCACCGGGTTGATGCCGTAGGCGGTCAGCGCGCCGTCCACGCCGGCGGTCACATAGTCGATGCCCCGCGCCAGCAGGTCGCTGAGTCCCTGCCCGATGACGTTGAACGTCAGCCAGAAGATCAGCAGCATCACGCCGAAGAACACCGGCAGCGCCGTGTATTTGCCGGTCAGCACCTTGTCCCACGCCACGCTGCGCTTGTGCTCCCGGCTCTCGTGGCACTTCACCACCGCGTCGGCGGTGATGCCCTCGATGAACGTATACCGCATGTCCGCCAGAGACGCGTTGCGATCCAGGCCGTTCTCCGTCTCCATCTGCACGATGCAGTGCTCCAGCAGCTCCCGCTCGTTCTGATCCAACACCAGCCGGTCGGCCATGCTCTCGTCGCCCTCGATGAGCTTGGTGGCGCAGAACCGGGGCGGCAGATCCAGCCGCTCCGCGTGATCCTCGATGAGATGCACCACCGCGTGGACGCAGCGGTGTACCGGCGAATCCGGCACGCAGAAGTCATAGACCTTGGGCAGCACACGGTTTTTAGCCGTCTGCACCGCCTGATCCATCAGCTCGGACACGCCCTCGCCCTTGGCAGCGGTAATAGGCACCACCGGGATACCCAGATCCTCCGACAGCTTCTGCACGTCGATGGTGCCGCCGTTGGCGCGCACCTCGTCCATCATGTTCAGCGCCAGCACCATGGGTACCCGCAGCTCCAGCAGCTGCAGCGTCAGATACAGGTTGCGCTCGATATTGGTGGCATCCACGATGTTGATGATGCCGTCCGGCTTCTGGTTGAGGATGTAATCCCTGGTGACGAGCTCCTCCTGCGTGTAGGTGCGCAGGGAGTAGATGCCCGGCAGATCCACCACCGTGCAATCCTTATGACCGCGTACCTCGCCGGACTTCTGATCCACCGTCACGCCGGGGAAATTGCCCACGTGCTGGTTGGAGCCGGTCAGGGCGTTGAACAGCGTGGTCTTGCCGCAGTTCTGATTGCCCGCCAATGCAAAGATCATACAGTCTCCCTCTTTTCCACGGTGATCTGCCGGGCGTCGTCCACCCGCAGCGTCAGCTCATAGCCCCGGATATGTATTTCAATGGGGTCGCCCATGGGGGCCACCTTGCGCAGTGTCACCAGTGTACGGGGCGTCAGCCCCATGTCCAGCAGGCGGCAGCGCAGAGCGCCATCGCCGCCCACCGCGGTGATAGCGGCTGTTTCCCCTACTTTCAGTTCATTCAGCGTCATGGCTTTGCACCTCGAAAACGGTTTTCCTGTCGATGGTAGCACGGTATGGCCATCCTGTCAAGATTTCCATACACTTCTGTCGGTTTTCGCAAAAAAAGAGAGCCATGCGGCTCTCTTTTTTTGCTCAGTTTTCGGTGCTGTACAGTCCGGCGGTGTCGTCCAGCGGCACGGAGAAGGTCACGGTCTGCGCGTCGGTGTGGGCGCCGGCCTTTTCCATGATGGACTTCATGATATCGGCACGCTTGTCGGAGGAGGTCACAAGGAAGATCATCTCCCGCTCCTCGGAAATGGCCATGCCGAAGAATTTGTTGGCGTTCTCCGCGTCCGTGGCGCGGGCGTGGATCACGGTGCCGCCCCGGGCGCCGGCGGCGGAGGCCGCCTCCATCACCGTGTCGGTATATCCGGTATTGGTAATGGCCACGATCAGCTGATACGGGCTGTCATTCATCAGTTCTTCCTCCTTTACAGACATATCCGGCTGGGCATCGCTTTTGCCGGAGATCAGATAGTTCAGCGCCGTGCGTCCGCCCACGCTGCTCAGGTGCAGGCACACGGCGATGCCGCTGCCGGGGCGGTCGATGCGCATGGTGTCCACCAGCTCGCGCATGAGCACATCCTTGACGGCGGGCGTCACCACGGAGAACATGACGGACTTCTCCGTAGCCTCCAGTCCCAGCGTGTTCAGGATATCGTTGCTGGCGGTGCCGCGGCCGAGGGCGGTGAACACCACCGGCGCGCCGAAGGCGCGATAGAAATCCAGAAAATGGGTGGCGCCCATAACGCGGTTGGTGATGGTGATCATCAGATACAGGCGGTTGTTGGTATTTTCAGACATACAGGCACCTCCTCAGCACAGCTCGATAAGCTCCTCCACCGCCACAGGCGCGGCAGGAGCGGGTGCGCGGCGCAGCTTCCGCTGGTAGCTCAGGCCCAGCAGCTGGATGGTCACCAGCGGCGTCATGGCCACCATTGCCACCACGCCGAAGGCATCCGTCACCAGATTGCCGCCCACGGCGTCGCAGGCGCCCAGCGCGAAGGGCAGCAGGAACGTGGCCGTCATGGGGCCGGAGGCCACACCGCCGGAGTCGAAGGCCACAGAGGTGAAGATATGCGGCACCACAAAGCTCAACGTCAGGCTGATGGCGTAGCCGGGGATCAGGAACCACATGATGGAGATACCCGTCAGCACCCGGATCATGGCCAACCCCAGCGACAGCGCCACACCGACAGACAGCGCCATGTTCATGGCGTGGGCGGGGATGGCGCCGGCGGTGATCTCCTCCACCTGCTTGTTCAGCACATGGACGGCAGGCTCCGCCTGCACGATGAAATAGCCGATGACCATGGCGATGGGGACGAGGATCCAGTTGTACTCATGGCTGGCAATACTGCCGCCCAAAAAGCTGCCCACGGGCATAAAGCCCACGTTCACGCCCATGAGGAAGACGGTCAGTCCTATGTACACATACACAAGGCCGATGACCATGTGTACGATCTCCTTGCGCTTGAGCCGCCGCGTCACCAGCTGGAACAGCAGCAGGAACGCGCCGATGGGCAGCAGCGCCGAGGCCGTCTCCTTCAGATAGTGGGGTATCTCGCTGAGGTACAGGTCGAACATCTCCACCGTGTCCTTGGCATCCGGCATGACGGCGGCGGTGTAGGCGCTGCCGTCCGGCTTGTAGAGAAGTCCCAGGATCAGCACCGTGATGATGGGGCCGATGGAGCACAGCGCCACCAGACCGAAGCTGTCGCCCCCGGCTTTTTTATCGCTTCGCACGGCGCAGACGCCCACGCCCAGCGCCATGATGAACGGCACGGTCATGGGGCCGGTGGTGACGCCGCCGGAGTCAAAGGCCACCGCCCAGAAATCCGGCGACACGAACATGGCCAGCCCGAATACGACGATATAAAACCCGATCAGCAGCCAGCGCAGCTGGATGCCCAGCACGATGCGCAGCAGGGCGATGACCAGAAACACGCCCACGCCCACGGCCACCGACCAGATAATGACGTTGTTCTCAATGGCCGGCACCTGATTGGCCAGCACCTGCAGATCCGGCTCGGCCACGGTGATGATCATGCCGATGAGGAAGCCCACCGCCGCGATGATCCACACCTTGCGGCGGCGCGTGATCTCGGAGCCCACCGCCTGTCCCAGCGGGATCATGGACATCTCCGATCCCAGCGTGAAAAGCCCCATGCCCACGATCAGCATGACGCCGCCCAGCAGGAACGCCACCATGGCGTTGTTGGGCACCGGTGCGATGGTGAAGCACAGCACCAGCACGATCAGCATGACCGGCAGCACCGACGTCAGCGATTCGTGCAGGGGTTTTTTGAAAATAGCGAAAAAGCTCTCGGCCTTCTGCCGTTTTTTACGCAGTCTTGCCTGTTCGTCCTGAATCGTTCTGTGGCTCAATTCTACCTTCCTTTCCTCTTACCAAAAAACGGCGCATCTGTCCATATAGGGCAGACACGCCTCCGCGTCTTAACGGTTATATGATACCATAATTTTCCGCCCGGCACAACCCCGGAAACGTTAACAATGTGTGAAAAATCAGCACTCTTTAATTTAATCTTTCGATGAGCGCCACCGCGTGCGCCGCCATGCCCTCGCCGCTGCCGGTGAAGCCCAGCCTCTCCTCCGTTGTCGCCTTCACGGAGACACAGTCCACGTCCAGTCCCATGGCCTCCGCCAGACGCCGCCGCATTTCCGGGATATAGGGCGCCAGCTTCGGCGCCTGCGCCACCACCGTGGCGTCCACGTTGCCCACCTGCCAGCCGTGCTCCCGCAGCAGCGCCGTTACCCGCTCCAAAAGGGCGATGCTGTCCGCCCCGGCGTAGGCCGCGTCGCTGTCCGGGAACAGCTGGCCGATATCGCCCAGCGCCGCCGCGCCCAGCAGGGCGTCCATCACCGCGTGGGTCAGCACGTCCGCGTCGGAGTGCCCCAGCAGCCCCCGGTCAAAGGGAACGGTCACGCCGCCCAGTATCAGGGCGCGCCCCTCCACCAGCCGGTGTACATCGTATCCATGTCCTACGCGCAGCTTCGTCATGCTCTGTTCTCCCTCTCCCGCAGCAGCGCCTCCGCCAGCGTCAGGTCAGAGGCGGTGGTGATCTTGATATTCTCCCGCCAGCCGGGAGCCAGATAGACCTCCTTGCCCAGCCGCTCCACGGCGGAGCAGTCGTCCGTCAGCTCCGCGCCGGCCTCTATGGCCGATTGCAGCGCCGCCTTGAGGATGTTGGCCTGAAACACCTGCGGTGTCTGCACCGCGAACAGCGTCCTGCGATCCGGCGTGGACTGCACCAGCCCCGCCGTGTCCGCCACCTTCACCGTGTCCGTCACCGGCAGCGCCGGGGCTGCCGCATAGGTCTGCCGCCCCAGCCGCACCATCTCGTCCACCTGCTCCGGCAGGATCAGCGGGCGCGCGCCGTCGTGTACCGCCAGCAGCTCGCAGCCTTCGCTGGCCGCCAGCGCCGCCAGCAGCACCGACTGGGCGCGGCTGGCGCCGCCCTCTACCACCCGCAGGGGCTTCTTCACCCCCACGCGGGCGCACAGCGCCGCAAGCTCCTCCAGCCGCTCCGGGCTGACGGCCACCACGATCTCGTCCACCAGCGATGCGCCGTCCAGCGCCAGCAGCGTCCGCTCCAGCACCGGTATGCCGCCCAGCTGCGCCGTCAGCTTGTCCGTGCCGCCCATGCGCTCCGACTTGCCCGCCGCCGGCACCAGCGCCGCGCAGTAGGGTCGCCGCGTCAGGTGCCGCTTGGATATCATATCAAAAAGTCCCATGCTCACTCACACACTCCCGTCATCACCGCCGCCTCGTGGGGCAGCTCCTCCGGCACGCCTTCGGTGATCCCCGCGCCGTGCACGGGGTGTACCGCCTGCTGACCGATGCCGTACATAGAAGCGTCTCCCTTCCCTGTGCAGTTCCTGGTATGATTATACCGTATTCCACCCTCTTTTACAAGGGAATTTCTCCCTTTTGCTGCTGGTAGACCCACCTGTGCGGTTTGCCGGGGCGGACAGAGTCGTCCACCCCGGCGGATGGCAGCGCAGCGGCGCCGCGCTGCCGGGACGTCGAGGACGCCGTCCCCTACAATCGGTTTAACGTACCTGCCCGCGGGCGGACAGAGTCGTCCGCCCCTACGGATACGCCGCGCTGCAAAAACGCATCCCCCGGCGAAGCCAGGGGATGCGTCAGTCATTATCTCGCCAGATACAGCGCTTTGCAGGCGCGGTACATCTCATAGCAGTCCAGCTTGCCCACCACCTCGAAGGGCGCGTGCATGCTCAGCACGGGCACACCGGCGTCCAGCGTGGCGATGTTGCGGTTGGCCATGTACTGCGCCACGGTGCCGCCGCCGCCGGCGTCCACCTTGCCCAGCTCGCAGATCTGCCAGCACACGCCCGCCGCGTCCAGCACGGCGCGGACGTAGCCCACCGTCTCCGCCGCCGCGTCGGAGGAGCCGGACTTGCCCCGTGCGCCGGTGTACTTGCAGATACCCACGCCGCCGTTGACAAAGGCCGCGTTCTTCTTCTCGTACACCTCGGCAAAATTGGGGTCATAGGCCGCCGTCACGTCGGCGGACAGGCAGAAGGCGTTCTCATAGCACACGCGCAGGGGCACGCCCTGCCCGTCGCACAGGTCGGTCATAAAGGCGTCGAAGGCCGCGGACTGCATGCCCGTCACACCCATGGAGCCGATCTCCTCCTTGTCCGCCAGCACACACACGGCGGTCTTGTCCGGCGTGCCGATGTCCAGCAGCGCCCGCAGCGCCGCGTAGCCGCACACCCGGTCGTCGTGGCCGTAGGAGCCGATCATGCTGCCGTCGATGCCGATGTCCACCGCGTCGGCGGCGGGCACGGCCTCCAGCTCGGCGGAGGCAAAATCACTCTCGGTAATGCCGTATTTCTCGTGGAGCCGCTTCATCACATGCAGCTTCACGCGATCCTTGTCGTCCTCGTCCCCCATGGGGCAGCTGCCCAGCAGCAGGTTCAGCGTCTCACCAGGGATGGCCTCGCTGAGGGGCTTTTTCCCCTGCTCGCCGCCCAGATGGGGCAGCAGGTCGGTGATGACCAGCTTGGGCTCCTCGCCCTCGCCGATGCACACCTCCACGGTGCTGCCGTCCTTCTTCACCACCACGCCCCGCAGCTGCAGGGGGATGGTCACCCACTGGTACTTGCGGATGCCGCCGTAGTAGTGGGTCTTGAAGTACGCCAGACCGCTGTCCTCGTACAGGGGGTTGGGCTTCAGGTCAAGGCGCGGGGAGTCGATGTGCGCCGCCGCGATCTGCACGCCCTCGGCCAGGCTCTCCCGGCCAATGACCGCCAGCATCAGGCCCTTGCCCCGGTTGCAGGTATAGACCCTGTCCCCGGCCTTCAGCTCCATGCCGCGTCTGTACGGAACGAAGCCCTTGGCCTCCGCCGCGGCGACGGCCTCCCGCACGCTGAGCCGCTCCGTTTTCCCGTTGGTGAGAAACGCCTTGTAATCGGCGCAGTACGCCTCCATCTCCGCCAGCTGCGCCGCGTCCAGCACATCGTAGCCGCTGCGCTCGTCCCGCAGGAGCTGCTTGCGCAGCGCCTTCATTTCCTCGCTCATGCCTGTTCCTCCTTCAATATCGTCTCCAGCGCCCGATACGCCCGCTGCTCAAAGGCCGCGGCGTCGGCGCAGTCGTTTACCAGCACGTCCGTGCAGTGTGTACGGTAAAATTCCTCGTCCTTCTGCGCCTGCACCCGCAGGCGGGCATAGTCCTCCGGTATGTGATCCCGCGCCATGATGCGCCGCACCCGCACCTCCGGCGGCGCCGTCACCGCCACTGTCCGGCGGCACATATCGCACAGGCCGCTTTCGATCAGGTTGATGGCGTCGATGCCCACCACCGGCGCGTCGCTGCCGTCCATGCGGCGGCGCAGCTCACGGGGCAGGCGATCGTAGATGATGGCGTTCAGCGTCTCCAGCGCCGCCGGATCGCCGAATACGACGGTGCCCAGCTTCTGCCGGTCAAGGCTGCCGTCCTCCGCGAACACGTCCCCGAACGCGCCGGCGATGGCGCTGCGCAGCTCTGTGTCCGTCCGCAGCAGCTCATGGTAGACGGCGTCGCAGTCCAGCACCAGTCCGCCCAGCCTTTCCAGCGCCCGCAGGGCACAGGTCTTGCCCGCGCCGGTGGGCCCCGTGAAGCCGATGACCAGCGGCGACACGTCCACCGTATGGAAGCCCGCCGCCTTTTTCAGCCGGTTGCTCACCGCCAGCCCCAGGCCGCTCTCGTCCGGGCACTGGGCGAAGATGGCCTCCACGTCCGTATCGTCAAAGGTACGCAGCGCGTCAAACACATGCTGTGCCTGTGCCAGCTTGTCGTCCGCCGCGCCCAGCCGGTGCACGATGTGCCCGGCGAACAGCGGCGCGTACTCATCGAAGCAGATGACCCCCGCCTTCTCCGGCAGGTGCGCCCGGATCCACCGGGCGCTGCGGCCGGGCGTGCCCGTCACCACCGTCACGGCGGCGCGGGGCGCGTAGTGCCGGTACTTCATGCCCGGTGCCTTGGCCTTTTCGCCGTCCGCCAGCTTCTGGCGCACGGCCTTATCCACCGCCACGGTGCCCAGCACAGCCTCCAGCGCCTCCAGCGGCAGTCCGCCGGGACGCAGCAGGCGCGGCGGCTGCACCGTCAGGTCGATGATGGTGCTCTCCACGCCCACGGCGCAGTCGCCGCCGTCCACGATGCCGTCGATCTTCCCCATCATGTCCTCCATCATGTGGCGGGCACAGGTGGGGCTGGGGCGTCCGGAGGTATTGCCGCTGGGCGCGGCCACCGGCACACCCGCCGCCTGTATAATGGCGCGGGTCACCGGATGATCCGGGCAGCGGACGCCCACGGTGTCCAGACCGCCGGTGGTGCGCAGGGGCACGCAGTCCCGCCGGGGCAGGATCATGGTCAGCGGCCCCGGCCAGAATTTCTCCGCCAGCGCGTAGGCCGTCTCCGGCACATCCACGCAGCAGCGCTCCAGCCACCCGGCGTCCGGAACGTGCAGGATCAGGGGGTTGTCCTGGGGACGCCCCTTGGCCTCGAAGATGCGGCGCACCGCGTCCTCGTTCAGGCCGTCGGCTCCCAAACCGTACACCGTCTCCGTGGGGATCCCCAGCAGGCCGCCCCGCCGCAGTATGGCCGCCGCCTCCGCAATGGCGTTTACATCCTTTTCCGGATGGAATATGATGGTTTCCACGGAAATATCCTCTTTCCTGTGATCTTTACAGCCCCAGATCCTCGCCCACGAGGATGACCTTGATGCGTCCGGCGGGCATGCAGAACCGGGTGATGACCAGCTTGGAGCAGATGCAGTCGGGGCTGGTACAGTCGCCGCACTGTCCGGTCAGGCCGCAGGGCGTCTTGAGCCCGAAGCGCTGGGCGTTGGCGGGGGCGGCGACGTTCCGGGCGCGGGCGACCGCGTCGTCCAGCGTGCCCAGCACCTTGTTCATACCGGCGATGACCACCACCTGACGGGGGCCGAAGCACATGGCCGCCACGCGGTTGCCCATGCCGTCTATGTTCACCAGCTGGCCGTCCTTGGAGATGGCGTTGCTGCTCATGAGGAAGGTGCCGCAGGTCAGCGCCTGGCGCATGATGGCCTGCTTTTCCTCCGGTGTCTTGGCTGTGTCGCGGTCAAGGAGCGTATAGCCCTCCTGCGCCAGCCGCTGCTTCAGCCCCAGCTCGTCCACGGTCATGGCGCCGCCCCAGGACACGGTGTCCTCTCTGGGGATCAGCTCCAGTGCCTTCTCCACGGCCTCCTCCGCCGTGGAACAGTAATACGCCTCAAATCTCCGCTTGTTCAGCGCCTCCGCCGTCTTGGGGCCCGACAGGTCATACATCTTTTTCTTGAACTGGTTCATAGTCAGCACTCCTTTCCCTCCTGCAGCCGCTGTGCCTGATCGTTCAGGATCAGCGCGTCGATCATGTCGTCCAAATCGCCGTTGATGACGGCTGCGATGTTGAAGTTTTTATTGTCTCCCGTCAGCCGGTGGTCTGTGACCCGGTTCTGCGGGAAATTGTACGTTCTGATCTTGCCGCTTCTGTCGCCGGTGCCCACCTGACTTTTCCGGGTGGCGGCGATGGCGGCGTTCTGCTTCTCCTGCTCCGCCTCATACAGCTTGGAGCGCAGGATCTTCATGGCGCGATCCTTGTTTTTATACTGGCTGCGCTCGTCCTGGCACTCCACCACCACGCCGGTGGGCAGATGGGTGATGCGGATGGCGCTCTCCGTCTTGTTGACGTGCTGTCCGCCCGCGCCGGAGGAGCGGAACGTGTCGATCTGCAGATCCTTGGGGTCGATGGAGAACTCCACCTCCTCCGCCTCCGGCATCACCGCAACGGTGGCGGCGGAGGTCTGGATGCGGCCGGAGGACTCCGTCTCCGGCACCCGCTGGACGCGGTGGGTACCGGCCTCGAATTTCAGCCGCGACCACGCGCCCGCGCCCTCCACCTCGGCGCTGACCTCCTTCACGCCGCCCAGCTCCGTCAGATTCTCGTTGACGATACTCAGCGTCCAGCCCCGCCGCTCGGCGTACATGGTGTACATCCGCAGCAGGTCGGCGGCGAACAGCGCGCCCTCCTCGCCGCCGATACCGGCGCGTATCTCCAGTATCACGTTTTTCTCGTCATTGGGGTCGCGGGGCAATAGCAGCCGCTTCAGCTCCTCCTGCAAGCGCTCCATATCCGCCCGCGCGCCGGCCAGCTCCTCCTGCGCCAGCGCCCGCAGCTCCGGGTCGGAGAGCATCTCCTCCGCCTCCCGCGCCGTGTCCTGCGCCCGGAGATACGCCCGGTAGCACTCCACCACCGGCGTCAGCTCCTTCTGCTCCCGGCTCAGGGCGGTAAGCCTGTCTCTGTCTCCGTACACCGCCGGGTCGGACAGCTGCTGCTCCACCTCGGTCAGCCGCTGCTCAATGGCCTTCAGCTTTTCCAGCATGGCACGCCCTCACTGCTCGTCCATCCAGCGGCGGACGTTCTGTACAAAGTCGTTGCGCCAGAACTCATAGCCCTCGCTGCCCGGCCGCAGGGACACCGCCATCCGGTGTGCGTTCTTCACATACATGTCCATCTGGTCATAGACCTCCTCGCTGCGCTGGGAGGTGCTGCGTGTGACCACATACGCCACGTTTTTCATCTCCAGCCCACGGCGCTTCAGCAGCGCCCGCACAGGGCTGGCGCACCGCCCCGCCCACACGGGGCTGCCGATGATGACCAGCCGGTACTCGTTCAGCGGCTTTTCCGTCTGGAAGGGCAGCAGCGGCCTGGTAGACGTTTTCATGGCGTCCATGCCGCAGCGGATATAGCCCCGCCAGCCGTTTCTGTCCCGGTCATCGGTGATGGCCGTCACCTCCGCGCCCAGCGCGTCGGCTACCTCCTCCATCGCCCGGCGGGTATGGCCGGTGCGGGAATAGTAAATGCACAAAATATCGCTCATGCTTCATTCTCCTGTTCTTCTGCCTGCAGGCTCAGCTGTTCCCAGCGCTCCATCTCCTGCTCCAGCTGCTTCTGCACGTCCTGCTGCTGCCGATACAGCTCGTTCAGCTTCTCCGCATCGCAGGCGTGCTGCGCCATCTCGCCGTCCAGTCGGGCGATATCCGCCTCCAACCGGGCAATGGCCGTCTCGCAGATGGTCAGCTGCTTCTTTGCCGCCTGCTGCGCCCGGTTGCCCCGGCTGCCCGCCGCCTTTTTCGGCGGTGCGGCCTGCACCGCCGCAGCCGCAGCCGCGGCGCGCTCCTCGTCCCGCACCCGGCGGTACTCCGCAAAGCCCATGGGATAGTCCGAGATCGCGCCGCCCTCCAGCTGCCACACGCGGGTGGCGAACCGGTTGATGAAATACCGGTCGTGGCTGACGAACAGCAGCGTGCCGTCGAAGGCCTCCACCGCCTGCTCCAGCCACTCGCGGGAATCGATGTCCAGATGATTGGTGGGCTCGTCCAGTATCAGCAGGTTGATGCTCTCGTCCATAAGCATACACAGCCGCAGGCGGCTCAGCTCGCCGCCGGACAGCACGCTGACGCTTTTGAACACGTCCTCCCCGGTAAACTGGTAGGCCGCCAGCCGATTCCGCGCCGACTGGGGCGTGATGTCCAGCTCGTAGAGCATGGTGTCCAGTATGCTGCGCTCCGGATGGTCGAAGTGGATCACCTGCGGCAGATAGGCCGCCTTCACCGCCGGCCCCAGCCGTATGGCGCCGCTGTCCGGCCGCTCATAGCCCATCAGCATGTTCAGCAGCGTGGTCTTTCCGGTGCCGTTCTCGCCCAGCAGGGCGATGCGCTCGCCGCCCTCGCACCGGAGGTACACGTCCTCAAACAGCTTCTTTTCGCCGAAGGACTTGGACACGCCCTTGATCTGCAGCACCTCGTCGCCCTTGAACTCCCGGCTCTGGAAGCGAGCCTCCAGCTTTCGGGCGCGGGTGGGTCTGGCGGTGGTGCGCATGCGCTCGATGCGCTTTTCCATGCTGAACGCCCGCTTGTGCAGCGCGTCGTTGCCCATGAACGCCCACAGGTGCATCTGCTCCGCCGCCTTTTCCAGCTGGGCGATTTTGGCCTGTTCCTTCAGGTACTGCTTCATGCGCTCCTGATAGCGCCGCTCCTTTTCGATGGCGTAAAAGCTGTAATTCCCGCTGTAAAACTCCGCCTTGCCGTCCTGAATCTCGATGATGCGGCTGACGGTGCGGTCGAGGAAGTACCGGTCATGGCTGATGGTCAGCACCGTGCCCCGGAACCTCCGCAGATACTCCTCCAGCCACTCGGTGGCCTGCATATCCAGATGGTTGGTAGGCTCGTCCAGCAGCAGGATGTCCGTGTCCTCCAGGATCAGCCGCCCCAGGTTCACACGGGTCTTTTCGCCGCCGGACAGACACGCGAACTCCCGCGCGCGCATGGCCTGCGGAATGTTCAGGCCGTTGGCCACCTTGTTCACCGCCGTCTCCGTGTCCCAGCCGCCCAAGCCCTCGAACCGGGCATTCAGCTCCCCGTACCGGCGCAGCGTGGCCTCGCTGCTGTCGCCCTGCTCCATGCGCAGCGCCAGCGCGTCCATCTCGTCCTTCATCCGGAACATCCGGGCAAAGGCCGTCTGGAGCACGTCCTCCACCGTGCAGCCCGCCGGGTACACGGGGATCTGGGAGATCAGCCCCACCCGCCGTCCGGCGGCGATCTGTATCTCGCCCTCGTCCGGCTCCAGCTCCCCGGTCAGCATGCGGAACACCGTGGTTTTGCCGGCGCCGTTGCGCCCCAGCAGTCCCACCCGCTCGCCGCTGTCCACCTGAAAGCTCAGGCCGTCCAGTATTCTCTTTTCCAGATCAAAGGACTTCACCAGTCCCGCTGCGCGTATATCTACCATTTACTTCTGTTAAAGTTCCTTCTACTATTTTTCTAATTCCTTTACGATTCTTTCAAAGTGCATGGCGTGGGAGGCCTTCACCAGCACCGCCGTGCCCGGCGTGAACATCTGCCGTATGGCGGGCATGGCCTCCTCCACCGTGGCGAACCACTGTGCCTGCGGGTCAGTCTCCGTCAGGGCGTGCATCTTCTCGCCCACCGCCACGGCGGTGAGTCCCAGCCGGCGGGTCAGCGCGCCCATGTCCCGGTGTGCCTGCGCCGTCAGCTGTCCCAGCTCGCCCATGTCGCCCAGCACCGCCACCCGGTATTGGGCGGGGCTGGCGGCCAGCATGCGCAGCCCCTCCGCCATGGACTGAGGGTTGGCGTTGTAGCAGTCGTCGATAACCAGCCGCTCCCCCGGCAGGCGGATCAGGTGCATCCGGCTGCCCACCGTGGTATAGGCCGCCACACCTGCGGTGATCTCCTCCCCCGTCAGCCCCAGCCGCCGTCCGATGGCGGCAGCCATGGCCATGGGGTAGATCATATACCGTCCCGGCGCGGAGGTGGTCAGCCGATAATGCTCCCCCTCGATGGCCACCGTGCAGGCCACGCCCTCCAGTCCCCGGTCGTCGATGTCCGTGACGCGCACGCCGCAGCCGTCGCCCACGCCGCAGCGCAGGATGGTCTGGGGCAGCGTCACCGTGTTCAGCAGCTCGTCGTCGCCGTTGAGGACGGCGATGCCCTCCGGGGTCAGGTTCTCGAATATCTCGCACTTGGCCCGCAGAATGCCCTGCCGGGTGTTGCCCAGATTTTCGATGTGGGCGTCGCCCACGTTGGTGATGACCGCGATATCAGGCCGCACCATCTCGCCCAGATAGCGTATCTCGCCGAAGTGGTTCATGCCCGTCTCGATGACCGCCGCCTGATGCTCCGGCATCAGCCGCAGCAGCGTCAGCGGTGCGCCGATGTCGTTGTTGAAGTTCCCCTCCGTGCGCAGGGTGTTGTACCGCTGCGAGAGCACCGAGGCGATCATCTCCTTGGTGGTGGTCTTTCCGGCGGAGCCGGTGACCTGCACCACCGGCAGGTCAAATTTGTTGCGGTACCACGACGCCAGCGCCTTCAGCGCCAGCCGCGTGTCCGCCACCTGAATGTAAAGCTTCCCCGGCAGCAGCGTCTCCGGCGCTGCTGCCGTCAGGCAGCCCGCCGCGCCGCCCTCCAGCGCCTTGGCAATGTAGGCGTGGCCGTCGAACCGTTCGCCCACCAGCGGGATGAACAGCTGCCCCGGCTGCACCGCCCGGCTGTCGGTGGTGACACCGGTGACGGGCGCGCCGCTGTCCTGCAGCAGCGTGCCGCCCACGGCGGCGCATATTTCCCGCGCTGTACAGGGCGTCATGTCCGCGCCGCCTTTCGCGCCGCCAGCGACAGCTCCACGATCCTCTCGCACAGGTCGCCGTAGTCCAGTCCCACCTGCGCCGCCTCCTGCGGCACAAGGCTGGTGGGCGTCATGCCCGGCAGGGTGTTGATCTCCAGACACCACGCCTGCCCGTTCTCGTCCAGGAGGAAGTCCGACCGGGAGTACACGCTCAGCCCCAGTCCCCGGTGCAGCTTCAGCGCCATCTCGCCCACCTGACGCCACTCCGCATCGGTGATGGGCGCCGGGCACAGCTCCACCGCGCCGTCCTTCTGGTACTTGCTCACATAGTCGAAGTATTCCCCGCGGGGGATGATCTCCACCGCCGGCAGATACTCGTCGCCCAGCACGGCGATCTGGATCTCACGACCCTTGATCTTTTTCTCCACCACCACATGGTCGCCGTAGCGCAGCAGGTCGCGCAGCGCCCTTTCCAGCTGCTCCTTCGTGTCCGGCAGCTCCACGCCCAGGGAGCTGCCGCCGTTGACGATCTTCACGGCGCAGGGCACCTCCAGCTCCTCCACCAGACGGGGAATGTCGCTCTCGGTGTAGTGAACGTCCCGCCACGGCGCCGTGCGGATGCCCAGAGAATCCATCATCCGCTTGGTCACGGACTTATCCATGGCCATGCCGCTGCCCAGATAGCCGGAGCCGGTGTACGGCACGCCCAGCAGATCCAGCGTGGCCTGAATGCGCCCGTCCTCGCCGCAGCTGCCGTGCAGCGCCAGAAATACCACGTCCGCCATGCGGCACACGGTCAGCACGTCCTGCCCCAGCAGGCTGGGGCTCTGATCCCGCCGGCTGCGGCGCACCGCCTCCAGATCCGGCTCCACGCTCTCCACCCGGCTCTGACCGCACAGGCCGTCCGGCGCGTCGAAGATATCCTCCAGCGCACCGTCGTAGCTCTCCAGCCCCAGGAACATATCCACCAGAATGGCCTTGTGTCCCCGCTGGCGCAGCGCCTTGCATACGCCGGTGCCGCTGGTCAGCGCCACCTGCCTCTCGGTGGACAGTCCGCCCGCCAATACCACGATCTTCATAAGCGTTCCCTCGCTTTCAGGCGCACAGGAAAAAAGCACCTGTGCCCCCATGATTTGATGGTATATTATAGCACAGTCCCGCCGGGAATACAACCAAAAAGCGCAGGGCGTCACCGATGGGCGGTTCAACGCACCTTTCCCGTAGAGCGGAGTCCGCGTGCCCCGCCGGGAAATGCGCGGACACACAGCGCGGCAGAGCCGCGCTGATGGGACGTCGGGGACGCCGTCCCCTACGCACGGTTTTTGCAGCGCTATACGGCGGGACGATGTGGGTATCGCCCCCTACGAAATCGCAGGGATACGTGCACACAGGGCGGACAGAGTCGTCCGCCCCTACGAGGCAGAACAGGAACCGCGCAAAACGGGACGGCCTAATGCCGTCCCGTCAGGATTCATTGCACCGCGCTCTTTTTCCGCCGCTCCTCATAGACGGTGTTCAGCACATACAGGATCACACCCACCCAGATAAACAGGAAGCTCACCAGCTTCTCGCGGGTCAGCGCTTCGCCCATGATGGCGCCGCAGACGATGCCCAGCGTAGGGCTGAGATACTGGCAAATACCGGTGGTCATCAGCGGCAGGTTCCGCACGCCGATGGAGTAGAACACCATGGGCAGGCCGGTGATGATGCCGCCGCCGATCATCAGCAGCTGCTTGATGACGGTCATGCTGCCCATGCCGTTGTCGCCCATGCGGAAGAAAAGGATGAAAAGCAGTGCCACAGGCACCATCATCAGTATCTCCGACGTGGTGGACACGATGGAATCGATGGTCAGGCTCTTTTTGATGGCCGCGTAGACGGCGAACATCAGCGCCAGCGCGATGGTCACATAGGGCACGCCGCCGAAGCCGGAGGCGGAGAGCACGATGCCCACCACCACGATACCGATGATGATAAAATGCCGCCAGCTCATCTTCTCCTTGAAGATGACCGCGCCCAGCGCGAACACCACCAGCGGCTGGATGTAATAGCCCAGGCTGCACTCCAGCACTCGGCCGTTCTGCACCGCCCAGAGATACACGATCCAGTCGCCGAACAAGAACACGGAGGCGGGGAGCTCCCGCTTGAGCACCTGCTTGTCCTTGAACACCGCCCACAGCCGGGGCAGCTTGCCCTGCACCTTCAGGATGCACAGGCAGGTAACAGCCGCCCAGATGATGCGGCAGGCCATGAGGAAAAACGTGTCGATCTCGCCGCAGACATTGGTACACATATACCAATACAGCGGCTGGAAGCCCCAGATCAGGAAGCACGCCGCCATGGCGGGCAGTCCTCTGCGGTAATCGATGGTCTGCATACACGATTCCTCCTTTTTCCGGCTGAAAACAGAGAAAATCCCCATTTACAGCAGCAGTTGACCGTGCTATGATACCACTTGAGATGCGGAATGGCAAGGAGTTTTTCCCGCGGAACGGAGGATATACATGCTGCTTTTTGATATGGACGGAACACTGATCGACTCCAACGGGATATGGAAGGACGTGGACACGGAATTTCTGGCGCGGCGGGGTCTGCCCTACACGCAGGCGTACTACGAGGGCGTGGCGCACACCATCTTTCCGCTGGCGGCAAAGTTCACGAAGGAGTTCTGCCATCTGCCGGAATCCGAGGAAGAGATCATGGCAGAGTGGATGGAGCTGGCCGGCGATCTGTACGCCGGAAGCGTACCGGAAAAGCCCGGCGTGCGGGCGTTTCTGGAGCGGATGCGCGCGCGGGGCGAGCGCATGGCCGTGGTCACCAGCGCGGTGCCGGTACACTGCCGGTCGGCGCTGACCCATCTGGGGCTGCTGCCGTACTTCGAGCGCATTTTCTTCGCGCAGGAGCTGGGCATGGAGAAAAAGACGCCGGAGCTGTGGGAAAAGGTGGCGGCGGAGCTGAACGCCGCGCCGGAGGCGTGCACGCTGTTCGACGATTCCGTGGAGGCCATCCGGGGCGCCAAGGCCGCGGGGATGCACACGGTGGGCGTGGCCGATCCGTATTTCGCCTCCTGCGCCGGAGAGATGGCGCAGACCTGCGAAAAATTCGTCAGCGGGTTCGACGCGCCGGAAATGGCGGCGTTTTAAGGCGGTAAGGGTTGACTTTTGGCAAAGATGTCATTATAATTGTGTGGTGGCGTTCGTGCGCCGCTTATCATGCGCGGCTGCCGCTGGGCGGAGCCGCTGAAGGAGTTTTGTATCATGTCTGTTTACCCCATCGACATCGCCGGTCTGCATCGGGAGCTGCCTATCTGTAAGGTCACGGACGATCTGTACATCGGCGCATTCATCTGCTTTGGCGACGCAGAGCTGACCGTAGCCTGCGCGCGTGACATGCTGGCTATGCTGGATGCGGACAGCTATGACTATCTGTTTACCGCCGAGGCCAAGTCCATTCCCCTGATCCACGAAATGGCGCGGCAGAGCGGCGCCAAGCACTATTTCATCGCCCGGAAGGGCCCCAAGGCCTATATGCCCGCCCCCCTGCACGTGGAGGACAAGTCCATCACCACCGCCGGGGTGCAGAAGCTGTATCTGGGGCAGGACGACGCCGATCTCATCCGCGGCAAGCGCATCGTCCTCATGGACGACGTGATCTCCACCGGCGGCTCGCTGCACGCCATGGAGGAGCTTGTGAAGATGGCCGGCGGCACCGTGGTGGATCGCATCGCAGTTCTGGCCGAGGGCGGCGCAGCGGAGCGCAAGGACATCAAGTATCTGGGCGTTCTGCCGGTGTTCAACGCCGACGGCAGCGTGAAATAACGCAGTTATATTAGCAAAAAGAGTGGTAGTCGCAGGACTGCCGCTCTTTTTTTATAGCTGGGGGGATGGACTTTTGTGATAAGTGATGGTAATATGTAGAATTAACAAAACTAATGCTTTTGTGGTGCGAAAGGAGCGGTATATATGGCTGTGAAGGAGAGCTATGCCGGTAAGATCAACCGGAAGCTGACGAAGAAGCTGCGGGTCATCGCCGTGGCCGCCGGACGGGAGAAGGCCGATCTGGTGCTGAAGAATGCCACCTATGTGAACGTATTCTCCAACGAGCTGTGTCATGGCGACATCGCCGTGGCCGAGGGGCTGATCGTGGGCATGGGCGAATACAGCGGCAATGTGGAGGTGGACATGGGCGGCAAGATCGTGCTGCCCGGCTTTGTGGATGCCCACATCCATCTGGAAAGCTCGCTGGTCAGCCCGGTGGAGTTCGCCAAGGCGGTGCTGCCCCACGGCACCACCACCGTGATCACCGACCCCCACGAGATCGCCAACGTCATGGGCACCGACGGCATCGAGTACATGCTGCAGGCCACGGAGGATCTGCCGGTGGACGTGCGGTTCATGCTGCCCTCCTGCGTGCCGGCCACGCCGCTGGACGAGTCCGGCGCCAATCTGGACTACCGCGCCATCGACAGCTTCTATGACCATCCCCGTGTGCAGGGTCTGGCGGAGATGATGAACTTCGTGGGCACCATCAACGGCGACCCGCAGGTGGTGGAAAAGATCGTGGCCAGCCAGGCGCACCACAAGAAGATCGACGGCCACGCCCCCGATCTGGTGGGCAACGACCTGAACGCCTACATCGCCGCCGGTGTGTACTCTGACCACGAGTGCCACGACATCGACGACGCCATCGCCAAGCTCCAGCGCGGACAGTTCATCATGATCCGCGAGGGCACCGCCGCCCGGAATCTGGAGGCGCTGGCGCCCCTGCTGTGCGACAAGTATGTGGAGCGGTGCATGTTCTGCACCGACGACAAGCACCCCAACGACCTGCTGGAGAAGGGGCACATCGACTACATCGTGAAGAAGGCCATCTCGCTGGGCGCAGACCCCATCACGGCCATCAAGGCCGCCTGCCACAACGCGGCGCGGTACTTCCTGCTGAACAACCGCGGCGCTATCGCGCCGGGCTATCTGGCGGACTTCGTCATCATCGACGACTTTGAGCACTTCAACATCGAAAAGGTGTACAAGCGCGGCGTGCTGATGGTGGAAAATGGCGTGGTGGCGGACTTCCCCGCCCCGGAGATAGACCCGTATCTGGTCAACCGCGCCCACGACACGTTCCATGTGGCATCCCTGAGCGCCGCGGACTTCACCGACGACCGTCCCCACGCGGTGATCGGCATGGTGAACGGCGAGATCACCACCACCGACGGCGGCTACACCGACCGCATCGACGTGGACTACGACATTCTGAAGATCGCCGTGATCGAGCGGCACAAGAACACCCACCACATCGGTCTGGGCTATATCAAGGGCTACGGTCTGAAGAAGGGCGCAGTGGCCACCAGCATCAGCCACGACAGCCACAACATCATCGTGGTGGGCGCCAACGAGGAGGACATGGCCTTTGCCGCCAACCGCATCGTGCAGCAGCACGGCGGCATCACCGTGGTGGAGGACGGGCAGGTGAAGGGCGAGCTGCTGCTGCCCATCGCCGGCATCATGTCCGACGACACGCTGGTGAACGTGAACCGCGATTTGGAGGCCGCCAAGAAGAGCGCCTACGAGCTGGGCGTGTCCACGGGCATCGACCCGTTCATGACGCTGAGCTTCATGGCGCTGCCGGTGATCCCCAGTCTGCGCATCACCACCCGGGGCGTGTTCGATGTGACCACGCAGCGGTACGTATAAAAGACGCATACAGACAGGGACGGCGAAAACGCCGTCCCTGTTGTTATGCTGTTTTGCAGGGAACGGCGTCCTCGACGTCCCGTTTCGCGCGGTTCAACATACCGTCCCGTAGGGCGGGGCCCGTGTGCCCCGCCGCCGGGTACGCATTTTTCGGCGGGACACATGGGTCCCGCCCTACAGGTGCATACCCCCCCAAAAAAACAACGCGGCGCCCCTTGCGGGGCGCCGCGCGTTTTCCGTCCATGTGTGGCACAGACGGAGGAGGGTTATATTCGCCGCTTTATGCAAGCGGGAACCGCGGAGGAGTATTTAACCGGCAACAACGTTGAACCAATCGCCGTTCTGAACGACCTTGTAGCCGTCAGGAACAACAATCTCACCTGCACCGGTATTGGCATTGGCCGGATCGAACTGATAGAATGTGCCGCCCTTGACGGTGATCTTCGCGTTAGAGCCATCCTTGCAGTTCAGTGTCCAAGCTGGGCTGACGCACTTGAAGGTGCCTCCCTCGATGGTGATCTTCGCACTACCAGCTGCATAAATCAGGGACAGCTCGGAACCTGCGGGAGCCTGATTTGCAAATTCGCCGCCCTTGATGATAATCTCGGAGCCCTCGGTGGCGTAGACGGCCATCGCAGAGTCACTGACATAGGTGCCGTAAACCGTTGTCGCATCTACGGTAATCTTTGCAGTACCCCTTCCGTGAATTGCACCGGATGTGCCGTTTGCCTGAATGTTGCCGGTCACTGTATGTTCGCCGTCAGTGTATTCCACACGATTGAGAACGGTAGCCGCATTTGCATCGTAGTCAGCGCCGAAGCTGTCGTTTTCCACAGTCGCCTGCGTAGCGCGCACCTCAATGCCGAGGCCGGAGACAGAGGAAGGTCTGAGTCTTGAAGCGTTGGCTTCGTTGCCGACAGATGTTGGCATATAGATTGCCACAGCGAAAGGCTTAGACTCTTCTCTGGCTTTCAGCGTGACCCAATCGTTGGTCAGCATAACATCCTTCGCCAAAGTCTTTTCGGTGGCGGCAATGGCAGACCAAACATCCTCGCGGTTTTCAAATTTGGTCGTGGTCTCGGCAGTGCCGATCTTCAGATAATTATCTACACGATACCAATCGCCGTTAACATTTTTGCCCCTGTTGGAGGTGTAGTTTTTGGAGAAGCCGGCCTCATACTTCAGCGCCAGATTGCCTGCGTTGACAACCTTCAGGTACACCACCTGCGTGTAACCCGGCTCCCACAGCGCATTGTCATCAAAGAGCTTGGTCTGGTCGGTGGCTTCCTTCCATGTCTGCATGTCGGTGCTGTACATGAGCTTTACGTCCAGATTACCAGCCACGATCTTGTTCACGCCGGTGGACGCCGTATCGGTGAACCAGGCGAACGTTGTCCCGACCAGCATGACCACACACATGACCAGTGCCATGACGCTGGTCAATAGTGCGCGCTTTGTTGCTCTTTTGTTGTTCATTTAAGAACCCTCCTAAGTAAAATTAGATTTCGCAAATACGCCATCTGCGTTGCCGCCGACGGCGGCAACGCGAGACACCCATGGGTGTCCGTATATAGTATATTTACGATGTATGGGTCAAATATAGCACCTTCGAAGACCATCCGCAACCGTTTCCGGCGGAATTTTCACATTTTGGATAGGTGCACAAAATTTGGCGGGGAGTTGTTGTGATTTTGGCGGAGATTTGTGGCCGGACGGGTTGAATGTGTAGGGGACGGCGTCCACGACGTCCCGTTTCGCGCGGTTCAACACACCGTCCTGTAGGGCGGGGCCCGTGTGCCCCGCCGCCGGGTACGCATTTTTCGGCGGGACACATGGGTCCCGCCCTACAGAGAAAACGGATTCCCGCAAAAACAACGCGGCGCCCCGGATGGGGCGCCGTCCCCTACGGGCGGGGCGATGTGGGCATCGTCCCCTACAGAGCGCTGCCGGGTGTCCCCTACAGGCGCAGGTCGCAGGACATGCTGGCCACGGCGCGGCCGCCGATGCGGACGGTCACGGCGCCGTCCTTTTCATACAGGACGCTGCGTATCTCTGACGGGCGGGACATGTGCTCGCCCTGCAGGAACACGTTCTCCTCCCCCGGCTTCACGTCGCCCCGCAGGTAGAGGTAATAGGTCAGCGCGCCGTTGCTGGTGCCGGTGGCGCACTCCTCCGGAATGTCGTACAGGGGCGCGTAGTTGCTGCACCACGCCGTGACGCCGTCCGCGCCGGGGCAGAACATGTGGACGCCGGTGACATCGTATTTCCGGGACAGCTCCGTGACCGCCGGGGCGTTCTGCACGGCGCGCATGAGGGTGTCGTGGTCGCGGACGGGCAGCATGATGTCCGCAAGGCCGGTGGAGACGATGCGGGGGATGTATCCCGCCGGGCAGTCGCCCTCCGTCAGGCCGTAGGCCGCGTACAGCGCGGCGCGCTCGTCGGACGGGATATCCGCCAGCAGCTGCGGCGGCGCCATGTCCATCCACACGGTATCGCCCCGGACGGTGACGGTCAGCTCGCCGGCCTTCGTATGGGCGGTGCAGTCGCCGTCGGGCACGCTGCCCAGCTGCCGCAGCAGCGCGAAGGAGGCCACCGTCGCGTGGCCGCACAGCTCCACCTCTCCGGCGGGGGTGAAATACCGCAGGGACACGGAGCCGTCCGGCTCACGGGTGACAAAGGCGGTTTCGGAATGCTTGAACTCCGCGGCGATCTGCCGCATGACCGCATCGGACAGGGGGCGGTCGGGCAGGACGACGCCCGCCTGATTGCCGCCGAATATCCGCGCGGAAAACGCATCCATGACATAGGCTTCCATGGTGATGACCTCCTCAGTTTTTTTCATGGTATATATTATATAGTGTCCTGCCCTTAACGGCAAGTATATTTGACTTTTCCGGAAATTTTCGTTAGAATAGAATGCATAGCAGGTGCGGGAAACCGCACCTGCAAATAGTAAAGAAAGGAATCTCATCCAAAATGCTCAATGAGCGCAGTCTGTTATCGCAATTCCTCCATTTCGTAGCCGCTACGGTGGCATCCCTGATGGTATTCAGCCTGTACTCCATCGTGGACGGGCTGATGGTATCCAAGGGTGTGAACGAATACGCCATGGCTTCGGTGAATCTGGCGGTGCCCTTCACCAACGTGCTGTTCTCCATCGGCATCATCTTCGCCGTGGGCACCAGCACCATCATCGCCATCTATCTGGGGCAGGGGCAGGGCGAAAAGGCCAACAGCCTGTTCTCCCAGAACACGGTGCTGCTGTCGTGCATCGGCCTGACCATCACGGTGCTGGTGCTGGTATTCCTGGAGCCGTTTGCCGTGCTGCTGGGCGCCAAGGACGTGACGTATCAGTACACCATGGACTATCTGAAGGGGCTGGCGCCCTTCGCCGTGTGCTTTATCGTGTCTTACAACATGGAGGTGCTCATCAAGACGGACGGCTATCCCCGGCTGGCCATTCTGACGGTGATCACCGGCTGCCTGACCAACTGCGTGCTGGACTATGTGGCCATTTTCCTTCTGGACTGGGGCGTGTGGGGTGCGGCGGTGGCCACGGGACTATCCCAGCTGCTGACCTGCGTCATCTATCTGCGGCACTTCCTGCGGGGACACAACACCTTCCACTTTGTGAAGTTCAAAATGGACTGGAGCATATATAAGCGGCTGCTGCCCATCGGTGTGGCCGACGGCGTGACGGAGCTGTGCAACGGCGTGATGATCTTCCTGTTCAACCGGGTGATCCTGCGCTGTCTGGGCGACGACGCGCTGGTGAGCTACACCATCATCGCCTATGTGAACACGCTGATCGTCAACACCATGCTGGGTATCTCACAGGGCAGCCAGCCGCTGGTGAGCTATCACTACGGCAAGGAGGACGCGGCGGGCTACCGGAAGCTGCTGCGGTACGGCGCCACGGCGGTGGCCATTATGACGGCGGTGATCTTCGCCGGGGTGATGCTGTTCGCGCCGCAGATCGCCGGCATATTCGTGGACGCGGAGAAGCCGTGGCTGGCGGCGGACACCGCAGGCGCGCTGCGGCGGTACGGCCTGTGCTATCTGCTGCTGGGCGGCAACATCCTCATGGGCGGCTTCCTGACGGCGGTGGAGCAGCCCAAGGCGGCTATCAGCATCTCCGTGGGGCGGGGTCTGGCGTTTCAGGCCGGAGCGCTGTTCCTGCTGGCCTTTGCCGTGGGCGGCACCGCTATATGGTACGCGCCGCTGGTGTCCGAGGCGCTGTGCGCGGTGATGGCCGTGCTGTTTATGCGAAAGTTTCTGAATAAAACGAAGGCGGCGTGAGCTGCCTTCGTTTTTCGTTCGGGGAGAATTTTACGAAATCGCATACCTGTACCGTAGGTTTTTTGTCGAAAACGCAGAAAGGAAAAATAGGGGTTGACATTGGGCTTTGACGGCGTTATGATTCCACCATCCCAAGCGGAACACCGCGGCAGGGAAAAATCACAGAAGGAGGAAAGCTGATATGAAGCGTAGCGTCACCATGATGATGTGCGAGATGTGCATGGGTATGATGTCCATGTGCATGTTCCGTCGCGCCCAGAAAGGTCATCAGCTTTCCGACATCTGTTTGACGGCTTGAAAAGGCCGGTGTGTAAACAAGCAGCGGGAAGGTCGCATGACCGCCCCGCTGTTTTTGTTTTGTACCGCCGTTCCGGCCGGGCGGCGGTGCTGAGATAAAAATTCATTCCCATCAACCCAAGTTAAACATCATTTCAAAGGAGACTGCGAACATGAAACACAACACTTTGACTAAGATCATCACTCTGGCGCTGGCCGCTGTGCTGGCTCTGAGCCTGGCTGCCTGCGGCAGCAAGACCAACGACGATAGCGGCGACAAGACCGACGCTCCCGTCATCAAGATCGGCGTACCCAACGACACCACCAACGAGGCCCGCGCCCTGCTGCTGCTGCAGGAGAACGGCATCATCAAGCTGAAGGACGGCGTGGGCATCACCGCCACCAAGAACGACATCGTGGAGAATCCGCACAACGTGGAGATCGTGGAGGCTGAGGCCGCCCAGCTGCCCAACCTGCTGCCCGACGTGGACTACGCCGTGATCAACAGCAACTACGCCATCAACGCCGGCCTGAACCCCGTGAACGACTCCCTGCTGATCGAGGGCAGCGCCTCCGCTTACGCCAACATCCTGACCGTGAAGGAGGGCAACGAGACTTCTCCCAAGGCGCTGGCTCTGAAGGCCGCTCTGGAGAGCAAGCAGGTGGCTGACTTCATCACCGAGAAGTACGCCGGCTCCGTTGTCTCCGTTGTGGAGAACCCCACCGACGGCTATGACGCCTCCGTGGACTACGACGCTCTGAAGGGCGAGACCATCACCGTGGCCGCTTCCCCCACGCCCCACGCCGAGATCCTGGAGGTCGCCAAGGAGATCCTGGCTGCCAAGGACATCACCCTGGACATTCAGGTCTTCAATGACTACGTTGTGCCCAACACCGTGGTGGAGGACGGCACCGTGGACGCCAACTACTTCCAGCACCTGCCCTATCTGGAGGACTTCAATGCCCAGAACGGCACCCACATCGTCTCCATCGCCGCCATCCACGTGGAGCCCATGGGTCTGTACGGCGGCAAGCAGACCACGCTGGACGCGCTGAGCACCTCCGCCCAGTAAACGAAGAATCTATTCTACCTTCCTCTCCCCCGTGTTCCCCGTCCCGCAAGGGACGGGGAACACCCGCGGGAAAAGAGAATGCCCCGATCCCTTTTCTGTGTTCCCTGCACCGCAGGGCGCGCAGAAAAAGGATCGAGAAAAAACGACAGAAAGAGGGAACTATCCGTGATCGAGCTGAAACACGTAAGCAAAAAATACGATTCCGGCGCAAACGGCGGAGTGGACGCATTGAAGGATGTGTCCCTCACCATAGAGGATGGCGACATTTACGGCATCATCGGTATGTCCGGCGCGGGCAAGAGCACGCTGGTGCGCTGCATCAACCTGCTGGAGCGCCCCACCGAGGGCGAGATCATCGTGGACGGCCAGCGGCTGGACACCATGACCCCCGCCCAGCTGCGGGCGGCGCGGCGGAACATCACCATGATCTTTCAGCACTTCAACCTGCTGATGCAGCGGACGTGCCTGCGGAACGTGTGCTTCCCCATGGAGCTGGCCGGTGTGAAAAAGGCCGACGCGGAGAAGCGCGCCCGGGAGCTGCTGGAGCTGGTGGGGCTGCCGGACAAGGCCGAGGCCTATCCCGCCCAGCTGTCCGGCGGACAGCAGCAGCGCGTGGCCATCGCCCGCGCACTGGCCACCGATCCCAAGGTGCTGCTGTGCGACGAGGCCACCAGCGCCCTTGACCCCAAGACCACCCGGCAGATACTGGAGCTGATACGGGACATCAACCGGAAGCTGAACATCACCGTGGTCATCATCACCCATCAGATGAGCGTGGTGAAGGAGGTCTGCTCCCACGTGGCCATTCTGGATGAGGGCTGCGTGGCCGAGGCCGGTATGGTGGGCACCGTGTTCGCCGCGCCCAAGTCCGAGGCCGGACGGCGGCTGGTATTCCCCGGCGGCGCGGACGCGCAGGTGTACAACCCCCAGGACGAGAAGCTGGTGCGGCTGGTGTTCAAGGACAGCAAGACCACCAGCATTCCCCTGATCGCGCGGCTGGCGGCGGAGGAGAACATCTTCTGCAACGTCATCTCCGCCAGCACCCAGAAGCTGTCTGAGACGGTATACGGCAGCATGATGCTGGGCATCCCCAGCGCGCAGTTCGACAAGGCCGTGGCCTTCATTCACAATGTGGCCAACGTGCAGGTAGAGGAGGTGGACAACCATGTACAGTAACATATTCTCCGCCCAGTCCATACAGGATCTGATGAGCGTGCTGCCCTCCCTGCCCGTGGCGATCTGGGAGACGTTCTACGTCACCGTGGTCAGCACCGCCCTGTCGCTGGTGCTGGGTCTGCCGCTGGGCGTGCTGCTGGTGGCCGGGGAGAAAAACGGCGTGCTGCCCCTTCCCCGCTGGCTGATGCAGGTCATCAACGTTATCATCAACCTGCTGCGCTCCATCCCCTTTCTGATTTTGATGATCATGGTGTTCCCCCTGTCCCGTCTGCTGATCGGCACGGCGGTTGGCACCACGGCTACCATCGTCCCGCTGGTGGCGGCGGCGTTCCCCTTTGTGGCGCGTCTGGTGGAGAGCAGCCTCCGGGAGGTGGACGGCAACATCATCGAGGCCGCCCAGAGCATGGGCGCCACGCCCATGCAGATCATCTGCAAGGTGATGATCCCGGAGAGCGTGCCGTCCCTGATCCAGAACGTGACCATCGCGCTGACCACCATTCTGGGCTACTCCGCCATGAGCGGCATCATCGGCGGCGGCGGTCTGGGCAAGATCGCCATCGACTACGGCTATTACCGGTACAAGTATCTGGTGATGCTGGTGGCGGTGGTCATTTTGATCCTGCTGGTGCAGCTGTTCCAGAGTCTGGGTACATGGCTGAGCAAGCGCTGCGACAAGCGGCTGAAGCATTGAGTATATGTAAAGGAAGCACCCGCAAGGGTGCTTCCTTTTTTGCGGGACGGCGCACCCAAGGGGATTTGCTGGCAGCGCTATGCGAGCGGGGCGATGTGGGCATCGCCCCCTACGAAATGACTTGTAGGGCGGGACCCATGTGTCCCGCCGCAAAAGACGCATTCTCTCCGGCGGGGCACGCGGGCCCCGCCCTACAGGGCGCGCGAGTCTTGGGCGGACAGAGTCGTCCACCCCTACAGACGGGACGGCGACCCCAAGGGCATTTGTTCCGCTGCGCTCCACTGCAGGACGCCGTCCCCTACGGAGCGGTTTACCGCACCCGTCCGTAGGGCGGGCGAAAAATTTTTGCAAAGGCTGAAACATTTCCCGGCCGTTGGGTGTATGATATACGAAAGGCCTTTCACCCCTCAAAAAAGGAGAACCCCTATGACGGACGAACAGTTCACCCCGCTGGCGGAGCGGTATATGGACACGGTGTTCCGGGTGGCGTACAGCTATCTGCGCTGCCGGGACGATGCCGACGATGTGACCCAGGACGTATTGATACAGCTGTACAAGCAGGAAAAGGCGTTCGAAAGCGACGCCCATGTGAAGAATTGGCTCATTCGCGTCACGGTCAACCGCTGCAAGAACGTGCTCCGCGCCCCGTGGCACCGGGCGGAGGACATTGCCGACTACGAGAACACGCTGGTGTTCGAGCAGCCCCAGTACCGGGAGCTGTTCGAGGCGGTGATGTCGCTGGACAGGCGGTACCGCCTGCCGGTGCTGCTGTACTACTACGAGGGCTACCGCCAGAGGGAGATCGCCGGGCTGCTGGACATACCGGAGGAAACGGTGCGCACCCGGCTCGCCCGCGCCAGAGAGAAACTGAAACACATTTTATCGGAGGTGCCGCAGTATGCATGACAGAGAGTTATTTGAAAAAGCCTTTTCCCCGCTGCACGCCTCCCCGGATACACTGACGGAGGTTAGAAAGACCATGCGAAACGAGAAAAAAACACGCCGGGCGCTGGGCAAGAGCGCCGTGGTCGCCATTGCCGCCGCGCTGACGCTGACCATTGCCGTGGCCGGCGGCATCGTGACCCTGATCCGGGCGGACGTATCCCCCGCCGACAAGGTGGACGACACCACCCACCACGCCTTTACCGACGATTTGGATGCCACCACGCCTACTGTGGACGACGGTAAGGGCGGCCTTGTCCCCGTCCCGGATATGGAGCGCATCCCCGGCGACGTCCAGACCACCCAGCGTCTGGTGGGCCAGTACCTCAGCAAGCTGGACGCGGAAATGACGGTCGAGGGCAACACCATCCGCCTCGGCACGCTCCTCATCGATGAAAGCGGCAGCGGTATGCTGACCTACTCGGTGGAGAATCCGGACGGCGTGAAGTATACAGACGCAGGATACGGCGAAGCCGTGGATATGTCCGCTGAGCCGTCCATGTGGCTGGGCAGTGCGCCGGACGCACAGGGCTACGGCGGTACCTGCATCAGCAGCAGATGCCATGTGGACGAGGATGCCAGCACCGATACCTGTTTGCAGGTGGTGCTCTATTTTGCAGCCGGCAAGACATTCCAGAAGGGCGATGATTTCTACTTCACCGTGTACGACAGTGCTAGCCAGCCTTACTCCATCTCTATCCAGCCCCAGACCTACGTGCCCGTCAAGACCATGACTGCCAAAAACGGCGAGATCGTGACGCTCTCTGCCCTGGGCATGACCATCGTGAATCCCGACCCCAGCCGCGAAATACACACTGACGAGGTGCTGGTCAACGCCAAGGACGGCAGCAGCTTCGCCGTGGAAAGCAGCAGCAAAAACCTGATGAACTGGGTCATCGGCTCCATTACAGGCGACGGTCAAGCTGCCTTTGAAAACTACACCTACGTGTTCAATCGGCTGGTAGATGTGAACGAGGTTGGGTCTGTGACGCTGACAGGCTATTACTACAACCTGGACGGCTCCGATAACGACACCGTATCCCTGACCTATCAGCCCTGAACAGGCAAAAAAGAACCGCCCGCGGGCGGTTCTTTTTCGCTTATATCACATAATTGTCCCCGGCTGGGGCGTTCATCAGGTCGGCCAGCGTGATGTGGGAGAAGTAGTCCTGCGTCAGCTTGTAAAACCCCTGCCACACGCCCAGCGTGCGGCACTCTCCCGCCCTCTGGCACACCGGGGCGTCCGGCTGGAGACAGGTGACGGGCGCCAGATCGCCCTCCGCCAGCTCCAGTATCTCCCAGAGGGTGTAGTCCTCCGGCTCCCGGGTCAGGCGGTAGCCACCGCCAATGCCGTGGACGCTCTCCACCAGACCGGCGGACTTCAGCACGGGCATGAGCCGTTCGATGTATTTCAGGGAGATGTCCTGCCGGGCGGCTACCTCCTTCATGGGTATAAAGTCCCCGCTGCGGTGCTCCGCCAGATCCAGCAGAACGCGGATGGAATAGCGGCCTTTCGTGGAGATCATAGGCTTCCCTCCTGTCAGAAAATACACGGGTCATAAGATGACCCGTGTACAGTATACCACCAATCCGGTAGGTTAGGCAAGTTTAATTTTTCTTTGCGTGCCGATATGCCTGCATGCCCCACACCAGCCAGGCCGCTACCACCGCCGCCAGGGCGATCCAACGCACCGTCTCCAAGGGCCAGGCCACGGCGGACAGGTCTGCATAGCGGCTGATCATAACGCTTTCCGCCGTACTGACCGTGGCCGCATAGACAGTGGCCGGCTTCCAGCACACCAGGATCCGCACGATCTCCACGGCAAAGAGCAGTCCGCAGCCGCCATACAGTGCAAAACGGAATCCCCTATCCCGCACCAGCGGCTCTTTCAGCACCGCGCCGCCGACTACCAGCGCCGCCGCCAGCAGCAGCGGCAGCAGCAGCCATACCGCCTCCTGCCGCACAGTCAGCTCTGCCCAGGAAAACTGCCGCACCACACCGCCGTGCAGCGCATAGGCGGACACCAGTAGGCTCCACACCCCCAGCAGCTGTATGGCCGCGAACAGCCACAGGGCGCACAGCGGTGCGCACAGAAGAATGCGCCGGCGCAGGGTGTCCTTGCTGCGGCAGGTGCTCCAGCCCAACCACAGGCATATTGGAGAGGCCAACAGAAGCAGCCATGACCATGTTGTATACTGGAAGGCCGCCCATGCCGCCAGCAGCATCACCGCCACGCTGTACCCGATGCGGAACCGCAGGCCGCTGCGGCGTTCCAGATACAGCCCCACCTCCGAGGGAGTATCACCGCAGGCGCGCGGCCGCGTCTCCCCCGCCAGAATGTCGTCCGCCGTGACGCCGTACAGTGCCGCCAACGCCGGCAGCGCCCCGATATCCGGCAGCCCCGCGCCGGACTCCCACTTGCTGACGGTCTTGTTGGACACACCTAATGTATCCGCTACCTGCTGCTGGGTCATGTCCCGTCCCTTTCGCAGCGACGCCAGATACGCCCCTGTTTTCTCCATGTTCATGGCCGTGACCTCCTTTTTGTACTGCCATCAGTATACCACACCGCCGTTTTTTGTCCATCCCCCGGCAGAGGACTGTGTCCACGGAGCGTAGACCGGTCATTTTCTGCGGAAAAGGGGCGGTTTCTTCGATTTTATTCTTGACACCGGCGGGATACTATGGTAATATGTACAAGCTGACGATTTGAGCGGAGGGCGTACGCGGGTGTAGCACAATGGCCAGGGCACCAGCCTTCCAAGCTGGGGATGCGGGTTCGATTCCCGTCACCCGCTCCAACTTGACAGATACGCGCCAGTAGCTCAGTTGGATAGAGCAACTGCCTTCTAAGCAGTAGGCCAGGGGTTCGAGTCCCTTCTGGCGTGCCATTTTCCCCCTCCGGGGCGTCAGCGCTGTCCCGTGCGGATGTATATGCGGTGGGTGTAGCTCAGTTGGTTAGAGCACCGGATTGTGGTTCCGGGTGTCGAGGGTTCGAGTCCCTTTACCCACCCCACAAAACAATGAGGGATCGGGAGTGTCCCGATCCCTCTTCCCTTTCCACACAGGGGTGTCGCCAAGTGGTAAGGCAAGGGACTTTGACTCCCTCATCCGCTGGTTCGAGTCCAGCCATCCCTGCCAGATTTTTCCGGACGACGTCCTTTTATATAAGTGCATACGCTTCGTTAGCTCAGTAGGTAGAGCACCTGCCTTTTAAGCAGGGTGTCCGGGGTTCGAATCCCCGACGAGGCACCAAAAGAGGAAGATACCTTTTGGTATCTTCCTCTTTTGCTGTTTTGCCGCCGGGGAGTCGAAGTTTATACCCCCTTGCGGGGTAAATCCCCGACGAGGCACCAAGTGAACAAACAGGTTTAGATGCCATGCGGTGAAAACCGCATGGCATCTAGCCTTTCCGGGGTTTCCCATACCCCGATTTTAACGGTTTCAAGCATGGATGTCAGAGTCGTCTGAGGGGGGTCAACGTGATTTGAACCCCTCTTTTTCTGTTTTCTGGCGATAAAATCGGATGCAGCCCCCTTTTGTACGAGGATTTTCCTCACAAAAGGGGGCTTTTTTCATGAAAAAATTTCACAAAGTTTAGAGCGTCGGTTTGTTGGTTTCGTAAAACCATCAACCGACGCTCTTTTGCGTTTAGGAGGAGCTAAATGAGCCGCACGGCTCAAAAAGCAAGGAGGAATCTGTTATGCGGAACGATTATTTTTGCACAAGGCTGCTATTTGAACACGGTTTTCTCACAACTTCTTATGGTAAGCGGATTCAAGGGCCCGTGGAGCCTTTATGCCATTGTAATAGCATCATACAAATGGACTGATGCATGTACGCGTGTCAGCCCGTCTATGTGTATGGAATGGGGGCGAAACGGTGGTCGGCTGTAATGGACTTACGCGGCGGTGTGAGCGCAGCGGCCATTTGGAAAGCGACTGCGACCACCGTAGGCCGAGAGAAGCGGCAATTGTAGGTGCTAATGTTCTTCATGGCATCTCTTTCTTTAGAAGGCGTTTTTATATTTTGGGTGGGTGTGTCCTTTTTTTACAATTCTCTGTCATTCCAGAACCTGTCAGCTTTGCAGCAGCCGTATGAATTCCTGGCACAGCAGAGAGGCTCGACCCTCGCCGCGATGCACCAACAGAATCTGGCGGGCAGGGATGGGTTCTGTATCGAGTGTGAAAAAGCCCTCCTGCGCCAGAAGGCTCTGTGCGAACAGAGATGGCAGAATGCCGATGGCCAGCCCCTGCTCCACAAACGGGATAACGGTGGAGGAGGTACGCACAGAGTAGTTGGGCAAAAACGTCATCCCTTGTTCGGCAAACCATGCGTCCAGATTGCCCCGGGCACTGGTGCCGGACTCCACCGCCACGATGGGGAACCGGAATATCTCATCGTAAGACAAATGCCGTCCAGCCAGCGATTTGAATCTGGGGCCGGCTACAAACACGTCACGAAAAGAGGCAAGATTAGTCACGGTCAAGTCCTCCACATCTGTCAGCGGAGAAACTGCCAGCACTACGTCCGCCTGCTCTGCGCGGAGCATCTGGATCGTCTCATGTGTGGAGCTGCCCTGCACCTGAAGCGTCACATTGGGATGCATCTCCCGGAACTGTCCCAGCTTCGGCAGCAGGAAATGGTACAGCGGCGTCTCCGTAGCGCCGATGATCAGCGTACCTGCTTCAAAGGCGGCCAGCCGCTTTAGTTCGCGTTCGCCGTTGGACAAAGATTTGAAAGCGCTGTCCACATGGGAAAAAAGCGCCGTGCCTTCCACGGTGAGCCGCACGCCGCGGGAAACGCGGGTAAACAACTTGCAGCCAAGAGACTCCTCCAGCCGGTGGATGGAGCGGGTTACAGCGGGCTGGGACAGGCACAGCAGCTCGGCGGCCTTTGTGACATTGCCGGTCTGTGCCACCGTATAAAAGGCGCGGTAATATTCCAGATTGAAGGATTCCATGGGCCACTCCTTTGTGATATGCTTTTGGCTGATGAAATATATAAATATAAGTGATTTGAATTATATCAGTTTCGGCCATATAATGCAATCATCGAAAGTGCATTTTCAGAAATTTTGGACAAATGAGGTGGAGGAGATGAAAGCGGTCAGGATCTCTGCGGGTGCCGGTTATGCCGGTGACCGCATTGAGCCGGCACTGGAAAACATCCGTAGAGGCAACGTCGATTACATCATGTTTGAATGCCTGGCGGAACGGACCATCGCGTTGGCGCAGAAAGATCGTGCGGCGAACCCGCAGAAGGGATACAATCGACTTCTGGAGTATCGCATGGAGCGGGTGCTGCCGCTGCTGCGGGAGCATCCAGTGAAGATCATCACCAACATGGGGGCAGCCAATCCCGTCGCCGCGGCCGAAAAGGTGCGGAAAATGGCGGCGCAGTACGACCTGACTGATCTGAAGATCGCGGCTGTTATCGGCGACGAGGTAACGGAACGGATACCGGCATACGGCGATCTCGCGATTATGGAGACGGGTGAGCCGCTGCACACGCTGGCGGATAAGATCGTTTCCGCCAACGCCTACATCGGCGGACGGCAGATCTCGCAGGCATTGGCGGACGGCGCGGATATCGTCATTACCGGACGGGTGGCTGACCCGGCGCTGGCCGTTGGCCCGCTGATGTACGAATTCGGCAAAGATTACGATGCCGACGTGGATTTTCTCGGCAAGGCCACAGTGGCAGGGCATCTGCTGGAGTGCGGTGCGCAGGTCACAGGCGGTTATTTCGCGGATCCCGGTGTCAAGGATGTGCCGGAGCTGTGGAATTTGGGGTTCCCCATCCTGACATTTACAGAGGATGAGCGTATCCTGCTGGAGAAACTGCCCCAGACCGGCGGCAGACTGGATCGCCAGACGGTGACGGAACAGCTGCTGTATGAGATCCAGGATCCCGCCAATTACTTCACTCCCGATGTGATCGCGGATTTCTCCCAGCTCTCCGTGGAGGAGCTATCCGACGGGCGGGTCGAGGTCAAGGGTGCCGCGGGAAAAAAGCGCACCGGCACGTTGAAGGTCAGCGTGGGCTATCAGGACGGCTACATCGGTGAGGGCCAAATCAGCTATGGTGGGCGGAATTGTGTGGCCCGCGCGAAGCTGGCAGCGGAGGTCATCCAAAAGCGTCTTGTCCTGCTGAACAAGCATTACAGCGAAACGCGCACCGACCTGATTGGCGTCAACAGTCTGTACGGTGCGGAGCAGGAGAAGGTGTTCCCCGCTCCGCAGCTCAGCGAGGTGCGGCTGCGGGTAGCCGTGCGTGCGGAAAAGAAAGAGGACGCGGAGGTCATTGGCCGGGAGATCGAGGCGCTGTATGTCAACGGCCCGGCCGGAGGCGGCGGCGTCCGCAGCAGCGTGGAGTCGGTGCTCTCCATCGCCTCGGTGCTTATCCCGGAGGAAGACGTTCATCCCACGGTCTGCTGGGAAAGGGGTGAGTGAATATGCGTGTATACGACATCGCGCACTCCCGCACGGGAGACAAGGGCAACATCTCCACTATTTCCGCCTGTGCTTACCGCCAGGAGGATTATGCCGTTCTGGTAGAGAAACTGACGGCGGAGAAGGTCATGAAGCAGTTCGCTCCGCTGGGCGTGACCCATGTTGACCGGTATGAGATTCCGACCCTGTACGCGCTGAATTTTGTGATCTTCGGCAGTCTCGGCGGCGGCGTGACCCGCTCTCTGGCGCTGGACAAGCACGGTAAGTCCCTGTGCGGCCTGCTGCTGGAAATCGAACTGTAATCCCTTTTTGCCCCTCAATGAGAGGTATCCTTATGACATCAAAAAATATTAGGAGGAGAAAACTATGGCAGCGATTTATGCATTGACGATCTGCCTTGTGCTGTATGCTATCGGCGATATCGTCTCCGTCAAGACAAAAGGACTTCTTTCTTTGGTATTCGTTCTGTGCGTCGTGATGCTCATCGGCTTCTGGTGCGGTCTGCCCACGGATATCGTGACCACCGCCGGCATCGCGCCCCTGGGCAAGGTCAGTGCCAGTCTGCTGGTCGTCGGTGTCGGCACCACTATGAACACGAAGGAACTGATGCGCCAGTGGAAAACGGTCATCGCCAGCTTCTGCTGCTGCACCGCGGGTGTGCTGCTCATCGTATTTGTGGGACGGTTCATCATCGGCACGGATGCCGCCATTGCCGGCGCTCCTATCTTCGCCGGTGCGTCCGTAGCGCTGATGATCGTCAACGAGGCGCTGGAAAACGTCGGGCTGACTGATACACTGGGTGTAGTGGTGATCCTGGTTTTCGCGTTGCAGAAGTTCATCGGTGTACCCCTGTGCTCCTTCTGCCTGAACCGTGAGGCCCGAGCTTTCCTAAAGGATCGGGAAAAGATGCAGAAGTATCTGGCTGTTACGACGGAAGATGCCGCCAGCGAGAAAAAGCGTCCGCTGTCCTTCTTCAGCAAGACCAATAAGCCCGTTTACAACTTCACCAAGGTGGCGCTGGTGGCCAGTCTCAGTACGGCGCTGTCCGCGCTGACGCAGGACAAGGTCAACGTGTACATCATCTGTCTGGTGATGGGCGTGCTGTTCACCGAACTGGGCTTCCTGCCCCGCAACGCGCTGTCCAAGCTCGATTCCTATTTCCTGCTGCTGTTCTCCATCCTGATGACCATTTTCTCTTCCCTGGCCAAGGTCACGCCCCAGACACTGGTGCAGTCCTTCATCCCCGTGCTGGTAGTCCTGCTGCTGGGTGCCGCCGGCGTGGTGGTGTTCGCGTTCCTGCTGTCCAAGGTGCTGAAGCAGAGCGCCTGGCTGAACATCGCGTTGGGCATCACCTGCACTTTCGGCTTTCCCACCACAGTGATGCTGTCTGAGGAGATCGCCAATGGCGTGGGTACGACGGATGAGGAAAAGTCCGCACTGCGCAACTATTTGCTGCCGCAGATGACGGTGGCCGGTTTCATCACCGTGACCATCGGTTCCGTGATCCTTGCCGGCATCATTGTTCCCCTGCTGGGGTGATCGCGGGTAACAGGAGGTACTTATGAGCACGAATGTATTGTGTGGACTGGAGCCGCAAAGCGTATTTTCCTATTTTGAGCAGTTGACCCGCATTCCGCGGGGCAGCGGCAATGAAAAAGCGGTCAGCGATTACATCATTGCCTACGCGGAGCAGCATGGCTACCGTTGGGAGCGTGACGAAGCCAACAACGTAAAGCTGTACGCCCCGGCAACGTCTGGCTATGAAAATCGCAAGAGCATCGTACTACAGGCGCATCTGGATATGGTGTGCGCCAAGGATCCGGATGTGGCGTTTGACTTCAAGACGCAGCCCATCGACATCTATGTGGAGGACGGCTTCGTAAAGGCTCACGGCACCACGCTGGGTGCGGATGACGGCGCCGGTGTGGCCATGATCTTGGCGCTGCTGGACGACAGGACGCTTCCACATCCGCCGGTGCAGGCGATTTTCACCACCGGTGAGGAGATCCTGTTTGTGGGTGCAGAGGCGATGGATGCCCATTGGCTGGACGGCGACTATTACATCGGACTGGATTACTCTAACAACAAGAAGATCCTGGTCTCCGCCGCGGGTGTCAGTGTGTTACAGTGTACGCTGACGCTGGAGCGGGCACCGGTGCCTGTGGGCTGGACGGCATTTGACGTGACTATCAGCGGCATGCAGGGCGGACACAGCGGGAATACCATCCACATGGATCGCGGCAACGCCGTCAAAGTCATGGAGGAAATTCTGGCGGGATTGCCTGCCGGACTGGCAAGCCTTGCTGACATCTCGGCAGGCACGCTGATCAATATCATCCCGGCGCACGCGGAGGCGGTCGTGGTGTGCCCGCCGGAGCACGCAGATACCGTCCGGACAGCGCTGGATACGCGTATTGCCGTTTTGAAAGAGGTATACCGTCACACTGAGCCGCAGCTTACTATCACAGTGAGCCAGCGCTCCGCCGGGGACGGCATGACGGTGCTGACACCGGCGTGTGCGGAGAAGCTGCTGCGCTTTGTCCGGCTGTGCTATGTGGGCGCATGGCGCATGGCGGACGATACCTACTCTCGAGCGGAGTGCTCTGCCAATCCGGCGATACTGCGTCTGGAACAGACCGAGGCAAAATTTACCCTTTCTGCCCGCAGCAATTCCGAATATCTGCACGATCAGATTATTGCCCATCAGTCGGAGCTGGCTGCCCTGTGCGGCTGGAAGGCTGAGCTGGAGAGCCGCGCAGGCGCTTGGGAGTACAACGCGGCGTCTCAGTTGCTGCCGCAGGTCATTCCCATCTTCCGGGAGGTCACCGGACGCGAGCCGGAGATTGCGCAGATCCATGCCGGTGTGGAGGGTGGCGTTTTCGACACCAAGGCCCGTGAGATTGGGCGCAGGCTGGATATGGTGAATCTGGGCGTCATGAATTACGATGTCCATACCCCGCGGGAGCGGATGGAGATCGACTCCGTGAAGCCGCTGTATGAAATGCTGCGGCAGATCCTGATGACGGTGGAGTAAGCACATGAACGGGCTCCGCTTTTCGAACTTTTTTTCGAAAAGCGGAGTCCTGCTTATATACTTCTCGATGGATAGGAACTTATTCGCTGTACTTTTCTATACTTGGAACGAGGAGATCTGCGCTTGCCTGCACCGCGCTGGCTTTGAAACCCAGCCTTTGGAGGAATCGCAGCTGCTGTCTATGGTGTACACGCAGGTAACTGGGCGAATAACGCCGACTGGTGCTATTGGGACTATCCGCTCATCGAGCTGAAGGGCAAGGCCATCGGCATCATCGGCTTCGGACGCATCGGTCAAGCCGAGGCGCGTATCGCCAAGGCGCTCGGCATGAACGTGCTGGCTTACGATCTCTATCCGAATGACCCCGGTCGCGCGATCGTGGAATATGTTACTCTGGACGAGCTTTACCCCCACGCGGACGTCATTACGCTGCACTGCAACCTTACGCCGGAAAACACCGGCATGATCAACAAGGACAGCACCGCCAAGATGAAGGACGGCGTCATCCTCATCAATAACGCCCGCGGTCAACTCATTGACGAGCAGGACGTTGCCGACGCGCTCAATTGTGGAAAGATGGCTGCGGCGGGACTGGACGTGGTCTACACCGAGCCGATCCGCGCGGATAATCCGCTGCTGAAAGCGAAGAACTGCATCATCACGCCGCACATCTCCTGGGCGCCGAAGGAGAGCCGCCAGCGCATTATGGATACGACCGTGGAGAACATCAAGGCATTCTTCGCTGGTGTGCCGGTCAACGTTATCAATCCGTAAGAGCATGAAAAAATGCATTGTGATCTCCGACTCCTTCAAGGGTACGCTCTCCAGCCTTGAGATCTGCCGGATCGCACGAGAGTCGATCCCTCGCTTTTTCCCGGATTGCCAGGTAATCACCGCGCCCGTGGCGGATGGCGGAGAGGGGCTGGTCGAGTGCTTTGAGGCGGCCATCGGTGCGCAGCCGGTGACCGTCTCTGTGACCGGCCCGTTAGGCAAGCCCGTTCGGGCCACCTACGCGCGTAAAGATAAGACAGCCATCGTTGAAATGGCAGCAGCCGCGGGACTCCCCATGATGGGCAGAAACGGCGATCCTGCGCGGACAACGACCTATGGCGTGGGCGAGCTGATCCGTCACGCGATCGAAAACGGCTGCACCGAGATTCTACTCGGACTCGGAGGAAGTGCGACTAACGACGGCGGCTGCGGCTGTGCCGCAGCGCTCGGCACAGGCTTCTATGATATACATGGCAATCGTTTTATCCCAACGGGAGCCACGCTGGAGCAGATCGAAACGATTCGCGTGCCCGATGGCTGGACGCTGCCGGAGGATGTCCGGATAACGGTCATGTGCGACGTGGACAATCCCTTGTACGGGCCGACCGGTGCAGTGCATGTCTTCGGGCGGCAAAAGGGTGCGGACGCTGCGATGATCACACAGCTGGATCAGGGACTTCGGAAGCTTGATGCTGTAATGAAAGAGGACCTCGGCGTCTCTGTGGCGGATGTTCCCGGCACAGGCGCTGGCGGGGGCATGGGCGCCGGATGTATGGCGTTTCTACACGCAGAGCTTAAGCCGGGTATTGAGTGCGTGTTGGATACGATTGGCTTCGATGCTATGCTTGAGGATGCGGAACTGGTAATTACCGGTGAGGGTCGGATTGACAGCCAGAGTGTTCACGGCAAGGTCATTTCCGGCATCGCCAAGCGTACGCGTCTGCGCGGCATTCCGCTCATTGCGCTAGTGGGCGGGATCGCGGAGGGCGCGGAGGCCGGGTATGACTTGGGAGTCACGGCGATGTTTGGCATCGACCGCTCTGCACAGGATTTTCATGCGTTTGCTTCGGACAGCGCAAAATACTATCAGCGAACGCTGGAGGATATTCTGCGTTTGATCGCGGCGGTGAAAGGCTGACGTCTTGCGCAAAACAGACTCCACAGCGAATCCCCAATGTGGAAATTACCACGCTCTGCCAGCTATTCCAGCGTGGGCATGAGTGGGCGCGGTATGCCGATGCGGAATGGTCGCTGGGTGCCGATATTCTCGTATAGCGTCGCATAAGAGCGTTTTCATGCTTTGCGTGTTTAAAAAGAGAACAGCATGACGAGAGTCATACTGTTCTGCTTTTTGTTGCGTGATTGACCATCTCGGAAAGAGGGATTTGGGGCGGGAAACCAATACAGACTAATGCCCTCACTCAATACAATTCGCTGTATTCAGACGATTGAACCGCGCCGCTTTGCCTGACATAGCCAAACCGCGCGGTATCCTCTAATGTTAAAGCCATATCGCCTGCTGCGTTTGGTAGGTGGTATGGCTTTAGCACATATAACGCCGTAGAATATGCACGATTATCATTGGAAAAACCTCTGTGCAGGGCAAGGGGGCTTGACCCACACGCTGACCCACACGGGGAAATGAGCGGATGGAAACAATGGAACGGGTAGGTTGAAATACGCGGAATGTGTCGAGCGGAAAGACTCCAAAAGCCCTGAAAACCGCCAAATGGAGTGCTCGGATACACTTCGTAATCAGCAGGTCAGGTGTTCGAGTCACCCCACCAGCTCCAGGCACCGCACTCAATTCGAGTGTGGTGCTTTTTATATTCAAACCGCATTACCTTGAAAAGCCGGAGTGTCACAGGACGCTCCGGCTTTTCGCATTTTTGTAGGAGGGTTTCAAAATGAACGATCAAACCAACATGGCGCAGCTCCGGTACCTCGAGGAACTCAAAATCAGCTTGGTACACGCCGGCTTTGAGCCGGAGCGCATCGAGGATCAGCACCTGCCCGTCCGATGGGAGAATCACTACCTCTGCCGAGTTTCCGGAAGGGGCAGTGTGCTGTACCGGCAGGAGAACGTGGATGGCATCGGCGCGCAGAACGCTTTGCAGACCGTCATCAATACCGCTGCCATGACCGCGGAATGGAAGACCCCTTACGCCCCCATCGCTCCCGGTACGGAAGGTGAAGTGGACTTCGTGGATGACATAGGCATTGAGATGGAACTTCCTCTGCACGCAGGACAAAAAATAGATGAAACTTGTACTGCCATTGCAAGTGACGAAAGAGTATCATTTGCAGTCGAACTATGTGAGCAATGACCAAAATGTCGGGAATGTGAGTATGCTGTAACAAATGACGTGTAACAACAAATATACAGACCGGCTATAATTTGTCAAGCCGAAATCTCATTTGGGATGCAGGGCGTGTAGGCCTTGTTGTCTCTCATAACGGCGTAAATGATGGAGACCATCTTCCTGCAAGCGTGGCCCACGGACGCCAT
>OJKC01000196.1_pt1 | contig 60700 bp, 65 predicted proteins | sample 1596401 | NCBI WGS metagenome assembly OJKC01 (sample SAMEA4350162, study PRJEB24818) | metagenome | biome: human; feature: gut; material: faeces | place: Denmark | collected 2013-09 | reverse complement strand
GGCACCAGCTCCTCAGCCAGCTTGCGATAGGCCGTCAGGCCGGCGCCGGCGGGGATGAGCTTGCCGATGATGACGTTCTCCTTCAGACCCACCAGATGGTCGACCTTGCCCTTGATGGCGGCCTCGGTCAGCACCTTGGTGGTCTCCTGGAAGGAGGCGGCGGACAGGAAGGAATCGGTGGCCAGAGATGCCTTGGTGATACCCATCAGCAGCTGGGTGTAGGTGGCCTCCTGCAGCTCCTCGCCGTCCTCGCGCTTCTCGCCGGCGGCGATGCGGGCGCGGACAGCGGCGTTGGCGTCCTCGACCTCCAGAATGTCGGCCATGGCGCCGGACAGCAGGCCGACGGCGTCGTTGGCGTCCTCCACGCGCACCTTGCGCATCATCTGGCGGACGATGACCTCGATGTGCTTATCGTTGATATCCACGCCCTGCTGACGGTAGACCTTCAGAACCTCCTGAATGAGGTAGTTGTGGACAGCGGAGGCGCCGCGGATGCGCAGTACGTCGTGGGGGTTCAGCGCGCCGTCCTGCAGCTGGCGACCCTTCTCGATGACCTCGCCGTCCTGCACCAGCAGGCCGGTGTGGGGCACCGCGTAGGTGCGGGTGTCGCCGTCGTCAGCGGTGATGATGATATTCAGCAGGCTGCCCTTGGTGGCCTCCTCGAAGCGCACCTTGCCGCCGATCTCGGCGATGGTGGCCATCTTCTTGGGCTTGCGCGCCTCGAACAGCTCCTCCACTCGGGGAAGACCCTGGGTGATGTCGCCGCCGGCCACGCCGCCGGTGTGGAAGGTTCGCATGGTCAGCTGGGTACCGGGCTCACCGATGGACTGCGCCGCGATGATACCAACGGCCTCGCCCGCGCCCACGGGCTTGGAGGTGGCCAGGTTCATGCCGTAGCACTTGGCGCAGATACCGCTGTGGGCGCGGCAGGTGAGCACGGTGCGGATCTCGGCGGAGTGGATGTCGAAGGACTCCAGCAGCGCGGCGTCGTCCTCGGTCATCATGTGATCCTTGGAGATCAGCACCTCGTCGGTGCCGGGCTTCAGGATGTCCTTGACGGGGAAGCGACCCTTGATGCGCTCGGAGAACTTCTCGATGACCTGACCGCCCTCGCTGATCTCGGACACCAAAATGCCCTTCTCCACGCCGCAGTCGGCCTCGCGGATGATGACCTCCTGGCACACGTCCACCATGCGGCGGGTCAGGTAGCCGGAGTCAGCGGTACGCAGGGCGGTATCGGCCAGACCCTTACGGGCGCCTCGGCTGGAGGTGAAGTACTCCAGAACGGACAGACCCTCGCGGAAGTTGGCCTTGATGGGGATCTCGATGGTCTTACCGGCGGTGTTGGCCATCAGGCCGCGCATACCGGTCAGCTGACGGATCTGTTTCATGGAGCCACGGGCGCCGGAATCGGCCATCATGAAGATGGGATTGTACTTGTTCATGTTGGCGGTGAGGGCGTCGGTCACGTCGGCGGTGGTCTTTTCCCACTCGCGGACGACCAGCTTATAGCGCTCCTCATCGGTGATGAAGCCCATGTTGTACTGATCCTCGATGTCCACCACGCGCTTCTCCGTCTCGTCGATCAGCTCGTACTTGGCCTTGGGCACCGTCATGTCCGCGATGGAGATGGTGATGGAGCCGCGGGTGGAGTACTTGTAGCCGGTGGCCTTGATGTTGTCCAGCACCTCGGCAGCGATGGTGAAGCCGTACTGCTTGATGGTCCTGTCGACGATCTTGCCCAGCAGCTTCTTGCCGCACGTCTCGGTGATCTCGTAGTCGAAGAACTTGTCGGAGGGCGTGCCGTCCTCGTTGAAGCGCTTCACGAAGCCCAGATCCTGCGGGATGTTGCGGTTGAAGATGATGCGGCCTGCGGTGGCGCGCACCACATGGCTGACCTTCTCGCCGTTCAGCTCCTTGGTGACGCGCACCCACACGGGCTGGTGGATGCCGATAACGTGCTCGTTGTAGGCCATCAGCGCCTCGTCCTCGTCGCGGTAGATGTTCAGATGGGTGTTGGCCTTCTCCTCGTCGGTGAGCTCGTCGTAGGTCTTGCCGGCCAGCGCGAAGTCCACGCCCTCCGGCCACAGCTCGTCGTTGGTCATCTGGCTGACGCCGTTCTCAAACCGCTCGAAGGTCAGGTAGTAGGAGCCCAGCACCATGTCCTGCGTGGGGACGGTGACGGGGCCGCCGTCCTGAGGACGCAGCAGGTTGTTGGCGGACAGCATCAGCAGACGCGCCTCAGCCTGTGCCTCGGCGGACAGGGGAACGTGAATGGCCATCTGGTCGCCGTCGAAGTCGGCGTTGAAGGCGGTGCAGTTCAGGGGATGCAGCTTCAGAGCGCGACCCTCCACCAGCACCGGCTCGAAGGCCTGAATGCCCAGGCGGTGCAGCGTAGGCGCACGGTTCAGCATGACGGGGTGATCCTTGATGATCTCGTCCAGCGCGTCCCACACCTCGGTGCGTCCCTTGTCCACCATCTTCTTGGCGGACTTGATGTTGTTGGCGCTGCCGTCCTCCACCAGCTTCTTCATGATGAAGGGGCGGAACAGCTCCACGGCCATCTCCTTGGGCACGCCGCACTGGTAGATCTTCAGCTCGGGGCCGACCACGATAACGCTTCGGCCGGAGTAGTCCACGCGCTTGCCCAGCAGGTTCTGGCGGAAGCGACCCTGCTTGCCCTTGAGCATATCGCTCAGGGACTTGAGGGCGCGGTTGTTGGCGCCGGTAACGGGACGACCGCGGCGGCCGTTGTCGATCAGGGCGTCCACCGCCTCCTGCAGCATGCGCTTCTCGTTGCGGACGATGATATCGGGCGCCTTCAGCTCCATCAGGCGCTTCAGGCGGTTGTTGCGGTTGATGACCCGGCGGTACAGATCGTTCAGGTCGGAGGTGGCAAAGCGGCCGCCGTCCAGCTGCACCATGGGGCGGATCTCCGGAGGAATGACGGGCAGCACGTCGATGACCATCCACTCCGGCTTGTTGCCGGACAGACGGAAGGCGTCCACCACCTCCAGCCGCTTGACCACCCGCGCCTTCTTCTGGCCGGAGGTGGTCTTGAGCTCGGCGTGGAGCTGCTCGCTGAGCTGCTCCAGATCGATCTGCTGCAGCAGCTCCTTCACGGCCTCGGCGCCCATGCCGGCGCGGAAGTCGTCCTCGTACTTCTCCCGCATGTCGCGGTATTCCTTCTCGGAGAGGATCTGGTTCTTGGCCAGCGGCGTCTCGCCGGGATCGGTGACGATATAGGCGGCGAAGTACAGCACCTTCTCCAGAATACGGGGGCTGATGTCCAGCAGCAGACCCATGCGGGAGGGGATGCCCTTGAAATACCAGATGTGGCTGACGGGGGTGGCCAGCTCGATGTGACCCATGCGCTCGCGGCGCACCTTGGCACGGGTGACCTCCACGCCGCAGCGGTCGCAGATCTTGCCCTTGTAGCGGATCTTCTTATACTTGCCGCAGTGGCACTCCCAGTCCTTGGTAGGCCCGAAAATGCGCTCGCAGAACAGGCCGTCGCGCTCCGGCTTCAGGGTACGGTAGTTGATGGTCTCCGGCTTCTTTACCTCGCCGTAGGACCACTCGCGGATCATTTCCGGAGAAGCGATGCCGATCTTGATGGCGTCAAATGTTGCGTAACTCATAATTCAGCTCCTCCCTTTCCTTAAAACTCGTCGCCTTCATCGTCGTCGGCATAGGAGGCGTCGACCTCCTCGTCGGCCACATAGTCGAAGCCGGCGTCCGCCAGCTCGTCCTCGTCGGCGTAACGGTTCTGTCTTTCGTTGTCGGCGTCCATGCGCGCCAGATTGAAGGTGTCCAGAGCGTCCTCGTCCTCCTTCAGCTCGATCTGGTTGCCGTCGGCGTCCAGCACCTGAATATCCAGGCACAGGGACTGCAGCTCCTTGACCAGCACCTTGAAGGATTCCGGCACGCCGGGGGTGGGTACGTTGTGACCCTTGACGATGGACTCGTAGGTGCGGACACGGCCGGTGACATCGTCGGACTTGACGGTGAGGATCTCCTGCAGGGTGTAGCTGGCGCCGTAGGCCTCCAGCGCCCACACTTCCATCTCGCCGAAGCGCTGGCCGCCGAACTGCGCCTTGCCGCCCAGAGGCTGCTGGGTGACCAGGGAGTAGGGGCCGGTGGAGCGGGCGTGGATCTTATCATCCACCAGATGGTGCAGCTTCAGGAAGTAGACGTAGCCCACCGTGACCTTGTTGTCGAAGCGCTCACCGGTGCGGCCGTCGTACAGCCAGCTCTTGCCCTCGGGATCGAGGCCGGCCAGCTCCAGCGCCTCCGCAATGTCCTTGTCGGTGGCGCCGTCGAAAATGGGGGTGGCCACCTTCCAGCCCAGGGTCTTGGCGGCGTAGCCCAGATGAACCTCCAGCACCTGGCCGATGTTCATACGGGAGGGCACGCCCAGGGGGTTCAGCACGATATCCAGCGGCGTACCGTCGGGCAGGAAGGGCATATCCTCCTGGGGCAGCACGCGGGAGACGACGCCCTTGTTACCGTGACGGCCGGCCATCTTGTCGCCCACCTGGATCTTGCGGCGCTGGGCGATGTAGACGCGGACGACCTCGTTGACGCCCGGCCCCAGCTCGTCGCCGTTCTCGCGGGTGAACACCTTGGCGTCCACCACGATGCCGCTCTCGCCGTGGGGCACCTTCAGAGAGGTGTCGCGGACCTCGCGGGCCTTTTCACCGAAGATGGCGCGCAGCAGGCGCTCCTCGGCGGTGAGATCCGTCTCGCCCTTGGGCGTGACCTTACCCACCAGAATATCACCGGCGTGGACCTCCGCGCCGATGCGGATGATGCCGCGCTCGTCCAGATCCTTCAGAGCCTCCTCGCCCACGTTGGAAATGTCGCGGGTGATCTCCTCAGGCCCCAGCTTGGTATCGCGGGCGTCGATCTCGTACTCCTCGATATGGATGGAGGTGTAGACATCCTCCTTGACCAGGCGCTCGTTCAGCAGGACGGCGTCCTCGTAGTTGTAGCCTTCCCACGTCATGAAGCCCACCAGGATGTTGCGGCCAAGGGCGATCTCGCCCTGCTCGGTGGCGGGGCCGTCGGCCAGCACGGTGGGATCGTCGCCGCCGTGGACGCGCTCGCCCACGGAGACGATAGGCTTCTGATTGATGCAGGTGCCGTGGTTGGAGCGCAGGAACTTGATGAGCTTGTAGTCCTTCGTCTCGCCGCTGTCGTACTTGACGGAGACGTTGGTGGCGTCCACCTTGGTGACAACGCCGTCGCCCTCGGCCAGCACCGCCACCTCGGAATCCAGGCAGATCTTGTGCTCCATGCCGGTGCCCACGATGGGCGCCTCCGGCTTCAGCAGGGGCACGGCCTGACGCTGCATGTTGGCGCCCATCAGGGCGCGGTTGGCGTCGTCGTTGGGCAGGAAGGGGATCATGGCCGTGGCGATGGACACCATCATGCGGGGGCTGACGTCGATGTAGTCCACGCCGCCGCGGGGCACCTCCACGATCTCGTCGCGGTGGCGGCAGGTGATACGCTCGTTGGTCAGGCAGCCGTTCTTGTCCACCGGCTCCGCGGCCTGACCCACCACATACTGATCCTCCACATCGGCGGTCATGTAGGTGATGTCGTCGGAGACGTGACCCGTCTCGTGATCCACGGCGCGGTAGGGCGCCTCGATAAAGCCGTACTCGTTGATACGGGCGTAGGTAGCCAGATAGGAGATCAGGCCGATATTGGGGCCTTCAGGCGTCTCGATGGGGCACATACGGCCGTAGTGGGAGTAGTGCACGTCTCGGACTTCCATGTTGGCGCGCTCGCGGCTCAGACCGCCGGGGCCCAGTGCGGACAGGCGGCGCTTGTGGGTCAGCTCGGCCAGCGGGTTCGTCTGATCCATGAACTGGCTCAGGGGGCTGGAGCCGAAGAACTCCTTGATGGCGGCGGTGACGGGGCGGATGTTGATCAGGCTCTGGGGCGTGACGATGTCCAGATCCTGAATGGTCATGCGCTCGCGGATCACGCGCTCCATGCGGCTGAAGCCGATGCGGAACTGGTTCTGCAGCAGCTCGCCCACGCAGCGCAGGCGGCGGTTGCCCAGATGGTCGATGTCGTCCTTCGTCACAAGGCCGTGGGCCAGCGCGTTCATATAGTTGATGGATGCAAGGATGTCGTCCACGATGATGTGCTTGGGCACCAGATCGTCGGCGTGCAGGCGGCACTGCTCGATCAGCTCCTCGCCCTTGTACTGCGCCAGCAGCTCCTGCAGCACGTCGAAGCGCACCCGCTCCTTGATGCCGCAGGCCTCGCGGGGATCGAAGTCCACATAGTGGGACATGTCGCACATCTTGTTGGTGAAGATGCGGATGGTATCGCCGGAGTCCAGCGTGACGCTGATCTCATACACGCCCACCTTGTCCAGCAGGGTGCAGTCGTCAGCGGTGAGCACATGGCCGTCCTCGAACAGGATCTCGCCGGTAGCGGGATCGGCCACGGGCATGGCCAGCTTCTGACCCTTGGCGCGCGCCCAGAAGGTCAGCTTCTTGTTGAACTTATAGCGGCCGACGATGCTCAGGTCATACCGCCGGGGGTCGAAAAACAGGTTCTGCATCAGCGTCTCGGCGGAGTCCAGCGTGGGGGGCTCGCCGGGGCGGAGCTTGCGGTAGATCTCCAGCATGGCCTCTTCATAGGTCTTGCAGGTATCCTTCTCCAGCGTGGCCACAATGCGGCGGTCGTCGCCGAAGCGCTCCATGATCTCCGCGTCGGTCTTCAGACCCAGCGCACGGATCAGGCAGGTGATGGGCAGCTTGCGGTTCTTGTCGATACGCACCCAGAACACCTCGGAGGTGTCCGTCTCGTACTCCAGCCACGCACCGCGGTAGGGGATGACGGTGCTGGTCAGCAGGGGCAGGTCGGTCTTGAGGTCGATCTCCTTGCCGTAGTAGATGCCGGGGGAGCGGACGATCTGGCTGACCACCACGCGCTCGGCGCCGTTGATGACGAAGGTGCCGCCGTGGGTCATCAGCGGGAAATCGCCCATGAAGATCTCCTGCTCCTTGATCTCGCCCGTCTCCTTATTGTGCAGGCGCACCCGCACCTTCATGGGAGCGGCATAGGTGGCGTCCCGCGCCTTGCACTCCTCCACGTCGTACTTGGGCTTCTCATCCATGCTGTAATCAATGAAGCTCAGCTCCAGATTACCGGCATAGTCCACGATGGAAGCCACGTCAGCGAATACCTCGCGCAGGCCGGTGTCCAGGAACCACTGGTAGGATTTCTTCTGGATCTCCAGCAGGTTGGGCATCGCCATCACTTCCTCGTGACGGGCAAAGTTCTTGCGGAGTGTCTTGCCGTAGTACTTGTCTTTCGCCATCTCTACGATCACGCCTTTCCATAAGTTATTGAGCTCCGACGCGATACGCACGGGCTTGTTGATTCATTTTCACCACAAGCCCTTGTGTTTCCGCAGCGGAGATGGTATACTTTGGTTGTATGAGAGTGGGGCTATGGCGCCACTCGTCCAATATAAAGCAAGTCATTATACCAAATTTTTTCCACATTGTCAATGCGTTTTCCACCGGTCTCCCGGTGGATTTTTGTATTTATAAGAAAAAAGGCCGGCTTCGCCGGTCTTTTCTGCGTGTCGATAAACCCACGCCCCTGTCATTCCGAACCAGTGGCCGATGTCACTGGTGTGGGAATCCGTAACCTTTTCAGGCAGAAACCTGCGAAAAGCGCAGGATTTGTACGTTTTAGAAACGGATTGCCGCGCCAGTGTGAGCACTGGCTCGCAATGACAGGCTTTTTCGACAGTCTCTTTTCTATACATTTCTCACTTCGTCCGCTCCATGCGCACCACAGATTCTATATTCGCCGTGCCGGGGAACATGTCCACGGCGGCGGCGCGGACGGCTCCGTAGCCCTCCTGCGCAAACAGCTTCACGTCCCGCGCCAGCGTCGCCGGGTCGCAGGAGACGTACACAATGCGCTGCGGCTGCATCCGCGCGGCGGCAGATACCACGTCGGGACTTAGCCCCTTCCGGGGCGGATCTACGCAGATCACGTCCGGGCGCAGCCCTCTGGCGGCGAAGTCCGCCGCCACCGCCGACGCGTCGCCGCAGAAGAACTCCACGTTCCCGATGCCGTTGCGCCGGGCGTTCTCTCTGGCGTCCGCAATGGCCGCCGGAACGATCTCCGCGCCGATGACGCGCCCCGCCCGCCGCGCCATCACCTGCGTGATGGTGCCGGCGCCGCAGTAGAGATCCAGCACCGTCTCGGTGCCGGTGAGCCCGGCGAAATCCAGCGCCGTGCGGTACAGCACCTCCGCCATATCGTGGTTCACCTGATAGAACGACGGCACGGACAGCCGGAACGTCAGGCCGCACAGCCGGTCGGTGAGCACGTCCTCGCCCCACAGGGTGCGGTACTCGCCGCCCAGTATGGCGCCGGTGGGCTGGGTGTTCACGCCCAGCACCACGCCTACCGTCTCCGGCACCGCCTGCCGCAGCAGGGACACCAGCTCCGGCTCGTGGGGCAGCTTCTTCCCGTTGACCAGCACGCAGATCAGCGACTGCCCCGCCTGGTTGGTGCGGATGTACAGATGCCGCAGCAGGCCGCGGCGGGTCTTTTCATCGTAGCCGGACACCCGATATGTCTCGATATACCGCCGCAGGGCGTCCGCCGCCGCGTCCGCCGGGGGCTTTTGCAGCAGGCAGCGCTCCACGGGCACCAGCTGGTGGCTGCGCGCCTTGTAAAAGCCCACCTGCCCGTCGGCGGAGACGGGGTACTGGCTCTTGTTGCGGTAGTGCAGCGGCTCGCCGCTGTAAATGGCCTCCACGGAGACGTCGCTGCCGCCGATGCGGTGCAGGGCGTCCTGCACCCGCTGCCGCTTGGCGTACAGCTCCTCCTCCCTGTCCATGTGGCGGAAGTCACAGCCGCCGCACCGCCCGTACCACGGGCAGTCCGGCTCACGGCGGTGGGGGGACGGCTCATGCACCTGCACGACCTTGCCGAAGGCGGCGTTTTTCAGCACCTTGAGAATGAGCACGTCGCAGTCCTCGCCCCGCAGCGCCCGGTGGACGAACACCGCCTGTCCGTCGATACGCGCCACGCCCAGCCCCTCGGAGGTATAGCCCTCGATGCGGGCACGGTATGTTCTGTTCTTCTCCGGCATGGGTCAGAACTCGAACTTGCTGATGAGCTTGCTGATGGCCTCGGCAAAGGCGGCCAGTGTCTTGTTGTCCCGCCCCTTGCTGCGGCGGATAAGGCCAACGAGCATGTCGCCCAGCTGCACCAGCCTCTGATACGCGCCGGTGATCTTGGGCGCGCCCTCGTAGGCGCGGGTCCTGCGCTCCGGCAGATAGCCGGGAGAGAGCTGCTTGTCGGCGATCAGGTCGTACTCCTCGGTGTACTGGGGTGCGTGGGCGGCAAAGCCCAGGGACTTCACCGTGTCGGCATACACCGGCGCCACATCTCTGTCGCCGTGCACCACGAACACATGGGTGGTCCTGGCCGGGTCAAAGTGCTTGATCCAGTCGATCAGATGGTCGTGATCCGCGTGGGAGGAAAGCCCCTGGAAGTTGACGATCTTGGCGCGGACGGCGATATCCTCGCCGAACAGCCGCACGCTCTCGGCGCCGTCCAGCAGGTTGCGTCCCAGCGTGCCGGGAGACTGGAAGCCCACGAACACCACGGCGCTGTCGGCGCGCCAGAGGTTGTATTTCAGATGGTGGCGGATGCGCCCCGCATCGCACATGCCGGAGGCGGAGATAATGACCTTGGGGGTCTTGTCCATGTTCAGCAGCTTGGACTCGTCCACCGTCTCCGTCAGGTGCAGGCCGGGGAAGTTGAACATGTGGGTGCCGTCCTGCACCAGCGCCAGCGCATCGTTGTCCAGATAGCCCCGCAGGTCGCCGCAGAAAATGGTGGTGGCCTTCTTCGCCAGCGGGCTGTCCACATACACGGGGAAATCCTTCACGGAGGTGACAAGCCCCTTGTCCTTGATCTCCCGGATGAAGTACAGCAGCTCCTGCGTTCTGCCCACGGCGAAGGAGGGGATGACCACGTTGCCGCCCTTGCGCAGCGTCTCGTCGATGATCTCCGCCAGTTCGTCGGTGTAGCTCCACACCTCGGTGTGGTTGCGGTCGCCGTAGGTGGACTCCGTCAGCACATAGTCGGCGCTGGTGAAAAACTGCGGGTCGCGGATGATAGGCTGATCCACGTTGCCGATATCGCCGGAGAACACGATGGTGCGCTCCTCGTCCCCCTCCCGGCAGGTGAGCCTGATGCTGGCGCTGCCCAGCAGATGTCCGGCGTCGATGAACTGCGCCGTTACGCCGTCCACCACCGGCACGTCCTGCCCGTATTCGCAGGTCTGGACGAACTCGCGGACGCGCAGGGCGTCGGCCACGGTGTAGATCGGCTCTATCTCCGGGCGGCCGGCGCGCTTGTTCTTGCGGTTCTGATACTCCGCGTCCTGCTCCTGAATGTGGGCGGAGTCCTGTAACATGATATCCAGCAGGTCGGCGGTAAGCCGGGTGGTGATGATCTTCCCCTGAAAGCCGTTCTTGATGAGCATGGGGATGCGGCCGGAGTGGTCGATGTGGGCGTGGGTCACCAGCACCGCGTCGATGCTGCCGGGATGGAAGGGCAGTGCGGTGTTGTCCACCTCGTCCCTGCCCTGCTGCAGGCCGCAGTCCACCAATATCCGCTTGCCGTTGACCTCCAGACAGTGGCAGCTGCCGGTGACGCACCGGTCTGCACCGTAAAAACTCAGCTTCATGGCGTAAACTCCTTCTTTTCGTTGTGGGGGTGGGGTTGCTTCTTACTATTGTGCAGTATACCACGTTTTCCTCCTTTGCACAACCGCAAACCGGTGCGTCTGCCCGACAACTGTTCACAGAAATTCTTTTGCATTAGACAAAAGAGTGTGGTATACTGTATTGGTATTATTTTGTACAAATATCTTTTTACACAGAAAGGATACAGATATATGGGACTGTTTACCAAGGTTTTCGGCACCTACAGCCAGCGGGAGCTGAAAAGCATCTACCCCATCGTGGACAAGATCACCGCGCTGGAGGAGGACTACAAAAAGCTGACGGATGCCCAGCTGCAGGCCAAGACCCCGGAGTTCAAGGAGCGTCTGGCCAACGGCGAGACGCTGGACGACATTCTGCCGGAGGCCTTCGCCACCGTGCGGGAGGCCGCCGACCGCGTACTGGGCATGCGCCCCTACCCCGTGCAGCTGGTGGGCGGCATCGTGCTCCATCAGGGGCGTATCGCCGAGATGAAGACCGGTGAGGGCAAGACGCTGGTGGCTACGCTGCCGGCCTATCTGAACGCTCTGACCGGCGAGGGCGTCCATATCGTCACCGTCAACGACTATCTGGCCAAGCGCGACAGCGAGTGGATGGGCAAGGTGCACCGCTTCCTGGGTCTGACCGTGGGTCTGATCATCCACGACATGAAGAAGGAGGAGCGCCAGAAGGCCTACGCCGCCGACATTACCTACGGCACCAACAACGAGATGGGCTTCGACTACCTGCGCGACAACATGGCGCTGTACGCCTCCGAGCAGGTGCAGCGGGGACACGCCTTCGCCATCGTGGACGAGGTGGACTCCATCCTGATCGATGAGGCCCGCACGCCGCTGATCATCTCCGGCATGGGCGAGAAATCCACCCAGCTGTACGACATGGCGGAGATGTTCGCCGCCCGGCTGAAGAAGTTCGTGGTGGTGGAGACGGACGACAAGGAGGAGGAAGCCACCGACATCGACGCCGACTATGTGGTGGACGAGAAGAGCAAGAGCTGCACCCTCACCGCCCGCGGCATCAAGAAGGCGGAGGAGTTCTTCCATCTGGACAACCTGTCCGACCCGGAGAACAGCACCATTGCCCACCACATCAACCAGGCCATCAAAGCCCACGGCATCATGAAGCGCGACGTGGACTATGTGGTCAAGGACGGCGAGGTGGTGATCGTGGACGAGTTCACCGGCCGCCTCATGTTCGGCCGCCGGTACTCCGAGGGTCTGCATCAGGCCATCGAAGCCAAGGAGCACCTGTCCGTCCAGCGGGAGAGCAAGACGCTGGCCACCATCACGTTCCAGAACTACTTCCGCCTGTACCGCAAGCTGTCCGGTATGACCGGTACGGCGCTGACGGAGGAGGAGGAATTCGCCACCATCTACGCGCTGGATATCATCGAGATCCCCACCAACCGCCCCATCGCCCGTATCGACAACGAGGACAGCGTGTACAAGACCGAAAACGGCAAGTACCGCGCCGTGATCCAGCAGGTAAAGGCGTGCCACGCCAAGGGGCAGCCCGTGCTGGTGGGCACCGTGTCCATCGAGAAGAACGAGCTGCTGGGCAAGATGCTCACCCGCGAGGGCATCAAGCACAACCTGCTGAACGCCAAGAACCACGAGAAGGAAGCGGAGATCGTGGCGCAGGCCGGACAGTTCGGCGCCGTGACCGTGGCCACCAACATGGCCGGCCGTGGTACGGATATCATGCTGGGCGGCAACGCCGAATACATGGCCAAGAATGACCTGCGCAAGGCCGGGCTTTCCGACGAGCTGATCGCCGAGGCCACCGGCTACGCCGAGACGGACAACCAGGAGATACTGGACGCCCGGAAGCTGTTTGCCGACAAGCTGGCGCAGCACAAGGCGGAGATCGCCGGAGAAGCCGACAAGGTGCGGCAGGCCGGCGGCCTGTTCATCATCGGCACCGAGCGGCACGACTCCCGCCGTATCGACAACCAGCTGCGCGGCCGTGCCGGTCGTCAGGGCGACCCCGGCGAGACGCGGTTCTACATCTCGCTGGAGGATGACCTCATGCGTCTGTTCGGCGGCGACCGCGTCACCAACCTGATGGAGCGCATGAACATCGACGAGGACACCCCCATCGAAAACAAGATGCTGTCCCGCGCCATCGAGCAGGCCCAGACCACGGTGGAGAGCCGCAACTTCCAGGCGCGTAAATCCGTGCTGGAATACGACGACGTGATGAACAAGCAGCGCGAGATCATCTACGGCCAGCGCAAGCAGGTGCTGGACGGCATGGATGTCAAGGGCATCATCATGGGCATGATGGAGAGCGCCATCGGCCATCAGGTGCGCAGCGCCTTCATGGGGCAGGCGCATCTGGACATGGCACAGTGCCGCGAGCTGCTGCGCAGCGTGGAGGGCGTATACTTCACCAAGTACACGGTGAAGATCGACGAGAGCCAGCTGTCCACCCTGACGGAGGACGACTTCATCGACATGTTCACCAAGGCCGCCGCCGACTTCTACGAGAAGAAGGAGCAGGAGATCACCCCGCCCGTCATGCGCGAGCTGGAGCGCGTGGTGCTGCTGCGTGTGGTGGATGAGTACTGGATGGAGCACATCGACGCCATGCAGGATCTGCGGCAGGGCATCCGCCTGCGGGCTTACGCCCAGACCAACCCGGTGGATGCCTACAAGAAGGAGTCCCTGGAGATGTTCGAGGAGATGGTCGACGCCATGAAGGAGGAGACGGTGCGCCGTCTGTACTCCGTACGTCTGCGGCAGAACGAGGAGGTCAAGCGCGAGCGCGTGGCCAGCGGCATGACCGAGAACGTGGGCGGCGACGGCACCGTGAAGAAGCAGCCCAAGAAGGTCGTCAAGGTGGGGCGCAACGACCTGTGCCCCTGCGGAAGCGGCCTGAAGTGGAAGAAATGTACCTGTAAAGAATATCACTCCTAAACACCCACGGGCGGCGGCTGAAGCCGCCGCCCGTCTCATCTTAATGTAGGGGGCGGCGTCCTCGACGCCCCGTCCCCCTCCGGAAGGAGACGCTATGTTCCACACCCACACGAAAAACGATCTGGTCTGGCTGACCTCCGACGTGTTGGAAAACGATGCCGTCACCCACGGCTTTTCCACCCGGAAGGGCGGCGTATCCCCCACCCCGTGGGACAGCCTGAATCTGGACGACCGCCGGGGCGACGACATTGCCAACGTGCAGGAGAACTTCCGTCGCCTGTGCGCCGCGCTGGATACGGACGTACAGCGGGCGGTGCTCAGCCGGCAGGTACACCGCAGCGACGTGCGCCGGGTCACGGCGGAGGACTGCGGCAAGGGTCTGTGGCGTCCGCAGGATTACGACAGCGCCGACGGCCTTGTGACCGACGTGCCGGGCATCCCCCTGATCGTGTTCTCCGCCGACTGCAACGTGCTGCTGCTCCACGACCCGGTGCGCCGGGTCATCGGCGCCGCCCACGCCGGCTGGCGGGGCACCGCCGCCGGCATCGCCGCGGAGACGGTGCGGGTCATGGCGCAGGACTATGGCTGCGACCCGGCGGACATACGCGCCGCCGTGGGGCCCGCTATCGGCCAGTGCTGCTTCGAGACGGACAGCGATGTGCCGGAGGCGCTGCGCGCCACGCTGGGCGCTGCGGCGGAGCCGTTCATGGTTTGGAACGGCAGCAAGTGGCACATCGACCTGAAGGCCGTCAACGCCCTGTGGCTGCAAAAGGCCGGGGTGACGCGCATCGACATGTGCAGCCACTGCACCGCCTGCCGCCCCGACCTCTACTGGAGCCACCGGAAAATGGGGCTGCGCCGCGGCGAGCAGGCCGCGCTGATCGCCCTCCGGGAGGACACGCTATGAAACGTTCCCTTCTCTGCCTGCTGCTGGCGCTGGTGCTGCTGTGCACCACCGGCTGCTCCGACTGGGAGGCGGCAGACGATCCGCTGGGCGAGCTGTCCAGCTTCTATCAGACGGAAAACGACGAGCCGGAACCGGAGCCGCTGACCGCCCTGACCCTGCCCTACGTCTCCGGTGAGACGCTGGATCCCGTCACCGCCACGGACACGGTACAGCAGACGGTGGGCGCGCTGCTGTACGAGGGGCTGTTTGCGCTGGATCAGCAGTTCCAGCCCCAGCCGGTGCTGGCGGACAGCTGGGAGTACGACAGCCAGCGCCTTGTCTGGACGATCCGCATCAGGGCGGACGCCCTGTTTTCCGATGGCTCTGCCGTCACCGCCCAAGACGTGGCCGCCACACTGGAGCGGGCGCGCACCAGCGCCCGGTACGCCCAGCGGCTGGAGGACGTAACCGGCGTGGCGGCGCGGAACGGCGCGGTGATGATCTGGCTGTCCCGTCCGCTGAGCACCCTGCCCTGCCGGTTGGACATCCCCGTGGTCAAATCGGGCACGGAGAGCCGCGCGGTGCCCGTGGGCAGCGGCCCCTACGTCTTTGCGCAGGACGATGGCGGCGCGTACCTGACCGCCAGCACCCTCTGGTGGCAGGACGCCGCCGTGCCCCTGACCGAGATACGCCTTCAGCACTGCAAGGATCGGGATTCCGCGCTGTACGCCTTCTCCTCCCGCGAGATACAGCTGCTGGTGCTGGATCTCACCGCCAGCGACGGCACCGGCGTCTCCGGCAGCGGCGATTACACCGAGATCCCCACCCCCGTCATGCAGTTCATCGGCATGAACACCCGCCGCACGGCGCTGGAGGATCCGGCGCTGCGCCGTGCGCTGAGCGCGGGCATCGACCGGGCGACCCTCGTCTCCTCCTGCCTGCTGGGGCAGGGCACGGCGGCGCAGCTGCCCGCCTCCCCCGCTTACAGCGGCTATGACACCGCGCTGGAGACGGCTTACAGCGCCGCCGCCTACACCCGCGCCCTGAACGAGGCGCTGGGCGAGCCCCGCGAAAACGAAAAGCCCCGGACGCTGACGCTGCTGGTGAACCAGGAGAACAGCTTCAAGGTCACTGCCGCCGAGGAGGTCGCGTTCTCCCTGTCCAACCAGCGGCTGACGGTGGCGGTGGACGCCGTGCCGTGGGACACGTTCCTCTCGCGGCTGCAGGACGGCAATTTCGACCTGTACTACGGCGAGTGCCGCCTGACCGCCGACTGGGACGTGTCGGCGCTGGTGGGCTGGGAAGGCTCCCTGAACTACGGCGGCTGGGGCGACGAGGAGACGGAGCGGCTGCTGTCGCTGTGCCGCACGGCGGAGGGCGACAGCCGGAATGCCGCGCTCCACGACCTGTGGGAGCACCTGCTGGACACAGCGCCCTTTGCGCCCGTCTGCTTCAAATCCCTGTCGGTGCTCACCACCGAGGGCGTGTTCTCCGGCCTGACCCCCACGGAAACGAACCCCTTCTTCCGCATGGGGCGGTGGTCGGTGCATCTGGAAAAGTGAGGATATGACCATGCGTTTGGCACATACAGCCCTGTTCGCAGCCGATCTGGAGCGGGCGCGAACGTTCTACACCCGGTATTTTGACTGCACCGCCGGGGCGCTCTATCACAATCCCCGGACGGGCTTCCGCTCCTATTTTCTCACGTTCCCGGAGGGCGGGCAGCTGGAGCTGATGGCGTGGGACGAGGTCACGCCGCGCCCGGAGGGACGCTTCCGCGGCCTGGATCACATTGCCATCCACGTAGGCAGCCGTCCGGCGGTGGACGCGCTGACGGCGCGGCTGGCACAGGACGGCTATCCGGTGGTCAGCCCGCCCCGCGTCACCGGCGACGGCTATTATGAGAGCTGCGTGCTGGACAGCGAGGGCACCCGCGTGGAGATCACAGGATAAAAGCGCGTAGGGGACGGCGTCCTGCCCGTAGGGGACGGCGTCCTGCAGTGGAGCGCAGCGGAACAAATGCCCTTGGGGTACGACGTCCCGTTTTGCGCGGTTCAACATACCGTCCTGTAGGGCGGGGCCCGTGTGCCCCGCCGCCGGGTACGCATTTTTCGGCGGGACACATGGGTCCCGCCCTACAGGTGCATACCCCCCCAAAAAAAACAACGCGGCGCCCCTTGCGGGGCGCTGCGGGCATCGCCCCCTACGGGTGGACAGAGTCGTCCGCCCCTTTACAGCGCAAAAAGAGACGGCTGCCGCCGTCTCTTTTTATTCAGCTATATTGCCGTACCACGGCGGTGACTTTGCCCAGCAGGGTGGCCTGACGGCCATCAATAGGCTGGTAGTGCTCGTTCTCCGGCAGCAGCCACACCTCCCCGTTGCGGCGGCTGAGCCGCTTGACGGTGGCCTCGTCCCCCAGCAGCGCCACCACGATCTCGCCGTTGTGGGCGGTGGGCTGGCGGTGCACCACCACCAAATCACCCGGCAGAATGCCCGCGTTGAGCATGGACTCGCCCCGCACGCGCAGGGCGAAATACTCCCCCTCCCGTCCGCCGGTGTCGAAGGTCAGATAGTCCTCCACGCACTCCTCCGCCAGAATGGGGCTGCCCGCCGCCACGGTGCCCACCACGGGAATTCTGTCCGCCGCCGGCTCCGCCTCCTCCTGCACGGGCTGCGGCGCCGGTGCCGCGGCCTGCGGCGGCTGCGCCAGCGTCAGGGCGCGGCCTTTGCCGGCCCCCTTTGTCAGCACGCCCATCTCCTCCATGTGCTTCAGATGGAAGTGGACGGTGGAGGGCGATTTCAGCCCCACCGCCTCGCCGATCTCCCGCACGGAGGGCGGGTACCCCTGCCGCTGCAAGGCCTCCGCAATGGTGTCGTATATCTTCTGCTGCATCTTTGTCATTTTGACCATGTCGCCGCCCCTTTCGCCGCATTTATACGCTTCCATCGGTATTATACCACGCCCGTTTCAAAATTGCAACATTTGTTCCATTTATTTTATGCGGCTTTTTGTTTGAAAAATAGCACATTACCACTTGCAAACTCTCTTGCAGTGTGGTAAAATCAAACGTACTGTGATACTTATGCCGTATGGCATGGAATAGGTGGAGGAGTCCGACATGATGATTTTTATTACGATTTTGCAGCTGATCGCCGCCCTGATCCTGATCCTGGTGGTGCTGTTCCAGTCCGGTAAGAGCCAGGGCCTGTCCGGCGCTATCGGCGGTATTGCCGACAGCTATATGGCCAAGTCCAAGGCCAAGAGCCTGGACGCGAAGCTGGCCAAGGGCACCAAGTGGGTGGGCGCTGTGTTTATCATCCTGACCCTGGTCATCAACTGCATGCTGGCCGCCGGTATCGGCGCGTAAGCGTATCGTATCATCGGATCACCCCGAAGCGTCGCTTCGGGGTGATTTTCTATGCCCGCCGGTAGGTCACGCCCGGCTCCGCCGCCACGCCCTTCAGCGCCAGCAGCTCCGCCACGGTGACGAACACATACCCCTGCTCCTGCAAATGTGCAACGGCCGCCAGCACCGCGTCCACGGTGTTCTGGTAGCGGTCGTGGAGCAGCACGATGTCCCCGTCCCCGGTGCAGCGGTAGATCACGTCCAATATTTTGCCGCTGTCCTTGGTGCGCCAGTCCTCCGTGTCCACCGACCAGTTCACCAGCGGCACGGTCAGCGCGGCGGCCTCCGCCTCCGCCAGCAGGCCGTAGGGCGGCCGCACCCAGTAATCGCCGTCGCCCAGCAGCTGCCGCAGCAGCGCGTCGTTCTTCTCCAGATCCTCCAGCGCCTGCCGGGACGTCAGCTGGTTCAGCGCCGCGTGGTCGTAGGAGTGGTTTCCCACCTGGTGCCCCTCCGCCGCCATGCGCTGCACGATGTCCGGATCCTTCACCACCTGACAGCCCACCACAAAGAAGGTGGCCCTGGCGCCCAGCTCCTGCAATCCGTCCAACAGCCGCGGCGTGCAGCGGGGCGACGGGCCGTCGTCAAAAGTCAGCGCCACATATTTCACCATCTCCGCCTCTGCTTCCGGCGCTTCCTCCACCACCGCGATGCCGCTCCCCGCCCCGCAGCCGGTCAGCAGCACCAGCGCCGCCAGCAGCGCACCTATTCGCTTCCTCATCTCATCACCGGTGAGAGTATATGCTCTGCGGCAAAAAAAGAACACGCCTGTCGGCGTGTTCTTTTTTTATGAAAGCAATTTTACTTCACCAGTTCGATGATGGCAGTCTCGGCAGCATCGCCGCGGCGGATGCCGGTGCGGATGATGCGGGTGTAACCGCCGTTACGCTCGGCGTAGCTGGGAGCCAGCTCCTTGAACAGCTTGTTGGCCACATCCTCGCGGGTGATGAAGCTCAGCGCCTGACGGTATGCGGCCAGGTCGCCCTTCTTGCCGAGGGTGATCATCTTCTCGGCGAGGGGCTTGATCTCCTTGGCGCGGGTGATGGTGGTTTCCATCCGGCCGTTGTCCAGAAGATCGGTGACCTGCTGACGGAGCATCGCCATACGCTGATCGGTAGTCTTACCGAGCTTACGAGTTCCGGGCATTTCAGTTTCCTCCTTGTTATGATCGGGCGCGGTACGCGCTGGATCGTTAGTTGTTGTCGTCGCTGGCCAGGGACAGGCCCATCATCGCCAGCTTGTTGATGACTTCCTCAAGGGACTTGCGTCCCAGATTGCGTACCTTCATCATCTCGTCCTCGGTCTTGGAGATCAAGTCCTCAACGGTGTTGATGTTGGCGCGCTTGAGGCAGTTGAAGCTGCGCACGGACAGATCCAGCTCCTCGATGGTCAGCTCCAGCATCTTGTCCTTGGAATCCGGCGCCTTCTCCACCACGGTGGACTTGTCGCCCAGATTGTCGGACAAATCGGTGAACAGAGCAAAGTGGTCGCACAGGATCTTGGCGCCCAGAGACACCGCATCGCGCGCGGCGATGGTGGTATCCGTCCAGACCTCCAGCGTCAGCTTGTCGTAGTCGCTGGATGCGCCCACACGGGTGCTCTCCACCGTGTAGTTGACCTTATAAACGGGGGTGTAGATGCTGTCGATGGGGATCACGCCGATGACGCCGGGACGCTGCGCCTTATTCTTGTCGGCGGAGACGTAGCCGCGGCCGTGGCTCAGGGTGATCTCCATGCTCAGAGTGGCGCCCACGTCCAGCGTGGCGATGTGCAGCTCAGGATTGAGCACCTCCACCTCGCCGTCGCCCTTGATGTCGCCTGCGGTGACTTCGCAGGGGCCGACCGCCTCGATGAACACGGTCTTGACAGCGTCACTGTGCAGCTTTGTCAGCAGATTCTTCACGTTCAGAACGATCTCTGTCACGTCTTCCTTCACACCGGGAATGGTGGAGAACTCGTGCTGGACACCGGCAATTTTGATGCTGGTGGCAGCGGTTCCGGGAAGGCTGGACAGCAGGATACGCCGCAGGGCGTTGCCCAAAGTCGTTCCGTATCCGCGCTCCAGGGGTTCGATCACATATTTTCCATAGGAAGCGTCGCCGGGTGTTTCGATACACTCGATCTGGGGCTTCTCAATTTCGATCATGCAGTACCCTCCTTCATTCTATTGGCGGCGCGGCATTGGCCGCGTCCTATTTGATTCCAGTGCTTCGTGAGGGTCAGAACCCTATTACTTGGAGTACAACTCGACGATCAGATGCTCCTCGATGGGCATGTCGATGTCCTCGCGTGCGGGCAGGGTGACGACGGTGCCCTTCAGGGCGGTCTTGTCACGCTCCAGCCACTTGGGGACGGTGACCATGGGGGCATCCTCGGCGGTCAGGCGCTTGAACGCCACGGAGGAGCGGCTGCTCTCCTTGACCTCGATCACATCGCCCACGCGCACCAGATAGGAGGGGATGTTGACCTTGTGCCCATTCACGGTGAAATGGGCGTGGTTCACCAGCTGACGCGCCTCGCGGCGGGTCATGGCGAAGCCCAGGCGGTACACCACGTTGTCCAGACGGCGCTCCACAAGGCTCAGCAGGTTCTCGCCGGTCTTGCCGGGCATGGTGGTGGCCTTCTCGTAGTACGCGCGGAACTGCTTTTCCAGAATGCCGTACACGAACTTGACCTTCTGCTTCTCGTTCAGCTGAATGGCATACTCGCTCTTCTTCTTTCTCATCTGGCCGCCGGGGTTGCGCTTGGTCTCCTTCTTGGAGTAACCCATGACGGTAGGAGAAATACCCAGCGCCTTGCAACGCTTGGCGACAGGCTGCATATTTTTAGCCATGATTCAATATCCTCCTTACTTCCGATTACACGCGACGACGCTTGGGGGGGCGGCAGCCGTTGTGGGGGATGGGGGTGACGTCCTTGATCATCGTCACTTCCAGACCCACGGCCTGCAGCGCGCGGATAGCCGCCTCACGTCCCTGACCGGGACCCTTCACGAAGACCTCAACGGTCTTCAGGCCATGCTCCATAGCAGCCTTGGCAGCCGTCTCAGCGGCGCTCTGGGCGGCAAAGGGAGTGGACTTCTTGCTGCCGCGGAAACCGAGACCACCGGAGGAAGCCCAGGACAGAGCGTTGCCCTGAGAGTCGGTGACGGTCACCATGGTGTTGTTGAAGGAAGAACGGATATGGACCTGACCCTTCTCGATGTTCTTCTTTTCGCGACGGCGGCGGATGACTTTCTTGCCTTTTACGTTAGCCATGATCTATTCTTCCCTCCTTTACTTCTTCTTGTTAGCGATGGTCTTCTTGGGTCCTTTGCGGGTGCGTGCGTTGGTCTTGCTGCGCTGGCCGCGAACGGGAAGGCCACGACGGTGGCGCATGCCGCGATAGCAGCCGATTTCAGTCAGACGCTTGATGTCAAGCGCCACTTGACGACGCAGATCACCCTCGACGATGTAGCCGTGGTCAATGGCCTCACGGAGCTTGGCCTCATCGGCCTCCGTCAGATCCTTGACGCGGGTGTCGGGGTTGATGCCTGTCTGTGCCAGGATGTCCTGAGCACTCTTTCTTCCAATACCATAGATATAAGTCAAACCGATCTCGATTCGCTTATCCTTGGGCAGGTCAATACCGGCAATACGTGCCATAATTTAGAGCACCTCCACTTTCTACTTAGCCCTGTCTCTGCTTATGCTTGGGATTCTCGCAAATGACCATGACACGGCCTTTACGACGGATCACCTTGCACTTCTCGCACATGGGCTTCACGGACGGTCTTACTTTCATTTTGATAAACCTCCTACTTACTGCGCCAGGTAATTCGACCGCGGGTAAGATCGTAAGGAGACATTTCAACTGTCACCTTGTCGCCGGGCAGAATCCTGATGAAATTCATTCTGAGCTTTCCGGAAATATGCGCTAAGATCGTGTGTCCATTTCCAATGTCGATTTGGAATGTGGTGTTGGGCAGTGATTCTACGACCACGCCTTCCACTTCGATCATGTCGGATTTTGCCAAGTGTTATCCCTCCTGATCTTGATTACCGCCGCGTAATGCGGCTATGGCTTTACGAAGCTCACTATTGGTGATTTGTTCGCTGCTTCTGATCCTCCCGGAAAGACTGCCGCCGTCGGAGCGATACAGCTTCGCGTGCTTGCGCCGCTTGCGCTTCGGCCGCTCCACCGGCCGGGTCTTTCCGTCCGCCAGCAGGAGGAAGTCCCCCTCCGTCCCCAGGACGAAGAAAGGCTCTCCCTTATCCCTGCCAGCAGTGGATATTACGACATTTGCTTTGACAATGTCCATCTCACACCAATGATTTCTCCGGATCCGTCAGAAGCTCCGGCTCTCCGGCTGTGATCAATACGGTGTTTTCGTAGTGGGCGGCGTTTTTCCCGTCGGCGGTTCTCACCGTCCAGCCGTCGGGCATCTGCCTGATGGCTGCCGTCCCCGCGTTGACCATGGGCTCCACGGCGATGGTCATGCCCCGCAGAAGACGGGGGCCGTGGCCGGGTTTGCCATAGTTGGGGACTTCGGGTGCCTCGTGCATCTGCCGTCCGACGCCGTGACCGACGTATTCCCGGACGACGCTGAAGCCGTTGGCCTCCACGTACGCCTGCACCGCGGCGGAGATATCCGACAGGCGGTAGCCCTCGCGGGCATACTTCATGCCCTCGAAAAAGCTCTGCTGCGTCACCCGGATCAGCCGCAGCGCCTCGTCGGACACCTGCCCGCAGGGGTAGGTGCCGGCGCAGTCGCCGTGGAATCCGCCGATGAACGCACCCACGTCCACGCTGACGATATCGCCCTCCTGCAGCACCCGCTTGCCGGGGATGCCGTGGATGATCTCATCGTTGACGCTGACGCACACGCTGGCGGGATAGCCGTTGTAGTGCAGGAAGGAGGGGGTCGCGCCCTGCTCCTTGATGAACTGGAACACTGCTTTGTCGATCTGAGCGGTGGTGACGCCGGGTTTTACCATATCCCGTGCCAGAGCACGGGCTGCCGCGGTAATTTTGCCCGCCCGGCGCATCAGCTCGATCTCGTGGGGTGATTTGAGCGTGATCATTCTGCCACTCCCAACACCCGCAGGATCTCCCGTGTGGTACCCTCCACAGTGGGCTGGTCGTCCACGGTTTTCAGAACACCTCTGGCCTCGTAGAAGCCCTTGAGGGGTTCCGTCTCCTTATGATAGACCGCCAGACGATCCTTGACCGTCTCCGGGTCATCATCCTTGCGCTGCTTCAGCGCACCGCCGCACACATCGCAGATACCCTCCTTTTTCGGGGGGATATTGACAATGTGATAGCTGGCGCCGCAGCTTTCGCAGACACGCCGTCCGCCCATGCGGGCGATGATCTTCTCATCGGGGATCTCGATGGCGACCACGGCGTCGAATCTGATACCTGCCTGCTCCAGAGCCTCGGCCTGGGCGATGGTGCGGGGCACGCCGTCCAGAATGTAGCCGTTGGCACAGTCAGACTCCTGCAGACGCTCGTTGATGATGCCGATGATGACCTCATCGGGCACCAGCTTACCGGCATCCATATACTCCTTGGCCTTCAGCCCGGTGGGCGTACCGTTCTTCACAGCCGCCCGCAGGATGTTGCCGGTGGAGATGGTGGGGATGTTCAGCTTCTTCTTGATGATGTCTGCCTGCGTGCCCTTACCGGCACCAGGAGCGCCTAAAAGGATCAGTTTCATGGTAATACCTCAAATTATTCCAGGAAGCCCTTGTACTGACGCATCAGCATCTGGGATTCCAATGCCTGTACAGTCTCCAGCGCCACGCCGACCACGATGATGACGGAGGTACCGCCGATGGACAGCGCCGCCACGTTCACGATCTTACCGATCAGCAGAGGCAGGATCGCCACAACGCCCAGATAGATGGCGCCGAACAGCGTGACCTTATTGAGCACCTTCTTGATGAAGTCGGCGGTGGGCTTACCGGGACGGAAGCCGGGGATAAAGCCGCCGTTCTTCTTCAGGTTGTTGGAGATCTCAATGGGGTTGAACTGAATGGTCGCATAGAAGTAGCTGAAGGCGATGATCATCAGGAAATAGACGATCATGTACAGCACGCTCTTGCTGTCCACTGCATTCACCAGGGAGTAGGCGAAGGTGCCCTTCTCCGGTGCGGGCAGGAACGCCGCCACCGTGGGGATGATCATGGCGATGGACTGAGCGAAGATGATGGGCAGAACGCCGGACATGTTCACCTTCATGGGGAGGGTGGACGCCTGGCCGCCGTACATCTTACGACCCACCTGACGCTTGGCGTACTGCACGGGGATGCGGCGCTCGGCGCCGTTGACCCATGTGATCAGCACGATCAGCGCCAGGATACCCACCACCACCAGCACCGCGTGCCACCACTGCATTGCCCCGGACTTCAGGGAGATGCTCATGGAGGACACCATGCTGGGCACGCGGGACAGGATGCCCGCGAACAGGATGATGGAGATACCGTTGCCGATACCGAACTCGGTGATCTGCTCGCCCATCCACATCACGAAGGAGGAGCCGGCGATGAAGGAGATGATGATGACCAGCGCCGCCCACACACCGGTGTTGGTGAGGATGTGGGCGTTCTTCATCAGAGCATAGTAGCCCCAACCCTGCAGGATGGCGATAGCCACCGTAGCGTAACGGGTGATGGACTGGATCTTCTTCTTGCCCTCCTCGCCGCCGTCACGCGCCATCCGCTCCAGAGCGGGGATGGCGATGGTCAGCAGCTGGATGATGATGGAGCTGTTGATATAGGGCTGTACGCCCAGTGCGAACACCGTGGCGCTGGCGAAAGCGCCGCCGGACATCACGTCATACAGGCCGAGCACGGTGGTGCTCATCTGCTGCAGATAGGTGCTCAGCAGGCCGGTGTCCACGTAGGGAACGGGGATCGCGTTGCCGATGCGGAAGATCAGCAGGATCAGGGCGGTAAAGACGATCTTCTTCCGAAGCTCGGGGATCGCCCACGCTTTTTTGATCGTCTGAAGCACTTAGATCACCTCTGCCTTTCCGCCAGCTGCCTCGATCGCTTCCTTGGCAGCCTGGGAAAAAGCAGCGGCCTGCACGGTCACCTTCTTGGTAACTTTGCCGTTACCCAGGACCTTGTAGCCGTACTCGCACTTGCTCAGGATACCCTTAGCAAGCAGGGCTTCCGCGGTGACGATCTCTCCGTCCTCAAACTTGTTGAGGGCGCTCAGGTTGATGATCTCCAGGGGCTTGGCAAAAATGTTGTTGAAACCGCGCTTGGGGATGCGGCGCGCCAGAGGCATCTGGCCGCCTTCGAATCCGATGCGGGTGCCGCCGCCGGAGCGAGCCTTCTGACCCTTGTGACCACGGCCTGCGGTCTTGCCGTTGCCGGAGCCGTGACCACGGCCCTTGCGGTAGGCTTCCTTAACGGAGCCGGCTGCGGGAGACAGTTCGTTCAGTTTCATTCTCTCGCACCTCCTTATTCTTCAGTGACCTTCAGCAGGTAGCCGATCTTGGCGACCTTGCCGCGGGTCTGGGCATTGTCGGGCTGGACGGTGGTATCACCGATCTTACGCAGGCCCAGGGAGTTGGCGGTAGCGATGTGCTTCTCCAGTCTCCCGTTGAGGCTCTTTACGAGCTGGATCTTCAGATTAGCCATTGTTCAGTCCCTCCTTAACCCACGATCTCGTCCACGCTCTTGCCGCGGGTGCGGGCGACCTCCTCGGGGGTGCGCAGGGACTTCAGACCCTCGAAGGTAGCGGCCACCACGTTGACAGCGGTGTTGGAACGCAGGCACTTGGTACGGATATCCTTGATGCCCGCGGCTTCCATGATGATACGCACGGGGCCGCCGGCGATCACGCCGGTACCGGGGGCGGCGGGCTTCATCAGCACGCGGCCTGCACCGGCCTCGCCGATGATCTCGTGGGGAATGGTGCTGCCGGACAGGGACACGTTGATCATGTTCTTCTTGGCGTCCTCGATGCCCTTGCGGATGGCCTCGGGCACCTCGGCGGCCTTACCCAGACCGTAGCCGACCTTGCCCTTGCCGTCGCCGACCACCATCAGGGCGGAGAACTTCATGACACGACCACCCTTAACGGTCTTGGAAACGCGATTGGTAGCGACTACTTTTTCAATGTACTCGCTCTGCTCTCTTTCAAATCTAGCCATTGATAAGTCCTCCTTCCTTAGAATTCCAGGCCGCCCTCGCGGGCGCCTTCTGCCAGCTCAGCCACACGGCCGTGGTACAGGTAACCGCCGCGGTCGAACACGACCTTGTCGATGCCCTTGGCCTTGCAGCGCTCGGCCACCAGCTTGCCCACAGCACGGGCAGCGGTCTTGTTGCCGCCGTTGCCCTCGATCTCCTTGTCCAGAGAGGACGCGGAAACCAGGGTGTTGCCGGCCACATCGTCGATGACCTGCGCGTAGATGTTCTTCTCGCTGCGGAAAACGTTCAGACGGGGACGCTCGGAAGTGCCGGACAGCTTGGCGCGGACTCTCTTATGGCGCTTCAGACGCTGCGCGTTGGTATCGGGTCTTTTAATCATATCGGCACACCTCCTTACTTCTTAGCGCCGGTCTTACCGACCTTGCGGCGGATGACTTCGTCAACATACTTGATGCCCTTGCCCTTGTACGGCTCGGGAGGACGCTTCTCGCGGACTTCCGCCGCGAACTGGCCGACCTTCTGCTTGTCGGGGCCGGAGATCACGACCTTGTTGGGGCCGGGGACATCGATGGTGATGCCGTCGATCTCCGCCATCTTCACGGGATGAGAGTAGCCAAGGTTCATGACCAGCTCATTGCCCTCTTTGGCGGCACGATAGCCGACACCGTTGATCTCCAGCTCCTTCTTGAAGCCTTCGCTGACGCCGACGACCATGTTGTGCAGCAGAGCGCGGGTCATGCCGTGCAGAGCGCAGTGCAGCTTGTCGTCGGAGGGACGCTTGACGTGGATGGTGCTGCCGTCCTGCTCCAGGATCATCTCCGGACGCAGAGCCTGGGTCAGAGTACCCTTGGGACCCTTGACGGTAACAACGTTGTTCTCCGCGATGGTGACTTCCACACCGGCGGGGACGGTAATGGGCATTCTACCAATTCTCGACATTGTTCAAATACCTCCTTACCATACGAACGCAAGGACTTCGCCGCCGACGTGCGCTGCGCGAGCAGCCTTGTCGGTCATGACGCCCTTGGAAGTGGATACGATAGCAATACCGAGGCCACGCAGCACGCGGGGCAGCTCGTCGGCGCCCACATAGACGCGCAGACCGGGCTTGGACACGCGGCGCAGACCGGAGATGACCTTCTCCTTGCCGGCATTGTACTTCAGGGTGATGCGGATAACGCCCTGGGTACCGTCCTCGATGACCTGGAAGGACTTGATATAGCCCTCATCCAGCAGGATCTGAGCGATGCTCTTCTTCATGTTGGAAGCAGGAACGTCGACGGTCTCGTGCTTGGCGTTGTTGGCGTTGCGGATACGGGTCAGCATATCGGCAACAGGGTCAGTGATGTGCATACTAATGTTTCCTCCTATTTTAGAGTTACAGGCCGCAGCCTGTTGAGGCAGCGAGGTATCGCTGATAATTTGTTTCGCCGGAGCTGCCCCCAGTGTTTAATTACCAGCGACCTTTCGCCATCCTGTATTACCGGAGCCTTGCGGCTCTTAGGTACATGGGTTCGGCGGAGAGCATTTCCTCCGCCTGCTCCTGGTGAAGATTTTTTTCTCAGACGAGGTGGCATGGCGCAGCCGTACTTTGTGTACGGCAAGCCTTGCCAACGAAGTATGAGGAAAAAAGATTACCAGGAGGCTTTGCGGACGCCGGGGATCTCGCCCTTGTACGCCAGCGTGCGGAAGCAGATACGGCACACACCGTAGTCACGCAGATAGGCGTGGGGACGGCCGCACAGCTTGCAGCGGTTGTACTTACGGGTGGAGAATTTCGCAGGCGCCTGCTGCTTCAGGATCATAGACTTTTTAGCCATTTCGTTCTCCTCCTAATCAGCGTTCAAAGGGAGCGCCGACCAGGGTCAGCAGCTCGCGGGCTTCTTCATCGGTCTGGGCAGTGGTGCAGATGACGATGTCCATACCGCGGATCTTGTCGATCTTGTCATACTCGATCTCGGGGAAGATCAGCTGCTCCTTGATGCCCAGGGCATAGTTGCCGCGGCCGTCGAAGGCGTTGGCGCTGATGCCGCGGAAGTCGCGGACACGGGGCAGCGCCACGTTGAACAGACGATCCAGGAACTCCCACATCTTGTCGCCGCGCAGCGTGACCTTGGCGCCCACGGGCATGCCCTCACGCAGCTTGAAGTTTGCAACGGACTTCTTGGCGATGGTGACGATGGCCTTCTGGCCGGTGATGGTGGCCAGATCGCCGCACACAGCATCCAGAACCTTGGCGTTTTCACGAGCCTCGCCGCAGCCCACGTTCACGACGACCTTGTCGATCTTGGGGATCTGCATGGTGGACTTGTAGCCGAACTTCTTGAAGAGAGCGGGAGCCACTTCTTCGGTATACTTGACTTTCAGACGTGCCATTACTTACTCTCTCCTTTCTTACAGAGCGGCGCCGCAGTGCTTGCACACGCGGACTTTCTTGCCGTCCTTGATCTCATAGGCCACGCGGGTGCCCTTGTCGCACTTGGGGCAGACCACCTGGACCTTGCTGGCGTAGATGGCCGCCTCGCGCTTGACGATGCCGCCCTCTTCACCCTGCTTGCGGGGCTTGATGTGGCAGGTCACGGTGTTGATGCCCTCCACAACGACCTTGCGCTCGCTGGGAACGGTGCCCAGCACCTTGCCGGTCTTGCCCTTGTCCTTGCCGGACAGAACGACGACCTTGTCGTTCTTCTTGATCTTCAGATTGTTCATGTGTCCGTCCCCTCCTTAAATAACTTCGGGAGCGAGGGACAGGATCTTCATGTAATCCTTGTCGCGCAGCTCACGAGCGACCGGCCCAAAGATACGGGTACCTCTGGGGTTCTTGTCGTCCTTGATGAGGACGGCAGCGTTGTCGTCGAAACGGACATAGGTGCCGTCGGCGCGGCGGACGCCCTTGGCGGAGCGGACGATAACGGCCTTGACGACCTCGCCCTTCTTCACCTGGCCGCCGGGGGTGCTCTTGCGCACGGAGGCAACGATCACGTCGCCGATGTTGCCGTACTTGACCTTAGAGCCGCCCAGAACGCGGATGCACTTGATCTCCTTGGCGCCGGTATTATCGGCAACCTTCAGATAAGACTCTTGCTGGATCATACTAACGGCACCTCCTTACTTAGCCTTCTCGATGATCTCGACCACGCGCCAGCGCTTGTCCTTGGACAGGGGGCGGGTCTCCATCACCTTCACGATGTCACCAACACCGCAAGTGTTCTGCTCGTCATGAGCCTTCAGCTTGTAGGTGCGGCCGACGATCTTCTTATACAGAGGATGGGCGACGCGGTCCTCAATGGCGACGACCACGGTCTTGTCCATCTTATCGGAAACGACCTTACCGACTCTGGTCTTGCGGGAGGAAATTCTCTTCTCTTCCATTTCAGTTCTCCTCCTTTTCACGGATAACGGTCTTCACGCGGGCGATATCGCGCTTGGTTTCAGCGATCTTGAGAGGATTGTCCAGCTGATTGGTTGCGTGCTGCATACGCAGGAAGAACAGATCCTTCTTCAGGGAGTCCAGCTTCTCGTTCAGCTGCTCCACGGACATTGCACGTACTTCAGTTGCCTTCATCTCATTCACCTACTTCCTGGGCGTCGAGATCCTCGCGCTTGACGACCTTGGTCTTGATGGGCAGCTTGTGGCTGGCCAGACGCAGGGCTTCGCGTGCGACCTCTTCGGGAACACCGGCGATCTCAAACATGACACGACCGGGCTTGACTACTGCGACCCAATACTCGGGGGAACCCTTACCGGAACCCATACGGGTCTCAGCGGGCTTCTCGGTGATGGGCTTGTCGGGGAAGATCTTGATCCAGACCTGACCGCCACGCTTGGTGTAACGGGTCATGGCGATACGAGCCGCCTCGATCTGGTTGCTGGTGATCCAGCTGGGCTCCAGAGCCACCAGGCCGTATTCGCCGTAGGTGACCTTGTTGCCGCGCATGGCCTTACCGGTGAGGCGGCCACGGTGTACTCTGCGGTACTTAACTCTCTTGGGCAGAAGCATTACTGAGCGCCTCCTTCTTTCTTTTCTGCGGGCTTGCGGAAGCCGCCCTCGGGACGGGGACCGCGGTTGAAGCCGCCGTTCTGACGGTCACGGTTGAAGCCGCCGTTCTGACCATCGCGGCGGAAACCGCCACGGCGATCGCCGTCACGACGGTTGCCGCGACGCTCACGACGCTCCTGATAGGGCTTGCTGGTATCCAGGGTGCGCGGGGTGGTGCGCAGTGCCTGGGACAGGATCTCGCCCTTGTAGATCCACACCTTCACGCCGATGCGGCCGAAGGTAGTGGCAGCCTCAGCGAAGCCGTAGTCGATGTCGGCGCGCAGCGTCTGCAGGGGGATGGTACCCTCGTGATAATGCTCGCTGCCGGCGATCTCGCGGCCGCCCAGACGACCGCCGCAATTGCACTTGATGCCCTTGGCGCCGGCGCGCATAGCGCGGCCCATGGCGTTCTTCATGGCGCGGCGGTGGGAAATACGCTTCTCCAGCTGTGCGGCGATATTCTCGGCCACCAGCTGCGCGTCCATATCGGGGTTGCGGACCTCGACGATGTTCAGCTTCACGGTCTTGCCGATCAGCTTCTCCACGTCCTTGCGGTACTGCTCGATCTGCTCACCGCCCTTGCCGATGACCACGCCGGGGCGTGCCACGTGCAGGTAGATGGTGACCACTTCGTTGCTGCGCTCGATCTCGATCTTGGAGACGCCGGCGGCAAACAGCAGCTTCTTCAGGTACACGCGGATCTTGTGATCCTCGACCAGCAGATCGCCGACCTTCTCATTGCTGGCATACCAGCGGGAATCCCAGTCTTTGATGACGCCCACGCGCATGCCATGGGGATTGACTTTCTGACCCATTTAACTGTTCCTCCCTTTCTTAGTCTCTCTCAGCGACGGCCAGCGTCACATGAGAGGTTCTCTTGTTGATGCGATAGGCGCGGCCCTGCGCACGGGGCATCATCCGCTTCAGGATGGGGCCGGGGGTGGCGAACACCTGGGTCACGACCAGCTTGTCGGGATCCATGCTGAAGTTGTTCTCCGCGTTGGCGCAAGCGCTCTTGAGCAGCTTGACCAGAGGCTCGGAGGCGGACTTGGGGGTGTTCATCAGGATCGCCATAGCAGTCTTGGCATCCTTGCCGCGGATCAGATCGCAGACGATCTGCACCTTGCGGGGAGAGATGCGGACGTATCTCAGATATGCTTTCGCTTCCATATTACTCTGCATCCTCCTTTTACGCTTTCTTGGTATGGCCGCGGAAGGTACGAGTGGGCGCGAACTCACCCAGCTTGTGACCCACCATGTCCTCCTGCACATAGACAGGCACATGACGGCGGCCGTCGTGGACAGCGATGGTATGGCCGACGAAGGCGGGGAAGATGGTGGAGCTGCGGCTCCAGGTCTTCAGCACGTTCTTCTCGCCCTTGGCGTTCATCTCTTCAACCCGCTTCAGCAGCTCAGGGGCAACATACGGGCCTTTTTTGATAGATCTGCTCATATTCTCTTGCCTCCTTTACTTCACGTTGCGACGCTTGACAATGAACTTGTCGGTGGGATTCTTCTTCTTGCGGGTCTTGTAACCCAGAGCCGGCTTGCCCCACGGAGTAACAGGGCCGGGACGACCCACGGGGGACTTGCCTTCACCACCGCCGTGGGGGTGATCGCAGGGGTTCATGACGGAGCCGCGCACGGTGGGACGCCAACCCATGTGGCGCTTACGGCCGGCCTTACCGATCTGGATGTTCTCGTGCTCCAGATTACCCACCTGACCGATGCAGGCCTTGCAGTTGGTGCGGATGATGCGCACTTCACCGGAGGGCATACGGATCTGGGCGTTGTCGCCTTCCTTGGCCATCAGCTGGGCATAGGCACCGGCGGAGCGAACCAGCTGGGCGCCCTTGCCGGGATGCATCTCGATGTTGTGGATCACGGTACCAACGGGGATGTTGGCGATGGGCAGGCAGTTGCCGGGCTTGATATCGGCAGCGGCGCTGGAGAGCACCTTGTCACCGGTGGTCAGACCCACGGGAGCGACGATGTAGCGCTTCTCGCCATCCTCGTACTGGACGAGGGCGATGTTGGCGCTGCGGTTGGGATCGTACTCCAGGCGCAGAACGGTGGCTTCCATGTCCATCTTGTCGCGCTTGAAGTCGATGATGCGGTACTTGCGCTTCTCGCCGCCGCCGCGATGACGGACGGTGATGCGGCCATAGCTGTTGCGACCAGCGTTCTTCTTCAGCACCTCAACGAGGCTGGCTTCGGGCTTGGCGTGCTTGTCGATGCCGTCAAAGCCGGAAACAGTCATGTGCCGGCGGGAAGGGGTGGTCGGCTTAAAAGTTTTAATAGACATTCTCTACACTCCCTTCTCTTACACCATACCCTCGAAGAACTCGATGGTCTTGGAATCCTTGGTCAGCTGGACGTAAGCCTTTTTCCAGCTCTTGCGGGTGCCGGGACGGCCGGCGCCCATACGCTTGGTCTTGCCATCGTAGTTGATGGTGTTGACCTTGGCGACCTTCACGCCGAAGATCTTCTCCACAGCGTTCTTGATCTCGATCTTACCGGCGGAGGGAGCCACTTCGAACACGTACTTCTTGTCGGAAGTAGCGGCCATGGAACGCTCGGTGATGATGGGACGGATGATGATGTCGTATACGTTAGCCATTACGCGAACACCTCCTCGATTACTGCGAGGGCTTCCTTATCCAGCACCAGATACTTGGCCTTCAGAATGTCATAGACATTGATCAGGTTGGCCATAGAGGTCTCGACGCCGGGGATGTTGCGGGCGCTCTTGATCACGATCTCGTCCTTGGCGGGGGTGACCACCAGAGACTTGCCGTCCGCCTTAACGGCGGTCAGGAACGCGCGGAAGTCCTTGGTCTTGATGCTGTCCATCTTGATGCTGTCGATGACGATGATCTCGCCGGCAGCGGCCTTGGCGGACAGAGCAGATTTCATAGCCAGTCTCTTGACCTTCTTGTTCAGAACGTAAGAGTAGCTGCGGGGCTTGGGGGCGAACACGATACCGCCGTGGGTCCACTGGGGAGCACGGGTGCTGCCCTGACGGGCGTGACCGGTGCCCTTCTGGCGCCAGGGCTTCTTGCCGCCGCCGGAGACCTCGGCGCGGGTCAGAGCGCTCTGGGTGCCCTGCCGGCAGTTAGCCAGGTGGTTCTTGACCACTTCGTGCACGACGGCGGTGTTCGGCTCCACGCCGAAGATGCTGTCGTTGAGCTCAACAGTGCCGACCTCAGCGCCGGCCATGTTCAAAACTTTGATAGCAGACATTTCCTTAAGCACTCCTTTCCTTACTTAGTACGGGCGGAAGCCTTCTGCGGGTTACGACCGGAAGCCTTCTGCGGGTTGTTGCTGATACCGGCATCAGCGTGCTTGACGCGGTGGGTCTTAACAGTGGACTTGATCAGGACCAGACCGCCCTTGGGGCCGGGAATGGCGCCGCGGACAGCGATCATGTTCAGCTCCGGATCGACCTTCACGATGTCCAGGTTCTGGATGGTCACCTGGTCGCAGCCCATCTGACCGGCGCCGATCTTACCCTTGAAGATGCGGCTGGGGTCGGTGGTGGAGCCCATGGAACCAGCGTGACGATGGACGGGGCCGCCGCCGTGGCTCATGGGGGTGCGGCCGGCGTTCCAGCGCTTCACAACGCCCTGATAGCCGTGACCCTTGGTGGTACCGGTCACGTCAACGAAGTCGCCCTCTTTGAACGTGTCGGCCTTGATGATGTCGCCGATGTTCAGCTCAGCGGCATTCTCCAGATCGAACTCGCGCAGGTACTTCTTGGGAGCCACGCCCGCCTTGTTCAGGTGGCCCATCTCGGGCTTGGTCAGCTTGCGCTCGGGGACATCCTCGAAGCCCAGCTGCACAGCGGCGTAGCCTTCCTTCTCGGCAGTCTTCTTCTGGACGACGGTGCAGGGACCCGCCTCGATCACGGTGACGGGAATGACCTTGCCGTTTTCGTCGAAGATCTGAGACATACCGACTTTCTTGCCAATGATTGCCTTCATGTATGATCCTCCTTAAAGGTTATTGGTCGACATAGATTCAACTTCCATTGGGTAGAAGCCGCTTGCTCTGCCGACGTAACCCCCGGAACGCCTCACGCAAGTTAGCGCTCCGGCTGGGTAGCAAGCAAATTCGTTTGCGGGGATATTATATAAGGTGTTTACAGCTTGATCTCGATCTCCACACCGGCGGGCAGATCCAGAGCCATCAGCGCCTCCACGGTCTTGGGGGTGGAGTTGGTGATGTCGATCAGTCTCTTGTGGGTGCGGCGCTCGAACTGCTCACGGCTGTCCTTATACTTGTGGGTAGCGCGCAGGATGGTGACGATCTCTTTCTTGGTGGGCAGAGGGATGGGGCCGGACACGGAAGCGCCGGTGCGCTTGGCGGTCTCGACGATCTTCTCTGCGGACTGGTCGATGACCTGGTGGTCATAGGCCTTCAGACGAATGCGGATCATTTCTTTTGCCATTTGGTTTGTTCCTCCATAAAATTCGTACGGTTTTTGTTGCTTTGACCAATGCCGTACGGCGGGAAATTTCTTATACGCCGTTCCGTGCGTATCATTCCGGCTCATAAGAAACACCGGCGATCAGGCCGGTGTCCTTCTGGCGCGGCGATCTACGCCGACGAACAGAAATCTCTCAGCCGCCCGATTATCGGACATACTCCCCGGAAGTTACCTCCTTGCGGAGCAATCTCCCGGTTCATCGCAGTTGCAAACGCCTCCGGGTGTGCAGCACCCTTCGCGCGCGTACTCACATATAATAAAGGAAAAATCCCCTTATGTCAAGGGGATTTTTCTATTTCCTATACAATTTTTTTCAGGTATTTTTATAGCTTTTGCCGGTCGCTTTTTAAAGTTTCACGCCACCGTATTCACCGTGCCCACAAACAGCGGCACATTGTTGTAGTCGAAAATCACGAACAGGAACGGCCGATCCAACTCCATCTCCACGGTGGGCGGCACTTCCATCATGGCCGAGTCCGCGCAGACCAGCTCCGTATACGCCGCGGCCTCCACGCCGTCCTCGTCGATCTTCACCCGCGCCGCCTGCATGACGCTGTCCACCGCCGCGCCGTTGTCGGTCAGCGGCGTAAAGTCCGCCTTTGTCCCGTCAAAAGCGTCCGTCACGCCCAGCGAGCGCAGCGCCTCATTCAGCCCCGTGGAGGACTTCACATCGAACTTGGGCACCGACCACACCAGCTCTGCGGCGTTGTAGTCCCCCGTCAGCTCCGTCAGGAACCCCTGCCGCTGCAGCAGGCTCTCCGGCGTCACGCCCTCGTCCGGCAGCACGAACACCATGCGGCCATAGTTCAGCGACCGGGGCGCGGCGGTGTAGCCCTCGCCCTTCCGATAGCTGCCGCTCTCCGTCCGGTGCATGAACTCCGTTTTCTGCTTCGCGCCGTTGGCGGCGGTGAACACGTCCTCCCGCGTCCGGCTGCTCTCGAAGGCGTCCTGCCAGCTGGATTTATAATATATGGTGTTGTACAGCCGCAGCAGATTGTCCACTTCGGTGCGGATGTTCCCCGTCTCCTCGGACAGCAATCCGCCGGTGTTCTGGTTCAGCCAACCGGCGATGGCCTTGTCCGCCTCCGCCGTGCCCATGGGCACCCGGTAGGAGGACGCATAATACCAGTCCGCCAACGCGTCCACCGCCTCCTGCTTTACCTCCGCGTTCTCCCGCAGGAACGCGCCGTTGGCCAGACGGCACACCGACCGCCCGTCGTCCAGATACACGCTCATCCACAGGTCGCGCACCGTCTGCCGCAGCGTCTCACTGTCAGCCGCGCCCAGCAGCTCCATCACCTGCTGCTTCGTCTCCCCTGCCGTCATCTCCGTCAGCATACTGAGCGCCACATACAGGCTGATGGGCGAGTACACCCGGTTCTCGCTGTCGGCGAAGATCTTGCCCAGCGTCCTGTTAGCAAAGGCCAACACCGCGCCGCCGTCCGGCTCCGCATCCAGCTTGCCCAGCTTTTGCAGCGCCTCCCGGTACTCGGTGTATGCCGCGTCGTAGGCGTCCCAGTCGCCCTCACCGTTTTCATCGAAGTAGTCTTCAAACCGCGGTTCCGCCGGGTACGCAGGGTACGCCGCCTCCCTGACAGCATATTGCGTCAGATCCACGGCAGTGCCTCCCCCCTGCTTGTCATCCGTCCGGGGCTGTACGGCGCAGCCCGCCAGCATCAGCGCCGCCAGCACCGCGCAGGCCGCCGCCTTCCATCGTTTCATAATCGCTTCCTCCTTTTCCCATTTACCTTTTAGACGCAGCTTTCCTGCCGTTGGTTCCGGAAAAGCGCAAAAAAGAGAGACGCTTGCGCGTCTCTCTTTTCAGCTTGTCAAAAAAGTCCGTTCGGACTTTTTTGACAAGCTGAGGCAAAATCGCAAAAATAAAAAGCAGTATTTTATTTTGCGATTTTGGTCGCTGCGGCGGGTGATTGAACGCGAAAGGGAACCCTGACGGTTCCCTTTCACACTATCCTTCCCTCCGATACCTGTGACCGGGCAGGTTTTTTGACAGTCAGAAAAGAGAGACGCTTGCGCGTCTCTCTTTTTATACTGTATAAGCGTGTAAGGAACTTACTTCAGCTCGACCTTGCCGCCGACTTCCTCGATCTGCTTCTTCATAGCCTCGGCATCGTCCTTGGACAGGCCTTCCTTCAGGGTGTGGGGCACGCCCTCGACGGCAGCCTTGGCCTCGGCCAGACCCAGACCGGTGATCTCGCGGACGACCTTGATGACCTTGATCTTCTGAGCGGCATCGAAGCCAGCCAGAACCACGTCAAACTCGGTCTTCTCCTCAGCGGCGGGAGCAGCAGCGCCGGCAGCGGGAGCAGCCATGGCAGCGGCGGAAACGCCGAACTCCTCCTCCAGAGCGTGCACCAGCTCGGACAGCTCCAGGACGGTCAAACCCTTGATCTCTTCGATCATAGCAGTAATCTTCTCAGACATTGTGATAGCCTCCTATTTTTGAGATTTTTGTAAAGTTATGTGGCGGGCATCCACCCGCAGGGGAACCGGCGTCGAATTACTCGGCAGCCGCGCCGTCTTTCTCGGCGATCTGCTTCAGCACGCAAGCCAGAGCGGAAATGGGAGCCAGCATGGTACCCAGAACCTGAGCCTGCAGCACGGGCAGCGCGGGGATGGACGCGAGAGCGTTCACGGTGTCCATGGAGACGACCTTGCCTTCCATGAAGCCGCCCTTGATCTCGAACTTGTCCTTCAGCTTCTTAGCGTAGTCCGCCATCACGCGAGCGGGAGCGACGGGATCATCAGCGCAGATAGCCAGAGAAGTGGTACCGTTGAGCTGATCGTCCAGTTCGTTCAGACCGCAGTTGTTGAAAGCGAAACGCAGCAGGGTGTTCTTGATGACAGCGTATTCAATGTTGTTCTTACGGCACTCAGCACGCAGCTCGGTATCCTCCGCCACGGTGATGCCCTTGTAATCAACGATGATGCCGGCAGCCGCATTCTGCAGCTTGTCGGTCAGCGCCGCCACGATCGCCTGCTTTTCAGACAGAACCTTTGCGTTGGGCATTCTTTGATTTCACCTCCGTTAGAATTGTCGGTGCGTTCAAAAAGGAAACCGTCCTCATGCCAAAGGACATGAGGACGGTAAAAGCAATCAGAATGATTTGCCATCCTCGGCAGGACTTACGGCTGACGCCACCTGCTGTCTTTGGAACGCAACCAATATTATATCCAGAGCTTCACAGCTTGTCAAGCCCAAGATAACAATATTTTCACGTCTGTCCCCGGTCTTTCCCGAGGACATCGCGGGGTCAAGGGATAGAAACCGATATGCAGACCGGCAGGCAGATTCTTCGCCATGCAAGGCAAAGGCTTGCAGGAATACTTTGTGTATTTCAAAAGCCTTTAACGCGGCAGGGCGGAAAATATGCCGGCGGGGTGCGTATCGGTGGCTATACCGCCGACCCCCACAAAATCACAGCTGCTTGTTGGCGTTCATCTTCACGCCGGGGCCCATGGTGGAAGCAGCCACGCAGGACTTGATATACTGACCCTTGGCAGCGGCGGGCTTGGCCTTGATGATGGCGCCGATGAGAGCGGAATAGTTCTCGAACAGCTTGTCAGCACCGAAGGAAACCTTGCCGATGGGGCAGTGGATGATGTTGGTTTTGTCCAGACGGTACTCGACCTTACCGGCCTTAGCCTCCATAACGGCCTTGGCAGCATCGGGAGTCACGGTGCCGGACTTGGGGGAGGGCATCAGACCCTTGGGGCCCAGAACCTTACCCAGACGGCCGACGACGCCCATCATATCGGGAGTGGCGACGACCACGTCGAAGTCAAACCAGTTCTCCTTCTGGATCTTCTCGACCAGATCCATCTCGCCCACGTAGTCAGCGCCGGCGGCCTTGGCAGCCTCGGCCTTGTCGCCCTTGGCGAACACCAGAACGCGGACGGACTTGCCGGTGCCGTTGGGCAGCACGATGGCGCCGCGCACCTGCTGGTCAGCATGACGGGAGTCCACGCCCAGCTTGACGTGCAGCTCCACGGTCTCGTCGAACTTGGCGGAAGCGGTCTTGCAGATCAGCTCCATACCCTCCTTGGGGTCATACAGCATGGCCTTGTCGATCTGCTTGGCGCTCTCTTGATATTTCTTACCTCTAAACATTTCTTACACCCTCCTTACTCGCCGACCACGACGCCCATGGAGCGGGCGGTACCGGCGATCATGCTCATGGCGGCTTCCAGAGACGCGGCGTTCAGGTCGCGCATCTTCAGCTCGGCGATCTTCTGAATGGAGGCCTTGGAAATGGTAGCGACCTTCTCCTTGTTGGGAACGCCGGAACCGGACTCAATGTTGCACTCCTTCTTGATGAGGACAGCCGCGGGAGGGGTCTTGGTGACAAAGCTAAAGGAGCGGTCAGCGTACACGGTGATGACCACGGGGATGATCAGACCCATGTCATTCTTGGTGCGCTCGTTGAACTCCTTGGTAAAGGCAGCGATGTTGATGCCGTGCTGACCCAGAGCGGGGCCAACGGGAGGTGCGGGAGTTGCTTTGCCCGCGGGGATCTGCAGTTTTACGTATCCAACGACTTTCTGTGCCATTCGTAGGCACCTCCTTCAATATAATGTGGTAGCGGCGGGGATACAGTTGCCGCTTGGCGAGACGCGCAGCGTCTCTCCCACTTGCGCCGGAAAGCTCCGGCAGGCGCGTCCTGTCGGCGCGCTCAGTTGGCGCTGACCTCGACCTGATCCAGCTCGAGATCAACAGGTGTTTCGCGTCCGAACATGGATACGACCACGCGCACCCTGTTCTTCTCCGGCTCGATCTCCTCCACCGTGCCGGTGAAGCTAGACAGCGGGCCCTCGGTGATGCGCACCGTGTCGCCCACGTGGTACAGCACGACGATCTCGCGCTTCTCCACGCCCAGCGCCGCCACCTCGTCCTCGGTCAGGGGGATGGCCTTGTTTGCCTCGCCCACGAAGCCGGTGACGCCGCGGATGTTGCGGATCAGATGCCAGGTATCGTCGGTCATGACCATTTTGATGAGGACGTAGCCGGGGAATACCTTCCGCTGGACTTCCTTCATCACGCCCGTCTCCGTCACCTCCGTCACCGTTTCCAGGGGGATCTCGATCTTGTGGATCATGTCCTCCATGCCGCGGTTGACGACGGACTTCTCGATGGCGGCCTTGACCGCGTTTTCATAGCCGGAATAGGTATGTGCTACATACCACTTTGCGTTATCAGCCATGCTCCCGTTCCTCAGGCGAACAGACCGATAAGGGTATCCACCGCCAGCACTGCCACTGCATCAAAGATCCAGATAGCGGCGCCCACGATCAGGGAGCACAGCAGAACGGTGCCCGTGTTCTTGGCGGTAGTCTTGCCGTCAGGCCATACGACCTTCTTCAGCTCGCTTCTCATCTCGCGGAACCACTTGCCGCGATCCTTACTGACCTTTTTCTCTTCAGCCATCACAAATTCTCCTTCCGATTATTTAGTCTCGGTGTGGACGGTGTGCTTTCTGCAGAAGGGGCAATACTTGTTCAGCTCAAGCTTGTCAGGGGTATTCTTCTTGTTCTTCATCGTGTTGTAGTTTCTCTGCTTGCACTCGTTGCATCTCAGGGTGATCTTCACGCGCATTAACGGCACCTCCTTATTAGATTGGTTCTCCCCTGTCCGGGAAGACCTTTTGCCTCCCTGCCGGACGTTTTCCCTCTGTGCGCCTGAAGCGAAAAAGCGCGCAAAAAGAAAGCACCCACTCACAGGTAATGCCCACTATACCACACTTGTCTCCCCCCGTCAACGGCTTTTTTCAAAAAATTTGCAGGAAAATCCCATTCTGGCGCACTTTTGGGGCAAAAAAAGGAACCGCCCGCAGGCGGTTCCTTCTTTTATGCTCTTTTCTCAGGCGTTCAGCACTTCTCGAACACCACTGCGGTGCCCATGCCGCCGCCGATGCACAGGGTAGCCAGGCCCTTCTTGGCCTCGGGACGCTTCTGCATCTCGTGCAGCAGGGTGACGATGATACGCGCACCGGACGCGCCCACGGGATGACCCAGAGCGATGGCGCCGCCGTTGACGTTGACCTTGCTCATGTCGAAGTGCAGCTCACGCGCCACAGCGATGGACTGGGCGGCGAAGGCTTCGTTGGCCTCGATCAGGTCGATGTCGTCGATGGTCACGCCGGCCTTCTTCATGGCGTTGCGGGAAGCCACCACGGGACCCACGCCCATGATCTTGGGATCCACGCCGCCCTGACCCCAGCCGATCAGCTTGGCCATGGGCTTCAGACCGTACTTCTTCACAGCCTCGCCGGAGGCCAGCACGATGGCGGCAGCGCCGTCGTTGATGCCGGAGGCGTTGGCGGCGGTGACGCGCTGGGTGCCCTTATCGGGAGCATCCTGATAGCCGGTGGGCTCGAAGGTGTTGACCACCACGGGGTTGGGGGACTCGGGACCCACGGGGAAAGCGCCCTTCAGCTTGGCGATACCCTCGGCGGTGACGCCCTCCTTGGGATACTCGTCCTTGGCGAAGGGGACCATGTCCTTCTTGACCTTGACCATCACGGGGACGATCTCATCGTCAAAGCGGCCGGAATCGCGGGCGGCGCAGGCCTTCTGCTGGGAAGCAGCGGCGAAGGCGTCCTGCTCGGCACGGGTGATGCCCCACAGATCGTTGATGTTCTCGGCGGTGGTGCCCATGTGGTAGTTGTTATAGGCGTCCCACAGGCCGTCCTTGATCATGGTGTCCACCAGCTTCTTGTCGCCCATGCGAGCGCCCCAGCGGGCGTCCATGGAGGCGAAGGGAGCGGCGCTCATGTTCTCGGTACCGCCGCAGACAACGATGTCGCTGTCGCCGGCCAGGATGGAGCGGGCGCCCTCGATGACGGACTTCATGCCGGAGCCGCAGACCATGCCCACGGTGTAGGCGGGGACGGAATAGGGGATACCAGCCTTAATGGAGACCTGGCGCGCCACGTTCTGACCCTGAGCAGCGGTCAGGATGCAGCCGAACATCAGCTCATCCACATTCTCAGGAGCCACGTTCGCACGCTTCAGAGCCTCCTTGACCACCACGGCGCCCATCTCGGCGGCGGGGGTGTTCTTCAGGGAGCCGCCAAAGGAACCGATGGCGGTGCGGCAGCAATTGACAACATACAGGTCTTTCATGAAAGTTACCTCCTATAAAATATGTTGAATCCATTATACAGTACAGGCTCGCGCTTGTCTATCCCTATGATAGTCATATTTTTAACAATAGTCAATCCCAAATTGCAACTTCGTTAAAAAATCGGCAAATCGAGCAGAATCCGCCGCCCGATACCGTCATTTTGACGAATGTCCGGGCATTATGCCGCCGGCTGGGGATCGTCTGCCGCGCTATCCGCCGAATCGTCCGCCGAACCATCCGTCGAATCGCTCTGCGAGCCGCTGGTCTGGTCGTCATCGGTCTGTGCGCCGCCGTCCATCTCCGCCATCATATCCTGCCGCAGCTGGATCAGCTTCTCGTAGAAGGCGCCCACGTCCACGCCGTCGTACAGCTTGCTGTTGGTGACAACGGCGGCCTCCTCCATCTTCTGGTTCCACAGCACGTCGAAATACGTCTCCGCCACGGCGGACAGATCCGGCTCCGTCCGCAGCACCACGAAGCTGGTGCCCTCGCCGTAGGGGTCGATGACGGCGGTCATGCCGCCGATCTCCAGCGCGGACATGGCGTCGCTGAGGGCGTCGTCCTCCACGGCGGTCAGAGTGACGATGCCGTCCGCCGTCTGCTGCAGCTCCTCGCAGATCAGGGCGTACTCCTTCTCCTTGTCCTCCGCCGCCTGCCAGCGCTCCAGCAGGTCGTTGGCCATGGTCTCGGCGTTGTCGCCGGTGAGCTTCAGCACATAGGCGCCCATGTAGCCCAGCTGGGCGGCGTAGTCGGTCAGCGTCGCTTCATCGGCATACAGGCTGCTGCCGGGGGTACAGAAGGCCTGATACAGATCCCGGTACAGGTACTGATCCTCCAGAATACGGTCATAGGCCTCCTCGCTGATGCCCATCAGCGCCAGCTGCTGCAGGTAGGCCTCCTCGCTGCCGTAATAGGCCACATACTGCTGCCGCTGGGCATCCAGCTCCAATGTGCTGGCATCCGACAGCGCCACGCCCGCCTGCTGCGCCCAGGCGCGCACCACGGCGTGCTGCTTGGCGGCCTCCACCGCGTCGGTCTTGGCGTACTCGGCAAAGGTCATGCCGTCCCCGGTGACGGCGGCGCTCCAATCCACATCCGGCAGGCTGGCGGTGACATTGTCACAGACCATCCCCAGCCAGAACAGGTACTCCTCGCAGGTGACGGTCTGGCCGCTGATGGCCAGCATCTCGCCGTCCGGGTGCAGGCCGCTGGCCTGATACAGCAGTCCGTTGGTGCTCCTGCCGCCCTTCATGCCGCCGGTGACGGCAAACGCGCCCACCAGCGCCACCGATACCAGCACGCCGGCCAAAAAACGTATCCAATTACTTCTCATGTGCTGTTTCCTCCTTGCGGGGCGATGCCCCGTCCGCTTGTTGTGTGTCCTTTTCATGCAGCCGCAGAGCCTCCACCAGTCCGCCGGCGGCGGCCAGAGGTTCCTCCTTGGGCTGTAAATACAATGTCAGGCGCGGGGACGCTCCCGCGGTCAGCTGGGTGCGGCTGCGGTAGGATGCCATGGTACACACCGCCAGCAGCGCCGACGGGTCGATGCGCCCGTCGAAGCTGAACAGCAGTTGCCGCCCCTTCTGGGTGATGTCGGTGATGCCCCGCTCCATGGCGGCGGCGCGCAGCAGCGCCACGTCCAGCAGCGCCTCCACCGGCGGCGGCACGTCGCCGTAGCGATCCAGCAGCTCGTCGGTCAGCTCGTCCCGGTCGGAGGCCGTGCGCAGGGCGGCAATGCGGCGGTACAGATCCATCCGCTGCTCAGCGGCGGGCACATAGCCCTCCGGGATGTACGCCGCCACCGTCAGGTCGGCGGAGCACTCCACCCGCACGGGCACCTCCCTGCCCTGCTGCTCCAGCACCGCGTCGTTCAGCAGCTTCAGGTACATATCGTAGCCCACGGACATCATGTAGCCGGACTGCTCCGGCCCCAGCAGATTGCCCGCGCCGCGGATCTCCAGATCCCGCATGGCGATCTTGAAGCCGGAGCCGAACTCCACATACTCCCGTATGGCGGTGAGCCGCTTGGCGGCCACCTCCGTCAGCACCTTCCCGGCGCGGTACGTCAGATAGGCGTAGGCGCGCCGCGCCGAGCGTCCGATGCGCCCGCGTATCTGGTGCAGCTGGCTCAGCCCCATGTTGTCCGCGTCCTCGATAATGAGCGTGTTCACGTTGGGGATGTCGATGCCCGTCTCGATGATGGTGGTGCACACCAGCACGTCAATCTCCCCCTCGGACATGCGCGCCATGACCCGGCTCAGCTCGCCCTCGGCCATTTTGCCGTGAGCCGTCTCCACCACCGCGTCATCGTCCAGCAGCTCCCGCAGCCGGGCGGCCGTGGCGTCGATGTTGTCCACCCGGTTGTGCAGGTAGTACACCTGCCCGCCCCGGCTCAGCTCCCGGCGGATGGCCTCCGCCAGAATGCCCCAGTCGTGCTCCAGCACATAGGTCTGCACCGGCTGGCGATCCTGCGGCGGCTGCTCGATGGTGCTCATGTCCCGGATACCGCTGAGCGCCATGTTCAGCGTCCGGGGGATGGGCGTGGCGCTCAGGGTCAGGGTGTCCACCTGCTGCGCCACCTGCCGCAGCCGCTCCTTGTGGGTCACGCCGAAGCGCTGCTCCTCGTCGATGATCAGCAGCCCCAGATCCTTGAACTGCACGTTCTTGCTCAGCAGCTTGTGGGTACCGATCAGCAGATCGACCCGTCCGTCCCGCGTCCGCTCCAGAATGTCCTTCACCTGCCTGGGACTGCGGAAGCGCGACAGCACCTCCACCGTCACCGGGAACGCCCGGAACCGCGCGGCGGCGGTGGCGTAATGCTGCTGCGCCAGGACGGTGGTGGGCACCAGAATGGCCGCCTGCTTCCCGTCCAGAATGCACTTCATGGCGGCGCGCAGCGCCACCTCCGTCTTGCCGTAGCCCACGTCGCCGCACAGCAGGCGATCCATGGGCACCGGCTTCTCCATGTCGGCCTTGATGTCCCGTATGGCCGCCAGCTGATCCTCCGTCTCCGTATAGTCGAAGGCGTCCTCGAACTCCTGCTGCCACGGGGAATCCGGCGAGAAAGCAAAGCCTCCCAGCCGCTGCCGCTGGGCATACAGCTTGATAAGCCCCTCCGCCAGCTCCCTGGCAGCCGCCTTGGCGCGGCGGGTGGTTTTCGCCCACTGGTCGCCGGACAGCTTGTTCAGCCGCGCCTTCTCCGCCGTCTCCTCGCCGCCGCCGATATACTTGCTCACCAGATCCAGCGACGTAGCGGGCACGTACAGGCAGTCGCTCCCGGCGTACTGTATCTTGATATAGTCCTTCTCCACGCCGTCCACCGGCAGGCGCAGCATCCCCACGAAGCGGCCGATGCCGTGGTGCACATGCACCACCAGGTCGCCCACCTCCAGGTCGGCGTAGCTCAAAAGCCGCTGGCGGCTGTCGGACTTGGGCGGACGGGGCTTTTTGGTCTTGCCGGACAGGGCGCGGGTCAGCTGCCCCTCCGTCAGCACCGCCAGCTTCAGCGCCGGCCATTCGCTGCCGGCGGACAGGGCGCCCACGGCGATCAGCACCTGTCCCGCCTGCGGGACAGCGCTTCCGTCCAGCGCCAGCGCCGCCGGGATGTGCCGCCGCTGCAAAAACTCCTGCATGTTCCGGCAGCGCACCGCGCCGCCGCACAGCACCAGCACGCCGCTTCCGGCGGTGAGATAGTGGGTGATGTCCGTGGCGGCGGTATCCAGACTGCCGCCGTACCCCGCCAGCTGCTTGGCGCCGATATCCAGCAGCAGACGCGGCGGCAGCAGGTAGCGGCTGGTGGGCAGGCTCTCCAGCTGGCACAGGGCGAAGCGCTCCAGCGTCCGCTCCAGCTCCGTCTCCGTCAGCGTCAGCTCGCCGAAGGCTCCGGCCATGACGCCGCCCTCCACGGCGGCGGTCACGTCCTGCCGTGTCTGGAACAGGAAGCCTCGCAGCGCCTCCTGCACCCGCCCCGCCTCGTTGGCGCAGATCACGCAGTCCGCGCCCAGATAGTCAAAGGCCGTGGTCTTGTCCGGGTACACGGCGGCCATATACCGATCCGCCCCCGGCGGCACGATACCCTGCCGCAGCAGCTCCGCATCGTCCAGCAGCCGCTGACGCGCGGCGGCGTGCTCCTTCTTCAGCCGTCCGGCGGCCTCCTCCATGCGCTCGGCGGCGTCTGCCGCCGTTGCCTCTCCGGCGAAGGGCAGCAGCTCCCCGGCGGGCAGGATATGCGCCCGCTGCCGGTTCAGTACCCGGCGCTGGGTGGCCGTCTCGAACTCGCCCATGCTGTCCAGCTCGTCGTCGAAGAACTCGCAGCGCAGGGGGCGCTCCTCGCCGGGGGAGAACACGTCCAGTATGCCGCCCCGCAGGGCGAACTGTCCCGCGCCCTCCACCTGTTCGGTGCGGGTATAGCCCCCGGCGATCAGGCGGCTGCACAGCGCCGCCACGTCATACTGCCCGCCCACCTCCAGCGAGAAGGCGGCGTGCAGCAGCGTTTCCCTCGGCAGGCACCGCTGCACCATGGCGGCGGGCGTAGCCACCACCACCGGCGCGTCCCCCTGCGCCATGCGGTACAGGGCGGACAGCCGGGCGTTCTCCCATTGGCGGCTGTAGGACGCCGGACGCAGCTGCAGCTCCCGCTCCGGCAGGCGCACCGGCTCCACGCCCAGCAGCACCTGCACGTCCGCCGCCTGCCGCGCGCACTCCTTTTCATCGGCGCACAGCAGAAGCAGGGGGCGCTTCGTCTCCTCTGCCAGCGCTGCGGCGACCATGGCGCGGTGTACGGGGGACAGCCCGGTAACGGCAGCGCAGCAGCGCGTCTTATGCACTTCCGCCGCCAGCTCCCGCAGCTCCGGCAGGGTCAGCAGCTTTTCCAACAGGCCGTTCACAGGCGTGTCCTCCTTTCTTATAGATACGGGCGCATCACCGCACCCGCTCTGTAGGGCGGGACCCATGTGTCCCGCCGCATGATATGCATGTTTTCCGGCGGGGCACGCGGGCCCCGCCCTACAGGATAGCAGCGCTGCTGCGCTGACGGGACGTCGTACCCTACGGGCGTTTATCGGCGGCGTTCCCTGCGGGACGTCGAGGACGCCGTCCCCTACACCCGTTTATCGACGGCGTACCGTGTGCTGACGATGGCAGGGCGGAAATATATCCCGCCCCGGCATTTAATTAGTTAAATCGGTTCATCGCCTTATCTGCGCCCTCGTCAACGATGCACAGCGCCGCCTCCGCAGCCCTGTCCAGCGCGGCGCGAAGGGTCTTGGCCTCCTCGCCCTGGGGCTTGCCGATGACCCAGTCGATCATCTCGTGGTCGGGATGCTCGGGCATGCCAACGCCCACCTTGATGCGGGGAAAAGCGTCGGTGCCCAGGTGCTGGATGATGTTCTTCAGCCCGTTGTGGCCACCGGCAGAGCCGCTTTTGCGGATGCGCAGCTTGCCCACGGGCAGGGACACGTCGTCAGAGATGACCAGCACATGGTCGGCGGGCACCTTGTAGAACCGCGCCGCCTCGCCTACGGACTCGCCGGACAGGTTCATGTAGGTCTGGGGCTTCATCACCAGTATCTTATGCCCCTTGTAGTCCAGCATACCTGTCCACGCCTTGAAGCGCAGCTTGTTGAGGGTGAATTTTTCCTTTTCCATCAGGCTGTCCAGCGCCAGCCAGCCCATATTGTGGCGGGTGGATTCGTACTTGGTGCCGGGATTGCCCAGCCCCACCAGCAGCCACTCCACGCCGCCGCTGCCGCCGTTCCGATTAAAAAACAAGGCTCTCGCCTCCTTGCAGACGTAATAGAAATAAGAGGACTGCGAACGCAGTCCTCTTATTATAGCACGGTCAGAGCCTTTTGGAAAGTATTTAGTTGAACAGCTTGGCGATGGAGATCTCCTGATAGATGCGCTCGATGGCCTCGGCAAACATGGGCGCCACGGAGATGTACTTGATCTTGTCGCAGCCGTCGCCCATAGTCTCGGGGATGGTGTTCAGGAGGGCGACCTCCTTGATGACGCTGTTGTTCAGACGCTCCAGCGCGGGGCCGGACAGCACGCCGTGGCTGGCGCAGGCGTACACGCTGTTGGCGCCGCCCACCTCCACGATGGCCTTGGCCGCGTTGCAGATGGAGCCGGCGGTGTCGATCATATCGTCAAAGAGGATGCAGTCCTTGCCCTCCACGTCGCCAATGACGTTCATGACCTCGCACTGGTTGGCCTTCTGGCGGCGCTTGTCCACGATGGCCAGACCCATGTGCAGCTTCTGGGCGAAGGTGCGGGCGCGCGCCACGCTGCCCACGTCGGGGGACACCACCACCATGTCCTCGCACTTTTCGCCGAACTTCTTGGCGTAGTAGTCCACGAACACGGGATTGCCCAGCAGGTTGTCCACGGGGATATCGAAGAAGCCCTGGATCTGGCTGGCGTGGAGATCCATGGTCAGCACGCGGTCAGCGCCGGAGGCGGTGAGCATGTTGGCCACCAGCTTGGCGGAGATGGGGTCGCGGCTCTTGGCCTTGCGATCCTGACGGGCGTAGCCGAAGTAGGGGATCACGGCGGTGACGCGGCCTGCGCTGGCGCGCTTGCAGGCGTCGATCATGATCAGCAGCTCCATCAGGCTGTCGTTGACGGGCTTGCAGGTGGAATTGATGAGGAACACGTCGCTGCCGCGGACTGTCTCGTACAGGGAGACGGACGCCTCGCCGTCGGCGAAGCTCTTGACCTCCGCCTCGCCCAGCTTGATGCCGATGAGCTTGCAGATCTCCTGTGCCAGCGCGGGGTTAGCGTTGCCGGTGAAGATCTTCATATCCTTGCCGTGAGAAATCATGGTGCGCACTCTCGCTTTCTATCCATATTTTATAAGGTACGATGTATTGCAAACAGAGGGTATCTGTTTGTTAAAAAGAAAACAAAAAATGCCGTCCCGCCGACAGCGGCGCCTTACAGCGCGCCCTGCGGCAAAGACGGCACAACACCCGGATGGCGGGCGCGGTCACGGACGGTATTTCCCTTGTTGTTGCGGAGGCAGCCCATGGGCGCTCACCCCTTTCCTTCGTTGTTCTCTGCCCCTATTATAACAGGTCTTGCGGGAAAATCCAGTATTTTTCCTGTTTTTTTCGGCAATAATTTTTCCGGCGGCTCCCGGCGGCGTCCCGCGCCGCCTTTAGCCGGTCAAAGAGAAGCTATTTTGAATGTTTCGGAGAAATATTGCCCATTTTCCCTTTTTTATAGTTGCATTTCCATTCCCGTTGCATTACAATACAAGCCGGTACTCACCATGTAAGGAGGCACACCCATGCTGCATATCGTTCTGGTAGAGCCGGAGATACCGCAGAACTGTGGCAACATCGCCCGCACCTGCGCCGCCACCGGCAGCCGTCTGCATCTGGTGCGGCCTCTGGGCTTCGACATATCCGACCGGGCGGTGAAGCGCGCCGGTCTGGACTACTGGCATCTGGTGCAGGTGCAGGACTACGACGGGCTGGACGACCTGTTCGCCCGCCATCCGGAGGCGCTGGACGACCTGTGGCTGGCTACCACCAAGGCTCCGCAGGACTACACGCAGGCGCGGTTCTCGCCGGACTGCTGGCTGTTCTTCGGCAAGGAGACGGCGGGGCTTCCCGAGGACTTCCGCATGGCGCACTACGACCGGTGCCTGCGGCTGCCCATGCGCCGCGACGCCCGCAGCCTGAACCTGAGCAATTCCGTGGCGATCCTCACCTACGAGGCGCTGCGGCAGAATGGATTTCCCGGTCTTGCCGGTACCGGCGAGATGGCAAATAAATGATCTCACGCGAGAGGAGTGTATCTCATGAATTACAATAAAAAGACCGTACAGGACGTAGACGTTCGGGGCAAGAAGGTGCTGCTGCGCTGCGACTTCAACGTGCCGCAGGACAAGGAGACGGGCGCCATCACCAGCGACAAGCGCATTGTGGCCGCTCTGCCCACCATCCGCTATCTGCTGGATAACGGCGCAGCGGTCATCGCCTGCTCCCATCTGGGCAAGCCCAAGGGCGAGTGGAAGGCCAAGCTGACGCTGGCGCCTGTGGCGCAGCGGCTCAGCCAGCTGCTGGGGCAGGAGGTCATCTTCGCCAAGGACATCGTGGGCGAGGACGCCAAGGCCAAGGCCGCCGCTCTGAAGCCCGGCCAGATCATGCTGCTGGAGAACCTGCGCTTCGACATCCGCGAGGAGAAGAACGACCCCGGCTTCGCCAGGGAGCTGGCGGATATGGCGGAGCTGTATGTGTCCGACGCCTTCGGCACCGTTCACCGGGCTCACGCCTCCACCGCAGGCGTGGCGGCCTATCTGCCCGCCGTGTCCGGCTTCCTTGTGGCCAAGGAGCTGGCGGTGATGGGCAAGGCGCTGGACGATCCCAAGCGCCCCTTCGTGGCGGTGCTGGGCGGCGCCAAGGTCAGCGACAAGATCGCCGTGATCAACAACCTGCTGGACAAGGCCGACACCGTCATCATCGGCGGCGGCATGGCCTATACCTTTGCCAAGGCGCAGGGCGGCTCCATCGGCAAGAGCCTGTGCGAGCCGGATAAGCTGGACTACGCGCTGGAGATGATCGAGAAGGCCAAAAAGAACGGCGTGAAGCTGCTTCTGCCCACCGACACCGTGGCCGCCGACGACTTCTCCAACGATGCCCACCGGCAGGTGGTCAGCACCATGGCCATCCCCGACGGCTGGGAGGGCATGGACATCGGCCCGGACACCATCGCCGCCTTCTGCGCCGCTGTGAAGGGCGCGGGCACCGTGGTGTGGAACGGCCCCATGGGCGTGTTTGAATTCGACAACTTTGCCGCCGGTACCCGCGCCATGGCGCAGGCGCTGGCTGACAGCGGCGCCGTGACCATCGTGGGCGGCGGCGACAGCGCGGCGGCGGTGGAGCAGCTGGGCTTCGCCGACAAGATCACCCACATCAGCACCGGCGGCGGCGCGTCCCTGGAATTCCTGGAGGGCAAGGAGCTGCCCGGCGTGGCCTGCCTGCTGGACAAGTAAGCGGCCTGAAGCGCTTGCATTTTCTATTGAATATATAAGTTGAACAGAGGAGTTAAATCGTTATGAATCGCAGATACCGCAAGACCATCATCGCCGGCAACTGGAAGATGAACAAAACCGCCAGCGAAACGAAGAAGTTCGCCGAGGAGCTGAAGGCGCTGCTGCCCAAGGCCAAGTGGTGCGACATCGTGGTGTGCGTTCCCTCCGTGAACATCGCCGCCGCCCTCAAGGGCTTCAAGGATGCCCGCGTGTCCGTGGGCGCGCAGAACGTGTTCTATGAGAAGAGCGGCGCGTACACCGGCGAGGTGTCCGCCGACATGCTGAAGGATCTGGGCGTGAAGTACGTCATCATCGGCCACTCCGAGCGCCGCCAGTACTTCGGCGAGACGGACTTCACCGTAAACCGCAAGGTGCTGGCCGCACTGGAGGCCGGTCTGCACCCCATCATCTGCGTGGGCGAAACGCTGGAGCAGCGGGAGCTGGGCATCACCATGGAGCTGATCGCCCTGCAGGTCAAGTCCGCGCTGGCCGGTGTGCCCGCTGAGAAGCTGCGCAAGTGCGTCATCGCCTATGAGCCTGTGTGGGCCATCGGCACCGGCAAGACCGCCACGGCGGAGCAGGCGGCGGAGGTGTGCACCTTCATCCGCACCACCGTGCGCCACCTGTACGGTGCCCGTATCGCCCGCAGCATCACCATCCAGTACGGCGGCTCCATGAAGCCCTCCAACGCGGCGGAGCTGCTGAGCCAGCCGGATATCGACGGCGGTCTGATCGGCGGCGCCGCTCTGAACGCGGCGGACTTCATCGCCATCATCAACGCGGCCAATCAGGGCTGAGCGCCCAAGGAGGAACGGCATGAACAAGACCCCTACCACCCTTATCATTATGGACGGCTTCGGCCTGGCGCCGGCAGCGGACGATAACGCCGTCACGCTGGCCAAAACGCCGGTGCTGGATAAGCTGTTCAAGGAATATGCGCACACCACTCTGTCCGCCAGCGGACTGGACGTGGGTCTGCCCGCCGGTCAGATGGGCAACAGTGAGGTGGGTCACACCAACATCGGCGGCGGCCGCGTGGTGTTCCAGGATCTGCCCCGCATCAGCCGCGCCATCGAGGACGGCAGCTTCTTCCGGAACGAGGCCTATAACAAGGCCATGGACGACTGCCTTGCCAAGGGCACCAGCCTGCATCTGTACGGCCTGCTGTCCGACGGCGGCGTACACTCCCACATCGAGCACCTGTTCGCCCTTTTGCAGATGGCCAAGGACAAGGGGCTGACGAAGGTATATATCCACTGCTTCCTGGACGGGCGGGACGTGTCCCCCACCAGCGGCAAGGGCTTCGTGCAGGAGCTGCAGGACAAATGCGCCCAGCTGGGCGTGGGCAGGATCGCCACGGTGATGGGACGCTACTACGCCATGGATCGTGACAAGCGCTGGGAGCGTGTGCAGATGGCCTACGACGCCATGGTGTACGGCGAAGGCCACCACAACAGCGACCCGGCGGCGGCGGTGGCCGCCAGCTACGCCGACGGCGTGACCGACGAGTTCGTGGAGCCGGTGGTCATCGACGGCGATGGCACCATCAGCGACAACGACAGCATCATTTTCTTCAACTACCGTCCCGACCGCGCCCGGGAGATCACCCGTGCCATCGTGGATCCGGATTTTGACGGCTTCCAGCGGGAGTTCTTCCCCACCACCTATGTGTGCAGCACAGAGTACGACGCCTCCATGCCCAACGTGCTGGTGGCGTGGCCGCGCATCGCGGTGAAGAACGGGCTGGGCGAGTATCTCAGCAGCATGGGCATGACCCAGCTGCGCATCGCCGAGACGGAGAAGTATGCCCATGTGACGTTCTTCTTCAACGGCGGCGTGGAGAAGCAGTACCCCGGCGAGGATCGGGTGCTGGTGCCCTCCCCCAAGGTGGCCACCTACGATCTCCAGCCGGAGATGAGCGCCTTTGAAGTGTGCGACAAGTGCGTGGAGCGCATCGAGTCCGGCGCATATGACGTGATCATCCTGAACTTCGCCAACTGCGACATGGTGGGTCACACCGGCGTACTGGAGGCCGCCATTAAAGCGGTGGAGACGGTGGACACCTGCGTGGGCAAGGTGGTGGACGCCACGCTGAAGATGGGCGGCATCGCCATGGTCACGGCTGACCACGGCAACGCCGAGGACATGAAGCAGCCCGACGGCAGCCCCATGACCGCCCACACCACCAATCTGGTGCCCTTTATCCTGTGCGGCGCCGGTACGGAGCTGCGCCCCGGACGGCTGGCGGACATCGCGCCCACCATTCTGGACGTGATGGGTCTGGCCTGCCCGGAGGAGATGGACGGCAAGACGCTGATCGTGAAGTAAGACAGTAACGGGGCGGACAGAGTCGTCCGCCCCTACGGAGGACAGCGCGGCGGTGCCGCGCTGTCGGGACGTCGAGGACGCCGTCCCCTACAACGTGGGACATCGGGGACGGTGTTCCCTACAAAATATAACAAGCGGTTTTCCGCAATGACCCCATTTAGGAGACACCCATGAACATATTCGTCATCGGCTGCGGGCGCTGGGGCTCGCTGATCACATGGTATCTGGATCATATCGGCCACCACGTCACCCTGTACGGGCGGGAAAGCTCGCCCCGGATGCAGTCTTTTCTGGCCACACGGCAGAACGATCTGCTGACGCTGCCGGAGTCGGTGGGGCTGACCACCGACCTGCGGGACGTGGAGCAGGCGGAGGTGGTCATCATCTCCATCGGCTCCCAGAGCCTGCGGGCGCTGCTGGCGGAGGAGCCTATGCAGGCGCTGCGGAACAAGACCGTGGTGCTGTGCATGAAGGGACTGGAGATGGGCACCGGGGAGCGGCTCAGCGTTATCGCCGGTGAGCTGCTGCATCCCAGCTGCACCGTGGCAGTATGGCTGGGGCCGGGGCATGTGCAGGAGTTCTATCGGGGCATTCCCAACTGCATGGTCATCGACAGTGAAAATGAGCAGGTGAAGCGCCGTCTGGTGCAGGCGTTTTCCAGCGACCTGATCCGGTTTTACTACGGCGGGGACATGATCGGCAACGAGGTGGGCGCCGCCGCCAAGAACGTGGTGGGCATCGCCGCCGGTTTTCTGGACGGCGTGGAGATGTCCAGCCTGAAGGGAGCGCTGATGAGCCGGGGCACCCGTGAGGTGGCGCGGCTGATACGCGCCATGGGCGGCAACGAACTGTCCGCCTACGGTCTGTGCCATCTGGGGGACTATGAGGCCACGGTGTTCTCGCCCTACAGCCACAACCGGCAGTTCGGCGAGTCCTTCATCCGCCACCAGGATTACCACCGGCTGGCGGAGGGCTATTACACCGTGGAGGCGCTGATGGTGCTCAGCGAGAGGTATCAGGTGGAGCTGCCTATATGCAGAGCCGTCCACGCCATCCTGTACGAAAACGCCGATCCCCGGGAGCAGCTGACCGAGCTGCTGCGGCGGGGACTGCGGGCGGAGTTTGACGACTAATACCATCGATTGACAAGGGCAGACACGGTTTTGACGGGCAGAAATGCGCCCATACTGTGTCAAGCCCCTTGACAATACGGCAAGTATTCTCTGCGGGTCTTTTCTCGTCTGGACACATTTCTGCTCCGGCAAAACTGCTCCGCACCTGCCAGCGATGGATTTTCGAGTGATTTTTGGTTTTTGAGACGCAGGCGGGCTGAGTCGGCATATTTTCGCCGATGCTGCCGAGCGACGTTCCTTTGGAGCGAGGCTGACGCCCGCCAAGGCGAAAAGGGCAAAAAGCGCCGTAAAGACGCGCTGTCAGGCGTGTTTGCCCTTGTCAATCGATGGTACCATTGAATAAAAAAGTCTCTGTCCGGTGACAATACGGGCAGAGACTTTTTTATCACGGCGTGCCGCCCGCCGAAAGGGGCGGCGGCGGGGCTGCGCCCCGTTCGGAAAGGGACTGATATGAACGATTCCCGAAAAGGCCGCTGGAAGGCCATGTTCGGTGGGCGGGGCTACTACATAGCCCTCGCTCTGTGCCTTGCGGCAGTCGGAACGATTGGCTATTTCGCCCTGAGAGAACGCCCGGTGACGGTGAAGCAGCAGGAGCCTGCGCCCACACTGGATATCCAGCCCGCCCCCACCCAGCCGGTGGTAAAGCCCGCGCCGGTGGTGATCCCTGAACCGGAGCCGCAGCCGGAGATCACCGAACCGGCGGAGCTGCTGCCGCAGGTGGTATCGCCCCTGGACGGCACCACGGTGACGGTGTTCAGCATGACGGAGCTGCTGTATGACACCACCATGGCCGACTGGCGCACCCACGACGGCATCGACGTGCAGGCCGAGGAGGGCGCGGCGGTGAAGACCGCCGCCGGCGGCACCGTGCAGTCCGTCACCGACGACGAGTTGATGGGCACCACGGTGGTCATCGACCACGAGGGCGGCTATTCCACCCGGTACAGCAGCTTGCAGAAGGACGTGCCCGTGACGGCGGGGCAGCAGGTAGTCGCCGGGGAGGTCATCGGGCGCGTGGGCACCACCTCCGCCGCCGAGAGCCAGATGGGGCCGCACCTGCACTTCTCCGTCAGCCGGGACGGCGCGGTGATCGACCCACGGGACTATGTGGGCAGTGAGGAATAAAAAAAGAGCGGCTATGCCGCTCTTTTTTTGCGCTTACTTCCGCTTGGCGGAGTCCACCACCACCGCCTGTGCCGCGGCCAGCTTCAGATCGTGGCGCAGACGCAGGGTCGGCAGCTGCTGGCGCAGCAGCTCCACGGACAGGTCGTACTGCCGGGACAGCTCCTGATATTTGGCGTCCAGATCCGCCTCGGTGATGTCGATGCCCTCCCGCCGGGCGATCTCCGTCATGGCCAGCTCGTAGCGGGCAGCGGCGGTGGCCTGCTGGCGGGCGTGGTCACGGAGCTGCTCCATGGTGGTGCCGCCGGCCTCCAGATACTGCTCCAGCGACACGCCCTGCGCCTGCAGGTGGCCGCGCAGCTCGTTGATGAGGCCGTCCAGCTGGTTTTCCACCATGGCGTCGGGGATGGTGACGGTCATGGTCGACGTCACCTGACGGATCAGGTCGTTGGCGAACTGCTCCGCCGCCTGCGCCTGCTTTTTCTGCACCGCCGTCTCCATCACGGCGCGGCGCAGGGCGGACACATCCGCAAAGCCCTGCTGCCGGGCGAAATCGTCGTTCCACTCCGGCAGGGAGCGCCGGGTGATCTGGTGTACCTTGATGCGGAACACGGCGTCCTTGCCCGCCAGCTCCGGCATATACTCCGTGGGGAACGTGACGTTCACGTCCCGCTCCTCACCCACGGCGGCGCCCGCCACCTGCTCCTCGAAGCCGGGGATAAAGTAGCCGCTGCCCAGCAGCAGGGGATACTGCTCGCCCTTGCCGCCCTCGAAGGCCACGCCGTCCACGAAGCCCTCGAAGTCCAGCACCACCTCATCGCCCATGGCGGCGCGGTCAGGATGCTCCACACGGGGGTTGGCGCGGGCGTATTCCTCCAGCGCCGCCTCGGTATCGTCGCTGGTGAGCTCCACCTCCGGATACACGGCGGACAGGCCCTTATACTGCCCCAGCTGCACCTCCGGGTACAGGTCGATGACGGCGGCGAAGGTATAGCCGTCCGCGCCGATCTCCTCCACCGTCAGGGTGGGCGTGCCGGCGATCTGGATATCGCTCTGGCCGATGGCCTCCACCAGCGCGGCGGGATAGGTGTCGTTCACCGCCTCCTGATAGAGAAACTCCGCGCCGTACTGCTTTTCGATGTTCTCCCGCGTGGGCTCCCCGCTGACGGGGCACACGGACTTCACGCCCTGGTAGCACCGCGCCAGCGAAGCCTGCCATGTGTCCCTGTCCACCGCGATGGTCAGGCGCACCTGCCGCTTTTCAGGGATGTCCTCCCGCTTGATGATCTGCATGCTGTCTCCTCCTATACATATATTGAAAAGTATATTACAGACTGTCGAAAAACCTGCCCGGCCACAGATATCGGAGGGAAGGATAGTGTGAAAGGACTTTTTTCGACAAGCTGAGTATACTATACCCGCCGCGCCTTGTCCATACCGTTTGGCACTTGGGCACTTCTGCCTGATTTGTAAATAAACTGTGATATTTCACGGCGCGGGGTTGCGCAGCGGCGGTGGATTCTGCTACAATACGGAGTACGATATCACGCACTGCTTCCGGGAGGTACCATGCAAGCGATCAAACAGTTTTTCAAGACCCACCCCCACGCGTGGTGGGGCTTCTATCTGCCGGCGTATCTGGCGGCCTTTTTTATTATCGAGCATTTCATCACCGACAACTACTGGGCGACCCAGACGGTGCTGGACAGCTATGTGCCCTTCTGCGAGTGGTTCATCTTCCCCTATGTGTCATGGAGCCCGCTGCTGGTGGTGCTGGGCGTTTATCTGATCCTCAAGGACGGAGAGGGCTTCCGCCGCTACATGTGGTACATCATGGTGACGTTCACCACAGCGGTGGTGTTCTGCATCCTGATCCCCAACGGGCAGGATCTCCGCCCGGCGGTGATGGAGCACCATAACCTGGCCGCGTGGCTGGTGGAGTACACCTACTCCATCGACACCAACACCAACGTGTTCCCCAGCGTCCACATTCTTGGCTGCATGGCGGCGGTGGCCGCCGTGTGGCACACGCCGGGGCTGCGGAAGCCCGCGTGGCGCTGGGGCGTGACGCTGTATGCCGCGCTTATTATGGTGTCCACCATGTTTGTCAAGCAGCACGCGGTGATCGACGTGCTGGCCGGTCTGCTGACCGGCGCCATCGCCTATGTGTTCGTCTATGTGATCGTGGGCAGGCGCCGGGATAAGCGGCTGGGGATCAAGTGAATCGAGCCGCCGCTGTGTACAGCGGCGGCTTTTTGTCTGTTGGAGAAGCTGCCATGGGCGGACAAGTCGTCCGCCCCTACAATGCGGGACATGAGCCGCGCAAAACGGGACGTCGGGGACGCCGTCCCCTACGGGCGGTTCGCCGCGCCTGTGCGCAGGACGGGGTTCGCTCACCCCGCCGCACGGAAACGGAAAATGAGGGACAGCTCTCTTTGTGGATTTCACAGCAATTGATAATTGACGGTTTGCGGTAATAATGCTACAATAGCAGGAACGGATACCATCGGCGGACAAACCGCCACGAAATACAAAAAAAGGAGCCGTGATGTATGTACCGTATCGTCAGAAAAGAAGCGCTGAAGCCCACCGTGATCCTCTATGAGATCGAGGCACCCATGGTGGCGAAGAAGGCGGAGCCGGGGCAGTTCATCATCCTGCGTGTGGACGAGATGGGCGAGCGTATTCCCATTACCATCCACGACTATGACCGCGAGAAGGGCACTGTGACCATTATCGTCCAGACCGTGGGCGCTACCACCGAGAAGCTCAGCCACAAGCAGCAGGGCGACTGTCTTCAGGACTTTGTGGGGCCCCTGGGCAAGCCCACCGAGACAGAGGGCAAGAAGAAGGTCTGCGTGGTGGGCGGCGGCGTCGGCTGCGCCATCGCGTATCCCGTGCTGAAGAAGTTCCACGACTGCGGTGCAGAGGTCCACGCCGTGGTGGGCTTCAAGAGCAAGGACGTGGTCATTCTGGAGGACAAGTTCCGCGCCGTCTCCTCCGTGCTGAAGGTCTGCACCGACGACGGCTCCTACGGCCAGAAGGGTATGGTCACGGAGGCGCTGAAGGAGCTGCTGGACGCGGGCAACGTGTACGACGAGATCTTCGCCATCGGCCCCATGGTCATGATGAAGTTCGTCTGCAAGACCACCGCCCCCTATAACATGCCCACCACCGTGTCCATGTCCCCCATCATGATCGACGGCACCGGCATGTGCGGCGGCTGCCGCCTGACCGTGGGCGGCGAGACGAAGTTCGCCTGCGTGGACGGCCCCGACTTCGACGGCCAGAAGGTGGACTGGGATCTGGCGGTGAAGCGCAACCAGATGTACCGCGACTTCGAGCTGCGCAAGCACGAGGAAGTCTGCAATCTGTTCAAGCAGGAGGTAAAGTAAGATGGCTGCTAAGATCAATATGCGTTTGGACAAGAACGAGATGCCCTCTCAGGATCCCAATGTCCGCAACAAGAATTTCCTCGAGGTGGCGCTGGGCTACACCGAGGAGCAGGCGCTGGACGAGGCCGCCCGCTGCCTGAACTGCAAGAACCATCCCTGCGTGGACGGCTGTCCCGTCAACGTGCGCATCCCCGAATTCATCGCAAAGATCGTGGAGAAGGACTACGAGGGCGCGTATCAGGTCATCCACCAGACCAGCTCCCTGCCCGCCGTGTGCGGCCGCGTATGCCCGCAGGAGAGCCAGTGCGAGATGCACTGCGTCCGCGGCAAGAAGGGCGACCCCGTGGGTATCGGCCGTCTGGAGCGGTTTGTGGCCGACTGGCACAACGCCCACAGCACCGAGGCGGCTGCCAAGCCCGCTCCCAACGGCCACAAGGTGGCTGTCATCGGCTCCGGCCCCGCGGGTCTGACCTGCGCCGGCGACCTGGCCAAGAAGGGCTATGAGGTCACGGTGTTCGAAGCGCTGCATCTGGCCGGCGGCGTGCTGGTGTACGGCATCCCCGAGTTCCGTCTGCCCAAGGCCATTGTCCAGAAGGAAGTGGACGGCCTGAAGGCCATGGGCGTGAAGGTGGAGACGAACACCGTGGTGGGACGCACCATCACCATCGACGAGCTGATGGAGGAGAATGGGTTCGAGGCCGTGTTTATCGGCTCCGGCGCCGGTCTGCCCATGTTCATGAACATCCCCGGCGAGAACCTGAAGGGCGTTTATTCCGCCAACGAGTTCCTGACCCGCATCAACCTGATGAAGGCGTACCGCGAGGACAGCGACACGCCCATCATGGGTCTGAAGGGCAAGACCGTGGCCGTGGTGGGCGGCGGCAACGTGGCTATGGACGCCGCGCGCTGCTCCAAGCGGCTGGGCGCGGAGGTCTATGTGGTGTACCGCCGCGGCATGGAGGAGCTGCCCGCCCGTCACGAGGAGGTGGAGCACGCCATCGAGGAGGGCGTCATCTTCAAGACGCTGAACAACCCCGTCCAGATCAACGGCGACGAGCAGGACTGCGTCAAGTCCATGACCTGCATCGAGATGGAGCTGGGTGAGCCGGACGCCTCCGGCCGCCGCCGTCCCGTGGAGAAGAAGGGCAGCGAGTTCGACCTGAGCGTGGATGCCGTTATCATGTCTCTGGGCACCAGCCCCAACCCGCTGATCAAGTCCACCACCAAGGGGCTTGAGGTCAACAGGAAGGGCGGCATCATCGTCAACGAGGAGGGTCTGACCTCCCGTCAGGCGGTGTATGCCGGCGGCGACGCCGTCACCGGCGCGGCCACCGTCATTCTGGCCATGGGCGCCGGCAAGCTGGGCGCCAAGTCCATTGACGAGTATCTGAGCAAGTAAACGCACATACATAAAAAAGAACGCCCCGCAGGGCGTTCTTTTTTTCAGCGTGTCGATAAACCCCGCCCCTGTCATTCCGAGGAGTACCCCAAGGGCACTTGCTTCGCGGCGCGAAGCGACGTGGGAATCCGCATCTTTTCAGGCAGAAACCTGCGAAAAGCGCAGGATTTGTACGTTTTAGAAACGGATTGCCGCGCCAGTGTGCGCACTGGCTCGCAATGACAGGCTTCTTCGACAGTCTCATAAAAAAGAACGCCTGTTAGGCCGCCTGGCATAAGAAAACATACGCCGTAAAAGGCGCGTTTGGCGCAGCCCCATCGTTGCGCCGCCTTGACAGACATCCAGTATGCCTGCGGCGACGCGCCTCGGCTCTGCACAAAACGCGCTCTTTTTCGGTGCGAAGCAGTTTTGCCAAAGTAAATTCGAGCTGAAATTGGCTGCAAAAACGCCCGCATGCTGACGCATGTGGGCGTT
>OJKC01000194.1_pt1 | contig 60929 bp, 56 predicted proteins | sample 1596401 | NCBI WGS metagenome assembly OJKC01 (sample SAMEA4350162, study PRJEB24818) | metagenome | biome: human; feature: gut; material: faeces | place: Denmark | collected 2013-09 | reverse complement strand
GGAGCAGAAATGTGTCCAGACAAGAAAAGACCCGCAGAGAATACTTGCCGTATTGTCAAGGGGCTTGACGCAGTATGGGCACATTTCTGCCCGTCAAAACCGTGTCTGCCCTTGTCAATCGATGGTAATATCTTGTATGAATGTGTCAATGAAATTGGGCGCAGGGGCTGCGGCTCAACCACACCACAGCCCCCTGCCCATTCTTCCGAGAGCAGAGGAGGTACTGAAATAGATTACTCAGCCTTCTCGGCGACAGCAGCTTCCTTCTTCTTGGCCAGAGCCTTTTCCAGCCAATCCTTGCCGTCCGCAAAGCGGGAGACGATGTAGGTCACCACATAGTCGCCGGCAGAGTTGATCATGGTGGCGGGAGGATCGACCAGGTTGCCGATGGCCACCAGAATGGGGAATGCCAGTTCCATCTGATTGGGGAAGAAGATGGAGCAGATGATGTACTCGCCGATGTAGCCGCCGCCGGGCACGCCGGACATACCGACGGAGGACAGCACAGCCACCAGAACGATGGGAATCAGCTTGCCCCAGCTCATATCCTGACCGAATACGCCCCAAACAAAGGCGATCTTCAACACGCAGGAGAAGCAGGAGCCGTCCATGTGCATAGTAGCGCCCAGAGGCACGACCATCTCAGCCACGTCCTTGCTGACGCCGGTATCCTCAGCCTCTTCCAGGTTGGTGGGGATGGTAGCGACAGAGGAGCAGGTACCCAGGGAGACCACAGCGGGCTTAGTGATGTGCTTAAACATGGTCTTTACTCCGTGCTTGCCGCCGCCGAACCAGGCGAACAGCGGGAACGCAGTAAAGATGTAGACAAAGCACAGGGGATAGTACACAGCCATGGCACGCCCATAGGAGCCGGCGATCTGGGGGCCGTAGTCAGCGACCAAGCCGGCGAAGATGGCGAAGAAGGCCACGGGAGCGTAGTAGGTGATGATCTTGATGAACTTCATCATGACATCGGTCATGCTGCTGAGCCACTTGGCGACCAGGGTCTCAGAGCCGCCCGCCATGTTGGTGGCGAAGCCGAACAGCACGGAGAACACGATCAGGGGCAGCATGGCCTTGCGGGTCAGCAGACCCACGAAGTCGCTGGCGGTGAAGAAGTTGACGATCATGTCGGAGATGGAGGCGTACTCGCCCATTTCCTCAGAGGGGATGTCGTTCCAGGGAACCAGTACCGGGGGGAAGATCTTCATCAGTGCGAACATGATGACGGCGGCAATGGCGCCGGTGATGACGAAGGTCGCCACCGTGGTGCCCATGATCTTACCGGCACGCTTCATGCTCTTCATGTTGGCGATGGAGCCCGCAATGGACACGAACACCAGGGGAACCACCACGCAGAACATCATGTTGATGAACACGGTGCCAAGGGGCTTTACGACAGGGGCCACACCGGGAGCCAGCCAGCCCACCAGCGCGCCGATGATCATTGCGCCCAGCATGATGCCAAGGAAAATATAATTCTTGACTACAGCTTTCTTTTCCATTAGTTTTTACTCCTCCTAACTGATTTTGGTTGATTTGATTTGCTCTCTATGTAAAGCATATTGCTTACATACTTAATAAAGAAGGATCCAGAGCCTCGTCGGTGATCTCGCCCTTGCAGACGATGTTGGTGGGGCCGGTGAGAAATAGATCGGTGACATGCCCGTTTCCGTCCCGCTCTACGTCAATATACAGGGTGCCGCCGGTCATATCCACCCGGACGTTTTTTCCGGAGACCTTGCCCAGCAGCGTCAGCACCGTCACCACAGAGCCGGTACCGGTGCCGCAGGCATAGGTGAAGTCCTCCACCCCCCGCTCATAGGTGCGCTCATATACATGGTCCGGGCCGATGATCTCGTAAAAGTTCACGTTAGCGCCCTTGGGGAAATCCTTATAGAACCGCAGCTTACGACCCAACCGGAACAGTGTCTGCGTGTCGAAATTCTTCAGGTCCTTCATGGGCACTGCCGCGTGGGGGATGCCGGGGTCTCCCAGCTCCACATAGGCGCAATCATAGGTCGCGCCGTCCACCTCCGCCTTGCCATCCAGACGCATGTTGCAGGGATCGTTGAGCCGCACACGGTACAGCCGGCGATCCACTCGCCAACCAGTGACCAGCCCCGCCGTGGTCTCCACCTTCTGCACCTCGCCGGCCAATCCGTTTTCATAGCCATATCGGCAGATGCAGCGGGCACCGTTGCCACACATCTCCCCCATGGAGCCATCGGAATTGAAAAACAGCATCTTGTAGTCGCCGCCGTAGGTGGGCTTTTTCACCACCATGAATCCGTCGGCACCGATGGACATATGCCGCTCACAGACAGTGCGGATGATCTCCGGCCACTTCTCATCGGGTATAGCATCCTGTCGGTCATCCACCACAATAAAGTCGTTGCCGGCACCGTTCATTTTCCAAAACTCCATGGCGTAACGCCCTCCTTTTTGCTTGTAATTGCATTGTACATGTCCTCTATAAGCTTGTCAAATTTTTGTCATAGTCCTATTATTAGGATGCACCGTCCTAAAATCAGGACTATCGCGCATATTTTATGGCACTTTCCTACCAAGAGATGGTCTATAGGTAGGCAGCGAGAAGGCTCATTTTTTAACCCCCTGAGCGAAAAATTTCAAAAATTTTTTGGGAACGAAAAAAGCCGCTGATTTCGTAGTGAAACCGGCGGCTTGATTTGCGGTGTGTTCAGCTGAAAATGGGCAAAAAAACTTCATGCCTGAGCACCGCGCCACGGAAATGCGCAAATGCCGGCGCATGAAGTTTTTGTGCATCATTTCCGGTTGCCCCACAGGGGCGAGGAAATGGCACATTTCTTATTTTTGCCATGCTTTTGCATGGCAAAAATAACGGTCACACAATCCAAAGGGACTGTGTGACCGTATTTATATCAGCTGTTTTGCCTACGCTGCTGCGTCAACTTCTTATTGGCGCTGATCGCGGATGGCAGCCTGCGCGGCAGCCAAACGCGCAATGGGGACTCTAAACGGGCTGCAGGACACATAGTCCAGACCCACCTTGTGGCAGAACTCCACGGAGGAGGGATCGCCGCCGTGCTCGCCGCAGATGCCCAGATGCAGCTCCGGACGGGTGGCGCGGCCCAGCTTGCAGGCCATATCCACCAGCTTGCCCACGCCCACCTGATCCAGACGGGCGAAGGGATCGCTCTCGTAGATCTTGTTGTCGTAGTAGGCAGGCAGGAACTTGCCGGCATCGTCGCGGCTGAAGCCGAAGGTCATCTGGGTCAGGTCGTTGGTGCCGAAGGAGAAGAACTCGGCTTCGGTGGCGATCTGATCGGCGGTCAGCGCGGCGCGGGGGATCTCGATCATGGTGCCCACCAGGTACTTCATGTTCATACCGGCGGCGGCCAGCTCCTCGTCAGCGGTCTTGACAACCACGTCCTTGACGAACTTCAGCTCCTTGACCTCGCCCACCAGCGGGATCATGATCTCGGGAACCATGTTCCAGTCGGGGTGCTTCTTCTGGACGTTGATGGCGGCGCGGATGACGGCACGGGTCTGCATGACGGCGATCTCCGGGAAGGTGACGGCCAGACGGCAGCCGCGGTGACCCATCATGGGGTTGAACTCGTGCAGGGAGGCGATGATGGCCTTGATGTCGGCCACGGTCTTGCCCATATCCTTGGCCAGCAGCTCGATGTCCGCCTCCTCGGTGGGAACGAACTCGTGCAGAGGAGGATCCAGGAAGCGGATGGTGACGGGGCAGCCCTCCATGGCCTCGTAGATGCCCTCGAAGTCGCCCTGCTGCATGGGCAGCAGCTTGGCCAGCGCCTTCTCGCGCTGCTCCTTGGTGTCGGAGCAGATCATCTCGCGGATGGCGGCGATACGGTCGCCCTCGAAGAACATGTGCTCGGTACGGCACAGGCCGATGCCCTGAGCGCCCAGAGAACGGGCGCGGGCAGCGTCGGCGGGGGTATCGGCGTTGGTGCGCACCTTCAGGCGGCGGAACTTATCCGCCCACGCCATGATGCGGCCGAAGTCGCCGCCCACATTGGCGTCCACGGTGGGCATAGCGCCGTCGTAGATGCTGCCGGTGGAGCCGTCCAGGCTCAGCCAGTCGCCCTCGTGATAGGTCTTGCCGGCCAGAGTGAACTGCTTGTTGGCCTCGTCCATGTTGATGGCACCGCAGCCGGAGACGCAGCACTTGCCCATGCCGCGCGCCACCACAGCCGCGTGGGAGGTCATGCCGCCGCGGACGGTCAGGATGCCCTGAGCGGCCTTCATGCCCTCGATGTCCTCGGGAGAGGTCTCCAGACGAACCAGAACCACCTTCTCGCCCCGGGCAGCCCACTCCTTGGCGTCCTCGGCGTTGAACACGATCTTGCCGCAGGCGGCGCCGGGGGAGGCGGGCAGCGCCTTGCCCACCGGCTCGGTGGCCTTCAGCGCCTTGGGGTCGAACTGGGGATGCAGCAAGGTATCCAGGTTGCGGGGGTCGATCATGGCCACGGCCTGCTGCTCGGAGATCATGCCCTCGTCCACCAGGTCGCAGGCGATCTTCAGAGCGGCGGGAGCGGTACGCTTACCGTTGCGGCACTGCAGCATGTACAGCTTGCCGTGCTCCACGGTGAACTCCATGTCCTGCATGTCGCGGTAGTGATCCTCCAGAATGTTGCAGACCTTGACGAACTCGTCATAGGCCTCGGGGAACTTCTCGGCCATCTCTGCGATGGGCATGGGGGTACGCACGCCGGCCACCACGTCCTCGCCCTGAGCATTGGTCAGGAACTCGCCCATGAGCTTCTTCTCGCCGGTGGCGGGGTCGCGGGTGAAGGCCACGCCGGTGCCGCAGTCGTCGCCCATGTTGCCGAAGGCCATGGACTGGACGTTGACGGCGGTGCCCCAGGAGTAGGGGATGTCGTTGTCGCGGCGATAGACGTTGGCGCGGGGGTTATCCCAGCTGCGGAACACGGCCTTGATCGCGCCGATGAGCTGCTCCTTGGGGTCGGTGGGGAAGTCGGAGCCGATCTTGGCCTTGTACTCGGCCTTGAACTGCATGGCCAGCTCCTTCAGATCCTCGGCGGACAGCTCCACGTCCTGGGTCACGCCCTTCTTCTCCTTCATGGCGTCGATCAGCTGCTCGAAATACTTCTTGCCGACCTCCATGACCACGTCGGAATACATCTGGATAAAGCGGCGGTAGCAGTCCCACGCCCAGCGGGGGTTGTTGGACTTCTTGGCGATGACGTCCACCACGTCCTCGTTCAGACCCAGGTTCAGGATGGTGTCCATCATGCCGGGCATGGAGGCGCGGGCGCCGGAGCGCACGGACACCAGCAGGGGATTCTCCAGATCGCCGAACTTCTTGCCGGTGATCTTCTCCATCTTCTCGATATACTCCATGATCTCCGCCATGATCTCGTCATTGATCTGGCGGCCATCCTCGTAATACTGGGTGCAGGCCTCGGTGGTGATGGTAAAGCCCTGGGGCACAGGCAGACCGATGTTGGTCATCTCCGCCAGGTTTGCGCCCTTGCCGCCCAGCAGCTCACGCATCTTGGCGTTGCCCTCGGTGAACAGGTAACAATACTTCTTGCTCATGTCAGTTCCTCCGTATATAAATATAAATGTACCAAACGATGAGAACAATTTATTATAGTCATAAAACCGCGGAAAAGCAACCCCGGTTCCACATTTTTTTGCAAAATTTGTTTGGCGTCATATTTTTCCCCTGTACGGAGGGAATCATACTTGCCTGCACCGGCAACCTTGTGATATACTACTACATTGAAATAGTAGGCAAGGGCGTGAGTAAATGGTGCAGCTTCCCGCGGAAAACAGCATACTGGCCGCGGCGGTGCGCCGCGCCGCTGACGAGCACCGGCTCAGTCACGCGGTGATCCTCACCGGACGGGGCGACCTGACCGCCGCCGCGCGGTTTCTGGCCGCCGCCCATGTGTGCGAGGGTGAGCATAAGCCCTGCCTGACCTGCCGCCACTGCCGCAAGGCGCTGGAGGGCGTACACCCGGACGTGATCTCCGTGCAGGACACGGAGCACAAGGAGCTGACGGTGGAGGCCGTCCGTGCGCTCCGCAAGGACGTGTACATCCGTCCCAACGAGGCGGAGCGGAAGGTGTATATCATCGCCGACTGCCGCCAGCTGAACGAGCGGGATCAGAACGTGCTGCTGAAGATCGTGGAGGAGGGGCCGCCCTACGCCGCGTTCATCTTCTGCGCCGATTCCCCTGCCGCGCTGCTGGAGACGATCCGCTCCCGCTGCGTCATGCTGAAGTACGACGACGGGGCGGAAGCGCCCCTGCGTCCGGACGCGGTGGAGCTGTGCCGGGCGTTCGCCGCGGGGCGGCTGCTGCCGGTGACGGCGTTTCTGGTGGGGCTGGACGCCAAAAAGCCCGTGCCCAAGCGGGAGGAAGTGAGCGCCATGCTGCGGGATTGCTGGCGCACGACGGCGGAGGCGCTGCTGCTGCGGCGTGGCAAGCCCCGGCCGGAGCCGTCCTGCGCGGAGGAAGCCCGGCGGCTGGCCGACAGGCTCACCGACCGGCAGCTGACGGGGCTGGAGAGCGTGCTGCGGCAGTACGCCGGAGAATGTGACTACAACGTGGGCGTAGGCCACGTACTGGGCGGCCTGGCCGCAAAATGGGAGGAACTCTTATGACCGAAGTCATCTCTGTCCGTTTTCGCAACGGATGCAAGGAATACTACTTTGACCCGAAGGGGCTGACCGTTCCCACGGACACGGACGTGATCGTGGAGACGGCGCAGGGGCCGGAATTCGCCCGCTGCTCCCAGGGGAACCATCAGGTGGAGGACGGCGCGGTGGTGAAGCCGCTGCGCGGCCTTATCCGCATCGCCACCGACAACGACCGGCACACCGCCGCCTACAACCGGGGACGGGAGAAGGAGGCCTTTGAGGTCTGCAAAAAGAAGATCCAGCAGCACAAGCTGGAGATGAAGCTGGTGCGGGTGGAGTGCAGCTTTGACGGCAGCAAGATCCTGTTCTTCTTCACCGCCGATGGGCGGGTGGACTTCCGTGAGCTGGTGAAGGATCTGGCTGGCGTGTTCCGCGCCCGCATCGAGCTGCGGCAGATCGGCGTGCGGGACGAGGCCAAGATGATCGGCGGACTGGGCATCTGCGGACGACCCTTCTGCTGCTCCCAGTTCATGGACGAGTTCCTGCCTGTGTCCATCAAGATGGCCAAGACCCAGAGCCTGAGCCTGAACCCCACCAAGATCTCCGGCACCTGCGGACGGCTGATGTGCTGCCTGAAATACGAGCAGGACGCCTATGAGGACGCCATCAAGCGCATGCCCAAGAACGACTCCTTCGTGCTGACGCCGGACGGCACCGGCAACGTCAGCGACATCAACGTGCTGAAGGAGACGGTGAATGTCCGGCTGGACGACCGGCCGGAGGGCGCCCGGTGCTACCACAACTGCGAGGTGTGCGTCCTGCGCAACGGCAAGGGCAGCCGGGAGGGGATCGTCGTCCCCGACAAGCGGCCGGAGCGGTATATCGAGCCGATCGCCGAGGAGGAGCTGCCCGCCATTACGCTGGTCAGCGACTTTGACCCGGACGCAGCCGCCGCCGAGGACGGCAAGCGCCGCCGCAGCCGGGGCGGACGCGGACGCCGCCGCGGAGAGAGCGCCGGAGAGCGCCCGGCGGAGAAGGCCGCCGCGGACAACAAGCCTGCCCGCAGCGAAAAGGCGGACAAGCCCGCCGGAGAGAAGCCCAACCGGGAGGGCGGCAGCCGCCGCAGAAGAAGCGGCCGCCGGGGCAGCGGCGGACAGGCTGCGCCTGCCGCAGCGGAGGCCGCGCCCAAGAAGCAGGAGCGCCCCGCCGGAGAAGCACCTGCCGGTGAGAAGAAGCGGAACAACAACCGGCGCCGTCCCCGCCGCAGAAGCGGCGGCGGAGGCAAGCCCAACGGCGGAGCGGAGGCGTAAACAGTCATGGGAAAATTTAACGGTCTGCTGCTGGTCAGCGACTTTGACAATACACTGGTCTACACCGAGGAGGCGCTGCAGAAATGCGTAGACATGCCCCCGGTATCGGACAAAAACCGCGCCGCGCTGGAGTATTTCATGGCCAACGGCGGCCTGTTCGCCGTGGCCACCGGCCGAGCCAAGCCCGCCTTTGAAACGGTGGTGGACGGCATTCCCATGAATGCGCCCACCGTGCTGTTCAACGGCGCAGCCATCTACGATTTCTCCCGGAAGAAATATCTGGTGACGGCCTTTCTGCCGGACACCGTCCGGGCGCACATCACCCAGGTGGTGACGGCCATGCCCCGGGTGGCGGTGGAGCTGTATCACGATGACAACACCATCCACGCCCTGAACGCCAACGACGTGACCCGGCGGCACATGCACATCACCCACGCGCCGTCCATCGAGGTGGACACCATGGACGCGGTGCCGTCCCCCATCAGCAAGGCGCTGTTCTCCACGGAGGAGCAGCACCTGAACGACCTGCTGGACTATCTGCGCGCCCAGCCGTGGTACCACGACTATGAGGTGGTGCCCAGCGCCGTGACGCTGGTGGAGCTGACGGCCAAGGGCGCCAACAAGGGCGGCATGGTGCAGCGTCTGGCGCAGCTGCTGGACGTGAAGCGGGAGAACGTGCTCTGCGTGGGCGACCACGCCAACGACATCAGCATGCTCACATGGGCGGGGGAGGGCTATGCCCCGGCCAACGCCATCCCGCTGGTGCTGAACACCCCCGGCGTGCATCACCTGCCCGACTGCCGGGATGATGCCATCGCTGCGCTGGTAGCGGAGCTGGACAAGCGGTTCTGAATAGCGGAAGCAAGCCCCGCCAGGGCTTGCTTTTTTTGCTGCCGGGAATGTCCGGTTTTCCTGTCATTCGAGCCGGTGCGAACAACGGCGTAGGAATCCGTTTTTCCTTGTAGGGGCGGACGACCCTGTCCGCCCGAACAGCGCGAAGCGCTGTCATTCCGAGCCAGTGACCGATGTCACTGGCGTGGGAATCCGTCTCCCCAGCGCGGCACCGCCGCGCTGACGGGACGTCGAGGACAACCCCTACGGAGCGGTGTACCGCGCCCGGCCATAGGCGTTCCGAAAAAATCTTTTTCCAAAACCGGCGATTTTGCCCCTTTTAGGGGTGTTTTACCGGGTTCTCCCCTGATAAGTCGGTTTGTTTACAATTTAATCCTTGACGTGGAGCGCATTTCAGGGTATTATACTCTTTGTTTGTAACTATTTGTAACTTTTACCATCGCTTAACAAGGGCAACCACGACTGACAGCGTGTCTTTCCGGCGCTTTTTGCCCTTTTCGCCTTGGCTTGCGCCAGCCTCGCTCCAAAGGAACGTCGCTCGGCAGCATCGGCGAGAATATGCCGACTCAGCAAGCCTGCGGCTCAAAAACCAAAAAACACTCGAAAATCCATCGCTGGCAGGTGCGGAGCAGTTTTGCCGGAGCAGAAATGCGTCCAGACAAGAAAAGACCCGCAGAGAATACTTGCCGTATTGTCAAGGGGCTTGACGCAGTATGGGCACATTTCTGCCCGTCAAAACCGTGTCTGCCCTTGTCAAGCGATGGTAGGGGCACACCATGACGCAGGATCAACAGCAAAAAAATACCGCCCGGCGCGACCCCAACAGGGAGCACATGACCCTGTCGGAGCTGTGGCAGCTGTGGCGCGACAATTTAATGAGCTGGCGGAGCTTCTGCGACGAGCACCACGACCTGTTTACGCTGAACATTCAGGCAGGCGTCCGCCGTTTGGGACAGTGGCTGTCCAACCTGCGCGGCAGCGCGCGGACGTTGGCGGCCGCTAACCGCGACCGGCGCTTCCCGGAGTCGGAATACGGCACGGCGCAGCTTTTCCTGTTTTTCCGCAGCAGTCTGGAGCGCTTCGCCGCCGCGGTGCGGGAGCACTTCTCCCACCGGCGCAAGATCTTCATCCGGCTGGGCGACAAGCGCCGCCGCTTCTTTGAGGAGATAAAGCTGCATCCGGCCATCTTCCTGAGCAGCGCGGTGGTCATCGCCGCCGCCGCCACGGTGCTGTCGCTGTACACGCTGGGCGCCGAGGTCAGCTACGACGGGCAGTCGCTGGGCGTGGTCTCCTCCCGCCATGCAGCGGAGAAGGTAGTGGCGGAGCTGGAGGACATCACCCGCCAGACCACCGGCGACAGCGCCTACGCCGTGGACACGGCGGAGCTGGCGGTGGAGACGGGCGTCTATCCCCGCAGGGAGCTGCTGTCCCACGATGAGTTCCAGGAGGAGCTGGGCGACGCGCTGGGTCAGGTGGAATACGCCTATGTGCTGTATGTGGACGGCGAGAAGATCGTGGCCACCACCCGTTCCGGCGCGCTGGAGGATCTGCTGGAGCAGCTGAAGCTGAGCTATGAGACGGCGGACACCGTCAACGCCTATTTCGTGGAGGACGTGGAGATCCGGCAGGAGTATGTGGAGTCCTCCTATGTGATGAACCTGGGCTACATCGCCGAGAAGCTCAACGAAACGAAGGAGGGCGAGGTGACATACACCGTCACCGCCGGCGACAGCTATTACAGCATCGCCGCCGACTACGACATGTCCATGGAGGATCTGATGAAGCTGAACGAGGGCTACGACCCCAAGATCCTCCGGGTGGGCGACGTGCTGACCATCAGCAACGCCGTGCCCTATCTGACGGTGGTGAACGTGGAGCGCCAGCGGTACGTGCAGGACGTGGCCTATCAGGTGGAGTACACCGACGACGCGTCCATGTATCAGGGTGAGTACAAGACCACTTCCCCCGGCGTATACGGCAAGGCGGACATCACCGCCAACGTGACGTACATCAACGGCGAGGAGACGGAGCGGGAGGTGGTGGCCAGCGTCACCCTGTCCCAGCCCGTAACGGAGCAGCAGCTGCGGGGCACCAAGGAGCGCCCCACATGGTATCCCACCGGCAGCTTCAGCTGGCCGTGCAACGGCGTGCTGACCAGTCGGTTCGGCTACCGCAGTCTGCTGGGCAGCACCTACCACAGCGGCATCGATATCGGCAACAGCTACGGTACGTCCATCTACGCCTCCGACGGCGGCACGGTGACGTACTCCGGCTGGATGAGCGGCTACGGATACCTGATCATCATCGACCACGGCAACGGCTATCAGACCTACTACGGCCATAACAGCAGCCTTGTGGCGGCCAAGGGCGAGAAGGTCCACAAGGGACAGCTTATCGCCCGGATGGGCTCCACCGGCCGCTCTACCGGCAACCACTGCCACTTCGGCGTCAAGCTCAACGGCACGTTTGTCAACCCGCTGAACTATCTGTAAGCGCTTCGCACCCCCGCCGCAGGGCGGGGGTGTCGTTTCGGGGTTGCAAAACGCAAAATCTATGGTACAATAAGCTCACCGAGCCATACAGAAGGAATGAGGTGAAGATGATGAAGAAAGTACTGTGCCTGCTGTGCGCGGTGTGCGCTGCCGTCATGAGCCTGTGCATCGCCTGCGCCAGTCCCCTTACCGGCGACACCAGCAACATGGGTCTGTGGATCGCCATGGTGGTGGTAGCCGTCATCGCCGTGGTGGTGCTGCTGATCGTGGGCGCCAAAAAGAAGAAAAAGTAAACCGATACGACAAAAGCCCTGTGCCGCATGGCGGCACAGGGCTTTGCTTATTCAGAGGGCGGCGTTCCGGCGCGGGAATCCGCTTTCCCATGTGCCGTGCGGCCGTGTCATTTTTTCCTGGGATACGGCGTTTTTTCGTCGGTACGCCCCAGCAGGTAGTCCACGCTCACCTGATACAGGTCAGCCAGACGGCACAGCACATCTACGGGATAGTTCAGCACGCCTATCTCGTACTGAGAGTATGTGTTCTGCTTCACATTCAGATATTCCGCCACCTGCTGCTGGGTCATGCCGGCATCCACACGCAGGCTGCGGATATTTTCATACGGTAAAACTTCATAACGCATCATATCACCCTGCAACAGGATAAAATATCTTCTTTTCAGATATTGCATTTTATCTTGTTTTCAGATATACTATGTGCGTAAGGGGGTGACACAATGGCCGATTACAAGCAGATGTATATGAAGCTGATGGATGCAACAGAAAATGCCATGGATATCCTGATCGCCGCACAGCGGCAGTGCGAGGAGATTTACATCGAAACGGAGGATCCTTCCGATGGGGAGGATGCCTGAGGCGGTACACCAAAAGCAAAAGAGACGGCAAAAGGCCGCCTCTTTTCCGTTTTCATGCAAAGACCCTGTCTCAGCGAAGGGCGTTCCTGCGCGGCGTTCGGGCGGATGCGGGCATCCGCCCCTGCGAAATCGCCGTATATGCGCCGTTACGCCACATGCCAGCGGGCGGCGTCATCGGTGTCCACGCCGTTCTCCGCCAGCGTCTCCATGACCGCGGCAATGACCTCATCCACCGCGGCGGACGTCTCCTCCGTCTCCGCGCCGTACAGCTTCAGCTGCGCGGGGTCGATGTCCGGCATCGTCTCCTGCCCGTCCCAGACGGTGGGGAAGCGGCTGCATCCGTTGTCCTCCATCAGCTCCATGCACTGGGGGGACAGGGCGAATTCCTGCCAGAGCTTGGCGGCGTTGGGGTGGGGCGCGTCGGCAAAAATGGCGGTGGTCTGCACCCGGCCGGGCACGCCCTCCGCCGCCGGCGCCCACATGGCGATGGCGCTGCTGCCGCTGTTCCGCTGGGCGGTCAGGCCGGTGCTGAGCCAGCCGATGCCGATGACGCATTCGCCGGTGGACAGGCATTTGGCGGCGGTGTCCGTGCCGGTGGTGTAGAACTGCACGCTGGTGTCCAGCTGGGTGAGATAGTCCGCAGCGTCATCGCCGAAGTATTCCATCATTGCCCGGACGAACAGGCGTCCCTCCGCCGTGTCGTAGGCGGGCAGCCATACCAGCTCCCGGTACACCGGCTCCAGCAGATCGTCCCATGTGCGGGGCGCGGAGATGCCCATGCGGGTCAGCACATCGCTGTTCACCATGATGCCCAGCGCGTCGGCGCTGATAACGCAGTAGTCCTCATGGCCGTAGCCGGGGTCAATGAGAGCAGATGCGGCCTCCGGTGTGTAAGCCATCAGCCCGCCGCTTTCGGACAGGGTGCGGCACAGGGCTTCATCGCCGCCGTACCACACGTCCGTGCCGCTGCCGTTGGGCAGGGCGTCCGGCTCCGCCGTGCGGACGGTGACGCTGATATCGAACAGCTCCTCGAATTTTTCGCAGGCGGCGGTCAGGAACGGCTCGTCGCCGGAGACGCAGACCGTCAGCCGTCCCTCCTCACGGGCAGCGTCGATCTGATCCTCCAGACCGGCAAAGGCGGCGGGATAGGTGGGCCCGGTATCGCCGCCGCTTTCGCCGCAGGCGCAGAGACTCAGCGCCAGCAGCAGCGCCAGCGTGGAGCACAGGATTCGTTTCATAGGGGTACCTCCTTGCAGAGCCGCCCGGAGATGGCGGCGGTCATTCATCGCCATTATAGCGGAGATGGCGTACCCTGTCAAATCCCGCCGCCGGACGGGGTTGCACCGAATGTTTGGATGATGTGCCCAAAATTGTGGCGTCATATTATGCACTATATACAAAATTGAATCGGCGCACGCACAAAAATATTCCATGGGAGGGGGGTTGTTTTGTGTAATGCGCTGTGTTATACTGGCTATCACGTTCGGATGTTTCTATTCTGTTAATGTATAGGAGGGTGCGGGCATGAGCAAGACCGTCACGCGCCGGAGGGCTCTCACTGTGGAGATGACCTCCGGTTCACTTTGGAAAAATATTCTGCTTTTCAGCTTGCCGCTGATGATGACGCAGGTGTTGGAGGTGCTGTTCAACCTCAGCGACGTGGCCATCGCCGGTAAGTACGCGTATAACACCTATATCGCGTTGGGCGCGGTGGGCTCCACCACCACGCTGGTGTCCCTGTTTACGGGACTGCTGATCGGCGTGGGCGCAGGCGTGAACGTAGCCGCTGCCCGCGGACTGGGCATGGAGGACAACGACAACGTGGAAAGGACCGTCCACTCGTCCTTCCTGATCTGTCTGGGTCTGGGCGTGCTGGTATGCCTTGTGTGCGTGTTCTTCGCCGAGCCTATGCTGCGGCTACTGAACACCAAGGAGGAATTTTTGCCCGGCGCGGTGCTGTATCTGAAGCTGTACGCCATCGGCCTGCCCGGTATGGGGCTGTACAACTGCGGCAACGGCATCCTCAGCGCCACCGGCGACACAAAGCGGCCGCTGGTATACCTGTTCATTGCCGGTGTGCTGAACGTGGTGCTGAATCTGGTGTTCGTCATCGGCTGCAACATGTCCGCCGAGGGCGTGGCCATCGCCAGCGCCATCGCCCAGTGGGTGTCCGCCATTCTCATCGTCATCCACCTGCTGCGGCGGCAGGACGCCTGCCGCCTGGACATGCGCAAGCTGCGGCTGCACCCCATGGCAGCCAAGCGGGTGCTGATGATCGGCATCCCCTCCGGCCTGCAGAACGCCATCTTCGCCGTGGCCAACCTGTTCGTGCAGGCGGGGCTGAACTCCTTTGACGAGATCACCGTCTCCGGCGCGGCGGCCGCCGCCAACGCCGACACGCTGGTGTTCAACATGATGGGGGCGTTCTACACCGCCTGTGCCAGCTTCGTCAGCCGCAACTGGGGCGCGGGGCACAAGGAGCGCATCACCAAGAGCTATCTCATCAGCATGTTCTACGCCTTCGCCGTGGGCAGCATCTGCGGCGGGCTGCTGCTGGTGTTCGGGCGGCAGTTCCTGAGCCTGTTCGCCGACAAGCCGGAGGTCATCGACGCCGGTATGGATCGGCTGCGGATCATGGCGTTCTCCTACGGCATCGGCGCGCTGATGGACGCCAGCATTGCCGCCTCCCGCGGCATCGGCAAGAGCATCGCGCCCACCATTATGGTCATCATGGGCTCCTGCGTGTTCCGGGTGATATGGATCTACACGGTGTTCGCCTATTTCCACACGGTGCCGTCCCTCTACCTGCTGTATATCTTCTCCTGGGTCATCACCGGCATCGCGGAGTGCATCTACTTCCGCGCGGCGTACAAAAAGAGCATCCTCAAGGCGCAGATATGGTAATATGGTAAAAAACAACGCCTCAGGCCAACGGCCTGAGGCGTTGTTGTTTTGGAGAGCGGTCGTCCGCCCCTGCGGCGGGACGTAGGGGACGCCGTCCCCTGCGGACGTTACGCGGCGGCGTCCGGCTCCGCAGGCTCCTGCGGCTGCGCAGGCTGCACCGGCGCGGCGGTGCGCTCCGCGCTGTCGGCGGTGAGGATGGTGCCCTCGCCGTCGGCGAAGCGAACGGTGACATAGTCGCCGGTGTTGTAGATGACCACCTCCGGCTGGACAGCGGCGGAGATCACATAGTAGTGGCTGTCGCCGGTCAGGTGGAGGTAATACAGGGTGTTGCCGTCCACCACGGCGGAGCGGATGTCGTCCAGCACGCCGGAGGCCTCGTTCTGCCCCGTCAGGGGCAGGTCGGCGTCATCGGCGGACACCAGTCCCTTTTCCGCCAGAATACGGCGGTAGTTGGCCTCGCACGAGGCCACCGTGTCGCCGGTGGCCACGATCTGATACTGGCTGACGTTGACCATGGCGTACATCTTTACCAGCTCGGCGGCGTCCTTCAGCGCCATAAAATACGTGGGCTGGTCGGAGATGTTCAGCAGCAGGGGGAACGTGGCCGTATACTTCATCTGCTGCACCTGACCCTGGGCGCTGTCCATGGCGGAGTACTCCTTGGCGCCCGCCACCAGATAGAACCGCGTCTCCTTGGTGCGCTGGTTGGACAGGATGAAGCCGATGTTGGACTCGTCGGACACCACGGAGGTGACGCCGGTGTACATGTACACGTCGTCGCCGATGGCGATGTAGTTGTAGCCCTCGGTGGTGACGGTCACGTCCCGCTGGCCGAACAGGGAGTTGATGAAGCCGTTCACATACGCGCCGTGGTAGTCATACTGCTGCATGATCAGCTCGGCGGTGTAGACGTGATCCACCCAGTTGGGCACGTCGCCGGTCTTGTAGTAGGCGCTCTCGCCGGTGACGGCGTTCACCAGCACCGCGCCGATGATGTCCCGCCCGCCGAACAGACCGATGGTGTGGCTGACACGGGGGCAGACCCACCACGGGTCGCCGTTCTCGTCGATCTCAAAGGCCGGCTCGTCGAACATATAGGTGGGGTAGTGGAACCGCAGGTGGCGGTAGAGGTTGCGGCTGAAATGCTCGGCGGTGGTGTAGTGGATGCCGTCCTCCAGACGCACCACCTCCACGTTCTGGGTCACCATGTCGATGAGCAGGTAGGCGGGCAGACCGTCGGCGCGGTTGTTCAGCCACTTGATGATGTCGCCATAGCGCAGGGGCGTCACCCGCACGGGGCGGCCCTGATAGTTGATCTGGGTGTAATCGTCGGCTACCTCGAACTGGGACACCATGTCCGCCAGCTCACCCAGCTTGCGGTTGCCCAGCTTGGTGGCGGAGTTGGCGTCCAGCATGGGGATCTGGTCGTAGCTGATCTCCTCCACCTCGGCGGCGAAGTCGCCGTCGGTGACGGTCAGCAGGTCGCGGTAATCCCCGGCGCGGAACAGCTGCCAGCCGATCACCGCGCCCACCAGCGCCGTGACCACCAGCGCCGCCGCTACGACCAGCGGCACGGTGCACTGCTTTTTCAGGAAGCCGAAGTAGCCCTTCACGCCGGTGCCCTGAAACCCGGAGGTCAGGATAGCGCAGCCGCCGTACACGGCGCACACCAGCAGCACGAAGACATAGAAATCCTCACTCTTTAGGCTGATGGGCGGCAGGACAACGTAGAAATACACGGCGGCGAACACCAGCGTGACGGCGATGTTCAGCAGCGTCCGTCCCACCGGCGTACCCACGGCATGGCGCTCCCTTTTGGGGCGGGGCTGGCGGCCGAAGCCCTGGAAGTTGGGGTCGTTCCAATTTGTGTTCATAGACGTTCCTTTCTCTGTTGCGGTTATACGATGGGTTTATTATACCCGAAACCGCGCCGTTTGTACAGCGGCCTGAGGCTGCACGGGCAAAAAATATCCCCCGGCGGTGCCGGGGGATATGCGGTTTTTACTTTTCTGCGGGGGTCTTGACGTCCTCGGCAGGGGTCTCGGCGGGTGCCGCGGCTTCCGCCGCGTCCTTCGCAATGACCACCTTGCCGTCCCGCAGGCAGATGCGGGCGGTGTCGCCGGACTTCAGCTGACCCTCCAGCATCTGCTCGGCCACAGCGTCCTCCACCTGGTTCTGGATGGCGCGGCGCAGGGGACGTGCGCCGTACTGGGGATCAAAGCCGTCCTTGGCCAGCGCCTCCACCGCGTCGTCGTCCATGGCAAGGGTGATCCCCTGCTGCGCCATGCGCTTGCCGGTGATGGCCAGCATACGGCGGGCGATCTCCACGATGTTCTCCTGCGTCAGCTGACGGAACACGATGATCTCGTCGATACGGTTCAGGAACTCCGGGCGGAAGGTGTGCTTCAGGTCGGTCATGACCGCCTCGCGGATGCGGGCGAAGCGCGCCTCGTCGGACTCCGTCTCGTCCTTCTCCTTGCCGTCAAAGCCCAGCTTGGCGGCGTCGGCGGTGATGTTCCGCGCGCCCACGTTGGACGTCATGACGATGACGGTGTTCTTGAAGTCCACGCGGCGACCCTGCGAGTCGGTGACAACGCCGTCCTCCAGGATCTGCAGCAGGATGTTCCACACATCCTCGTGTGCCTTCTCGATCTCGTCGAACAGCACCACGGAGTAGGGCTTACGGCGTACCTTCTCGGTCAGCTGGCCGCCCTCCTCGTGACCCACATAGCCGGGAGGCGAACCGATCAGGCGGGAGACGGTGTGCTTCTCCATGTACTCGGACATATCGATACGCACCATGGCGTTCTCGTCACCGAACATGGCCTCAGCCAGCGTCTTGCACAGCTCGGTCTTGCCCACGCCCGTGGGACCCAGGAACAGGAAGGAGCCGATGGGCCGCTTGGGGTCCTTCAGACCCACACGGCTGCGGCGGATGGCCTTGGCCACGGCGGTCACGGCGTCGTCCTGCCCCACCACACGCTGGTGGAGCTTCTCCTCCAGCTTCAGCAGGCGCATGGACTCGTCCTCGGTGAGCCGGGTGACGGGGATGCCTGTCCAGCCGGCCACCACCTTGGCGATGTCGTCCGCGGTGACGGTGCCCCTGTTCTGGGACAGGCTCTTCCGCCAGTTCTCCCGCTCGATATCCACCTGCTCCTGATAGTTCTTCTCGATGTCACGCAGCTGCGCGGCCTTCTCGAAGTCCTGAGCGGCGATGGCGTCGTTCTTCTCACGGTGCAGGGTGCTGATCTTCTCCTCCAGCGCCTTCAGGTCGGGGGAGGAGCTCTCGGCGGTCATGCGCACCTGAGACGCGGCCTCGTCCATCAGGTCGATGGCCTTGTCCGGCAGGAACCGGTCGCCGATGTACCGCTTGGACAGCTGCACGGCAGCGTCCAACGCCTCGTCGGTGATGGTCAGCTTGTGGTGCGCCTCGTACCGGTCGCGCAGACCCTTCAGGATCTCCAGCGTGGCCTCCGGCGTAGGCTCGCCCACGGTGACGGGCTGGAACCGGCGCTCCAGCGCCGCGTCCTTCTCAATGTACTTGCGGTACTCGTTCAGGGTGGTGGCGCCGATAACGCGGATCTCGCCGCGGCTCAGAGCGGGCTTGAGGATGTTGGCAGCGTCCACAGCGCCCTCGGCAGAGCCTGCGCCCACGATGGTGTGCAGCTCGTCGATGAACAGGATCACGTTGCCGTCCTTCTTCACCTCGTTCAGGGTGTTCTTGATGCGCTCCTCGAACTCGCCGCGGTACTTGGTGCCGGCCACCATGCCGCTCAGGTCAAGGGACAGGATGCGCTTGTCCAGCAGCTCCTCGGGCACGTCGCCGGAGGCGATGCGCTCGGCCAGACCCTCGGCGATGGCCGTCTTGCCCACGCCCGGCTCACCGATGAGCACGGGGTTGTTCTTGCTGCGGCGGGAGAGGATCTGGATGACCCTCTGGATCTCCTTATCCCGCCCGATGACGGGATCCAGCTTGCCGGAACGGGCGGCCTCGGTCAGGTCGCGGGTGTACTCGGCCAGCGCCTTGTTCTTCTTGTCCGCCTCGCGGCCGGGCGCGGCGGTACCGGCGGGAACGGTGCGGGACAGGTCGCCCACGCGCTTCACCACGGCGCTGTACATCTTGTTGGGATCGACACCCACGGTGCGCAGAATGCGCAGACCCATGTTGCCGCCCTCCCGCAGGATGCCCATCAGCAGATGGGCGGTGCCGATGGCGCTGCTGCCCATGCGGGCAGCCTCGGACACGGCCAGCTCCACCACGCTCTTGGCGCGGGGCGTAAGACCCTGACTGGGCGCGGCGCCGGACACGCCCTTGCCCACGCTGCGCTGCAGCACGGAGCAGACCATCTCATCGGTCACGCCGAACTCGGACAGCACGCGGTGCGCCACGCCGTCCTCCTCGCGGATCAGACCCAGCAGCAGATGCTCGGAGCCAACGTAGCCGTGACCCAGCTCCTCCGCCGCTTCCTGGCTCAGTCGCAGAGCTTCCTCTGCACGGGGGGTGAATTTATTCTCAGACATAAAGGAACACTTCCCTTCGATTTGTTATGTAGTGCGGCGCGGCCTTTAAGAGGCCTTGCCGTTCAGGGACTTCAGCTCGTCCCGCAGGCGGGCGGCATCCTCGTACCGCTCCTCCTCCACGGCGTTGTGGAGCTGCGCTTGCAGCGCGTTGCGCTTGCGCTCCAGCGCCAGAGACATGGCCTCGTCATGGGGCAGCAGGTCGTCCTTGGCGGGGCTTTCGGGGTCGGCGCTCTGCGCCTGCTCCAGCACGTCCACCGGCTGGGGGAACTCCGTCAGCATCCGGCTGCCAAAGCCGCCGAAGAACGGCTCCAGCATACGGAACGGACGGTCGAACCAGTCATCGTTGAACCAGCTGCTCATGCGGCCGGACGTGGAACCGGCATAGCCCATGGCGCGGGCACAGTCGGGGCAGAGGTGCGTCTCGGTCACTCTGCCGTTGATATTGCTCTTATAGTAGAACGTAGCCTCGTTCTTACCGCAGCGATCACATTTCATAATCATAACCTCCTTGCTCCGCCGTCAGACGGAATGGATCAGAATTTGCTTGAATATATCGGCGCGCAGCGCGTCGCGGCTATCCGGCGGCGCCGCCTGCAAGGCTCGTGCGCCGGTGGCGGACAGCAGCGCCTGTCCCAGCTCGTGGCTGACAGCCTCGGACTGCACCAGGTTCTGCGCCATGGCGCGGGCGCTGGCCGCGTCCAGACGGCTGCCGACGGAGTTGATGACGTGCATCAGCAGCGTCTGCCGATCCACCTGTACGCGGGTGATGCGGATGTAACCGCCGCCGCCCCGCCGGGACTCCACGATGTAGCCGTGCTCCGGCGAAAACCGGGTGGACATGACGTAGTTGATCTGGCTGGGCACGCAGTTGAACCGCTGCGCCAGATCGCTGCGCTGCAGCTCCAGCGCACCGCCCGCCTGATCTAACTCCTGCTGGATGAACCCAGCGATAATATCGGAAATACCCAAATCCTCGCCGCCTTTCGTTTGCATCTCTCGGTCAATCTCAGCTCATTTGACTTTGCCTTTCTTTGACCTTGAGCATATATTACACCGTCCTTCCCACTTTGTCAATAGGGTAATTTGACTTTCTTTGGCTTTAATTGTAAACATTTTGTGAACGAAAAGAGCCGGAGTCGTACGCCCGCCCCCCCCCGCAGACAAAAAAGGAGACGCGCCGCGGCGCGTCTCCCTCCAGTCTGTCGAAAAAGCCTGTCATTGCGAGCCAGTGCGCACACTGGCGCGGCAATCCGTTTCCAAAACGTTCAATTTCTGCGTTTTTGCGGGCTTGCAACTAAGAGATTACGGATTCCCACGTCGCTTCGCTCCTCGGAATGACAGGGAGTAGGTTTATCGACAAGCTGAAAAGGAGACGCGCCGCGCGCGTCTCCCTCGTCTGTCTGTAATTCAGATGTACTGCTTCATGCCCTCGGTGGCGGTGTCCTCGTCGGCGCTGATGGTGACGGTGAACTTCACGCCGTTCTGCTCGCTGAAGCGATCCAGCCAGTGCAGGAACGTCTCCACCGCCTGCAGGTCGGTGCTGCCGGCGATCTTGCACAGATTGTCCACGAACACATGGGAAATATCGTAATTGCCGGCGTACAGGCCGCACAGGAACCCGCGCAGGCAGTCAAAAGAATCCACATTATACTCACCGGCGTTGACCAGACGGACGTTGTAGCTGACGTCGTAGGTCATGTCGCCCTTGGGCTCGATGCACACCACGCTGCCGGATTCGGACTCCACGCTGGTGTGGATCAGCTCGATGAGCTGCTTGGTTTTACCGGCACCGTTGGCGCCCATGATCAGTCTAACCATAAGAAATCACTCCTTTGTCTTTGGTAGAGACGCTCCGTCCCCGCATACAGCATACCATACCCACGGGGAAATAGCAATGCAGAAAAATAAGCGTTATTTTTGGGCACTTTTACTTTTCCAGCTTCCGCAGCAGCTCGCCGCGCAGCTCCTCATAGCCGGGCTTGCCCAGCAGAGCGAACATGTTCTTCTTGTACGCCTCCACGCCGGGCTGGTCGAAGGGGTTCACGTCCAACAGGTACCCGGACAGACCGCAGGCGTACTCGAAGAAGTAGATCAGCCCGCCCAGCGTCTGCTCGTTCAGAGAGCCGGTCTGCAGCGTCACGTTGGGCACGCCGCCCTCCACGTGCGCCAGCAGCGTGCCGTCCATGGCCTGGCGGCAGATGAAGTCCATGCTCTTGCCCGCCAGGAAGTTCAGACCGTCGCCGTTGCCCTCGTCGAAGGGAACGGGATTCTCGTTTTTGGAGGCGCCGAAGCGCACCACCGTCTCGAACAGGTGCCGCTCGCCCTGCTGGATATACTGCCCCATGGAGTGCAGGTCGGCGGTGAATTCCACGCTGGCGGGGAACAGACCCTTGTTCTCCTTGCCCTCGGACTCGCCGTACAGCTGCTTCCACCACTCGGACATGAACCGGAAGCAGGGCTCATAGGCGGCCAGCAGCTCGATCTTCTTGCCGGTGCGGTACATCTCGTACCGCGCCCCGGCGTACTGCCACGCGGGGTTGGCGTTTATGTCCGCCAGCGCGCAGGTGCCCATCATGTCCGCGGCACCGGCCATCAGCGCGTCGATGTCGATACCGGCCACGGCGATGGGCAGCAGACCCACGGCGGTGAGCACGCTGTACCGCCCGCCGATGTTGTCGGGCACCACGAACTCCTCGTAGCCCTTCTGATCGGCCAGAGATTTCAGCGCGCCCTTATGGGCGTCGGTGGTGGCGTAGATGCGGCTGGCTGCGCCCTCGGCGCCGTATTTCTTCTCCAGCAGCTCCCGGAAGAAGCGGAAGGCCACCGCCGGCTCCGTGGTGGTGCCGGACTTGGAGATGACGTTCACGGAGAAGTCCACGCCGTCCACCAGCTCCATGACCTCGGTGAGCGCATCGGAGCTGAGACCGTTGCCGATGAAGTAGATGTTGGGGGTGTCCTTCTTCTTCAGGTTGTAGTTGGGGGAGCGCAGGCACTCGATCACACCCCGGGCGCCCAGATAGGAGCCGCCGATGCCGATGACCACCAGCGCCTGAGAATCGCGCTGTATCTTCTTCGCCGCCGCCTTGATGCGGGCGAACTCCGCCTTGTCATAGTCCTCCGGCAGGCGCACCCAGCCGGTGAACTCGCCGCCGGCGCCGCTGCCGGTCTGGAGCCGGTCGTGGGCGATGCGCAGGCGCGGGGACAGCGCCGCCTCGTAGGGCAGGGGGATAAAGCTGCGGACATTTTGCAGATCGACCTGTATCATAATAAGTACCTCCTCGGGTGTATATCTGATTTGCCCTATATTACAACGTTTCCGGTGAAAATACAAGGGGAATTTCGGCACATTTGCAGGGATGTCCCGCCGTTTTTATCCGGCAAATACCGCCATTTTCAGAAGGTCGGTGAACATCCGCCCCCAGCTGCGCCCCGCCGCGTCCTCCGCCGCCAGTATGGGCACCGTCACAAGCTCCGTATCGCCGCTGCACAGCGTCAGCGTGCCCACCTGCTGCCCCTGCCGCACCGGTGCGGGCAGCGACTCCGGCAGGTCGATGCGCCGCTCCAGCGCCGCCGCCTGCGCCTTTTCCACCACGGCGGTCAGCGCGTCCGGCGGCAGCGTCAGGGACACGGAATCCGTCTCCCCCATGGTCACAGGCAGGGCGGGCAGCGGCTCCTCCGGCGCGGCGGAGACAAGGGCGTAGGCGGAGAAGCCGTAGTTCAGCAGCGCCTTGGCGTCGGCGTTGCGCTTGTCAGCCGTCTCGCCCTTCATGACCACGGCGATCAGCTCCATGCCCTCCCGCTCCGCCGTGGCGCTGATGCAGTACCCGGCGGAGGCGGTGTAGCCGGTCTTCAGACCCGTTGCGCCGTCGTACCGGCGGATAAGCTTGTTGGTGTTGGCCAGATCGAAGGTACCGTTGCGGATGGAGTCCGTCCATATTGTTGTGAAGCTCCGGATGTCCGGGTGCTTCGTCAGCAGCTCCCGGCTCATGAGGGCGATGTCGTGGGCGCTGGTGACGTGTCCCTCCGCCGTCAGGCCGGTGGGGTTGACGAAATGGGTGTCGTCCATACCCAGCCCTCGGGCGCGGTTGTTCATCTGCTCCACGAACAGCTCCGTTACCCCGGCCACCTTTTCCGCCAGCGCCACCGCCGCGTCGTTGCCGGAGGACACGCACACGCATTTCAGCAGCTCCTCCACGGTGATCTGCTCGCCCTCCGCCAGATAGACCTGACTGCCGCCCATGCCGGCGGCGTTGGCCGACACCGTCACCACGTCGTCGTAGGCCAGCGCCCCGCTGTCGATGGCGTCCATGGTCAGCAGCAGCGTCATGATCTTGGTGACGCTGGCCGGCTCCAGCTTCTCGTGCTCGTTCTGAGCGAACAGGATCTGCCCGGTGGTCTTTTCCATCAGCAGCGCGGCGCGGGAGGTCAGCGGCAGCTCCACCGCCGCCGCCTGCACGGGCAGCAGCGTTACCATGCACAGCGCTGCCAGCAGCGCCCCGATCCACTTTTTCATAGCGTTCCCTCCAAGCTTTTTTCTACGTGTATGCGCCGGGACAAGATGTTCATGCCCATTCGACAGAATTTCCGGTTGCAAAACTGTCACAGGTATGCTACAATAGCCCGGTGAAGTGAATGCAGGGTTGGTATATCGGTATTACAGCGGCTTCCCAAGCCGTTAAGGCGGGTTCGACTCCCGTACCCTGCTCCAAAAAGAAAACACCATCCGTCAGGATGGTGTTTTCTTTTTGGAGCAACACTTTTGCTACGCAAAAGTGTTCGCCTGCGGGCGGGTGATTGAACGCGAGTGGGGGAACCCGTCAAAGGTTCCCGCCTCACACTCCCCCTTCCTTGCGACATGCGAGGGTGCGAACAACAAAACCTGTGGGCAATCACAAGTTAACAAGTATGAAATGGTAAAAGGAGCCATCCCTGTTGGGATGGCTCCTTCTTATATCCGCATATCACTCCGCGTTGGTCAGGTGCAGGTGCTCGCCGCGCTGCTCCATGGGCACATAGTGCTCGTGGGTGGTCACGGCGCGGTAGGCCGGACGCATGATCCGGTGGCAGGTGACCACCTCCTCGATGCGGTTGGCGCACCAGCCGGCGATACGGGCGGAGGCGAACAGCGGCGTGAACACCTCCTCGGGGATGCCCAGCATGGTGTACACCAGACCGGAGTACATATCCACGTTGGCGCACATGGGCGTGTCGCTGCCCTTGCGCTCCATCACCAGCGGGATGCCGATCTCCTCCACCTTCTGCAGCAGGGCGAAATCATCGGCGTAGCCCTTCAGCTCCGCCATGCGCTGGGCGTACTTCTTCAGCAGCACGGCGCGGGGGTCGGACATGGTGTACACCGCGTGACCCAGTCCGTAGATCTTGCCGGAGCGGTCGCCGGCCTGCTTATCCAGCAGCTTGTTCAGATAGTCCCGGATGGAGCCGTCGTCGTGGGGATCCACGTTCTCCTTCACATACCGGAACATCTCCATGACCTTGGCGTTGGCGCCGCCGTGGAGCGGCCCCTTCAGGGAGCCCACGGCGCCGGCGATGGCGCTGTAGGTATCCGTGCCGCTGGAGGACATGGCGCGGCAGACGAAGGTGGAGTTGTTGCCGCCGCCGTGCTCGGCGTGTACCATCAGCATCATATCCAGCAGGTGGGCTTCCTCGTCGGTGTAGCTCTTATCCGGGCGCATCATCCGCAGGAAGTTCTCCGCCGTGGACAGCTCCGGCACCGGGAAGTGGATGTGTAGGGAGTCGCCGTGGAAGTAGTGCCGCTGCACCGCGTAGGCGTTGGCTACGATGGACGGGAAATAGCCGATGAGCTTCACCGATTGCAGCAGCATGTTGTCGATGGACGTGTTGTCCGGGTCGGGGTCATAGGAGTACAGGCTCAGCACGCTGCGCGCCAGCTCGTTCATGATGTTGTGGCTGGGGTGGCGCATGATCATGCCCTCGGTGAACCCCTCCGGCAGCTTCCGCGCCTGGTTCATGATCTTGTCGAAGTAGGCCAGCTCGCTTCTGGAGGGCAGATAGCCCATCAGCAGCAGGTAGGCTACCTCCTCGAAGCCGAAGGTGCCCGCCTTCCGGTGGGCCTCCACGATGTCCGTCAGCTCGATGCCCCGGTAGTACAGGCGGCCCGGCGCGGGGAGGCGCTGGCCGTCCTGCATCAGATAGCCTTGTACGCTGCCCACCTTGGACACGCCCACCAGCACGCCGGTGCCGTCGCTGTTGCGCAGACCCAGCTTCACGTCGCCCCGGTAGTGATCCGGGCTGATGGCATACTGCTCCTGAATGCTGCGGCTCAGGGGGGTGGTATACTGCTTTAATATAGTGGTGTCTTTTTCGATCATGGCAAGATCGCTCCTTTCGCCGCAGCAGGCGGCTGTCGTTTCGTGAGATGATTATACGGCGGCACTCTCGATTTTGCAAGAGCTAATTTTAGAAATTTCAAAATTTTTCTGCGAACGCCGTAAAACAGGGACGTTTGCGAAAGATTCTGCAAACAGAGGCGCATCAACTTGCATAAATTTGATTTTCCCTCTTGCATTTTGCCGCAGGCGTGCTATACTGACTTCATTATCACGCGGGGTGCCGCGCCCCGCCATTCTGAACTTCCCGAAAGGGGTGGCTACATGATGATACAGCTGCACAACGGCGGCGTTGTCTGGCAGGACGGCGCCGTGCATCCGGCTCCCGCCGGCGGCGAGGCCGCGCGGGACAAGACCATGGCCTACCGCATCCTCCGCGCCCACAACACCGGCAGCGGCGACGGGCTGCTGCACCTGACCTTCGACAGTCTCATCTCCCACGACATTACCTATGTGGGTGTCATCCAGACCGCCAAGGCCAGCGGCCTGAAGGAATTCCCGGTGCCCTATGTGCTCACCAACTGTCACAACAGCCTGTGCGCCGTGGGCGGCACCATCAACGCTGACGACCACGCCTTCGGCCTGTCGGCGGCGGTGAAGTACGGCGGCGACTATGTGCCCGCGAATCAGGCCGTCATCCACCAGTACGCCCGGGAGCTGCTGGCCGGCTGCGGCAAAATGGTGCTCGGCTCCGACAGCCACACCCGCTACGGCGCGTTGGGCACGCTGGGCGTGGGCGAGGGCGGCGGCGAGATCGTCAAGCAGCTGCTGCGCAACACCTACGATCTGGCTGCGCCGCAGGTCATTCTGGTACACGTCACCGGCAAGCCCCGCCACGGCGTGGGCCCCCACGATGTGGCCATCGCCCTGTGCGGCGCGGTGTACAAAAACGGCGTTGTGAAGAACAAGGTACTGGAATTCGTGGGCGACGGCATCGGCGGCCTGAGCATGGACTACCGCATCGGCATCGACGTCATGACCACCGAGACAGCCTGCCTGACCTCCATCTGGGAGACGGACAGCGCCGTGGCGGACTATCTGGCGCTCCACGGCCGCGCCGGTGACTTCGCGCCCCTGCATCCGGAGAACGGCGCGTACTACGATGGGCTGATCGAACTGGATCTCTCCGCCATCGAGCCTATGGCCGCGCTGCCCTTCCACCCCTCTGAGGCGGTGACGCTGCGGGAGCTGATCGCCGACCCCGGCGACGTGCTCCGGGAGGTGGAGAAGCGCGCCGCCGCCCAGTTCGGCGGCAAGGTGCAGCTGCACCTGACCGACAAGGTGAAGGACGGCAAGCTCCGGGTGGAGCAGGGCGTCATCGCCGGGTGCGCCGGCGGCCTGTACGACAACATCGCCGCAGCCGCCGCCATTCTGGACGGCTGCGACGTGGGCAGCGGGAATTTCGACTTCTCCGTGTACCCGCCCTCCGTCCCCGTGGAACTGGAGCTGGTGGAAAATGGTGTGACCTCCCGGCTGCTGCGGGCGGGCGCCGTGTGCAAGCCCTGCTTCTGCGGCCCCTGCTTCGGCGCGGGCGACGTGCCCGCCAACGATGCCCTGTCCATCCGCCACACCACCCGCAACTTCCCCAACCGGGAGGGTTCCAAGCCCGGCGACGGTCAGCTGTCCGGCGTGATCCTCATGGACGCCCGCTCCATCGCCGCCACCGCCCGGAACCACGGTGTGCTCACCTCGGCGGCGGACGTGGACTATGACGAGCCGGCTTCCGCAGAGCGCCGGTTCGATGCCTCCGTGTACGACAAGCGGGTGTACCGAGGCTTCGGCCATCCCCAGCCGGACGCGCCGCTGCAATACGGCCCCAACATCGCGGAGTGGCCGGCCATCCCCGCCCTGTCCGACGATCTGCTCTTGCAGGTGGCCTCCGTCCTGCGGGATGAAGTCACCACCACCGACGAGCTGATCCCCTCCGGCGAGACGTCCTCCTACCGCTCCAACCCCATGAAGCTGGCGCAGTTTACCCTGTCCCGCCGCGACCCGGACTATGTGCCCCGCGCCAAGGCCGCTGCCGCGCTGGAGGCGCTCCGCGCCGCTGGACACGCCGGGGAGGACGACACCCTGTCCGCCGCCCTGAGAGCGCTGGGCCTGACGGCGGAGGACGCGCAGCGCCTGCACATCGGCTCCGTGCTGTTCGCCAACAAGCCCGGCGACGGCTCTGCCCGGGAACAGGCGGCCTCCTGCCAGCGGGTGCTGGGCGGCAGCGCCAATATCTGCTACGAATTCGCTACCAAGCGTTATCGCTCCAACTGCGTCAACTGGGGCATCCTGCCCTTCACGCTGGCGGCGGGCGACCCCTTCGACGGCGCGCCCGGCGACTTCATCTACGTCCCCCGTGTCCGGGAGAAGCTGGCCGCCGGCGACGAGGTATTCCCCGCTGTGCTGCTCCACGGCGGCGAAAAGAGGGACATGACCCTCTATCTGAAGAACACGGACGCTCAGGAGCGTGAGCTGCTGCTCCGGGGCTGCCTTATCAACTACTACGCAGCCAAAAACGAGGAACGCCATGGATAAGATCAGAATGCCCAACGCCATCGCCGAGCTGGACGGCGACGAGATGACCCACGTCCTGTGGGGCATGATCAAGAAAGAGCTAATAGAGCCCTTCGTGGAGCTGAACACGGAGTATTACGACCTGTCCCTGCCCAACCGGGACAAGACGGAGGACACCGTGACCCGCCAGGCCGCGGACGCCATCAAACGTCTGAAGGTGGGCGTCAAGTGCGCCACCATCACCCCCAATTTCCAGCGGCAGGAGGAGTACGGCCTCCGCCAGCTGTGGAAGTCCCCCAACGCCACCGTCCGGGCGGCGCTGGACGGCACCGTGTTCCGTGCGCCTATCCTGCTCAGCCGTATCAAGCCGGTGGTGGCCTGCTGGGAAAAGCCCGTGACCATCGCCCGCCACGCCTACGGCGACCTGTACAAGGCGGTGGAGTACCGGGTGCCCGGCGCGGCCAAGGCCGAGCTGGTGGTCACGGACGAGAACGGCGCGGAGCTGAGCCGCCAGACCGTCTATGATTTCAAAGGCCCCGGCGTGGTGCAGGCCATGCACAACCGGGACGACTCCATCCTCTCCTTCGCCCGCTGCTGCTTCACCTACGCCCTGTCCGTGAAGCAGGACGTGTGGTTCGGCGTGAAGGATACCATTTCCAAGGACTACGACCAGACGTTCAAGCTGCTGTTCCAGCAGGTCTATGACGAGGAGTACAAGACCGCCTTTGAAGCCGCCGGGCTGCACTACCGCTACGGACTTATCGACGACATTGCCGCCAAGGTCATCCGCAGCAGGGGCGGCATGGTCTGGGCGTGCAAGAACTACGACGGCGACGTGATGAGCGACCTCATCGCCGCCGCCTCCGGCTCCCTGCCCATGATGACCAGCGTGCTGGTGTCCCCGGACGGCTGCTTTGAGTACGAGGCCGCCCACGGCACCGTCACCGATCATTTCTACCGCTGGCGGCGGGGCGAGAAGGTCTCCACCAACCCGCTGGCCACCATGTTCGCCTGGGCGGGCGCCCTGCGCAAGCGGGGCGAGCTGGACGGCATCCCCGCGCTGGGGCGCTTCGCCGACTGCCTGGAGCGGGCGGGGCTGGACGTGTTCGAGGAGGGACATTTCTCCGAGGATCTGGCCATGCTCTGCGACCCTGCCGACTATACCGACAGCCCCGACAACGACACGCTGATCGCCCTGATCCGCGCACGTCTGGAGCAGCTGCTGAACGCGTGATGCCGCGCAAAACATTGCCTTGCGCCGCGGCGGGAAATGTGCTACAATACGCCGTGGGCACGCGGGTATGGCGGAATTGGCAGACGTGCAGGATTTAGGTTCCTGTGCCGCGAGGCGTGTGGGTTCGACCCCCACTACCCGTACCAGCAAAAAGAGGCATCCGTCCGGATGCCTCTTTTTTGCTGCTGCGGCACTATCGAAAAAACTTTTCCCTATCGGAAACTCCTTCTTGCTTTTTATTGAATCATTCGATAAACTGTATGGTGACTGATAAAAAACACGGAGGTACTCCCCCATGAAGCAACTGAATCGCCGGGTCTACGCCATCGTCGGCGTCATCGTCCTGCTTTTCGCCGGACTTGTGTACGCATGGAGCGTGCTGTCCACCCCCATTGCTGCGGAGTTCACCGGCTGGACGAAGGCGCAGCTGAGCCTGACGTTCACGCTGGTGATGATCCTGTTCTGCATCGGCTCCCTGCTGTGCGGCCTGCTGGCCGGTAAGCTCAGCGCCAAAAACGCCGTGCGGCTGGGCGCAGTGCTGTTTCTGGCCGGTTTCTACATCGCCAGCCGCTGCCAGACGCCGCTGACACTGTATCTGGGCTTCGGCGTGCTGTGCGGCCTGGGCTCCGGCCTGAGCTACAACGCTGTCATGAGCACCATGGTCAAGTGGTTCCCGGACAAGCCCGGCCTGATCTCCGGCGTGCTGCTGATGGGCTTCGGCGGCGGCAGCTTCCTCATCGGCAAGCTCTATCAGGCGTGGACGCCCGCCGGCATCGGCGGCTGGCGCACCAGCTTTGTGGTGCTGGGCATCATGTGCTTCGCGGTGCTGGCGGTGTGCTCCTTCTTCTTTGTGGCGCCCGGCGCGGACTTTGCGGCTCCGGCGGGCAAGGGCGGCAAGGCCGCCGTCCGTCCCGCTGCGGCGGACATCAAGCCGGTGGAGATGCTGAAAAAGCCCACCTTCTGGCTCTACTACGTCTGGGCTATCGCCGTCAGCGCCGCCGGTCTTGCCCTGATCTCTCAGGCCAGCGGCGTGGTGTGGGAGGCCAGCGCCGACCAGACCGCCGCGTCCGTGGCCACCATCGTGGGGCTGATCTCCATCTGCAACGCCCTGGGCCGTGTGCTGTTCGGCGGTATGTACGACAAGTACGGCCGCAGCCTGTCCATGCAGCTGGTCAACGGTCTGTTCATCGTCACCTCCGTGGTGCTGCTGCTGGCCATGTCCGGCCGCAGCGTGGCGGTGGTCATCGCGGGCTTCGTGCTGGGCGGTCTGGCCTATTCCGGCGTCACGCCCACCAACTCCGCCTTCTGCCGCGCCTATTTCGGCGCCGCCCACTATCCGGTGAACTTCCCGCTGATCAACAGCAACCTGATCTTCGCCAGCTTCGGCAGCACCATCTCCGGCGCGCTGTATGACGCCGCCGGGTCTTACAGCAGCACCTTCTTCCTCATCATCGGCCTGGCCGTGGTGGGCGTGCTCTGCTCGCTGGCCATCTCGGTCATCGACCGGAAAAACCGCGCATAACAGCAGCGACCCCTGCCATCTGGCAGGGGGCGCTGCTGCGTGTCGATAAACCCACGCCCCTGTCATTCCGAACCAGTGACCGATGTCACTGGTGTGGGAATCCGTAACCTTTTAGCTAGGAATCTGCGGAAAAGTGCAGGAATTATGCGTTTTGGAAACGGATTGCCACGCCAGTGTGCGCACTGGCTCGCAATGACAGGCTTTTTTGACAGACTGGACGACCCCCGCCGAAGGGCGGGGGTCGCTGCTGCTTATATCCATCACTTATAATAGTCCGTTTCATCGGTCAGCGCCATGGGCAGGCCGTTGTGATACACCGGCAGCGTCTGGAACTTGAAGCGGCTGGCGCGGTGCAGGGCGTCGATGCGCTCCTTGATATCCGCGTCCACCACGCCCCGGCGGACATACTCGTTCACCGCGTGGTAGGTAAAGCCCAGATTGTCCTCATCCGTCTTGCCGGTCAGCCCGTCGGACGGCGGCTTGATGAGGAACTTCTCCGGCAGACCCAGCTGCCGCCCCAGCGCCACCACCTCCTCGGTGGTGTACATCCCCAGCGGGGAGAAGGCGCCGGCGCTGTCGCCGTAGATGGTGCAGTAGCCCACCCAGTCCTCGCTGAGATTGCTGGTGTTGATGACGATGCCGCCGGGCAGCGACTGCGCCACGGCGTACAGGGTGGCCATACGGATGCGGCTGGGCAGATTCACCGTGGTCTGGCGGGAGGGCGTCAGCCCGGCTCTCTCCATTTCGCCCAGCACGCCCTGCACGGCGTCGTGGATGTTGATGGTGGTGTGGGGCAGGTTCAGGTGCTCCACCAGCGCCTGCGAATAGTCGATGTCCGGCTGTACGCCGTCGGGCATCAGCACGCCGTACACGTTCTCCCGGCCGTAGGCGGCCACAGCCAGCGCCGCCACGGTGGAGCTGTCCTTGCCGCCGGAGATGCCGATAACGGCGGTCTTGCCGCGGCAGGCGGACATCTGCTCCGCCATCCATTCCAGCAGCCCGGCCAACTGCATCTGGGGGTTAAAATCCATGTGATATACCTCCCGCTCTCAATTTTGATGGTTTATTCTACAACGTCGCGGGAGATTTTGCAAGGGCTATCCCAGCAGCGCCGCCACTTCCTCCGCCGACAGGCCGGGCTGCAGCGCCAGCGTCAGACCCCGGCCGATGAGCCGCCCCAGCTCCCGCACCCGGCTGTCGATATCCCGGGGCGTGACGAACAGGCCGGTGGGCGCATCATCCTCCTGCCCGCACAGCGCCGCACCGTCGATGACCGTGGGCACGCCCAGCGCGATGACCGGCACGCCCAGCGCCGCCGCGTCCACTGCCTTGCGGTGATTGCCCACGCCGCTGCCCGGCGTCAGCCCTGCGTCCGACAGCTGCACCGTGGCGCAGAGCCGGTGACGGCTGCGGGCGGCCAGCGCGTCCACGGCGATGACCACTGTCGGACGGATATGGGACACGGCGCCCCGGATCAGCTCCAGCGTCTCCACGCCGGTCTGCGCCAGCACGCCGGTGCGCAGCGCCGCCACGGAGCGCAGATGGCCGAACCGCCGGGGCATGGCGTCCACCATGTGACGCGTCACCAGCAGGTGCGTCAGCGCCTCCGCGCCCACGGCGTCCGGGGTCATGGCCTCGTTGCCCATTCCCACCACCAGCGCCGTGTCCCGCGCCGCCAGGGGCGGCAGCAGCGCGCGCAGCTCTCCGGCCAGACACTGTGCCGCCCGGCCGGTCAGCTCCTCCTGCCGGGCGAGACAGGGGCGCAGGTCGATGGTGACATACCGCCCCACCGGGCGGCCTATAGCCCGCGCCCCGGCGGGACTGGCTACCCGGATGCAGGTGACGGGACAGCCGCAGCGCAGGCTCTCCCGCAGCTGCACGCCGCTGTCCGGGGCAAAAAGACGGCCTCCGGCGGACAGCTCCTCCGCCGTTTCCACCGTCAGATCGGTGCGTGACAGGTTCATAATAGTGGCTGACGCTCCCTTCTGAGCACAAAATATTGTGGCTTTTGGGTAGCATGACCGGGCAAAAGGCTTTTATACAAATTTCGCCGTAGAAATTACAAAAAAGTCTTGCATTTTTTAAACAAAGATGCTAAAATATCATCCTGCGTGGAAGTTTATATTTTTACCGCACAAAAAATTCATGTCGGGGAGGTGTTTGGTTTGCCGAATATCAAGTCTGCTAAGAAGCGTGTTCTGGTGGCAGAGACGAGAAATGCTCGCAACAAAGCCAATAAGTCCGCACTGAAGACTGCTATCAAGAAGTTCGAGGCTGCTGCCGTTGAAGGCAATCGCACCGAGGCCGAGGGCACTTACAAGGTGGCGGTCAAGGCGATCGATAAGGCTGCTGCGAAGGGTCTGCTGCACAAGAACAACGCAGCCCACAAGAAGAGCGCGCTGACGCTGAAGCTGAACAACATTGGCTGATGAACCAAACTCAACGGGTATCCGAAAGGATGCCCGTTTTGCTTTGGCTGAAAAGACCGGCTTGTCAGGATGCCTGACAAGCCGGTCTTTTTGTATGTCATCGTACCTGGCCGCTGCCCAGAACGACGTATTTATAGGTGCTCAGCTCGTCCAGCCCCATGGGGCCCCGGGCGTGGAGCTTCTGGGTGGAAATGCCCATCTCACAGCCCAGACCGAACTCCCCGCCGTCGGTGAAGCGGGTGGAGGCGTTGACGTACACGGCGGCGCTGTCGGTGCCGCTGACGAACACCTCCGCCGCGGCGGGATCCTCGGTGACGATGGCCTCGCTGTGGCCGGTGGAGTGGGTCAGGATGTGCGCCACGGCCTGCTCCACGCTGTCCACCACGGCTACGGCCAGAATGTAGTTGAGGAACTCCGTGTCAAAGTCCCGTTCTCCGGCGGGTGTGCCGGGGATGATGGCGGCGGCGCGTTCGTCCAGCCGCAGCTCCACCGGCACCTTGCCGGCGGCGGCGCGGTCGTCCACCAGCCGCTTTTTCAGCCGGGGCAGGAATTCCGCCGCCACGGCGCTGTGTACCAGCAGCACCTCCTCGGCGTTGCACACGGAGGGGCGGCTGGTCTTGGCGTTCTCCACAATGGCCAGCGCCTTGTCCAGATCGGCGGCCTTGTCCACGTAGACGTGGCAGATGCCGGTGCCCGTCTCGATGCAGGGCACGGACGCGCCCTCTACACAGGCGCGGATCAGCCCTGCGCCGCCCCGGGGGATCAGCAGATCCACCAGACCCTTGGCGGTCATGATGTCAGTGGCGGACTGGTGGGTGATATCGTCCACGATGTTCAGTATCTCCGGGTCGCCGCCGCCCTGCGCGATGCCGGCCTTCAGTGCCTTCACGATGGCGCAGGCGGAGCGGTGCGCCTCCTTGCCGCTGCGCAGCACGCAGACGTTGCCGGACTTCACCGCCAGCGCCGCCGCGTCGGAGGTGACGTTGGGGCGGCTCTCGTAGATGATGGACACCAGACCCAGCGGCACCTGCACCTTCCGCACCACAAGACCGTTGGGACGGCGCACCTCCGAGAGAACGCGGCCGGTGTGGTCGGGCAGGGCGGCGATGGCGCGGACGCCCTCGGCCATACCCGCCAGCCGGTCGTGATCCAGCCGCAGGCGATCCAGCATCACGTCGTTGATATGGCCGCGGGCGGCGGTCATATCGGCGTCGTTTTCCGCCAGAATGTCATCCTCGGCGGCCATAAGTGCCTCCGCCATGGCCAGCAGGATGCGGTTCTTGGCCGTCTCGTCCAGCGCGGCCAGACTGCTCCGGGCGGCGCGGGTCTTTTTCAGAATGTCAAGGGTGGTCATGATTCAGCGCTCCTTTGCCAGAAATCGGGTGCCCACGGGCTTCCCGTCTACGATGTCGTACAGAAGGGCGGGCTTGCTGCCGTTGGCGATGACCATCTCGCAGCCGGCGGCGGTGACGATCTGCGCCGCCTTCAGCTTGGTGGCCATGCCGCCGGTGCCCAGACTGCTGCCGCTGCCGCCGCCCAGAGACAGAATGTGCTCGTCCACGGCGGGGACGGTGGGGATCAGGTGGGCGCCGGCATCCCTGTGGGGGTCGCCGTCGTACAAACCGTCGATATCGCTGAGCAGAATCAGCAGGTCGGCGTGTACCGCCGCCGCTACGATAGCGGACAGGGTGTCGTTCTCGCCGATGGTGTTCTCCACGCCCACCTCGTCGGTGGCCACGGTGTCGTTCTCGTTGATCACGGGCAGCGCGCCCAGCTCCAGCAGCCGGAAAATGGTGTTGCGCATGTTGCGGCTGCGCTGCTCGCTGCGGACATCCTCGCCGGTGAGCAGCACCTGCGCCACCGTGTGGTTGTATTCATTGAACAGCTTGTCGTAGGTGTACATCAGCTCGCACTGACCCACGGCGGCGGCGGCCTGCTTGGTGGGCATGTCCGCCGGGCGGCCGGGCAGATTCAGCTTGCCCACGCCCATGCCGATGGCACCGGAGGACACCAGAATGATCTCGTGCCCGGCATTTTTCAGGTCACTGAGCACCTTGCACAGCGCCTCCATCCGCTGGATATTCAGCCGCCCGGTGGCGTGCGCCAGCGTGGAGGTGCCGACCTTTACGGTGATACGCATATCAAAACCCTCCTTCGGGTGATTATTTGGAGCCATTATACTACGAAACGCCGGAGATGGAAAGTAAAATTTTCCTTGACAGGTGCTAAGACGCATGTTATGCTAACTGTACTAACACGCATAATACACTTGACACGGAAAGGAGCGTGGGGCACATGATCGTGCTGGACTACCGGGACAGCCGTCCCCTGTACCAGCAGGTGAAGGACAGTCTGCGGCGCATGATGCTGACGGGACTGCTGGAGCCGGACGAAAAGCTGCCGTCGGTGCGGAGTCTGGCCACACAACTGGCCATCAACCCCAACACCATCCAGCGGGCTTACGCGGAGCTGGAAGCGGAGGGGTACATCTACTCCGTGGCGGGCAAGGGGAGCTTCGTCTCCGCCGGAGACGGCGAGCACGCCCGGCGCATAGCGGAGCTGACGCAGCAGCTGCGGCCGCTGGTGGAGGAGCTGAAAAGCCTCGGCTGCACACGGGAGCAGCTGCTGGCACTATGGGAAGGAGGAGATGAGGTATGATCGAGGTAAAAAACGTCGTCAAGAGCTTTGACGGCTTCCGGGCGCTGGACGGCCTGACCATGACGGTGCCCCACGGCGCGGTGTACGGGCTGGTGGGGCCCAACGGCGCGGGCAAGTCCACCATCATCCGCCATCTGGCGGGCATCTACCGGCAGGACAGCGGCGACGTGCTGGTGGACGGCCAGCCGGTGTATGAGAACACCGCCGTGAAGCGGCGCATGGCCGTCATCGGCGACGACTGGTACTATTTCCCCCAGAGCGGCATCCGGGAGATGGCGAAGTTCTATGCAGGGCTGTATCCCGCCTTCAGCTGGGAGCGCTACCAAAAGCTGAAGGAGGTGTTCCCGCTGGACGAGAAGCTGATGCTGCGCCGCATGTCCAAGGGTATGCAGAAGCAGGCGGCCTTCTGGCTGACGGTGTGCTGCATGCCGGAGTATCTCATTCTGGACGAGCCGGTGGACGGCCTTGACCCGGTGATGCGGCGGCAGGTATGGTCGCTGCTTCTGGGCGACGTGGCCGAGCGGGGCACCACGGTGCTGGTGTCCAGCCACAACCTGCGGGAGCTGGAGGACGTGTGCGACCATGTGGGCATCCTGAACCACGGCAAGGTACTGCTGGAGCGGAGCCTCAGCGATCTGCAGGACAACACGGTGAAACTGCAGGTGGCCTATCAGGGCGTGACGGAGCCGCCGCTGCCGGCGGAGCTGAACATCCTGCACCGCAGCCATGTGGGGCGGGTGTACACCTATATCATCCGGGGCAGCAGCCGGGAGATCATGCGCCGGATGCAGATCACCGAGCCGGTGCTGCTGGAATCCATCCCGCTGACGCTGGAGGAGATATTCATTTACGAACTGGGAGGTGTGGATTATGCCGCGAAAGACATCCTTCTGTAACGCCGCGCTGCTGCGCAGCGATATAAAGCGCTACTGGCCGCTGCTGTTTTTGTATGTGGCCGTGTGGGTGGTGATCCTGCCCATGCAGATACTGTCGGCGAGCCGGCAGTGCGACGGCGTGGCGGATGGCATCATGACCGTGCTGCAGCTGAAGCAGCACAACGTCATCATCCGGTCCATCCCCGCCTCCGTGGTCATGTCCCTGCTGTTCGGCTGCTTTGCGGCCATGGCGGTGTGGTCGTACCTGATGTCCGGCCGCACCGTGGGGCTGATGCACGCCCTGCCGGTGACACGGACACAGGCATTTTTCTCCCACATCCTCTCTGTGCTGGGAGCGCTGACGGCGGGGAACGTGCTGATCTTCCTGCTGACCGCTCTGTGCAGCGCCGGCTTCTCCTACGTGGACTGGGCGGCGCTGGGCACGTGGCTGCTGCTGACGGAGCTGATGGCGCTGTTCTTCTTCGCGCTCGGCTCCCTGTGCGCCATGGTCACGGGATGGCTGCTGGCGGTGCCGGTGCTCTACGGCGCGATGAACGTCGTCGCCCTCCTTCTGTACGCGGTGATAAGCACGATGACGCAGATGTTTTACTTCGGCTACAGCAGCAGCGACATTCCGGAGTTCATCACCTGGCTGACACCGGTGGGTCGGATCTGGGATGCCGTGGCCAACGGCGGCGCCCAGCCCATCGAAGTGCAGTTCCGCGAGCCCATCGGCACCCAAACCTATCACCGCTTCCAGCTGCCGGCCTCCGCCTTCTCCACCTGCATCATCTACGCCGCGGTGGGCATCGCACTGCTGGCGCTGGTGTGGTGGCTGTATAAAAAGCGCCCCAGCGAGACGGCCGGCGACGCTATGTCCTTCCGGTGGCTGCAGCCCATCGCCCGGTGGAGTATCGGTCTGTGCGGCGGCTGGGGTCTGGGTCTGTTCCTGAACTATGTGATGCTGGGCAGCAGCAGCTTTGCCGGTCTGCTGATCTGCCAGCTGGTCATGGGCGTGATCTGCTTCTTCGCCGCCCAGATGCTGCTGAAAAAGAAATTCCGCATTTTCACCAGCCGCTGGTGGGTGGAAACGCTGGCGCTGGTGCTGACCCTGCTGGCGGTGACACTGTGCATCAAGCTGGACATCACCGGCTATCAGCACCGCGTTCCGGACGCGGAGGACGTGACCTCCGTCCGCTTCGACGCCAGCTATGCGGATTTCACCACCGACGATCCCACAGCGGTGGAGAGCGTGATCTCCCTCCACCGTGCCATTCTGGAGCAGTACGATGAGACAGGCGAAAGGCTGGAGAACCAAACCTATCTGGACACGGAGGGCGGCCCGACCACCCGCTATGTGCGTGTGGACTACCAGCTGCGGAACGGCACGAGTCTGTGTCGTGAGTGGAGGGTATCGATTGTCAACGGCTCCGATATCCACCGGCTGCTGACCCAGCTGATGAACCGCACCGACTGCCGGGAGTCCCTTATGGGTCTGGATTCCCTGCGGAAATATGGCGGCGTGAGCAACGTGGCGGGCGGCTACGTCAGCCAGTACGAGACCGGCGCGTTTGCGGATCTGACCCGCCAGCAGGCGCAGGATCTGGTGTCCCATGCGCTGGCGGACGCCGCCAACAGCCGCACACCCATCGACCCCCTGCGCGACGTTATGTACAACAGCACCAACCTTGACATTGAGATACACATGAACGCCAACGGAAAAACCGTCTCCCTTCCCCTCGGTGTCCCCGACTTCGCCGTGGAGACGAAGGCCTTCCTCGACGCGCTGGAGTTCGAGGAGCCGGTGGACGGCGGCAGCGATGTGCCGAAGTGCTACGACGACTGCGACGAGCCTGCCGCCCACGCCGTTGATGAGATCATATACGATTGAATAAGCGCAGTCCCCCGGCGAAAGGCCGGGGGACTGTGTGTTTTTCGGATGGAAGCCGTCCGGGGCGGGCTTGCTTACCGCAGGCCGGCGGCCTGCATGATGGCCTCGATGGGCTCGATGGGCTGGCTGTGCCCCAGGTGATCTCCACACCTGCGCAGCCGGCGCTGTCCAGCATGTCGCGGGCTTCGTCCGTCAGCAGCCTCTGGTAGGCGTCGTCCACCATCTCCAGCTTTTGCAGATACTCGGTCAGTCCGTCGTTTTTGGCGGCCAGCCATGTGGAGGCAGCTTCGCCGATCTCATCCGCGCCGAGGCCGGTGTTCATGCCCCAGTCGATCAGCTGGACGGCGGCCTGCACCGCGCGCAGCGATGAGCCGGACACGCCCACCGTCACCGTCTCGTCGATCTCGTCCAGAATGGCCAGCTTCAGCACCGGCGGCACGTCCGCCATAGCGTCCGGTTCGCCGGAGGTGGAGCAGGTCACGCCCTCTGCGCCGACGGTCACATACAGCGTCCCCTTTGCAATGTCGTAGAAGAAGGATGCCTCCTCCAGCAGCGTATCGTCCGATCCGCTGGCGCCGACGGTGAAGAGCACGGAGCGGTTCTCCTCCCGCGACAGCTTTGCGATATCTTCGCCCGCGAAGATCCATTCACCGGACTTCAGCGGCGTGCCGTCGGCGTTTTCGCACACCTTTGTAAAGCTGTCGCTGTTCAGATAGACGGCGTAGGCATCGTCACGCTCCAGCCTGACGTATATGCCCTCCTTTTTGGTATCCGCAGGCGCGTCCTGCGCCGGGGTACGGCCGGTGCAGCCCGTCATAAGGGCGGCGGCCAGCAGTAGGGCTGCGATCAGCAGCAAAGTCAACTTTTTGCAATGCTTCATGGTTTCTCCTTTTCCCTGTGGTTTTTGCGGTCTGCGTCAGAAGATAACAGACGCAGTACAGGCCGTTTTCCGGTCTGTGCTGCGTCTGAGCGTCTGCCGTATGATTATATCTCTCTGCGCGAAAATGTCAAGGGCAATACCGCATAATGGGACAAGAGCGCAGAATTTCCGCAAAGCGCCGCAGCTTTCATTGTGCGGTGCTGCCCAAGAGCTGACCGGCCTGCATCCAGAGCGTCATGGCTGCCAGCAGGATGGCCAGAAAGCCGAAGCTGATGGCGGAGAACAGCCCCATGAACCGCCCCGTCTGCCCCTTGACGTGCTTTGTGTACTCCCGGAAGGTGATGAGGCTGGCCAGCGACGCCACCAGCGTCCCCGCGCCGCCGATGTTCACGCCCACCAGCAGCCCCTGATAGTCATCGGTGAACCGGCTCAGCAGGATGGCCGCCGGCACGTTGCTGATGACCTGACTGGTCAGCGCCGCCACCGGCATGACCCCGTGGGTCAGCAGCTGGCGGAACAGCTGACGCACCGGCTCGATCCGCGCCATGTTGCCGGAGAAGGTGAAGAACGCCGCGAATGTCACCAGCAGTCCCCAGTCCACGCCCAGCAGCGCCCGGCGATCCAGCACCAGCAGCGCCGCCGCGATGACCGGCAGCCCCAGCCAGTAGGGGATGCCCCGCAGCACCATAGCCACCGCCACGCAGAACAGCACGCCGTATATCACGGCGCGGCGCTTGTCCGGCAGCGTCTCCTGCCGGGGAACGGTCAGGCTCTCCCGCGGCAGGAACAGGCAGCACAGCAAAATCAGCACCGTGGACAGCAGGAACGGCGGCAGCATGATGGTCAGGAACTCCCCGTTGGGGATGTTGTAGTAATTGAACAGATACAGGTTCTGGGGATTGCCGAAGGGCGTCAGCATACCGCCCAGATTGGCGGCGCAGTTTTGCAGGATGAACGTCAGCGCCGTCCATTTTGTCTGGCCTGTGCTCTCCAGCACGAACCAGCTCAGGGGCAGAAACGTCAGCAGCGCCGTGTCGTTGGTCAGCAGCATGGAGCCCACCAGCGTGATGGACACCAGCGCCGTCACCGCGCCCCGGGTGGTGTGGAACACCTGCACCAGCTTCTGCGCCAGCAGGGGGAACAGCCCTATACCCCGCAGAGCGCCCACCACCGCCAGCACGCACAGCAGGCAGGACAGCGTTTTTACGTCGTAATAGCCCAGATAGTCCGTATCCGGCGGCACAAACACCGCCGTCACCGCCGCCGCCAGCACCGCGATCACCGGCATGGCGTTGGCCTTGCACCATTGCAACAGCTTCATAGACACCTCGCACAGCCCTTACAGGGCGAAAAATCCAACGGCTGTTACATTAGCATATTTTCCCCTGCGGGTCAAGCGCTCTGCTCCGGTCTGTGCGGCGCGGCATGGGCGCACCTCCGCACGTCAGGCAGCGGCGTCCCTGCCGGCGGGCAGCGCCACCTCCGTGCCGTTGTTCACCTCGATGCGGTAGCCGCCGGGGTTGTATACATCCGTTCCGTTGCCCCGGAAGCGGCAGTCATCCAGTGCCGCATAGGAGTTCGGCGGCAGGCACAGAAGCTCCAGCGCCGTGGTGTTGTTCAAAAAGTCGATGTGCCTGATGGTATATGTATAGGAGTTGCTGTACGCGGAGTCGTACCGCGCGCCCACCCCGTTGCCGCCGATATACCCGCCGTGGAGATAGACCCAGCCGCCGTTCACGGCCAGCGCGCCCACGTCCCAGCCGGTTACGCGGCAGTTCTCCAGATAGGTGGGCGCTCTGGCGGTCACGCCGGTTCCGCTTCCATCCCCCTCAAAGCTGACCTCCGAAAAGCGGACGTAGGCGTGGCACCGCTCCGTGTCGATCAGGGGCTTTACCGTCACCGGCGCGGCAAAGGTGGTGCCGCTGCCCTTCAGCGTGACCGCGCAGCCCACCGACACCGGCGCGTCATAGGTCACGTCCGGCAGCTCCACCGTGATGGACGTGTCCGCGTTGTACTCCTCCGCCAGCCGATCCAGCAGCGCCTGCAGCTCCTGCGCCGTTTCCAGCGGCGCGTCCTCCGGCGTGATGCGCAGCGCCTGCTGCTCCTCAAATTCCACGGTCATGGTCAGGTGCAGCACGTCGCCGCTCTTCATGCGCAGCGTCCAGACCACCTCGTTGTGGGTGCAGGTGGGATCCGCACGCAGCCGCCGGTACAGCAGCGCCGGGGACTCCGGTGTTTCCTCCTCCGCGTCCCACAGCTTCACCCGGCTCACGCCCTCCGGCGCGGTGACGGACACGTCCCAGCTGTCCAGCAGCGCGGCGAAATCCTCCGCTGCGTAGTCCTGGGTCACGGCGTCCTCCACCATGACGGTGGCGGGGAAGTCCACCGTTCCGCCCGCCGGGATCAGCTCCGAGCGATACCCCACCGGGTCGGTACGGCCCTCGATGGACGGCGTCACAGCCGTGAACACATGGTACTCCCGCCCGTCCGCGCCGGTGTAGTAGGTCTGGCAGGCGGCCAGATAGGGATCGGCGGCGGCCTGCGCCGCATCTTCCTTGCCCGCCGTGTCCTCCGGCGGCGTGTCGCCCGGCCTGCTCAGCCACAGCACCACGGCGGCAGCCGCTGCGATGACCGCCGCCAGCAGCAGCCAGCGGCTCCGCCGGTGTCCGGCGCGGGGCAGGGCGATGACCCGCCGCTGCGCCAGCGTAGCGGTGCAGCGGGGGCAGAAGGATGCGTCCTGCGCCAGCGGCGCGCCGCAGTGGGGGCATTTCTTATCCGTTTTCGTCATGTCCGTCACAGCGCCTCCCTCAGCTCCTGCACCGAGTGATACCGCTGCTCCGGGCTGGTCATGGTGCAGCGCTGCACCACCCGTCCGGCGTGACCCGCCGCCAGCTGCCGGGAGGGATGCTGCCCGGTGAGCATCACGTTCAGCAGCACGCCCAGCGAATAGATGTCCGCCCGGCCGTCCGTCTGGGACAGGCCGAACTGCTCCGGCGCGGCGTAGCCGGTGGTGCCCAGCACCACCGTGTCCGCCGTGCCCTCGGGCTTGATGATCCGGCTGGCGTCAAAGTCGATGAGCACCGCCTGATCGCCCCGCAGGATCACGTTGCTGTCCTTCACGTCCCGATGCACCGCGCCCAGCGAGTGCAGCACCCACAGCGCCGCGCACACGTCCTCCGTCACCCGCCTGGCCTCCGGCCACGAGAGCACGCCGCCCTCCAGCAGGAACGTCAGGGTGTCGCCCTGCACGTATTCCTCCAGCACGGCCACCTGCCCATCCCGCTCCGCCACCTCCTCGATGCGGGGCAGATACGGGCAGTCCACCGTCAGCAGCTTGCGGTACACCTCGGCGCTGCCGGTGAAGCGGCGGAATATGTAGCGCTTGCCGGTGCTGCGGTGCCGCAGCAGCGTCACGCTGCCCCGCGCGCCCCGCTTCAGCAGCCGCACTTCCTCAAAATATGTCTCCACATCCCGCAAAAAAGTGTCGTACACAGAAATTTTCCCCTTTCCCGATAGCGATTTTCCCCAAAAGCTATGCAGCCAGCATATTGTTTTTCTCTTAAAAATTTACTATTATATTACATGATATCGCATATTGTTGTAAAGGTGTAATTGCGGAATGAACGAGAAAAACACAGATACCCTCCAGCAGGAACTGATGAGCACCAACAATCTGGATCGTTTCCTGACGGAAAACGACGCCAGCTTTCGTGATGTCCCTCTGCAGGAGGCCATCCAGCGCATTTTTGACGAAAAGGGCATGTCCAAGGCGCAGCTGGCCAAGCAGTCCGGCATCAGCGAGGTCTATCTGCACCAGCTGTTCTCCGGCCGCCGCTTTCCGTCCCGCAGCCGCCTGCTGTGCCTGTGCTTCGGACTGGGCGCCACGGTGGACGAGGCGCAGTCCCTTTTGCAGCAGGCGCGCCACGCGCCGCTGTACTCCCGCGACCGGCGGGACGCCATCATCATCTTCGCCCTCAGCCACCACATGACACTTTTCGAGGTCAACGACAAGCTGTTCACCGAAAATCTGGATACACTCTGCTGATGACCGACAGGGGAGACGGGGGAGGAAAAAAGAAGCACCTTGCGGTGCTTCTTTTCGTTTACTTTTTGATCTCGCCGTTGGCGGCGGCGGTGAGGTATGCGTTGATGAACCCGTCGATGTCGCCGTCCATCACCGCCTGGATGTTGCCCATCTCGTAGCCGGTGCGGGTGTCCTTGGCCAGCGTGTAGGGCATGAACACATAGGAGCGGATCTGGCTGCCCCACTCGATCTTCATCTGCACGCCCTTCAGATCGCTGATCTTCTCCGCGTGCTGCTGCAGCTTCAGCTCCGCCAGCTTCGCCCGCAGCATCTTCATGGCGTTGTCGCGGTTCTGGAACTGGCTGCGCTCCGTCTGGCAGAACACCACGATGCCCGTGGGCAGGTGGGTCAGGCGCACGGCGGAGGACGTCTTGTTGATATGCTGGCCGCCGGCGCCGCTGGAGCGGCAGGCCTGCATTTCGATGTCCTCCGGACGGATCTCGATCTCGCTGTCGTCGTCCAGCTCCGGCATGACCTCCAGCGCGGCGAAGCTGGTCTGCCGCCGGGCGTTGGCGTCGAAGGGGCTGACGCGCACCAGCCGGTGTACGCCGTTCTCGCTCTTGAGGTAGCCGTAGGCATTCTCGCCCTCGATGAGGATGGTGGCGGACTTGATGCCCGCCTCGTCACCGGCCTCGTAGTCCATCAGCTGATAGGTGTAGCCGTGGCGCTCCGCCCAGCGGGTGTACATGCGGTAGAGCATCTCCGTCCAGTCCTGCGCCTCGGTACCGCCGGCGCCGGCGTGGAAGGTGAGGATGGCGTTGTTGGCGTCATATTCGCCGCTGAGCAGCGCCGCCAGACGGCGCTCGCTGATCTCCTTTTCCAGCGTCTCGTAGCCGTTGGTGACCTCCTCCAGCTGGCTGGGATCGTCCTCCTCCTGCGCCATCTCGCACAGGGTCAGGGTGTCCTCCCACTCGCTGACCAGCTTGTCGTGCTTCTTGATCTTGTTCTCCAGCCGCTTCACCTGACGGCTCACCTGCTGGCTCCGCTCCAGATCGTTCCAGAAGCCCTCCTGCTCCGTCTCCTTTTGCAGCTGCGCCAGCTCCTCCCGCGCCTTGGGGATGCCCAGCGCCTTCTCCAGCTCGCCCAGCGTCGGCTCCAGCGCCAGCAGCTTCTGCTTATACTCGTCGTATTCGATGACTGCCATATATCGTCTCTCCTTGCGTCTGCAAATTTCCTTAGCCTTTCTATTATACCAAAAAACGGCTGTTTGTAAAGAGCGGAAAACGGGGATGGCTGCACGAGGCATTTCGCAGCCAAAGCGCCCTCCGGCGGATGCCGGAGGGCGCTCGTGTCCGCGTCAGCGGTTCTTCAGATAGTTCTGCAGGGCGGTGCTCTTGCTCAGCCGCCACAGAAGCAGCATGCCCAGCCCGTAGCAGGCCACCACCTCGCCCAGACCCACGGTCAGGGCGTTGAAGCCGTAGGTAGGCCAGAAGGCGGCGGAGGTGCCCGCCTGCTCATAGGCCAGCACCAGCCCGATGAGGACGGTGTTGGTCAGCACCGGCGGCAGGGGCGCCAGCCACATTTTTTTGCACCGGGCGGTCAGCAGGGCGGCCAGCAGCGTGGCGGCGGAACCGACCACGATGTCCAGCACCCCGTAGGGGCTGAGCAGGTTAGCGATCAGGCAGCCCACGCCCAGACCCCACGCCGTCTCCGGCAGGAAGAAGGGCAGGACGCACAGCGCCTCGGAAAAGCGGCACTGGATGGGGCCGTAGGTGATGCCGAAAATGGAGCCGAAATAGCTGAGGACGGCGTATGCGGCGGCGGTCAGCGCCGCCAGTGTCAGTTGTCTGGTGCGAATCTTCACTGGGTTTCCTCCTGTGTCAGTACATACCAGTCGCCGGAGGCGGTGAAGCCGGCGGCGGTCATGGCGTTTTCTATGATGCTGTTATCCTCGCAGGGATGGCCGCTGCCATCGCTGGCGGTCACCTGCACGGCGGTATCGCCCCGCACCGTCACCTCCAGCACATAGCCCTGCTGATGGAGCAGCCGGGCGGCGCTGTCCAGTGCGGTGTCCATGGGGTCGTAGGGCTGGTCGTGGGCGCTTTCCTTCTTGACCTCCTCGCCGGCGCGGTTTTCCTGCATGTCGCAGGTATCGCTGCCGGGGACTGCGGATGTGACCATATCCTCCGTGCGGCTGTCATCCACGGCGGCATCCGCGGTGGCCATGTCGCTCATAGCGTCCTGCCGGGAGCGGCTGTTCAGCGCCAGCGGAATGGCGGCTGCGGCCACCACCAGGCAGGCGGCGGCGGATACCATCCACTTCCAATAGGGGTTCTTTTTGCGCCTGGCGGCGTTCTGGGGCGTGGCCGCCACCTGCGCCATAATGCGGTCGGTGAGATCGGCGGGCGGCAGCGCGTCGCTCTCCAGCGCTTCACGAAGCAATTTATCCATGGGGTCAAAGGGCTGCTGTGTCACGGCTGCTCCCTCCTCTCGTTATTCTCTGATGGTAAGACGAAGCCGGCGGCGGAAAGGTTCCCGCCGGGAGCCAGCAATTCACGCAGCCGCCCCTTGGCGCGGTTGATGCGGGATTTCACCGTGCCCTCGCTGACGTCCAGCGCCGCGGCGATCTCGCCGTAATCCAGCTCCTGCATGTACCGCAGCAGCAGCACCTGCCGGTGCTCCTCCGACAGGCGGGACAGCGCCCGCCGGACGGCGGACTGCGTCTCCGACTGCTCGGCCTGCTCCTGGGGCGACGGCGCGTCGTCCGGCAGCTCCAGCTCGGTGACATCGTCGGTGCTGCGGTGGCGCTTCTCCCGGCGGAGCCAGTCGATGCCGGCGTTGGTGGTCAGACGGTACAGCCATGTGGAGAAGCGGCAGTCGCCGCGGAAATCCGGCAGGGCGCGCCACGCCGCCAGAAACGCCTCCTGCGTCACGTCGTCGGCGGCGGACTCGCCGCACATGCGCAGCGCCAGCCGGTACACCTGCGTCTGATAGGCCTCCACCAGCTGGCGGAAGGCCTCACCATCGCCCCGCTGGGCGCAGCGGATCAGTCCCTGTTCGTTGTTCATGTAAGATCCCTCTTTACTCCCTCCGCCACCCGGTACAGCTCCTCCAGCGTGGTGAGACGGACGATCTGTTCTTTGTAGTAGTTGGCGTGGCTCACGCCCTTGAGATACCAGCACAGCTGCTTGCGGGCTTCCAGCAGGGCGATATGCTCGCCCTTGTCCGCCACGGCCAGCTGGATCTGCCGCACGGCGGTGTCCCACCGCTCACGCAGCGGCGGCAGGGGCGGGATGGGTCTGCCCTCCAGCGCGGCCTGCGCCTGCTGGAACAGCCATGGGTTGCCGAAGCAGCCCCGGCCGATCATGGCCATGTCCGCGCCGGTGAATTGCAGGATGCGTACCGCGTCCTCCGGGGCGAAGATGTCGCCGTTGGCGATGACCGGCACGGACACCGCCTCCTTCACCTGCCGGATGGTGACCCAGTCCGCCTGCCCGCTGTACATCTGGGCGCGGGTGCGGCCGTGGACGGCGATGGCGCTGACGCCTGCCTGCTCCAGCATTTTTGCCAGCTCTACCGCGTTGATGCTGCCCTTGTCCCAGCCCCGGCGCATTTTCACCGTCACGGGCACGGGGCTGGCCTTGACCACGGCCTCGGCCAGGCGCGCCGCCTTCTCCGGGTCGCGCATCAGGGCGGAGCCGTCGCCGTTGGCCACCACCTTTCCCACCGGGCAGCCCATGTTGATGTCGATGATGTCCGCGCCGGACACCTCCGCCGCGATGACGGCGGCCTCGGCCATGCAGGGGATATCGCTGCCGAAGATCTGGGCGGCGGCGGGACGCTCGTTGGGCGCCAGCTTCAGCAGGCCGCGGCTCTTTTTATCCTGATAGCACAGCGCCTTGGCGCTGACCAGCTCCGTGCAGCTCATACCGGCGCCCAGCTCGCGGCATATCTGGCGGAAGGCCATGTCGGTGACGCCGGCCATAGGCGCCAGATACAGCTGGGAGTTGATCTCTACGTTTCCGATGTGCATGAAAGACTCCTTTGCGTGTACTGCGTTTCTGCCGGCTATTTTACCACAAAAAATTTCTGTTGACAATCCGAATTAACTGTGTATACTGTTAATATACAGTTTGCACAAGGAGGCCTCTTATGCAGCTATACATCGACAACCGCAGCGGCGCGCCCATCTACGACCAGATCTACAGCCAGATCAAGGACGCCATCCTGTCCGGACAGGTGGCCGAGGGCGAGGCGCTGCCCAGCATACGGGCGCTGGCCAAGGATCTGCGCATCAGCGTCATCACCACCAAACGCGCCTATGACGAGCTGGAAAACGAGGGATTTATCTACACCCTGCCCGGCAAGGGCTGCTTCGTGGCGGAGCGCAGCACGGAGCTGCTGCGGGAGGAAAATCTCAGGAAAATAGAGAGCCACATGCAGGAGATACGGCGGCTGGCCAACGCCTGCCGCCTGACGGAGCAGGAGCTGGACGACATGTGGCGCTTGCAGAAGGAGGAAGCAGAATGAACGCATTGGAGATACGCGGCCTGACGAAGCGGCGGGGCGATTTTGCCTTGCAGGGGCTTGACCTGACGCTGCCCGCCGGCTGCATCATGGGGCTGATCGGCGAGAACGGTGCAGGCAAGTCCACCACCATACGGCTGATCCTGAACGCTCTAAGCCGGGACGGGGGCACCGTCGCCGTTTACGGCAAGGACAACCGGGCGCTGACCCCGTTGGAGCGGGAGGACATCGGCGCGGTGCTGGACGAGGTAGGACTGCCGGAGTACATGACCGCCCGGCAGATCGGCCGCATGATGGCGGGCATTTTCACCCGCTGGCAGCCGGAGGTGTACCGGGGCTATCTGCGGCGGCTGTCGCTGCCGGAGGATAAGCCCTTCAGGGACTTTTCACGGGGCATGAAGATGAAGCTGGGGCTGGCGGCGGCGCTGAGCCATCAGCCGAAGCTGCTGCTGCTGGACGAGGCCACCAGCGGCCTTGACCCGGTGGTGCGGGACGAGATACTGACCATCTTCGCGGACTTCACCCGGGACGAGGAGCACGCCGTGCTGATCTCCAGCCACATCGTCAGCGATCTGGAGAAGATCTGCGACTACATCGCGTTTCTGCACAAAGGGCGGCTGCTGCTGTGCGAAGAGAAGGATCGGCTGACGGAGGAATACGGCATCCTGCGGGGCGGTACGGACGGTATCGCTCCGGCGGCGGTGTGCGGACGGCACGCCACGCCCTATGGCACGGAGTATCTGGTGCGGCGCAGCGCCGTGCCCGCCGGTATGATGCTGGGACAGGTGAACATCGAGGATCTGTTCGTGTTCATGGCAAAGGAGGCGTGAGATGAAGGGATTGTTTTATAAGGAGGCGCGCTGCCTGTGGCACTTCGGCAAGACGTATCTGCTGATGCTGGTGATTTTTCTGGGGCTCGCCCTGTACCAGTCCACGGACAGCAGCGGTGGCGCGGTGTGGATGCTGTATCCCATATTCTTCGCCGGGACGCTGCCGGCGTCGCTGATCGGCGACGATGAAAAGAGCGGCTGGCTGACCTACTGCGATACTCTGCCCGTGACCCGGCGGCAGATCGTGACGGTCAAGTACATCACCTGCCTTGTCACGGCGGCGGCAGTCTGCCTGCTGGCGGTGCCGGTGGTGCTGCTGCGGCACGATACCGTGGCGGCCATGCCGTTTCTGGCGATGATGGCTCCGGTGGGACTGATCGTCCCCTCGGTCATGCTGCCCACCACCTACAAGCTGGGCGCCACCAAGGGGCGCGTGGTGTATATCGTCATGCTGATGGTCGTGGCGGGGGTCTGTGTGCTGCTGGTAAACCTGTCCAAGGAGTCCGGCGCGCCGTCCACGCTGTCTCCGCTGGCGACTACGGCCATCTCGCTGGCGGTGTTCATCGGCAGCTGGGCGCTGTCCGTGAAGTGGTTCGAAGGGCGGGAGCTGTGAGAAAAGCCGGGCGGCAGATCTGCCTGCCGCCCGGCACCGAAATTTTTGCAAGAAAATCGGGAAATGGGTGTTGACATTTGCCGCCGCACTTGCTATAATAAGCAAGCTTGAGTTCGCGAGAGCGCGATAAGGCCAAGTAGTTCAGTTGGTTAGAACGCCAGCCTGTCACGCTGGAGGTCGAGGGTTCGAGCCCCTTCTTGGTCGCCAATATGCTGCTGTAGCTCAGTAGGTAGAGCGCATCCTTGGTAAGGATGAGGTCGGCGGTTCGAATCCGCCCAGCAGCTCCAAAAAGCATCGAAAACTTCGGTTTTCGGTGCTTTTTTGTTGTAAAAATGTTGAAAGAAGTGTGGGTCAAAATGTGGGTCAACCGCCTGACCCACACCGTGACCCACACGCGGAAATGGGTGGAAAGGGTGAAAGAGGAGCGGAGAGGAAAATCGGTTGTTTCGAAATGCCTTTTCTTTGATTACTGCGGCGCAGAATCTGGACTGCCGCAAGTCGATTCATAGCTTTCGAACCTGTAGTGCTTCCTTTTCCGAACTCAGTATGGACGGACATATATCTCTTATGGTGTATGCTTCCTGAACTTGCAGACACAGGAGAGAAGCGCGTTGATATACTGAACACTGTATCTCCGCAATACTCATACTGCACTTTTTTAGGCATTGAGTCCGCTTGATTATTATGCTCGTCGAAGGCACCAGTGTCCTTAGGCTGAACTGTTCATTTTCAAACTTCCCTGCCTCACAGGTATTGGAACTACTTGCTTTATTTCTATCCTCGAAGGCCATTTAATTGACGGTGAAGAGTTGAGCTTCAGTTCCGTCACAAATATTCGCGAAAAAATTAACCTTAACAGGTTGACAAAATAAACTTTTAGTGGTACACTTCAGAAGAAAGCAAAGAGGAGGTATGCAGTGTGACCAAGCTCGGAATTGCTCTAAGAAAGATTCGGCTGGACAGGCAAGAGCTTCTGAAGAATATGGCTGATAAGTTGAAAGTATCTTCTGCTTTTCTATCGGCTGTAGAAACAGGTAAAAAGCGCCCACCTGCCAACTTTATTGATCGGATCTGTAGCGTATATGAATTAAGCGAAGATGAGAAAAAGGAGTTACAGCTCGCAGCAGATATGTCTTTAGACGAGATCAAAATCGACCTTGCAGGTTCGTCTTCTATGCAACGCCAAGCAGCCGTATCATTCGCAAAAGCGCTTAATGACCTGACAGATGACGAAATTAGCAAGATCATGCGCATTTTCAGCAAACAACATAAAAAGTGAGGTGTTACACCATCGTTACTTCTAATCTTATTAAGATTGTAAGTTCAAGAAATCGCAAGCGTCTGCGAAAAGACGCATATATGCTCCGAATGCGATTTGGACTTGACAAGGTCAAAAAATTTCCTGTAGTGGAATTTTTAGAGCTCGTTATGCCGCAGATTGATGAAGAGTTTACGCTCGTTCTGGTAGAAGATGATGAGCTAATGGGGAGAGCGGCAGAAACAATCCCCGTTGAACACATGATTCGGGTAAAACAGTCCGTATATGATGCAGCCTGCCAAGGCTCTTACTGGGCTAGAACAGTCATGGCGCACGAACTTGGGCACTATGTACTTCACGGAGAAGACACTGTAGCTTACGCTCATGAGGCTCCTGGCGAGAGAGTCCCTGATGACATAAATGCAGAGAGACAGGCTGATATATTTGCAGCTGAACTGCTGGCCCCTGTACATCTTGTGGACGAAACATCTGATTATCTCGTAAGTAAGCACTTTGGCATAACCCGTGGAATGGCCCGTAGCCAGATGAATCAGGTTCGTCGAGTGCAGAAGAGGCACCAGCGGAAACACCAGCGCAAGAAAAAGGAAAACGGTTGAGGCGGCAACCTCAACCGTAGGCTTTCCTCGCAATCATCCTCTGCATGTTAGAAGATGTGTGCTGGATACTATAGTGTCACAACCTCATAGTAACACATCACAAACTGATGTGCAAGATGTTTTCATATAAATATCTTGTCGAAAGGAGCGATGTGTATGTGGATTTACTGCAGATACATCACCAAGAACGGAGTTCGCATTTATCCGAAGAACAAGCGATATTTCCGCTTTTGGGTAGACGATGAAAAAGCAGTCCATAAGGACACTTCCGATAAGGACTAATCACTAACAGATGTGCTGGTTCCAGCCCAGCACATCTGTTTTTCTTATACGGGGTTTATATAGCTCCCTAAGAAAAAGGCGTATATACAGCGGTTCAGAAAATCATGCCATTCTCGTTGATTGCGATAGCACAAAATGTGTTTTTTACTTCTTTGAACATTACCCCGTCCTCATTATGTTTGCGTCCCACACCTGACACACACGCAGAAAGAGTGAAAAAGCACCGAAGAGGAAGTTCACCTCTCCGTGCTTTTATCGTTCGCGGCGTTCACATGACCTGCGCCATGAAGCTGCCTATGGTCTGCGCGGCTTCGTCTTGTTTTTGGCGGGTGGCGTGGGTGTAGGTGCGGAGTGTGAATCCGGCGTCGTAGTGTCCCAGCATACTGCTGACCGTTTTCACGTCCACGCCATTTTGCAGCGCCAACGTGGCGAAAGTGTGTCTGAGATCGTGAAATCTGATGTGCGGCAGCCCGGCGTCTTTCAGTATCTTCTTGTGCAGGTTTACGACGGAATCGGGGTAGTACATCTCCCCTGTCGCCGGTGACGGGAACATATACGGGTTGTCGGGATGCTTTTTGTGTTCGGCAACCAGCAGGTCAACAGCCTCCTGTGGAATGCTGACTTTTCTGACCGATGTTTCCGTCTTAGGACGGGACAAGGTCAGTTCTCCGTTTGGATTTTTCACATACTGCTTGCTGACGGAGATGGTTTTATTTTGGGTGTCGAGGTCGCTCCAGAGAAGCGCCGTGATCTCTCCCTTGCGCAGTCCCGTGACCAGCTCCAGATAGAACATGGGGAGCAGCCCCCGCTTGTCCGCGGCGTCGAGGTAGGTCTTGATATGCTCTGGCGGCAAAATCTGCATTTCGATTTTTTGCACCTTCGGTGCGATGCAGTCCTCGGTGGGGTTGCGAAGGATCAGGCGTTCTTTTACGGCGCGGTTCAGGGCATTGTGGAGCATCAGGTGCAGACTGCGGACGGTGGTGCTGCTGAGCCCGGGGTTGCCGTGACCGCTTTTGCGGTTGGTACGGCCACTCTCCATCAGCTCCTTGTAGAGCTTTTGCAGATCGTGGGCGGTCAGCTTGGTGAGCTTGATATTGCCGATACGCGGAATGGTGTACTGCTCGATCATCAAGTGATAGCGATCCGCCGTGGCGACGCGGACATTTGGCTTGGCGTAGATGTCGTACCAGCTCCGCAACCATGTGGCCACGGTGTATTCGTCGGCACGGCTGACGTCGACGCCCTTTGTGGCCTCCATAGCAGCGGCCAGCTTTGCCTTGCACTCCGCTTGCGTCTTACCGAGGACATTTTTGATGATGCGCTTGCCGGTTTCTGCGTTATATCCTGCGGTGTAGCGACCTTCCCAGCGGCCGTCTGACCGCTTGCGGATATTGCCCTCGCCGTTAGCGCGTTTCTTTGCCATTGAATCAGCTCCTTTCCTGGCAGCAAACACACATACCACAACTTAGCGCGGAAAGCTACCGTTTTTGAAATTATCTTTTTATTGTTTCCAGCAGCGCAAACTATGCGCCTCTTACATGCCGCTCATACCGCCCATGCCGTGGCTCTGCTCATTCTCGTGGTCGTTCCACTTATGGCCCATGGCCATCTTCTTTTCTCGCAGGCGTTGTAGGTGTTTGTGGTCGATCTGGATGCCCGCGGCAGCGGGAGCCGGGGCGTTGTCCCGGAAGATATTGCCCATGTGGTAGAGCAGCCGGGTGGCTGACAGCAGGACAGAGGGCGGCTCCTGTTCGCCGCGCTCCATGCGTTTCATGAAAAATTCCGCATAAGTATGGCCGTTATCCCGCGCCGCCGCGAACCATTCGTAGGTAGCGTCCGGGTCCTTCGGAACGCCCTCGCCCATGAGGGTCAGCTTTCCCAAGAGGTACTGTGCGTAGGCGTTTCCATTGTTCGCGGCCTGCCGCAGGTATTCCGCCGCAGTCGAAGTGTCTTTTGATACATTTTTGCCGCTGAGATATTCCTTGCCCAACCGGTAGGCGGCGTAATCGTTGCCATTGTCCGCCGAGCGTTTCAGCCAATAGATCCCCTTGGCAGAATCGTGGACGTCGGCATCATCGGAGAGATACAGCTTTCCGAGGGCGTACTGTGCCGCGTCCAAGTCCTGATCAGCGGCGCGTTCCAACAGCTTTTGCGCTTTGACCGTGTCGGGGATCAGCAGCCCGCCGTCGCGGTACGCTGTGCCGATGATGTACTGCGCGTAGGCGTCACCGTCCTCCGCAAGCTGCTCCAACTGCTCCGCCGCTTCGTCCCGTTCCTCCAGAGGGAAACGATCATCATTCGCCACGCTGTGCAAATCCTGACACGCATAGCTCATGTCATAGGTGCTGATCTGTTCGCCGTCATCCTGCATTTCCTCATCCTCAAAGGAAAATCTGTTCATGCGAATATGCTCCGCCTCTTTGATGACGGCATTTTTGATCTGACGAAATTCCTTTTGCTGAGACAGCGGTGGACGTATTCTCTTTTTATCTTCGGAGTAGCAATCCTCCACCTGACATTGCAGCTCCCACCACGTTTGGTAGCACGCATCTACGGTGGGCAGCCGCGCCATTTGGTCGACGATCTCATCCACCAGCTTTTTCATTGGCTTTGGCAGATAGCCGTAGGTTTTCTTGCCGCCGACCTGACCGAGCTGCCGCGACAGATCCCAGATCATCTGCTCCGCCTCCGGGTGGATGCAGGTCATCTCCCGCATGGCCTTCGCCAATTCCAGCATGGCTTTTCGCGCTTCCGCCACCAGCTCGTCGCGGGATTTGCTTTTCTGTTCGTAGACGTGCAGCAGTTCCTGACGGAAGATCTGATTGGTCAGCGTGGACTTGATTTGGCGGATACCGTCTTTGGTCAGGTACGCCTGATTCGGCTTTGCCGACCACGCCATCATGTGGACATGGGGATGGTTACCCTCATCGTGGAACGCCGCATACCAGCGGAAGTCCTCCGGCGGGATCTTCATCGCCGCGGCGATGTCATTGCGGTGGGTACGCAGCAATGTGCGCCATGCGTCCGCGTGGTCATACCCCAGCCGCTCCGCGTCCTCCCGGTGAAGGGAGATGATGTGCGTCCACACGTTGCCGGTGTAGTGATCCAATTCGTCTGCAACAGCGGCGAGGTCAACGGCATCGTCATCACCGAAGAGACCGTGTTCACCCAGCCGCTCCGCTCTGGGCCGCAGGGCGATGTACTTGGCGTAACCTTCCATGCCCTGTACCCGATCCCAATTCGATTCCAGCGCCAGTGTGATGAGCGCGGACGCAGTTGCTTTGGTTGGGTGCGCCGCGTAGTCCTCGTACTCCATCAGCTCTTTTGCGTCAGGAAAATCCTTCACCAATTTTGCGATGAGTTGCTCCTGCTTGCGTGTAGGTGGACGGTCATCCGGGATGATCTCCACCCGCTCCCGCGTCGCGATGTACTTGAGATACCCGCCAGCACTTTGCCCAGTACCGCACTTGATGTACGGACTTTTGACGATCAGCCTTGCCATGCTTCACTCTCCAGCTCACGGAGCTTCTGCTCCAGCCGAAGCTGACCGTTGGTGCGCTTGACGGCGGCGATGCTCTTGGCCCGCTCCTGCCGCAGCACTTCCTCGCTCACATTGAGACTTTGCAGGAGGATGGACATTGCCATGTCCATCTCCACCGCCTGCTTGTAGAGCAGCGACGCAATGCGATCCTCGAAGAGCTTCAGCCGACTATCGATGGCGGTCTGTATGGCCAGCGGAAGCGTGGTGCTGTTCTCCGCCGCCAGAGAATCTGCGTAGAAGTTCACAGCTTTTTCCACGAACTCGTTGCGGCTGCGGCAGTTATCTTCTTGATACCACCGCTCTATTTTGGCGGCTGTTTCATCCGTCATACGGAAGTTCAGCCTGTTTTCATTTTTGCTCATCATTCCCTCCAATCTGCCGTAAGGCACGCTTGTTTTCGTTGAAGCACCTGCGCTTGCGGGAACAAAGACGCCAGCCGCTCAAAAAGTTCACTCAAAAGGCACCACAACCGCCTGCGTTGAAACCCCCGTCAACTGCCCGCACTGCGGGCAGAAGTGATTGGGTAGAGCGTCGGTTCCGACGCCAGCCCTTTATCCCGCCTCTGTTTTCGTCCTCCGCAGAGCCTTGAAATCCCGCCTAAAGGCGCTCCAAATAACCGGGGCCGCTATCGTTACCCTCTTAGGCTTCTGTAATCGCACACAGCGGCTCACAGGGGCAAACGCAGGGTAATTCACGCACTTATCCGCACACCGCATCAGCATTCCGCACCGTCTTTCTGCGCCAGTTGTTCCATGCGTCTTGCCACCTGCTGACGTTCCCGTGCCCGCTCCGCAGCATCCATCTGCCGCTGATAAAACTGGTCGATGGAAAACTGGATCGGCAGGATCGTGTAGAGCAGACTTCCGTTTTGCTTGCGTCCATCCCGCGTGATAATGCTGGTGCGCTCTGTACGGATGAGCCCGCGTTCCTCCAACTCCTGCACATACTTCCGCACGGTGTTGTTGCTCATGCCCACCGCCTTGCCGATGGTGGCGTAGCTGGGATGGCACTGATAGGTTCTGCGGTCTTCGATGCGGAGCAGGTAACCGTAGACAGCGATCGCGCCGTGAGACAGACCCAGCTGATAGATCTCATTAGGCAGAGGAAAATAGTTCTTGACCGGGTCGCGCTTTGTCCAAGTTCTCATCTGGCACCTCCGGTCTGCCGCTCTACCCACTGTTGGAATTTATCCTTGGGCACCACGAACCGACTGCCGATGCGCACAGACGGAAAGACTTCTTCGTGCATCAGCTCGTAGGCACTGGAGATGGACACGCCCAGCACCTTTGCCACCAGTTCCGCGTTGAGGAACAGCGGCAATTCATCGTAGCTGTGATAGGTCGATATTTTCAAAATCGTTACCTCCAATAGAATTCAGAGAAAAAATATCTTGCGTTTCGGAGGTCCCTCTGTTAGACTGTTTGCAGATGGAGTCTGCGTTTTCCGAAACGCGGCACGCCGCTGGACTGCTGCAACAGTTCAGCGGTTTTTCTTTTTGTAGGAACGATGTATGTTTCTTCCCCCCTTTCTTTGTTCTCTGCCACGCACCGTACCCGTTCCTGCCCTGCGGCCTTGTTTGACCTGCACAGCGTTTTCACTGCCTTGGTACGCTCGACCGCTTTGCTGCGGCGTCCTGGCGTTACTTCTCCGGCGAGTATCATCTCTGGTGATGGGTATGTAGTTGTGAAGGTACAGCGGAAGGTCTTTCCTTCTTCGTGCCCCCATGGTACAATAAACCTGACGCAGAATACATCATGAAGTAATCTTTTTTGCCGGGAGGTGTCGATGTGACTTCTGCAATTCCAAGTTTTAATCTGTGCACGACAGCAGACAGCGGCTTCGTGCCGGTTTTGATCTGCGATGACGGAACGCAGATCGAGCTGCCGCCCCACTCGGCGGCAGAGCTTCTTCTGGCCGCTGCCGAAATCGATCTCACGGCATACACCGATGCAGTCCGGCATTTGCAGGAAACACATCCGTTGTTTGAAGAGAAATTGGATATCAGTGTTTTGGAGTACCGCGACTTCCTTTCACAGGCACTGGAGCTGCCCAAACAGCTCCGTCGCACAGATCCCGTAGGCTGGTTAGACGCCTGTGTGCATCTGCGAGCTGCCCTTCAGCAGCCTGACGACGGCTCCGCTTCGTTCCTGCTCTACTCAGGCCAACGCATCTTGCAGGCAATAGAGCGTCCTGTTCTTTTGCAGGTTCGGCTCCGCAATATTTTCGAGATGATCTTCGACAACATGGATATTTCAACGCCGCACCGCCAGTGGGAATATCTGCGCACTGTATACCCTGATGTCGCGCAGCAATGTGACCCAATTCATCTGAAAGAGGTGACGGAACCTTTCAGGTTTAGCGCAGTGAACGGCTGGAACTACTATCTGACGATCCTGTCACTGTATTTTGCGCAGGAGGCCCAGCGCATCACGCGATGCGTACACTGTTGGGAATATTTCATCCCGCCCACGAGGAAGCGAACGCTGTACTGTGACCGCAGCTACGACGGACAAACCTGTAAACGTCGAGGCGCCAATCTCATGCGGCATGAACGGGATGAGCAGGATGAGGCGCTTTTCATCTACCGGCAGTTGCGGGATCGTATGTATGCGCGGATGCAGCGATATGATACTGCTATACCGGAAAAGCGAGGTCGGCTGCTGGTCTTCAGTGCGTCGGACTTTAAGGCTTGGATGGACAATGCCAGCAAGGCCCATCGTGAATACAGCGGCGGCAAGATCGATTCCTCAGAATTTTTAAGGCGTATCGATACTTGGCAGGAATTGCGCAGCTACGATGTGAAAGCCAGCCCCCTTGTTGTGGATACGACCGTATGGCAGCAGCGTGTAGCAGCAGATATGGATCACGCGCCCGCCGACAGCTTTCCGGAGCAGGTCATGTTTCTTAATCTCCCCACAGATGGCAGCCCTGCTCAGTGGGAGATGAAAACGCGAGACCAGTTGCGGCGTGAGGCACAGAAGGGACATCAGTCCTTGCGGGACAAGTATACACAGAAAGAAAAGCAGAACTGATGTCAGTTCTGCTTTTCTTTGCTTACACCGACGCAGGTTTTGCGCCGCTTACCCTGCGTAGAGGGCGTAGATAAGCAGACTGCCGCCATCCTCCACGATGTAGACATTGCAGCGGAATCCGGCATCTGCAAGACTGTCCACGCCCGTCTGCATCATGAGCTGGTGGAAGGTGAAGTCTACCATGTCTCGCGCCTTGGCTTCCAGTGTTTCCTGCGAGGCATCCAACGGTACTGCGGCTGGGAAGCGGTAGGCGCTGTTATCCAGTGCCAGACTTGTGTCCGTGGTGACACCGTATTGTGTGGACGCATAGGCGTTGGCAACGTCGATGGCCGCTTGACGGTTTGCGGGTACTGCGGGTTCGGGCGCTGGCTCTGGTGCTGGGGCAGATTCCAGCTCACCTTCAGGCGCAGGCGTTTGGACACTGTCCGCATCGTAGCCGGTCTTAGCCGAGACAGTGACCGAGGGAATGTCCCCCGCGGGCGCGGGTTCTGTGACCGGCTCAGGGGGCTGCGTGACTTGTGGAGTGGCTTTCGGTTGAAGCTCGTCCTCCTGAGACAGTTCTTGTACAGAGGTCGATGCTGCGGCTGGAGATTGCCCTGTCGTGGTGGGTCCTGTGGACGGTTGCGGCGGCTGTGTCTCCTCCTGCACCGCAGTCGCGGGAGGCGGTACAGCGTTAATCTGGCCATTCGCCTCCTGCCCGCAGGCGGTGAGCAGGATCGCGATGCTAACTGTTAGCAATGTGATCTTAGCTTTCATTTTGTTCCCCCTCCGTTGCGCAAAGAACGGCCAGAGCTTCCTCTGACCGTTCTTCCTCGTAATGCTGTAATTCTGTTGTCAGGCCAAGTGCCAGCTGGAATCCGCAGGCAAAGCTGTCCAATTCGGCACGCTCCATCATCAGGCCTTTTGTATCAACGGCCTTCAGTACCAGCTTTCGTTCCGGCTTTGCCAGCCGCGACATCAACTGCTGAAATGCGTCATCGTAATCGCATTTCAGTTCCGGCATGACCGCCCTTGTGTAGAATTTTCGGTGCAGGTCCTTCAGAGTTTCGTACATACTCATCACCTCCTGCGACAAACAAGTATCACAGAAGCGGAAGGAAGTCAACGGAAAAGAATTACAATGTCTACCTCCTGCGATCCTCCGAATAGGTAGAGACACGCCTGCGGCCTTGTGCCGCAGGCGCGTCTCTGTTTGAGGAGAATCTCTATTGCACTTGCTTATTACAGAGCTTCTGTATTGGCGCCGGTGTAATAGGTGCTGTCGGGAATGTATGACCGGAATTCAACGCGGATATCCCCGATGGGAACACCGGTCTCCCGATGGGCAGCATCAGTGATCGCAAACGCTAATTTTGCCAGCGCCGAGACGGATATTTCCTCCGTACAGCGCACCGTCAGCCACATCATACCAGCACACCTCCCATGCAGAACCGGCCCTTTTCGGGGGGCGTGACATAGATCCGCACAGCCTTGGCGGGACATATCCCGCTATACTGAAAGCCAGCCGCAATACCGGCCATGCAGCTGTCCAAAACGGCTCCTGGGGAGACACCTCCGGCGCAAAGCTGCACGGTGGGGCAGACGGCTCCGCCCATGCTGCCGGAAAACGCCATATCCCCCGTCGTTTCCATGAAGAATACCGCTACCAGTTCCTTTGCCTTTTCCAGCTTGTCTGATATCTCACGGATGCTGCAGGACGCAGCCTCGTGCTGCTTTTTCGATTAACATATACTTTTTACAGACGGCATGGCTGGACTCCCTTCAGACCGTCTGCGTATGCTTCAAAGCCTGCGCTGTACGCCGGATCAATTCTTCACCGGGGGCTTTTCTGTCAGTCTTCGAAACTTCCACGATCAGCTGGTAAACGGGAACAGATTCCTCCTGTGCAATCTGATGAAACAGCTTCAGGAAAGAGGAGTGGCAGCCGGAAAGGCCGAGGATCAGATCCTCCGGCAGTACGGCGGGGCGGTATGGAGCCAGAGAAACCGGCGATTTTCTGATGGTAAATTCTACGCATTTAGAGCGGCACTATGGCGGGGATAGGATAAAACACTCACATACCCCGCCGACTATGCGGGAAAAACCTTGAAATATAGGGCTTTTTAAGGCCCTAAATGCGTAGGTTGGTGCTTTGTTGCGATATGCTTCACGGTTACGGTGTATTGTTCATATTCTGTTTTCGGGAATCTTTATGAAATCTTCAAAATTGCCCGGTATGCTATCCGTAAAATCAAAGAAAGGACTTGATTATATGGATATGATTTTGAAAACGAC
>OJKC01000193.1_pt1 | contig 60960 bp, 47 predicted proteins | sample 1596401 | NCBI WGS metagenome assembly OJKC01 (sample SAMEA4350162, study PRJEB24818) | metagenome | biome: human; feature: gut; material: faeces | place: Denmark | collected 2013-09 | reverse complement strand
CCCCTTGCAGGGTCAAGGGACAGCGTCCCTTGTGGGGTTTGGGGCAACGCCCCAACAGTTCCACGGGCGACCAGTATGCCAAACGCGCTCAACAAAGGTGCAGGCAGCGAAGCGTCCCTGCCAGTAACTTTGCGCGTCCGCAGACGCGCCCCCAAGCTGCTCTTCCCCCAAGATTCCGTGAAGCGCCTGTTTTTTTATTGCACTTGGTATTTGAAAAGCGCCGAGCAAGTCTTTCGACCTGCTCGGCGTTTGATTTGTTCTTGGCTGATTACTTGACTTCGTCCCAGTCCACGATTTCGCCCGTGAAGATGTCGCGAATCTGCGCAAGCGTCAGCCCTTCGACCGCGTTGTCGTTATTCACGATGACCGCAATGCCGTCCATGCAGATGGTCACAGGGGTCAGACCCGCTTCCAGCTCGGACGCCTTGACTTCGCGGGAAGCCATGCCGATATCGAACGAGCCGTCCGCAGCGCCGCGCATACCGGTGGAGGAGTCAGAAATCTGCACTTCGATGTCCACTTCCGGGTGGAGTGCTTCGTAGGCTTCTTCGAGCTTCTGCATCAGCGGGCCGACGGAGGAAGAACCGCCGATGACAATCTTGCCTGCCACGGGCGCCGCCTGATATTCAGCCGGCTCTTTGGCGACGTACTTCTGCGCGGTCACAATTGCCTGACCTTCGGCAGAGAGAATCCAATTGATGAAGTCCTGCGCAGTCGCGGAGAGGCTATCCGCCTTGTAAGCGATGTTGAAGGGACGCGCGATGGCGTAATCACCGCTGGCGACGTTTTCGGGGGTCGCTTCGACGTAGACGGCTTCCGCACCATCTTCGGGGTTGCGGGCGACCTTCAGCGCCTTCACGGACGCGTCCATCGAGCCGAGGGAGATGTAGCCGATGGCGGCGATGTCCTGCGAAACCGTGGTCTTGACTTCGGACGTGCCGGAGTACACAGCCGCTTCGACGGTGGTCATATCAACCCTGTTGCCGTCAGCGTCCTTCTGCTCAACGCCCGTCAGTTCGATGAACGCGGCGCGCGTGCCGGAGCCGTCCTCACGGGAAACAACGTAGATGGAGTCCGCCAGCGCGACGGTGAGCGTCAGCACGAGCGAGAGCAGGATGGCAGCAAACTTCTTCATTGCAGAAAAACCTTCCTTTCTGTCCGGGACACCTTCCTGATGTCCTGTTGCCCTTGTCTTTTTCCTTGGGTACGCCTGTATGATACCGCGGGAATGTAAAGGCGGAAAGGCAGGTTAGGTTAAGATTGTGTTAATTCGGGGTAGGCTCTTCAAAAACACTGTTTTTCTCGTTTTTACTCAATTTCATCCCATTTTTGTTGAAGCGCAGCGATGAGTTCATCAATTGTCATTTCTTGATTGACGTAGTTTGTGATAATGCCTGTTTGATTCAAGTAACGAATAAACTCTGTATTAGGGAAGCGTGGAACGCCATCGTTCATTATTTCTTGGCGTAAATTTTCTGAATAAAATGGGAATTTGTCTCTGATTTCGTTTCCATATATTTCAGGCGATTGATAAACCATCTGACTCCAATTGCCTAATGCAATCTGACTTTGGCAGACTTCATCAGCAAAATCCGAAAGAAAGTTCTGCGCCTTTTGAGGATAAGCTGTGCTTTTCGGGATGCACAAAGCATACAAATCAACAACAATGCAATTCATTCCATCAAGGTTAGGGAACGGTACATAGTGGTCTGGATTTGGTGTCAACCGCAGAATCGGCTTAACCCGCTGAGCATTGTCATAATCCATAATGTACCCTTTGCGAACCATTTCAGCATAGCAAGAAATTGTTCTACGGAAAACTGCAGTATCGAATTGCAAATCACCAGTTTCGTTGTACTGTGCAGACAAATATTGCATTAGAAATAGTGGGGTTTTTAGATTTGTGTACATTAAGCATATGTCTTCCGTTTGCGATAAATCTGACTGATTGCAAGCGCACAGCAGTGTTTCCAGCGAATATCCCGCAGACTGCGGAAACTGAAAATTCGCACGGTATGCAAGCGTATCATCCAGAGAAAAAAGATTCGCTATGTAATAGTATGGCAGTCCATACATTACATCATCTTTTGACAAATAAACAGCAAGCGCAGTCCAATCGTGATTCAACGCAGTATCATTTATAGGCAGCAGCAGATCTCTTTCCACTGCTGCTTGCAGCACCTTCTGATAGAGCAGAACAGCATCGTACTCTCGATTCGTCAGAAGTGACAAATCTTCTACCGTAATATTTGCGTTTTTATAGAATATTTTATATTTTGTTTCATTTAATATTTCTTCTCTGCACTCTAAAAAGTAAAATCGCGCATCTTCCTGCTCATTGCCTAAGATATTGATTGATATTGCATTTTCTGCAGTTGATGAAAGCGAAAAAAGCATGAACCCTAAATACGCAAGTGCCAAAATTCTCTTCATCAGCATACCTCCTTAGGAAAGCAAGGTGCGTTACAGTCAATTATCCCGCCTTAAGGCACCACCGCACAATCATTCATCTCCGAGCGGACAAACAAACTCGTCTTCACAAATCGTATGCTCTACCATATGCTCATGTGTTCCAGAAATGGTACTCCAGCCGCAGTCAACACAAGTATATATCGTCGTATATAAAGACGTTCTTTTCGTGCATTTATAGTTGTTTGCACATGCAGCTGATTCTTGCTTCCAACGACTAAACGCGCCACAAGAAACGATAAACATTCTCTTCTGTCCACAGTTCTCACATTGTGACGGTTCAGCCGCTGCAAGAGAAAAGCTCAAGCTAATCGACAAAAGCGCCACACAGAGAAGTTTGGCATATTTCTTCATAATGTATCCTCCTTTCACAGCAACGCACCTTACCTATTCTTACTATATCATATAAATAACACAAAATCAACAGATTGAGGATTTTTTGTGCTTGTGATTTTACACGCTCTTTACATTCCCCAGCCCGCGCATTTTACATTCCCGTGCTATCCTAAATAGCGGGAAAGCATGAAGAAAGAAGGAATCAATCGACATGAAAGTCAAGGAGCAGGTCATGCGCTGGGTCTTTGCGGCGACAGCGGCGTTCTCCATCGCGGCCGTCGCGCTGATCTGCGTTTTTCTGTTTCTGAACGGACTGCCGTTCTTTACGAAATATGATTTGGGCGCGTTCCTGTCCGGAACGACGTGGAAGCCCGCGAACAATATTTTCGGCATTCTGCCGATGATTGTCGGCTCGCTCTACGTCACGGGCGGCGCATTGCTCTTCGGCGCGCCGGTCGGCATCCTCGCGGGAATTTATCTGGCGCGCTTCTGCCCGGTTCGCCTGCGCAAAATCATCGAACCGATGATTGGGCTGATGGCGGGCGTGCCATCGATTGTCTACGGCTTTTTTGGGCTGACGACGCTTGTGCCGCTCATCCGCGAAATGTTCGGCGGACGCGGACGCGGGCAGTGCATCCTGACAGCGTCGCTGCTGCTGGGCATCATGATTCTGCCGACCATCATCCAGCTGACCTCCGCCGCCGTCAAAGCCGTGCCGAACTCCTACTACGAGGGGTCACTGGCGCTGGGCGCGACGGATGAACGCAGCGTATTCCGCGCGACTGTCCCGGCGGCGAAATCCGGCATTCTGGCGTCGGTTGTGCTGGCGATTGGCCGCGCCATCGGCGAGGCAATGGCGGTCAAGATGGTCATCGGCAATCAGCCGCGCCTGACCTCCGATTTGCTCAGCGGCATCCGAACGCTGACCTCCGGCATCGTCATCGAGATGGGCTACGCCGAAGGGCTGCACCGCGAAGCGCTGATTGCCGCCGGCATCGTGCTGTTCGTCTTTATTCTGCTGATTAACGCTTCCTTCTCCGTGTTGAAAAGGAGGGAACAGCAATGATGACCGCCCCCGCGTACCGCGCGCATCCCATCAGGAATTTCTTCCGCAATGAAGGCAACCGCTGGCGGCGTCATCCAGCCAGCGCGCTGCTGCGGCTGCTGTGCCGCCTGTCGGTGCTGATTACGATTTTCGCCCTGCTTGCCATCGTCATTGACCTGCTTGTCAAGGGCATTCCGCACCTGACGCCGGAGCTGTTCAGCCTGAAATACACGACGGAAAATCAGTCGATGCTGCCTGCCATCATCAACACGCTGCTGATTGCGCTGGTTGCGCTGCTTGTCGCTATCCCGATTGGCGTGGGCGGGGCGATTTATCTGGCAGAGTACGCCAAGCGCAACTCGCCGCTGGTGCGCACCATCCGCCTGACCGCCGAAACCCTGCAGGGCATTCCCTCCATCATCTACGGCTTGTTCGGCATGGTGTTCTTCACCGCCCTGCGCATCAACCTGACTTTGCTCTCCGGTGCGCTGACGCTTTCCCTTATGGTGCTGCCGCTGATACTGCGCACGACCGAAGAAGCGCTGCTCTCCATCCCGGACAGCTACCGCGAGGGCAGCTTCGGCTTAGGCGCGGGCAAACTGCGCACGGTCATCAAAATCGTGCTGCCGCCCGCCATGCCGGGCATTCTCTCCGGCGTGGTGCTGGCGATTGGGCGCATCGTGGGTGAAACCGCCGCGCTGCTGTTTACCGCCGGTACGGTCGCGGACATGCCCAAGCATTTTCTGCTCTCGTCCGGGCGCACGCTGGCAGTGCATATGTATCAGCTGTCGCTGGAGGGGCTGCATTACGACCAAGCGTACGCCACGGGCGTGGTGCTGCTGCTGCTCGTGCTGGGGCTGAACAGCCTGTCCAGCCTGATTTCCCGCAAAATCGGAGGAAAAGCATCATGATTATCGACATGCAGGAAGCCATCAAGAACAAAACCGCACATCCGGCTGATACGCCCGCGGACGTAAAAATCGCTATCAAGGACTTGAACCTCTACTACGGCGCATTCCACGCCCTGCACGGCATCAACCTCGACATTGAACGCGGCAAAATCACCGCGTTCATCGGGCCGTCCGGCTGCGGCAAATCGACGCTGCTGAAAACGCTCAACCGCATGAACGACCTCATCCCCGACTGCCACGTCGAGGGCAGCATCACGCTGGACGGCGAGGACATTTACGGCAGCATGGACGTGAACCTGCTGCGCAAGCGCGTCGGCATGGTATTCCAGAAGCCGAACCCCTTCCCCATGAGCGTCTACGACAACATTGCCTACGGCCCGCGCACGCATGGCATCCACCGCAAGGCGCAGCTGGACGAAATTGTGGAAAGCAGCCTGCGGAACGCCGCCATTTGGGACGAGCTGAAAGACCGCCTGAACAAGAGCGCTTTGGGGCTTTCCGGCGGTCAGCAGCAGCGACTTTGCATTGCGCGCGCGCTGGCGGTTGAACCGGAGGTGCTGCTGATGGACGAACCCACCTCGGCGCTTGACCCGATTTCGACGAGCAAGATTGAAGAATTGTGCATGGAGCTGAAAGGGAAGTACACCATTGTGATTGTGACGCATAACATGCAGCAGGCGCTGCGCATTGCGGACACAACGGCATTCTTCCTGTTAGGGGATATGGTGGAAGTTGGGGCGACAGATCAGTTGTTCTCGATGCCGCGGGATAAGCGAACGGAGGATTATATCACGGGGCGCTTCGGCTAAGGGTTGTTCGTGGAAGGATTTTTTGCTATAATGCAGGGGAAAGGATAGGCGGATTAGGGATAAAGGATAGCAGGGGAACGCGCTCAAGCCGGGACGCAAAAAAGGGTCAAGGGGCAATGCCCCTTGCGGAGTCCAGAGGCGGCGCCTCTGGTGGGGTTTGGGGCAACGCCCCAACTACTGGTCGGGCGACCATTCCAAAGGAAGCCGCCAGCAAAAGCGCAGGCAGCGAAGCGTCCCTGCCAGTAACTTTGCGCTCCCGCAGGAGCGCCCCCAACTTGCTCTATCCATCACTTGCACATTGTCGCGCCCATTGGCGCGACCGCAGCGCTGGTCTTCCAGACATAGCATGACTTTTCCGCAAGCAGGGATTTCGCCTCTGCGGAGGCGACAGGGGGCAATGGAAACGGACGAAGTCCGCGATCGCCCCCTTGACCCCTTCGGTTTCCCCTACCCGGCTTGACTTTTATTGGAAGTCGTCAGATTTTCGGAATCCGCACTTCTAAATCAACGCATAAATCAGCATTTTCAGGAGTTTCACCACCGTTTATCATAGAAAGAAGGTCTTTCGATGAGAAAGCATTTTGATGACCAGATTGCGCAGCTTGGCGAGCAGATGATGGCGATGGGCGCACTGGTGGAGAACACGATTGAGCGGGCAATTCGCGCCTTGCAGACGGACGACATGGCGGAAGCGGCGGCAATTCGCGACGGCGACCACGTTGTGGACGAAAAAGAGCGCGAGGTGGAAGCGATGTGCATCCACATGCTGCTCCAGCAGCAGCCCGTCGCGCGTGACCTGCGCACCATCAGCGCGGCGCTGAAAATGATTACCGACATGGAGCGCATCGGCGATCAGGCGAGCGACATCTGCGAAATCGCGACGATGGGGCATCTGCGCAGTCCGCGCCCGGAGCATTTCGCGTCGATGGCGCAGGCGGCAATTTCGATGGTGCACCGCGCGATTGACGCATACGTTCATAAGGATATTGAGCTGGCGCAGCAGGTGGAATTGTCCGACGACATTGTGGACGCGCTGTTCAACGACGTGAAGGCGGACTTGATTGCCGGGCTTCGCGGGCATCCCGACCGAACGGAGGAGTGCCTTGACCTGCTGATGATTGCCAAGTATCTGGAGCGCATCGGCGACCACGCGGTCAACATTGCTGAATGGGTGGTGTACGCCATCACCGGGCTGTATAAAGGAGAAGAGCTGAAATGATCTTCGTTGTCGAGGACGATCACGGCGTTCGCGAGCTGGAGCTGTACGCGCTGCGTCAGTCAGGCTATGAGGCGGAAGGGTTCGAGACCCCCGCCGCGTTCCGTCAGGCGCTGGAAAAGACCGTGCCGGACTGCGTGCTGCTGGACGTGATGCTGCCGGGCGAGGACGGCTTGTCCCTGCTGCGCTTCCTGCGCCGCGACGCACGCACCCGCCGCGTGCCCGTGATTCTCGTCACCGCGCGCGACGCAGAAATGGACAAGGTGAAGGGGCTGGACTGCGGCGCGGACGATTACCTGACGAAGCCGTTCGGTGTGATGGAACTGCTGGCGCGCGTGCGTGCGCTGCTGCGGCGGACGCAGGAGGAAACGCCCTCCGCCGTCATGACGCTGGGCGACGTGACGCTTGACCGCGAAAGCCACCGCGTCACCGCGGGCGGACAGGAAATCGCCCTGACGCACATGGAATTTGAGCTGCTGGCGTTCCTGATGGCGCACGCAGGCAAAGCTGTCACACGCGAAGTGCTGCTGGACGACGTGTGGGGCATCGCCTACTCCGGCGACACGCGCACGATTGACGTTCACGTCCGCACCCTGCGGCAGAAGCTCGGCGACAGCGGGCGGATGATTGCCACCATCCGCAACGTCGGCTACCGCATGGACGAACATCCGGAAGCAGGTGAAAGCTGATGAAAAACCGCCTTTCTTCCCGTCTGCGCCTGACGCTGTCGGGCGTAACCCTGCTGACCCTTCTGCTGATGTGCGTGCTGGTATTCGCGGGCATGTACTTCCAGACGACCGCCGACAACCGCGAGCAGCTCCGGCAGCAGGCGGTGCAGTTGTCCTCCTACCTTGAGGCGTCGGATGACCCGGTTTCCCTGCTGCAAGGGAGCGTATTCACCCAGCGCGTAACGTATCTGGATACGGACGGCACGGTGCTGTATGACAGCGAAGTGGATGCGTCCCGCTTGGAGAGCCACGCCGGGCGCGAAGAATTTCAGCAGGCGCGCGAAAACGGCGAGGCGTTCACCGCCCGCAGCAGCGCGACCCTTGGGCAAACGAGCCTGTATTACGCCAAACGGCTGGCGGACGGGCGTGTCATCCGCGTTTCGGGCACGCAGCGCGGAATGCTGCGGCAGGTGCGCGATTTACTGGGGTATCTGCTGCTGGGCGCGGTGCTTTGCTTCGGCGCGGCGATGGCGTTTTCCCGCCCGCTGGCGAAGCGCCTTGCCGCCCCCATGAACGAGGTCAACCTTGACCAGCCGCTGGAAAGCGACGTTTACGAGGAGCTTTCGCCCATGCTTCGCCGGATGGCGCAGCAGAACATGCGCATTGCCGACCAGATGGCGTCCCTGACCGCCCAGCGGCATGAGCTGGATACCGTCCTCGGCGGCATGAAGGAGGGCTTCGTCATCCTCGACGAGAAGCGGCATGTGCTGACGATGAACAACGCGGCGCGGGCAATGTTCTGCATCACCAATGACCCGGTTGGACAGCCGATGATTGCCGTCAGCCGCGACGAGGCGCTGCTCCGCCTTTTGGACGGGCAGGGTACGGAATGCGCGATGCAATTGAACGGCATGACCATCCACCTCTCCCTCAGCCATGTCGAAGGCGGCGGCACGGCGCTGCTGATGCAGGATGTCACCGCCGCACAGGCCGCTGAAGCAAGCCGCCGGCAATTCTCCGCCAACGTCAGCCACGAGCTGCGCACCCCGCTGACCACCATCAGCGGCTACGCGGAGCTGCTGTCCTCCGGGATGCTGCAGAAGCCAGAGGACGCGACGGAATTCGGGCGGAAGATTCTCGCCGAAAGCCGCCGTCTGCTGACGCTGATTGAGGACATCATCCGCCTGTCGCGCCTTGACGAGGGTGTGCGCGGCGAAGTGACCCCCGTCGATTTGACCGCGCTGATTCAGCACTGCGTCCAGAAGCTGACGCCCGCCGCGCAGAATGCGCAGGTAAGCATCAGCGCCAGCGGAAATGACCCTGTGCTGATTTCCGGCGACCATGCCCTGCTGGAAGAGATGCTGACGAACCTGCTGGAAAACGGCATCAAGTACAACCACGCGGGCGGATACGTCTGGGCGCGGGCGGAAATGGCGGACGGACGCGCCGTCGTGACTGTCGCGGACAACGGCGTAGGTATAGCGCCGGAGGATCAGCAGCGCGTATTCGAGCGCTTCTACCGCGTGGACAAGAGCCGCAGCAAGCAGACCGGCGGCACGGGACTGGGGCTGTCCATCGTCAAGCACGGCGCGCAGGTGCATCACGCGCAGATTGCCATGCAGAGCGCGCTGGGCGAGGGTACGACCATCACGCTGACTTTCCCGGCTCAGTCATCAGGCAAAAAATAACGTCGCCCCGACATGGTTTCCACCGGAATCGCATAGACCATTGCGCCGTCCTCCTCGTGCAGGGGGACGGCTTTTCCTTCCGCCAGAACAACCTGAATCGCCGCCGCATCCGGCGCTTCAAACTCCAGGCACACCTGCGTGCAGACGGATAATGCCTCCGCCTTGCGCCCCTCCTTCGGCATCATCAGGCAAACGACCGGCTGCATCCCGTTCACAAACCACTCGAACCCCATCGGCACAACATACGGCGCGTGACCGTCAAAGAACGCCGCGCGGACTGCCTTCGCCTGCCGCAGGATTTCCAGACATTCCACGAAACTGAGCGTCTGATAGCACATGCTGCTCACGCCGCCTCACCTCCCCCGCATCAGCGTATGCGCAGGGGGATTTTTCGTGTGATGCAGAAATTATACTATTTCCAGATAAGAATGCGCCAAGATGCGCCGCGAATTTTTCATTCTGGCTAACGTGAATGAAACGCAGCGTAGCAGCGCTACGCTAAGTGGAATGAGCGGACGCCAGAAGGGAAAAGGCGCAAGCAGATGGCGCAGGTGAATCTGGAAATAGTATTAGCCAGAAAGCGAACATTTTCGTCAGGAAGCGCAGCAAAAGAACACGAAAAATCCACAAAAACCCTTTACGGCACACCATCCGATGCGTATAATTGTTGCATGACGAACGGAACACGCTTCCGCCCGTCCACCTGATAAGGAGTTTGTTTCTCATGAAGAAGTTCTTTAGTCTCGTTCTTGCTCTGGCCATGGCGCTGAGCATGGCGTCCTTCGCGTCCGCAGAGGAAACGACGACGATTCACATCGGCGTGATTGGCCCGATGACCGGTGCTGCCGCCGTGTATGGTCTGGCAGTTGCGCGCGGCGCGGAAATCGCCGTGGAAGAAATCAACGCCGCCGGCAAGGTGAACATCGTGCTGGATGTGCAGGACGATGAAAACGACGCTGAAAAGTCCATCAACGCTTACAACGCGACGCTGGACAAGGGCACGCAGGTCATCCTTGGCTGCGTGACGACAACCCCCTGCATTGCTGTCTCCGCGCAGGCGTATGACGAGCGCGTGTTCATGCTCACGCCCTCCGCCTCCTCGCTGGAAGTCATCGCGAACAAGGACAATGCGTATCAGGTCTGCTTCACGGACCCGGCACAGGGCTCCGCGTCCGCTGAATACATCTTCAACAAGAAGGTCGGCGAGAAGGTCGCCATCATCTACAACAACGCCGACACCTATTCCACCGGTATCTATCAGACCTTTGAGAGCAAGGCTGCCGAGCTGGGGCTGAACATCGTTTCCGTGACCACCTTCACCAACGACACCACAGACTTCTCCGTGCAGGTGACCGAGGCCAAGAACGCCGGTGCGGACGTTGTGTTCCTGCCCATCTACTACACCCCCGCTTCCCAGATTCTCAACGCTGCCAACACCATGGGCTACAAGCCGGTGTTCTTCGGCGTTGACGGCATGGACGGCATCCTGACCATGCCCGGTTTCGATGTTGCGCTGGCGGAAGACGTCATGCTGCTGACCCCCTTCTCTGCGGACGCGCCGGACGAGCTGACCAAGAGCTTCGTCGGCAAGTATCAGGAAAAGTACGGCGAGGTGCCGAACCAGTTCGCGGCGGATGCGTACGACGGCATCTACGCGCTGGCGGCGGCCGCTGAAAAGGCTGGCGTGAAGGGCGACGAAGCGCCGGAAGATATCTGCGACGCGATGATTGCCGCCATGCAGGAACTGACCGTCACCGGTCTGACCGGCACGATGGTCTGGGATGCGACGGGCGCTGTCACCAAGACCCCGACGGCCGTCATCATCAAGAACGGCGTGTATGTCGGCGCTGAGGCGGCTGCAGCGGAGTAATCCCCCTATTCCACACGTTTTCCTCATGCCGGAGGAGGAGTTTCCTTCTCCGGCATGAGCGTATCCAGCAGGTGCAGACAGAAGGTAATCAGCAACAGTTGATGCAAGGGTGCACACGGACTGCTGCTGATTGCCTTGCTGTCTTTCAAGGGAAAGTGCTTTTCCCGCAGATTTCAGTCATTTGGAGGTGCAGGCAGGATGCTTCAGTTCTTCTCTTACCTCATCAACGGCATCAGCCTTGGCAGCGTGTATGCCATCATCGCCTTGGGCTACTCGATGGTCTACGGCATTGCCAAGATGCTGAACTTCGCGCACGGCGACGTCATCATGATTGGCGCGTACATTGCCTTCTGTGCCACGCAGTACTGGGGCATGTCCCCCCTGCTTGGCGTGCTGATTGCCATGATTGTCTGCACGGTGCTGGGCATGGTCATCGAGCGCCTGGCGTACAAGCCGCTGCGTCAGGCAACGAGCCTTGCCGTGCTGATTACCGCCATCGGCGTGAGCTACCTGCTGCAAAACCTGGCGCTGCTGGTGTTCGGCCCGAACCCCATGTCGTTCCCGTCCTTCGTCAGCATCCCGTCCATCAGCCTGTTTGACGGGCAGCTGATTCTGACTGGCGAAACAATCGTGACCGTGCTGGCGAACATCATCATCATGCTGGTGCTCACGTTCTTCACCTCCCACACGAAGATGGGCAAGGCGATGCGCGCCGTCAGCGAAGACCGCAGCGCGGCGGAACTGATGGGCATCAAGGTGAACGCGACGATTTCCCTGACCTTCGCCATCGGCAGTGCGCTGGCGGCGATTGCGGGCGTGCTGCTCTGCTCCACCTACCACACGCTGATGCCCACGACGGGTTCCATGCCGGGCATCAAGGCGTTCACGGCGGCTGTTTTCGGCGGCATCGGATCAATTCCCGGCGCGCTGCTGGGCGGCCTGCTGCTGGGCATCATTGAGATTCTCGGCAAGGCGTATGTGTCCATGGAGCTGGGCGACGCGCTGGTGTTCGCCGTGCTGATTATCGTGCTGCTGGTCAAACCGACAGGTCTGCTGGGCAAGCCGATGCGGGAGAAGGTGTAACGGGATGAAGAAAACGATGAAAAAGTCAACAAAGGGCTTTCTGAACAACTTGATCACCTACGCCATCGTCATCATCGCGTTCGTCTTTACGCAGATGGCGCTGAGCAAGATGATTCCGGGCGTCACCATCAGCCGCTCCCTGAAGGGGCAGCTCATCCCGATTTGCGTCTACATCGTCATGGCGGTTTCGCTGAACCTGACGGTCGGCATCTCCGGCGAACTGTCGCTGGGGCACGCGGGCTTCATGAGCGTCGGCGCGTTCTCCGGCATCATCATGTCCGGCTGGCTGCTGAACGCCTTCCAGATGGAAAATGAGACGATGCGCCTCGTGCTGGCCATGCTGGCGGGCGGCGTATGCGCGGCAATTGCGGGTGTGCTGATCGGCATCCCGGTGCTGCGTCTGCGCGGCGACTACCTTGCCATCGTCACGCTGGCGTTCGGCGAAATCATCCGCAACGTCATGAACTGCCTGTATTTCGCGGTCAGCAACGGCAAGCTGATTGTCAACTTCAACAATCCCCGCATTGATGGCACGCTCCTGTACAACGGGCCGGCGGGCGCGGTGCGCGTCGGGCGCATTGCGACGTTCGAGGCGGGTTTCGTGCTGGTGCTGCTGACGCTGTTTGTCGTGCTGAACCTCATCAACAGCCGCTCTGGCCGCGCGATTATGGCAAGCCGCGACAATCGCATTGCCGCTGAAGCGATGGGCGTGAACGTGACGAAGTACAAGCTGATGGCGTTCGTCACCTCAGCGGCGCTGGCGGGCATGGCTGGCGCGCTGTTTGGGCTGAACTTCTCCTCCATCGCGCCGGACAAGTTCAAGTTTGATACGTCCATCCTCGTGCTGGTGTTCGTCGTGCTGGGCGGCATCGGCAATATCCGCGGTTCGGTGATTGCGGCGGCGCTGCTGACGGTGCTGCCGGAGGTGCTGCGCGAATTTGGCGACTATCGTATGCTGATTTACGCCATCGTGCTGATTGCCGTGATGCTGCTGGGCAACGCCCCGGTGGTGCGGCAGGTGTTCGAGCGCATCCGCCCCGCGAAAAAAGAAGTTGTGAAGGAAGGTGACGCGGCATGACTGAACCGCTGAAGCGTTTTAAGCCCAATACAAAGATGGTTCCCGTGCCGTCGCGCAGCATCATTCCGGAACGCGACGTGAATCATTCGCCCGTGCTGGAAGCCAGCCATCTGGGCATTGAGTTCGGCGGCCTGAAGGCAGTGGACGACGTGAACCTTGCCATCGGGCGCACGGAAATCTGCGGGCTTATCGGCCCGAACGGCGCGGGCAAGACAACGGTCTTTAACCTGCTGACAAAGGTCTATCAGCCCACAACCGGCACGGTTCTCATCAACGGCAAAGACACGGCAGGCATGAACACAGTGCAGGCCAGCAAGCTCGGCATTGCCCGCACGTTCCAGAACATCCGCCTGTTCGACAACATGACGGTGGAAGAGAACGTCCGCATCGGCCTGCACAACCAGATTAAGTACGGCATGTTTTCCGGCATTTTCCGTCTGCCGCAGTATTGGCAAGGCGAGAAGAAGCAGCACGAAAAGGCGCTGGATCTGCTGAGCATCTTCGGCATGGAAAACATGGGCGATGTCAAGGCGGGTTCCCTCCCCTACGGCGCACAGCGGCGCTTGGAGATTGTGCGCGCGCTGGCGACGAATCCGTCTCTTCTGCTGCTGGACGAACCCGCTGCGGGCATGAATCCGCACGAAACGGCGGAGCTGATGGAGAACATCATCAAAATCCGCGACCAGTTCCAGATTGCTATCCTGCTCATTGAGCATGACATGAATTTGGTCATGGGCATCTGCGAAGGCATCTGCGTGCTGAACTACGGGCGCATTATCGCCAAGGGCACGGCAGAGGAAATCCAGAACAACCCGGTCGTCATTGAGGCGTATCTGGGCAAGCAGAAGGAGGCGAAAGCATGAGTCTGCTGGAAGTCAACGATATCAACGTTTATTACGGCGCGATTCACGCAATCAAGGGCATTTCCTTCTCGGTGGATGAGGGCGAGGTCGTCACGCTGATTGGCGCAAACGGCGCGGGCAAATCCACCACGCTGAACACCGTCGCTGGACTGCTCCGCCCGCGCGAAGGCAGCATCCACTTCGGCGGCAAGGATCTGGCGCGCGTCCACGCGTCGGATATGGTGAAGCACGGCATGGCGCTCTGCCCCGAAGGGCGGCGCATCTTCCAGCAGATGACGGTGCTGGAAAACCTCGAAATGGGCGGCTTCACGCGCCCCGACAAGGAGATTCCGGGCAGCATTGAGCAGATGTTCGAGCTGTTCCCGCGCCTGAAGGAGCGCCAGAAGCAGATTGCCGGCACGCTCTCCGGCGGCGAGCAGCAGATGCTGGCGATGGCGCGCGCGCTGATGTCCAAGCCGCGCCTGCTGATGCTGGATGAGCCGTCGATGGGCCTTGCACCGATTCTGGTCGAGCAGATTTTCGACATTATCCGCGCGCTGCACAAGAGCGGCACGACGATTCTGCTGGTGGAGCAGAACGCGCAAATGGCATTGTCCGTCGCGAACCGCGCGTATGTGCTGGAAACGGGCAAGATTTCCATGTCCGGCGACGCGCAGGAGCTGCTGCACAACGATGCAGTCAGGAAGGCGTATCTGGGGGCGTAAATTCAACCGGGAGGCAGATGCTTCCCGGTTTTTTGCTGCGTTCGCAATTGACAGCATTTTCATTGCATGGTATAATGATGTTAAGATGGCAGATGAACTTTTGATTGCAAATCATCTGCGGAAAGAAGGATTCTCTATGAAACGCACCTGCCAATGGCTGCTCTGTCTGGTGCTGATGCTGTCCGTGCTGGGCGCACCTGCCCTCGCATGGGGCAGTTCCCCGGCGGATGACTACCAGTCCGCCTTGAACCTGCTGAAAGAATGCAAGTACGAGGAAGCCGCTTCTTCCTTCGCCAGTCTCGCCGGATATGCCGATGCGCCGCGCTATGCCATGTATTGCAGCGCCATCGCCGCCGCTGAACAGGGCAATTACGCCGTCGCGGTCGTGAACTTGCAGCAGCTGGGCGATTTTCTGGACAGCTCCCTGCGCGTCACCTACTACGCCGCTTTGAGCTATGAAGCATCAGAAGAGTACGAAGAGGCGCAGGATTTGCTGCTGGGCATTTCGCTGTATCTCGACAGCCAGATGCATTTGGCATCCTACCCCGCGAAGATTCTTGCGCGCGATTACGCCCGTGCCGATGCGCTGGAAGCCGCGGGCAAGCTGGAAGATGCGTTGACCGCGTTCACGAAGCTCGGCAATTATCAGGACAGCGCCGCCCGCGTGGAGACGCTGCGGGAGAAAATCAAGGCGCGCGACTATGATGCCGCTCTCGCGCTGAAAGCCGCCGGAAAATTGCAGGAAACCTACGCTGCTTTCCAAGCGCTGGGTGATTACAAGGACAGCAAGGCGCAGCTGACCGAGATTCAGGAAGCCATGAACGCCGCGAAGTACGAACAGGCGAATGAGGCGGCACAACACGGACAATATGTAGCTGCCTATGATCTGTTCACTGAACTTGGAAATTACAGTGACAGTGCAAGTCGCGCGCAAGCACTTCAGCAACGTGCAAATTATGACAGAGGCATGACTGCCATTGCCAAGGGCGATTACAAGACGGCGTACACACTCTTCAGCGCATTGAATAACTATCAGGACAGCGTCAGCAAGGCATACATGCTTGGCATTAACTCCTTCGCCAGCTTGACAAAGATGACGGCAACCGTAGCACGTTTCACGTTCCATAGAAAGGTTGGTCTTATAAACTTCTCAACGAACACCACCGTCACTCCTCGTTGGAATGAAATTCAGGATTTTGAGGACGGAATTGCTATTGTAGCCAAGGGTAGCAACTATGGTTTGATTGATACGCAGGGACATGAAGTAGTAGGCTGTGACTATTTCGCAATTACAAAAGCAAACGATGGGATGCGCATCCTTATAACAGAAGATTCTCAACGTAGTGACAAACGGCATACCTACTATTTATTCCAGCTTGCCGATAACCAAGGTCGTGTTCTCGGAGAGAAATCTTGGAGTGACTTAGGCAATTGCGCCACAGATTGGAACGGACTCAATTCTTCCGTTCCTGTTTTCCACAATGACCGCATCAAGGTCGGAAGTTATTCTAATAGCAGAACACTTTTCGGGTTCATCGACCGCAGTGGCAAAGAAGTCATTCCCGTTCAATATAGAAATGTGCATGAATTTTACAACGGACTTGCTGCTGTATGGGAATACGAAAACGGTAAGTGGGGGTTCATCGACCCCGACGGAAATGTCGTTATCAAGTGCCAATACGACGACGTAACCGACTTCACTGACGAAGGTCTTGCAGACGTGTGCATAAACGGCACATGGCAAATCATCGACAAAACCGGCAATCTGGTCTACTTCAAGTAATCATCCGCCGAGAATACTGTGCCGGGCAGCGCTGTCCGGCACTTTTCTTTCGGCAAACCGCGAGCTCCCGTTGACATTATCCTGCAAGCATGGTATTGTATAGACGAAATGAATGTTATTCGGCAACAGGAGGCATCCGCATGAATCCCTATTTGACGCAGCGGGCGAACCGCCGATGGTGGGTGTATCCGCTGATGGCGCTGTTCTTCGCCCTATCGGCGCTGCTGCTGTGGCGCACCTGCAAGGCGGGTGAGCACGGCGACACGCGCATGGTGGTGCTGCTGCTTTGCCTTGCGACGGCGGCGCTGTACGCCGGGATGCATCTGCTTCAGGGGGAAATCATCCGACGCCGGGCGCGCGGCATTGCACAGCAGTTAGCAACGTTCTCGCTGCACATGTTTCCGCTGTCGGATGTGCCCAAGCTCCTGCCGGACTGCCCGAACATGGAGACGCTGCGGTTATTGCTCTGCGGGAACTATCTGCGAAACATTCAGATTGATCCGCTGACGGCGATGGTATACCTGACTGCGCCGAACCTCCGGGCGTATGGGGTGGTACAGTCGTTTATTGTGTGTCCGCACTGCGGGAGGCGCACGAGTGTGGTGGAAGGGGCTGCACGGCGGTGCGAGCATTGCGGGATGGGGATATGAAAAAGAGCTGCTTCTGTTGTGTAGAAGCGGCTCTTTTTGTGTCTGTTGATTTGCACTTTTCAGGAATTGACTTGTATTGCGGCAAGCCCTCTCCGTCCGCTATGGCGGACCCCTTTAGCTGACTGAAAGGGCAGATAAACACGCGGGCACTGCCTGATAATGGCACCAACTCAATCGCGCGAAAGGGTCAAGGGAGGAACTCCCTTGGAACTCCCTTTTGTTACATAAAATAGTGCTTGTAGGTGTCGTAGTAAATCGTCAGGCGGCGGGAACCGGAAATTTCGCGCAGGGTATCGCGAAGAGCGGAATCCTGCAGGATGAAGCGCACAATGTCCGGGTTGTAGCGAACACCCGCATCGCGCTTGAATTCCGCCAGCACTTCGTCCGTCGTCTTGGCTTGGTGGTAGTTGCGGCCGTACTGGTCAGTCGCGGCATCAAGGCAGTCGCAGACGGTGATGATGTCAATCATGAAGCGCTCCGGCGAGGCGGTGTTATCAAAGTCGTTCGGATAGCCGCCCTTGCCGTTGTAGAACTTGTGGTGGCCGCGGGCGATATCCACATAGCGCGCCAAATCCTCGTCGATGCTCAGGTACTGCCCGCCGCGGTTCGGGTGGGAGCGGATGATGCCGAACTCCTCGTCCGTCAGCGGGCGGTGCTGCGTCTCGATAATCTCGAGCATGGAATTCTTGCCCACATCGTGCAGCAGGGCGGCGTCATGCGCAAATTGCAGGATTTCCGTGCGGTGCGCCTGCACATCCTCCGGCGACGTCACGCCGTGATACCCCACCATCAGCGCCGGTTCTTTGTCGATGATGGCGGAGAGAATCGCTTCCGCAAAGGCGGACACCATCAGCGAATGCAGGAACGCGGTGCAGTGCCGCGCGACAACGAGCCGGAAGATGTAGTCGATTTTCTCCTCCGCCGTGTCGAACAGCGCATAGGCATTCGGGAAGAACGCCAGCTCCTCCAGTGCGTTGTTCAGCGTGTTGCTATGCCCGGTGCGCGTGTCGTAATCCGCAATGAAATCACGGATATCCTGCTGATATTCGCGGAAATAGCGTTTCTTATCCTCCATCGGCATCGTCGTTTCCACAAGGAAGGAAATCAGCGCGTCCAGACAGGTCATGTAATAGGAAATAACGTCAATTTTGCGCACGTCCACTTCACCGAACTGCTTCACCTTCGGCTTTGTCTTACGGAAGAAAGTGTGAATCTCCTTCCAGCACTCATCTGCCGTGCGGCGGCCCGTCTCGCAGTCGAACTCACACTGGCTGGTGATAATTTGGAACATGTCGGCAGTGCTTTCCTCCGGCTTATCCAGCTTTTCGTAATATTCTGCCGTTATCTGCTCAATCCGACTCATCAATTCCGGCGGCACAAAGCGGGTGTGCGCCTCCATGGTGCGGTCAAACGATTTCGCCAGCGCGTAAGCGTCCGTGCGGAAGCGCTCGGTGAAAATATCCAGCAGCCTGCCTACGTCCGGCTCGCTTTCGCGCGTCGCCGCCAGCGCATCCGACGCTTGCAGTTCCTTCATTTCCTCCCATATGGCAAACGCTTCTTCCATCGTGACCGAGCCTAACACGCAGCAGCTCATCACAAGGTTCGCGTAGGCCACCACAATCGCCTGATGGACGCTGTGCTCCTTGATTGCGCCGAAATTCCGCGACAAAACCGAAATCTTGCGGTAATAGTCCCTTGCGCGTGTGCCATATGGTTCACGCAGGATGCGGGAGAATTCCAGATTTGTGTACGCCAATGTCAGATCCACATCCGTCATCGCGGCAAGGTTGTTGCTGTGTCCATAGTGCTTCTGGAGAATCTTTGCAAGTTCCATCAGGAGCGCCAAGTCATGCGTATCTGCGCGATAGAAGTCCATCATCGAAATTTGCAGCTGTTTCCATGCGTCATCGTCTAAAGCAGGTTCTTCCTTCGCGAACTCCGGCATCACGCTGCGCATCAGGGCATTCATGTGCGCATACTCCGTGCGGAAGAATTCAGCGCGCTCCCGAAGGGCGGCACACCATGTATCCCAGTCGGACTTGATGCGCATGGCAGCTTCGAGCTGCTCCACCCGCTTGAGGACAACCTGATAATCAGCGAAAAACTTCCGGATCTGCTCACTGTTCATATCGATAACTCTTTCTTTTCGTTCATCACAGGGCGGCACAGGCACATTCGGATTTCTGAGGTAGCGTTTCCTATTATATGGCGCAATTGCGCATCTGCCATTATACGCCCAATTTCAACAGCCGTCAAGGAAACAGACTGCATTTCAGAAAACGTTATCGGAAAGTCAGGGAGATCACAAGACATAGGGCAAAGAAGTTCAAAAATTGTTCAAGCGGTTACACACACTCTGTTATTTTTTCGGCAAAAGTTTCTTGACAAATGTCCGAAATCGGACTATAATCGATACTGTCCGATTTCGGACAAATTGAAAGGAGCATTGTGATGAAAGCGTTAAGCACACGTCTGTTTGCGCTGAACGAGGCATGGAAAGAAAATGCCAATATCTACCGTCAGATGGCGAAGCAGATGAACCTGACTGACATGGCGATGTGGGCGCTGTACACACTGCGGGTTGAGCCGGGCGAAATGACGCAGAGCCGGATGTGCGAATTTCTGCACGAACCCAAACAGACGATCAACTCCGCGCTGAAGAAAATGGAAGCGGACGGGCTGATTACGCTGCAAAGCGGTTCAAATCGCCGCACGAAAACGATTCAGCTGACGGCCGCGGGCGAAGCGCTGGCGCGTGAAACCGCAGACCGCGTTGCTGAAACCGAGCAGCAGGCGCTGGCGCAATTCAGCGAAGAAGAGGCGGATCAGCTGTTCTCCCTCTTGCGCCGCCTGAATGCGCTGATGATAGACATTTTCCCGCAGACAGTGCGGAATCCAGAAGGGGAAAGTCAAGCCAAATGAGCAAGAAGCACCCGATTCAGTTATCTGACCACTTTACCTACTCTCGGCTGTTCCGCTTCGTTCTGCCGTCGATTGTCATGATGGTGTTCACGTCCATCTACGGCGTGGTGGACGGGTTGTTCGTGTCGAATTTCGCCGGAAAAACGGCGTTCGCGTCCATCAACCTGATTATGCCGTTTCTCATCATTCTGGGCGCAATGGGCTTTATGCTCGGCACAGGCGGCACAGCGCTGGTCTCCCGCGTGCTGGGCGAGGGCGACAAGGAGCACGCGAACAAGTATTTCTCCATGATTACGCTCTTCGGCATCCTGCTGGGCGTTATCCTGACGGTGGTCGGGGTGCTGGCCATGCGCCCGATGGCGATTCTGCTGGGCGCAACAGAGGCCATGGTGGATGACTGCGTGCTTTATGGGCGGATTGTCGTCTGCTTCCTTACGTCGTTCATGCTGCAGAACATGTTCCAGTCGTTCCTGATTGCGGCGGAGCAGCCGAAGTTCGGCTTGCTGATTACGCTCGCGGCGGGCGTGACGAACATGGTGCTGGACGCGCTGTTCGTGGGCGTATTCCGCTGGGGCATTGCGGGCGCTGCGATTGCGACCGGCATCAGCCAGACCGTTGGCGGCGTTGTGCCGCTGATGTACTTCCTGTTCAGCAAAAGCAGCCCCCTGCGCCTGCGCTGGACGAAGTTCGAAGTGCAGCCGCTGCTGCGATCGTGCGCCAACGGCTCATCAGAGCTGATGAGCAACATTTCCGGCTCGCTGATTGGGATGCTGTACAACGCACAGCTGATGCGCTTTCTGGGCGAGGACGGTGTGGCGACGTATGGCGTACTGATGTATGTGCAGTTCATCTTCGTCGCGATTGACATTGGCTATTCCATCGGCTGCGCGCCCATCATCAGCTACCACTACGGCGCGCGGAATCACCCGGAGCTGAGGAACCTGCTGACGAAGGGGCTGAAAGTCATGGGCATCTTGGGCATCGTGATGACAATCGCCGCCATCTCGCTGTCCGGGACGCTGGCAAACATCTTCGTCGGCTATGACGCGACGCTCTGCGAATTGACGCGGCACGCCTTCCACCTCTTCTCCTTCGCCTTCCTGCTCGCGGGCTTCAACATCTTCCTGTCCTCCTTCTTCACGGCGCTGAACAACGGCGGCGTGTCCGCGGCAATTTCTTTCCTGCGCACACTGGTGTTTCAAGCGGCGTCGGTCATCCTGCTGCCGATGGCGCTGGATGTGGACGGTCTCTGGTGGGCAGCCTCTGCGGCGGAAGCGCTGGCGTTCGTCGTGTCGATTGGCTTCCTGCTGGCCATGAAGGGGAAATACCATTATTTTGATAAAACCTAATCAGGAAAAACTTGCGTGTTCCCCTTGCAAACTGCTGTTCGCTGTGGTACGATAAGAAGCGAAAGAAACCCGGCGGCGATTGCTGATTGCATCCCCCGCCGGTATCCAGAAAGGAAGCGGTATCATGGCAGCAAAGAAGCCCGCAAAGACCGAAAAAGCCGCCCCGGTGACGGGCGCGCAGGAGGAGAAACTCAAGGCGCTGGAGCACGCGCTGGCGGATTTGGATAAGCAGTTCGGCAAGGGTGCCGTCATGAAGCTCGGTGAACACGCGGAGCAAAACGTGCAGGTCATCCCCACAGGCTGCCTGACGCTGGATGAGGCGCTGGGTGTCGGCGGCATTCCGCGCGGCCGTATTGTGGAGATTTTCGGCCCGGAATCCTCCGGTAAGACGACCGTTGCCCTGCACATTGTCGCACAGGCGCAGAAGATGGGCGGCATCGCGGCATTTGTGGACGCTGAGCACGCCCTCGACCCGGTGTACGCCAAGAATCTGGGCGTAAATATTGACGACCTGTATGTCTCTCAGCCCGACACGGGCGAACAGGCGCTGGAAATCGTCGAAGCGCTGGTTCGCTCCGGCGCGCTGGATGTCATTGTCATCGACTCTGTCGCCGCCCTCGTCCCGAAGGCGGAAATCGACGGCGAAATGGGTGATTCTTTCGTCGGTCTGCAAGCGCGTCTGATGAGTCAGGCGCTGCGCAAGCTGGCGGGCATCATCAACAAAACCGGCTGCGTCGCGGTGTTCATCAACCAGCTGCGCGAGAAAGTCGGCGTGATGTACGGCAACCCCGAAACAACCCCCGGCGGTCGTGCGCTGAAGTTCTACGCCTCCGTGCGTCTGGACGTGCGCCGCGGCGAACAGCTCAAAAACGGCAGCGAAGTCGTCGGCAACCACACGAAGGTCAAGGTTGTCAAGAACAAGGTTGCTCCGCCGTTCCGCGTGGCAGAGTTCGACATTGTGTACGGCGAAGGCATCAGCCGCGAAGGCACGCTGCTTGACATGGCGGTCGAGCGCGACATCATCCACAAGAGCGGCGCGTGGTTCAGCTACAAGGACCAGCGCATTGGTCAGGGGCGCGAGAACACGCGCCTGTACCTGCGCGACCATCCCGAAATCACGGACGAAATCGACGCGATTATTCGTCAGGAGATTTTTGCGGATAAGCCCGCGAAGCCGATTGCGCCCGAAGAAGATCCCGGCGAACTTCCGGATGAGGATGAGGACGACCTTGCCCTGCTGGAAGCAGACCTCGGCGATGATGCCGGTGTCGCCCCGCTGGAAGAAGAATAATCCACAGGTTATCAAACTTGTCCACCCTTGCGTCTGCGGGGGTGGATTTTTTGTGGCAGTGCGCTTTTCCCTGCAGCAAAAAAGACCAGCAGTAGGAAACGAATTGCTCCCTATGCTGGTCGGTCGCGCCCATCTGGCGCGACACTGTTGAGTTGAGGAAAAGAGAAAGTTGGGGGCGCGTCTGCGGACGCGCAAAGTTACTGGCAGGGACGCTTCGCTGCCTGCGCCTTTGTTGGCGGCTTCCTTGGGATTGGTCGAACGAAGAACAGTTGGGGCGTTGCCCCAAACCCCACAAGGGACGCTGTCCCTTGACCCTGCAAGGGGGATCCCCCCTTGACCCCTCCGCGCGATTGAGTTGGCGGCTTCTTCATGCTTTATCCGCGTGTTTATCCACGTGTTTATTCGCTTTTGTCCTCTTTCCCTTACAGGTGAAACACAAATTTCTCCTCATATCGCCGGAAAACGACCAGCCCAATCATCAGCATTCCGAAAGCGCCTGCCCCGCACGCCAGCAAGCGCTCCGGCGTCGGCGGGATTCCCGCAATCACAATCTGCCGCAAAAAATCAATCAGCTGATACATCGGGTTCAAATGGAAAATCCCCCGAAGTCCCTCCGGCCAAATCGTATCCGGATAAAAAATCGGCGTCGCATACGTCCACAAGAGCGAAATCACGCTCCACAGGAATCGCGTATCGCGAAAAAAGACGTTCAGCGTCGCCATCACCAGCGTCACGCCCAGCGCAAACAGAAACAAAAGCGCAATCATCAGCGGCAGCAGCAGCAGCGCGGGCGACACCCGCACCCCCGTCAGCAGCATCAGCAGAAGCAGCGGCAGCAGCGAAATCAGGAAGTTGATAAGGCTTGACAGCGCGCGGCTGAACGGGAAAATCAGCTTCGGAATCGCGACCTTTGTGATGAGCGACGCGTTCATGACAATCGCGTCCATGCCCAGCGTGACGCACTCGGTGAAGAAGCTGAAAACGATGATACCCGAAATCAGGTACACCGGGAAGTGGTCGATAGCGGAGCGGAAGAGCGTGGAGAACACAAGGTACTGCACGAGCATCGTCAGCAGCGGATTGAGGAAACTCCAGAGGACGCCGAGGATACTCTGCCGATACTTTGTATTAAAATTGCGGCGGACAAGCTGCTCAATGAGGAAGCCGTAGCGGCGGACGTCGGCTTGCAGGCGCAGCAGATGGTTCTGCCGTCCGGCGGCGGCGCAGCGTGCGGTGAACAGGCTTTCCCAGGCGCAGAACAGCACCAGAACCGCCGCGAAAATCCCGTAGTACAGCATCGCGCGGGAAGGGCGCGTACCGGACAGGCGGATGCACAGCTGATTGCCGCTGCTCATGCCCAAAGCAGGGAGCGTGTTGCCGGAAAAGGTAAGCACAAGTTTGTCCGCATCCACGGGTTCAAACGAGAAGGTCAAATTTTCGCGGATGATACTGTCGGTCAGCAGGGCGGTCTGCGTGAAAATCGGTAACCCCTGTCGTGTCAGGATCAGCGTCGCTGTGCCGCCGGATTCACTGCTCAGCGCCGTAACGGGCAGGCTGATTTCGCGGATGCCGCCATCCGGCAGGGGCAGCGAGAACGTCTCGCCGTCCGTCAGCGGATGCAGATGCGTCTGTGCCGCCGCGTCGATGGTGAACGCCTGCGTCTGCCACGTCGGGGTGAACAAAGCACCATACAGCGCCAGCACCAGCGCAATCACGAGCGTCACCCAAAGCCCTTTTTTCAGCACAGCGGAATCGCCGAAAATCGGCGGTTTGCACTTCGTCACGGCGTTCCCTCCTGTCGGTCAAGGTCGATGAACATGCTGCCGTCCGGGCGGAACAGCGGCGAATAGTAGCGCTCCGGCGGGTGCTCCCCCCACGTTTGGCGGAAGCGGCGCAAATCCCCCTTCGGCGCACCCTGCGTCAGGCACGGCGGCAGCAGCGAAAGCCGCATATCCATTGCCATCCGCGCATACGGCGTGTAGACGTTGAGCAGCCCGATTTGCTGGCATTTCAGCCCCAAATCCGCGCCGCGAAGGTCACTCTGGTACGGCGAAAATCCGCCGACGGACAGGAACACGTCACGCCGAATCATCAGCAGTGCGCTGGATACGCCCGTCACGTTGCGGACGATGCGGTCAGTGAGCATGTACGGCCGCCCATAGCGCCACTGCCCCGCCTGATGGCTGACCGCGCCGCCGGGGACCCCCACCGCATATCCGGCGTGACGGAAGCAATCACGGTCATCCAGCAGCGCCGAGCCGACGCAGCCAACGTCCGCGCGCTGGGCGTACTGCATGAGTTCGCTGACCCAATCGGTATCCAGTGGGCGCAGTCCGGCGCGCAGAAACAGCACCGCGTCGCAGTCCGTCCGGCGGACGAGGTCATTGACCGCCGACAAATCGCGGACGCGGATGCACGGCATCGGCAGCTTCGGCGCATCGCCCTCGCCCCAGAGGACGCAGACGCTGCGCATCTGCCGCGTTTTCCACCGAATGCGGACGCGCAGCTCTTCCACCGTCACGTCGGCATCCATGTGCAGGCGGCGGAGCTGATCCGCCACGGCGCGTGCGGCGGCATCCGCACAGGTCTGTGCTTTTTGATGGCTGAACGAGGTGTCCAGCATCCGCCAATGGTAGAGAATGCGCGGAATGTGGGTGATTTTCGTCGCGTTTTCGGACAGCCGAAGCGCCAAATCATGGTCTTGCGAGCCATCGAAACCGGGGCGAAGTCCGCCGACCGCGTTCATCAGCGCCCGTGACGCTGCGGTAATGTGGCAGATATAATTGCCGGAACGCAGCGAATCCGGCGCGAAATCAGCCTTCAAGTGCGGCTCAAAGAAGTGCGTGCCATCGGCGGACACCTTGTCCTCATCGGTATAAACGAAGTCCGCACCGTCCTGCGCTGCTTCGAGGATGCAGCGCACCGCATCCGGCGCGAGCAAATCATCGTGGTCACAGAGCGCGACAAATTTCCCCGTCGCCATCGTCAGCGCGGCGTTTGTGTTGCCCGCAATGCCGCGGTTCTCCGCGCCGAACGTCACACGGAAGCGATTGTCCTCCTGCGTCAGCGCTTGCAGCAGTTCACGCGTGTCCGCGCGGGTGCTTGCGCCGTCATAGAAACAGGCTTCCCACGCGCCGCACGACTGATGCAGCAGCGAATCCGCCAGCGCGCGCAGCAGCTCCGGCGGCGTATTATAAGTCGGAATGAGGAAAGACAAGCGCATGGTCGGAGTGAAGGGGGCTGAAAGGGGCGCTTCATGGCGGCGGATGAAGGCTTGGTAGCCGTCTTCCTCCGCTTGACGCAGGGCGGTTTCCGTCTGGAGGAAGGGGCGCTGACGATGGAGTGCGATGCGGAACCGGATGGCTTCGGGGATGCAGCGAAAGCCTTCGCGATGAATGCGCCGGATGACGCGCAGGGGGAAGAGCATGACGGAAACCTCCTTTCGCGGATGATTGGCTTTATTATAGCATAAGGGGAAGAACGATGGAAGGGAAAGCGAGGATAAAAAGGGATAAACATGCGGGCAAAGTAAGGCAAAGCGCGCAGCTCAATCGCGCGGAGGCAATACGGAGGGACTTCGTCCGTTTTATTTTTCCAGCCTTGACGTTTCGCGCTGTCAGAAAAAATAATTTGCCACCCAAAAAGCGCGACGCATATCCATCATGCGCCGCGCTTTTTGTTGCGATACTATTTGAGAATGTTCCAAGATGCGAATGGTATGTTATTCCGCCGCCACAGCCGCGTCCGCTTCCACGGTCACGCTCTGCTCCTGCTGTTCCTTCTCCGCAATCAGGTCTTCGATGCTCTCCTTCGTGCGCATCAGGTCCTCCACGGACATCGTCTCAAAGCCCGCAGTGGGCGTCTTGACCTTCACGCCGTGGCTGCGCAGGAAGTTATCCACCTTCTCCTCGTTGTGCTTGTAAGCGTAGAAACCAACCGCGCTCACGCCCACACCAATCAGAATGCCCTTGACCATCGGGCTCATGTTCAGGTTCAACATATGTTTGTCCTCCTTATTTTTTGCAAGTATCTATCGTTCAGGCTTTTCAGCCGGACGAGCGAATTAGGTCACCCTTTATGTGCTAAGACTTCGACGCTCCGGCGGAAGATGCTTCCAGCAAAGGCGCTGCCGTCCTCATTGCCCACGACGGGGGTGAGCGTCGTGGTGTGTTCGCCATTCCGAACCAGATATACCTGTTCCCGCGGGCCGCGCGGCAGCAGGTGGCGGCTGAACGTGACAATCCACGCCAGCAGACTCGCCTGAAAGCCGTTGGGCTTGCCAATGGCGTTAATCAGGTAGACGACGGACATCACTTCCGGGTCGAAACTGCCGCGTGTGTGCAGTTCCTGATAGGCGTGCTCAACCACGGCGGTCAACGTCGCCCCGGCGGACAGCCAGCGCGTGTAGCGTGTGAGCGTCGAACCCGCGAGGGTCATCATGCCGTCAAGGACAATACAGCCAAGCGCCAGATAGCCGCTGGGCGCCATCGAGAAGCCTTCTTCCTCCGAGTGCTTGACGTGCAGCACCGCCGTCTGCTGCAAGCGTGCGTACAGCGCACCGATGCGCACAAGCAGGTCACTTTCAGAAATAACCGCCTTGTCGTAACAGCACAGCATCGTCTGAATGCGCGGATTATACCGGCAGCTTTGCAGCCCCGGAATGCTCAGGAAAATCGCTTCGCCCTCAATCGGCTTTTCCAATTGCAGGCGAAGTCTGCCGGGCATGGCGCTGAGCACCGTCAAATGCACCGCGCCCACGTTGTCATCGCGCATTCATCATCCCTCCATCGGCGGAAACACCATCAGCCGCAGCGAGTTCGCCACAACGAGGATGGTGGACATGTTGTGCATCAGCGCGCTCGCCAGCACAGAGATGCCGCTTGCCGCGCCGAGAATCAGCCCGACGGTGTTGATGCCGATGACCATTGCGAAGTTCTGCTGCACAATGCGCATTGTCGCGCGCGCCAGGCGGCGCAGTTCGGGAATCATCATCGGATCATCGCGGTTGATAACCACGTCGCTGGTTTCCATGGCAATATCGGTGGACTTGCTGCCCAGCGAGATACCGACGTCCGCATACGCCAGCGCGGGCGCATCGTTGATGCCGTCGCCAACCATGACGACGCCGTTGCCCTGCGTTTGCAGCTTCAAAACAGCCTCCGCCTTCTGTTCGGGCAGCAGCTGCGCTTGATAGCCGTCCACGCCGACCATTTCCGCAACAGCCTGCGCCTGTGCCGCCATATCGCCCGTCAGCAGCTCAATGTCGCCCACGCCGTCGTAGCGCAGGGCGTTGATGGCGCGGCGGACGTTTGCGCGCGGGTTATCCATGGCGTACAGCACGGCGACAATCTTGTCCCCCACGCCAACGTAGTTCGGAATTGCGCCGTTCGCATCGGGAATCGCGACATCCGCGCGGACGCCATTTTCCTTCATGTACTTGAGGTTGCCGACGCGGATGCACTTGCCGTCGACTTCCGTCCGGCTGCCGCGGGAGACTTCGGTTACAATTTCGCCATGCGGGGGAATTTTCGCTCCGTGCGCGCGCCCGTAGGTCAAAATCGCGCTTGCCAGCGGATGCGTGCTGGTTTCCTCCGCCGCCATCGCCAGCGAAAGCACTTCCGTCTCGTCCATCGTGTCGGTCAGCATCGTCATGCCCGTCACGCGCGGACGCCCCTCGGTAATCGTGCCGGTCTTATCCAGCAGAACAGTGTTCGCGCTGCTCATCTGCTCGATGTACGCGCCGCCCTTAATCAGCACGCCGCGCTTGACCGCCGTGTTAATCGCGGCGGAGAACGCCGTCGCGGTCGAAAGCTTGATGCCGCAGGAATAGTCAATAACAAGCATCTTCAGCGCCTTCTGCGGATTGCGCGTCACGAGCCAAACCGCCGCGCACAGCAGGAAATTCAGCGGCACGAGGTAGTTGGAGAACTTATCGGCATAGCGCTGGATGGGCGCTTTCTTGAGTTCGCTCTGCTCCACCATGCCCACGATGCGCGAGACAACCGTCTGGTCGCCGACGCGCTGCGCCTGAATCTGCATATTGCCGTTCTTGACGACCGTGCCCGCGAACACCTCCGCGTCCTTGCGCTTTTCCGCCGGGACGAATTCGCCCGTGATGGCACTCTGGTCAACAACCGCGCTGCCGGACACCACCGTGCCATCCACCGCGATTTTCTCGCCCGTGTGCACCTCGATGGTGTCGCCCGCTTCGAGTTTACCAATCGGCGTTTTCTCCAGCCGCCCGTCCGAGAGCACCTTCCAGACCTCGCCGTCTTCCACCGACAGCATCTGCTTGATGGACGACCGCGTGCGCTCGATGGTGTAGGACGTCATCAGTTCTGCAAGGTCAGACAGCGCCAGAATCATCAGGGCGGAATGCGGCGTACCGAGCAGCAGGCTTGCGACAATCGACGTAACCGTCAGGAAATCGGCGTTCGGGCGCATATCGCGGCGCAGACCCGCCGCCGCGCTCCGTGCCATCGGCATCGTCAGTCCCAAACTGGTCAGCGCTTCCAGCGACGTGAAGCTCGCCATCGCACCGCCGAGCAGGCTGCCGGGCAGAATCGTGTGGCCGAGCAGCACCGCGCCCGCGTTGAGCGCCAGCCGCTTTGTCAGCTGCTTTGTCGTCATGGACACTTCCGGTTCTTCCGGCTTGCTGCCTGCCTGACGATTGCGGTAGGCGTTCATGGCATAGCGTGCCATCGTCACGTCCACGCCTTCACAGAGAATCGACGTATCCGTCGCGGTCGGATCGAAGCGCAGGAGGATGCCGCAGGTAATCGGCGTCACCTGCACGCACTGCACGCCCGGCAGGTTGGCAAGCATCTGGGCGATTTCTTCCTTCTCGTCATTCAGGAAGTTCAGCCCTTCTACTCTGAGCCGCAGCCGCCCGCGAAGGCTATGCGCCACCTGACTCTTCATCCAGTTTTTCTGTGTTTCCCGATTGAACATATTATCCCTTCTTTGATTTGGCAATTCAGATTCAATGATTCATGCTTTTTCGCGTCGATTGTGCAAACCCTTGCCGTGAAAAGGCTCAACTAACAGGAGTGTGCACCGAGGGTTTCCAAAGGGCGATCGCGGACTTCGTCCGTTTCCATTGCCCTTTTGTCGCCTCCGCAGAGGCGAAACCCTTGCTTGCGGAAAAGACCAGCTATGTTTGAAAGACCAGCTACACGGTCGCGCCAATCTGGCGCGACACAGCATAGGTGTTGGAAAGAGCAGCTTGGGGGGGCGCTTCTGAGAAAGCGCGAAGTTACTGGCAGGGACGCTTCGCTGCCTGCGCCCTTTGTTGTTTTTTTCCTTTGGAATGGTCACCCGTGGAACAGTTGGGGCGTTGCCCCAAACCCCACAAGGGACGCTGTCCCTTGACCCTGCGAAGGGGCAAAGCCCCTCTCGACACCCATTGACTGGCGCCCGGCTTGGGCGCTTTTCCCTTACAAGTCTTTGCCGTTACTTTTTTGTCTGTCCCAGCCGCAAGGCGAGGCGGCGGCGTGCCATCGTCGCCAATTCTTCCTCCCCCACATCGCTCTTTGTCCAGTCAATCTCCTGCGCCAATTCCAGCCCCGTATCCACCGCTGTCGCAATCCACCGCAGGATTTCCTCCCGATTGGTCATGCTCGCGTCATACGTCACCAGCGCCGTACCAATCCGCGGATTCACCTGCGCATCCCGCACCCCCGGCAGCATCGTCATCACGTCCTGCACATAATGCAGGTGCGGCAGCGCTTCCTTCGGCAGCATCTGATATCCCTTAAAGCTCAAGCGCAAGCGCCCCGGCAGATCGCTGGTCACAGCGGGCTTCAGGTAGTGGCGTATCAGCGCCGTTTCAATTCGTCCCACTGTCGTTTCGCCTCCAGATGCTGGCTGCCCACCAGAGCAGCGTCATCGCGCCCGGAACAGCCGCGCCGCTAACCGCAAGGCTTTTCACGCCCGCGAACGTCAGCGCGCATCCCGCCAGCGTCCGCACATCAAGCAGACCGTTCGTCGCCTCCAGCAAACCGTGGTTGATTGCCGACATCAGCGTATTCAACCCGCTTTGAATTCGGCTGACCGGCTCTTTCTGCAGCGCGTCGGTCAGTCCCATCAGCTTCAGCACCGCGCCCTGCACCACGGCGGCTTCGACCTTCGTCTCGTCGTAGCGAATAAGAGCGGTAGACAGGCGGAAGTTGAGCGTCACTTCATGCACCACGCCGGTTGCTTCCAGCTGCCGCTTCATTTCCTCTGCGGCTTCGCGGTTGGCAGATACGGCGGGCAGATAGAGCCGCATCCGTCCCGGCAGACTTGCGCGGACTTCCGCAATGCCCCGGAAGGACGGCAGACGCATCAGGTTATGGTTCTGCGTCGGCTTCTTGACCGAGAGCGCAGCGCCGCCCAGCGCGAGCGCCGTCAGCAGGGTTGTATTCATTCGGATAACCTCCCCTGTGAATAAAAACATTACCTGTTGATAGTTCCAATTTATTGGGATACCGCAAAGGGTCGAAGAACACGGCATTCTTCAACCGCTCACAGTGTAACACAGGTGAAAAAGCGTGTCAAGATAGCTGCAAAATACTTTTTTTTGTTTGCTGACGCTGATAAGAAATCGCCCATTTTCGCCACTTATTTCCGGCTTCTCACTCCCAATTAAAAAGCGCCGCTCCTGTTTCCAGAAGCGGCATCGGGATTACCCTTGTCCGTCGTCAATCGTGGCCTTCCAGGTGAATTCCGGCTGGTCATTGGCGGGAATATCGTAGTGCTCACCGCCCTCAATGTCGTAGCCATTGATGCGCATGACCACCTGCCCCACGCCATAGGGCTTGATGTACTCGCGCCCGAAGGAGAACTGCCCGTGGCGGGTCGCTTCACCGGGGGCAAGGGTGAAGTTGTAAGTGCCCTTGAAGGAGAAGGAACGCCCGTCGGTGTTGCAGACCAGCGGTTCGCCGAAGGCATTGTAAAGGTAAATCGTGTAGTAGAATTTGGTGATGGTCAGGTTGCTGGCGTTGTAAACAACAATCTTCGCCGCGTTGTTTTCCGCCCACAGATTCGTGATGCGCAGCGCATCCTTTCTGCTGCCGACGTTGATGGTATAGGTGACGACATAACTGCCGTCATCCGTCGTACCGATGATGGTCGTCGTGCCCCATGCACGGCCCGTCACCTTCGGATTCAGCCCGTTGCCCGATACCGTCGCAATGCGCTCATCCTGGCTTGTCCATTGCATCTTCTTGTTGTCGGCATTTGCGGGTTCCAGAATAGCCGTATTCGTGGTGTACTTGTTCAGCCCCACGTTCTGCGAGGTGTACTTCATCGTCACGCCCGTGACCGGCTGCGTCACCGTCACGCGGATGGTCGCCTTTTTGCCGCTGCCGTCGTTCGCGGTCGCGTAGACGTAGCATTCACCGCGCTTGAGACCGGTCACGATGCCGTCATCCGACACCGACACAACATCCGGCTTGTTCGTCGAGAAGCTGACGGACGAATCCGTCGCGTCCTGCGGTTTCACCGTCCAGCTGAGGGCAATGCTGCGCCCCACCGCCACGGACGGTTTCTTCTCGTTGAAGGTGATGGACGTAACCGGCGCATACACCGTCACGTCGATTTGCGCATAGACCTCCGGGAACGTCTTGCTCTGGCAGGTGATGGTGCAGCTGCCCGCGCGCACGCCCTTGACGTAGCCGTTCGCGCTCACCGTCGCGACGCTCGCGTCCGACGTAGACCACACAACCGCCTTGTCACTTGTCGTGTTCGGCAGCACGGTCGCCTTCAGCGTCACGCCGCCGCCCACGCGGATATTGCCGCTTAAGCCGCTCAGGGTGATGCTTTCCGGCTGCTGCTTGACGGTCACGTTCACGCTTGCGCGCTGACCGCCGCCATCCGCCGCCGTCGCGCGAATGGTCGCCTGTCCGCGCCCAACGCCCGTCACCACGCCGTATTCATCCACAACGGCGACTTTCTCGTTCGTGCTTTCCCACTTCACGCCCGTGATGGATGCGTCCGCCGGCTTCACCGTCGCGGTCAGCTGCGCCGTTGTGCCGATGAAGAGCGTCTTAGTGTCCGCCGTTACCGTCACGCCCGTTACCGGGGTGATGACGATGGCGCGGTAATCCACACTGACTTCCGGGTTCGATTCGCTCGCCACGGTCACGATGCACTCGCCCGCGCCGCGTGCCGTCAGCGTTGACCCGCTCACACGCACCACGTCCGTATCCGACGAAGCGACGGTATAACGGCGGTTGTTCGCGTCATTGGGGGACAGCGTCGCCCGAATCGAGACCTGCTTGCCTTTGCGCAGCAGCAGCACGCGGCCGTCCGCGCCGCCCGTCAGGTGACTGATGAGCGGATCTGCCGCATCATAGAGCGTGAGACTCGTTTCGTTCACCGCAATGTCCGTCACGGCGCGCGCCACCGTCACGGTGACAGACGCTTTCCACGTCCGCTTCTCGGTTTTGAGCGTCGCGGTAATCGTCGCCTTCCCTTTCGTCAGCCCCGTTACCACACCGTTTTCATCCACCGCCGCGATGTTCTCGCGCCCGCTGACAAATGTCAATTCGCCGTCCGCCGCGCAATTGCCCTGCCGGATGAGCGACAATTCCAACGTATTGCCCTCAAAGACGGTCAAATTTGTTTTTTCAAACTGAAAACGGTCGGCTTCCGCCATCGCCGTCACGCCGCACAGCAGCGACAGGCACAGGACGGTCAGCATCACAATTTTCCAGAAATTCTTCATAAGGAAGTTTCCTCCTTCCATCGGCTTTCCAATCATACAACGAATGAAGCGCCGCTCTCATTCCTGATTCGCAAAATTATTTCTGCGGATTTTGATGGTCAGCCGATGATGTTTGCCCGCTTCCGCCGTCAGCGCAATCCGCCAGAGCGACCCATGCCAGTTTTTCGCCATTCGCGCGTCGGTGACGGGAATTTCTTCCACCACCGCCGCCAGCATGGGACTGATTTCCATCCGTGCGTGCGCAAATTCAATCCCGTCCGGGCGGATTTCCGGCTTCTCCCGCGCCAGCATGGTGAACGTGACGGCTTCCGGCGCTTGCAGGGTGATTTCGTCCGCAATTTGAACCCCATCCGGCGTGACCAATGCGCCGCGAATCGCCGACAGCACGCCCGCTTCCGCCGGATACGCGCCCGCCATGTCCAGCGACGCGCCGTCCGGCAAAGCACTGAAGTTCCGCGCGGCGTACTCCGCCCCGGCGCACTGCTCGAATCCGCCAATCAGCGGCACATTGTGGTACATGCTCCGGCAGTTCCAGAGCGTGTAGCGCGCATCGGAGAAAGTTTTCGCGGTATAAACCATGTTGCCCGCATCCACCAGCAGCGGATGCCCATCCACATACACCATCAGCGACCAGACGTCGTTGTGATTGTGGCTTTCGCCGTTGTGTCCGCCCTTGATGCACAGTGTCCACCCATTCCGGCGGATGATGCGCACCTGCAAGTCCGGCAGCAGCGTGTCCTGCGTGTCCGCTGCCGGCTGACCTGCGCCGACCGGATGGAACAGACGCTGCAAAAGGCGCGAAAAGTGCGGCACGTCGCCGATGCAGTCCGTCGGCTGACCGCGCAGGTTCTGCCCCATCGCCGTCAGCGCCGCATCGCGAAGCAGTTCGCCCGCGCGCTGCAATCGCTCGGTCATCGGGAATAGTGGCGGATGGCTTCACGTCGAGAAGCAGTTCGCCCGCGCGCTGCAATCGCTCGCCATACATCACCGGGCGCGCGTCACAGTCCGCGAAGTTCGCGAAATAGCCGTTCCCCAGCGACATCAGCAGCGGGAAGCGCAGCATGTTCCGCAATTTCGGCTCGTCCCAGCAGGTTAGTCCGGCTTCCGCCATCAGTTCAAGGCAGTCCAGCAGGCTGCCCGCCGCCATGTTCCAGTACGCCGCGCCCTCGTCGCAGCCGCCGTCCGCCGGAATGCAGCGCAGATACGCATCGAGCATCCCGCAGGCGCGGCGGTACACAGGCAGCGGATCGTCCAGCAGGCACCGCGCTGAGAACATCACGTTTGACACAATCCACGGCGTCCAGTTGCACAAATCCTTGCGTGTGAACCCCATCCAGCAGTCAGTATTGCGGTGCAGGAACGGGTCAATCGCGCGGCGCTGAATTTCCGCCGTCACCCGCTGGCGCAGGGAGCTGTCAAGCCAATCGCCCAGCAGCGTCAGCGTAAAGGACAGCACCATGGCAGTCTGCGCGGCGAACAAGTCCAGTATCGGCTCGCCGCTGATAGGAAACGGGTGCGCCGCCGTCAGGTTCGCATGGGCGCTGATCGCCCACGTCGTTTCCTCGCAGATGCACCACAAGCCATCCTCCACCGGGGACAAATCCGCCGATTCTCCGTGCAGGCACACGTCTAATACCGCCGCGATGAGCTTCCGCCGACGCGCGAAATACGGCGTTTCGCATTGTGCGCGGCTGCCCGTGCGGACGAACGCGGCGTAGTCGCTCAGCAGCAGCATCGGGTAGGGCGTACCGCGCCACTTGGCAATGAACGTTTCCATGTCCATGCGGTCGTCGGCGGGCAGCGCTTCCCACGCCGCGCGGTTCTGCGCCGGAGGAAAAAGCGTTCCCTGCGGGCGCTTCGTCAGCAATTCCATTCTTTCGGCGAGCATCATGTCACCTCCGGGAAATCACGCAAACCAAGGGCGGAATTTCTTCGCAATCGCCGCGATAATCGGGCCGAGGAAGAAGCCCGTAACAATCGACACCACCCCGACCGTGCTGCCCAGCAGCCAGCCGATGGCAATCGCGGACAGGTCGTAAATCATGCGAATCACGGCATAGGGAATCTTCTTGACGTACTTCGAGATAATCTGCGGAATCGCGTCATACGGCCCACTGCCAAGCTCCACCACCATATAGAACGCCACGGCGACCATGAACACGCCCAGCGTCGGCACAAGCCAGCAGATGCGCTCCGTCATGCCCATTGCGTCGCGATTGAGGATGTTCATGCTGCTAAAGATAACATCGAACAAGTCCTTCGAGTAACCTACAAGCACCATGTTTGCAATCGACCCCAGGCCGATGAACTCCCACTGCCGCATCGCCATCACGACGATGAGCAGCGCACCGTAGAAGAGCATCTGGTAGGTGCCAAGGAGCATGTTCAGCTTATTGGCAACGCCCAGATTCAGCACGGACGCGGGGTCTGTGCCGAACTGAATGCGGTCAAACACCGACACGCACGCGCCCATAATCGTCACGCTGAGAATCAGCACAACAATCCGGCGCGCCATGTGCGGCTGGCAGAACAGGTGGCGGATGATTTTCTGCATCAAGGGAAAAACCTCCTTCGTGTTGCGGGAATTTCTGCCCTTATCATATCATAATTTTCCCCTAAAAGGAAGTGTTACATTTCGCAAATTGACATCCGCGCGCAAATGCGGTATGATGAAGACACGAAACTGCTTTTGACGGAGGTGCATGACCATGCGGCGCATGACGCGGCTGCTTTGCCTGATGCTTCTTTTTTCCCTGATAACCTTCTCCTGCCCGCTGGCGGAAGAAACGGACGCCCCGACCGGCACACCCGCGCCCACGCCGATGCTGACCGCCGTGCCGGAAAGCGCACTTGCGCCCTTCAACGTGGTTTTGCCGGAGGACGCGCATGTGGAGATGGCGGAGGGGCGCATCACGCTTGTGCGGGGGGATTCGCGCGTGGTGGCGATGGTGATTTCCCGCGTGCCAGATGAAGACCCGGCGGCGGCGCTGCCCATCCTGATGCAGGATTTCGACCCCAAGACCAGCGAGACGATGGATTTTGACGCCCAGCCCGGCTTCTGCATTCTCGGCGGCGTGGTGAACGACGCCTTTGGCGACGGCGAGGACAAAATTACGCTGATGGTGCTGGCGGATTCCGGCGAACTGCTGATTCTATCGGGGTATAATCTGGCACGGGATCATCACGCGCTGTACTTGTTCCTGACAGAACTGCTGGAGAATGTGAGCATGGATGGGGCGGCGGTGTATGTCGCGGAGGATGCGGCAGCAACGGCGTCACCGGAAGTATGATATTCTTCACGGAAAGTTGGGGGAGCAAACAGGGGCTTAGGCGAAGCACCAAAAAGCTGCACGCGGAAGGAGCATGAAAGCGCGACCAACTCAATCGCGAAAAGGGGTCAAGGGGCAATTGCCCCTTGCAGGGTCAAGGGACAGCGTCCCTTGTGGGGTTTGGGGCAACGCCCCAACTGTTCCGCGTCCGACCAATCCCAAGGAAGCCGTCAACAAAGGTGCAGGCAGCGAAGCGTCCCTGCTCCTAACTTTGCGCGTCCGCAGACGCGCCCCCAAGCTGCTCTTCCCCCAAGATTCCGTGAAGAACCATTGTTTTCCTTTTTGTCGCCCTTGTAACGATAAAAACCAAGTAACATGGGAGGCGACTGCGAAGGGGTCAAGGGGCGACCGCAGACATTCGTCTGTTTCCATTGCCCCCTTGTCGCGTCCGCAGACGCGAAACCCTCTGCACAGCATCGATTGCATATAGAAATAACAATATCGCATTTACGCAAACAGCCCTCTGACGCAAGCATCCTGCGCCAGAGGGCTGTTGTTATTTACTGATGCACAACCACGGTATACGGCTTCGTAGAGTCCGTTTCGACCTGCGCCTGACCGTCCTTCATCGTCACGGTGAAGGTCGCGGCGACATTGCCCTTCGTGTCGGGGATTTCAACCGTCTCGCTCTCGCCGTCCGCCAGCTGGTAGACGTGCAGCTCCACGCCGTCCAGATAGTCGTAATCCGGGCGGTCGTCATGCGCGCCCAGCGGCAGCACCGTGCCGGGACGCACCATCAGCGGCAGGGACATGAAGTCGTGAATCTCCGTCTGCCAGTGGCCGCCCTCGACTTTGCCGCCATCCAGCAGGGACGTCCACGTTCCGTCGGGCAGATAATACTGCACCTCGCCGTCCTTGCGGAAAATCGGCGCAACGAGCAGCGAATCGCCCAGCATGTACTGGCGGTCGAGCATATCGCACGCCGGGTCATCCGGGAACTCCAGCATCATCGGGCGCATCATCGGCACGCCGTGTTCATGCGCCTCCACCGCCTTGCCGTACAGGTAGGGCATCAGGCGGCACTTGAGCTTGGTGAACTTGCGGCAGACATCCACGCTCTCCTCGTCAAACAGCCACGGCACGCGGTAGCTCGTCGAGCCGTGCAGGCGGCTGTGGGAGGACAAGAGGCCAAACTGCACCCAGCGCTTGTAAACATCCGCCGGCGCGGTGGACTCAAAGCCGGAAATATCGTGGCTCCAGTAGCCGAAGCCGCTGTGGCTCATGGACAGACCCGCGCGCAGCGTTTCCGCCATCGAGATGTAAGTCGCGGAGTTATCGCCGCCCCAATGCACCGGGAACTGCTGACCGCCGACCGTCGCGCTGCGGGCGAACAGAATCGCTTCCCCTTCGCCCTTGCGATCCTTCACAACGTCAAAGACGACCTTGTTGTACAGGTAGGTGTAATAGTTGTGCATATAGACCGGGTCGCTGCCGTCGAACCACCGGATGTCGCGCACCGGGATGCGCTCGCCGAAGTCGGTCTTGAAGCAGTCCACGCCCATGTCCATCAGCTTATAGAGGTAAGAAGCGTACCACTTGCAGGCGTCCGGATTGGTGAAATCGACAATCGCCATGCCCGCCTGCCACATATCGGTCTGGAAGAGGCTGCCGTCGGTCTTTTTCAGCAGGTAGCCATGCTCCATGCCTTCCTTGAACAGCGGCGACGCCTGACCGATGTACGGGTTAATCCAGCAGCAGATATGCAGCCCCTTCTCGTGGTAGCGCTTGAGCATTCCCACCGGATCGGGGAACGTGTCATGATCCCACTCGAAGTCGCACCAGTTGAAGCCCTTCATCCAGTAGCAGTCGAAGTGGAACACGGACAGCGGAATGTCGCGCTCCGCCATGCCGTTGATGAAGGAGGAAGTCGTCTGCTCGTCGTAATTCGTGGTAAAAGAGGTGGACAGCCACAGACCGAACGACCACGCGGGCACGAGCGCCGGGCGACCCGTCAGCGCGGTGTACAGGTCGAGCGTATCCTTCGGCGTGCCGCCGTAAATCACGTCGTAGACCATCGTTTCGCCCTCGTGCGAGAACTGGACGCGCTCCACCTTTTCCGTCGCGACCTCAAAGGACACGTCGCTTGCGTTCTCCACCAGCACGCCGTAACCGCGGTTGGTCATGTAGAACGGGATGTTCTTGTACGCCAGCTCCGACGCCGTGCCGCCATCCGCGTTCCACATATCAACCGTCTGACCGTTCTTGACGTACGCGCCAAAGCGTTCGCCCAAACCGTAAACGCATTCGCCCACGTCGAGCTGGAGGCTATCGGACATGTAGGACGTGCCGTGCGGCAGAAGCGAACAGGGCGTGCCGTCCTTCTTCAGCGCACGACCCATGCCGCGCCAACCGGAGGTCGTCAGGACGCGGTCACCCACCATATAATCCACCGACCAGTTGCCGCCCTTGCTCACGCGCGCAGTCAGGTCGCCGGAGGTGAAGTAGGCGTAGTCGTCATCCTCGCGGATTTCGGGCGTCACATCCTCTTCATACGTCGTGAACTTGGGGTCTTTGCGCGGCGTTCCGGCAAAGTGCGTCACCTGCACGCGGATGATGTTCTTGCGCGGCGCAGTGAACGCAATGTCAAGCGAGCCGCCGTCGAGAATATCGCCGCGGTGGCGAATCGGGCGGCAGGCGCTGATGATGTGCAGCTCCTTGTCGTTCTTGATGACGCGCACGGTCTGCGTGGCGTAGGACATCACATAGTCCTGCCGGATGACCCAGTAACCTTGCGTAAAACGCATGTTGATGCTCTCCTTTATGATGATTTTGATGGCTTTTTCATGCGCACAGGGCGCGGAAAACGCTGATTTTAGTCCGTGATGATTTTCACCACAACCGGCATGTCGCTTTGGTAATCCCCCAAGTCCACATGCAGGGCTTCGCCGTCGCGCGTCCACGCGGCCTGCGCGGGATTGCCCAGCACCTCCACCTTCCGCACAATGCCGTGCCAGAGCGGCAAGTGGCTCGCGTCCGCCTCGCGCAGAGACCGAATGTGCAGCTTGCCGTCCGCCGGGCACGCCATGCACGCCGCGTAGATGTTTCCGCCGCGGCAGGTGAAGCGGAAGTCCTCGCTGGTGAAGTTGCGGGACGCGCCGTCGGCAAACTGCCCCTCCTGAATCTTCGTCGGGCCTTCCTGATTGATGCGCCACAAGCCTGTGCCGTGGATGCACTCGTCATTGATGCGCATCCAGTCCGCCAGTTTGTGCAGGATCTCAACGTCCTTGTCCGCCAGCGTGCCATCCGGCTTCGGGCCGAAATTCAGCAGCAGACGGCCGTTCTTGCTCACCACGTCCAGCAAGTCCTGCACAATCTCCTGCGGCGCTTTATAGACCGCCTTGTCCGGCTGCACAGAGTAGCACCAGCTGCCGCGCATGACGGACGTGTCCGACTGCCACAGGAACGGCTTCGCTTCCGCGAACTGCCCGCGCTCAATGTCCGGCACGCCGATGCCGAACGGGAATGCGTCGTGCTTGTAGTTGATAACGCACCCGCCGCGGCTTTCCATCACGTTGAAGTAGTACGCGGCGAAGCGCTGCAGGTACGGCTTGACAGCAGAATGCTGAATCCACCAGTCGAAATAGAGGATGCGCGGATGATAGCGGTCGACGATTTCGCAGCAGCGCAGCAGCCAGTCCGTCAGGAACTCATCCGTCGGCATCGGCTCGGAGAACAAGTCCTGATTCTCCCGTTCAGGCATGGCAGGCCATGCGTAGTCGCCCAGATGCATCGGCTGCTTGATGTCGCTGTCAAACTCCTGCCCATGCCCCAGGAACCACCAATGCTCCACGCGATGGCTCGATGCGCCCAGCGTCATGCCCGCACGCTCCGCCTCCACCAGCAAATCGCCCATGATGTCCCGGTGCGGGCCCATTTCCGCCGCGTTCCAGTGGGACAGCTCGCTCCGGTAATTCTGGAAGCCGTCGTGATGCTCCGCCACCGGCACGATGTAATCCGCCCCCGCTTCCCGGAACAGCTTCACCCACGCCTGCGGATCGAACGCTTCCATCTTAAACTGCGGAATGAAGTCCTTGAACCCGAAATCCTTCGGCTGCCCGTAATGCTGGCAGTGGTACTCGTATTCCGGCGAACCCTTGATGTACATGTTCCGCGCGTACCAATCATGATACGCCGGAACAGAAAACACGCCCCAGTGCAGGAAGATGCCCAGCCGCTTCTCCCGATACCAGTCCGGCACAGGGTGGGTGCTGAGCGATTCCCACGTCGGGTGATATTTCCCCGCCGCGTTCACCGCGTCGATTTCCTGCAAATAACGCTCCCGATTCATTGCATACTCCTTTCAAAAATGAAAAGAACAATACTATTTTCCACTCAAAGAGTACGACAAACAAGTGAAAAATCCTTGCGCCAAAGCAAAAAAATGTCCGAAAACTTTTCCGAAAATCCGTGCAATCAGCCCAAACATCTGTTTTTTCTTGACTTCTCAATCGTTTTCGCAAAATTTTCCCTGCTCCCCCGCTTGCCTTTTTTCTCTTTTGCCTGTATCATGAGGGTATTCCACGCACGGTGCCAAAACGATTCACGCCAAAAAGGAGGATTCTCCATGCTTTCCAACGAAACCATCCACCAGCAGGTGGAAAACCTGCTTTCCCAAATGACACTGGAAGAAAAAGCCGCCCAAATGGTGCAGGTTCCCTACACCGTCGTCGGACGCGAGGAAGCGCTGCGCTGGGCAAAGCTCGGTGCAGGCTCGTTCCTGCACGTTCTGGGCGACGACGCGCGCGAGGTGCAGCAGGCGGCGCTCCATAGCCGTCTGGGCATCCCCGTGCTGTTCGGCATTGACGCCATCCACGGGCATGGGCTGAATGACCACGCCACCATCTTCCCGTCGCAGCTATCTTGCGCTTGCGCGTGGGACAAGGACATCGCGCGCGAAATGGGCGAAGTGACGGCGCGCGAAGTTGCCACCGACGGGCTGCACTGGACGTTCTCGCCCGTGCTGTGCTTGGGGCGCGACACCCGCTGGGGGCGCGTCGACGAAACCTTCGGCGAAGACCCCTATCTGGCGGGTGAATTAGGCGAAGCGATCGTGCGCGGCTATCAGGGCGACGATTTGTCCGACGGCGAGCATATTCTGGCGTGCGCCAAGCACTACATCGGCTACGGCGAGGCGGTCGGTGCGCGCGATGCCTGCGACACGGAAATGACGTACCGCCGCCTGCGCGAGACGTTCCTGCCGCCGTTCGAGAAGGCGTTCCGGGCAGGGTGCGCAACGGTCATGACGGCGTATGGTTCCATCGACGGCACGCCCTTCACCGCCGACGAGAAGAGCATGAAGGCGATTCTGCGAGGCGACGCGGGCTTTGACGGCTTCAGCGTCACCGACTGGAACAACTGCCATTCGCTTCTGACCGCCCAGCACGTCGCGGCGGACATGCCCGAAGCGTCCGTGCTGGCTGCCAAGGCAGGCAACGACATGATGATGACTTCCCTCGGCTTCTACGATGCGGCGATTGACGCGGTGCGCTCCGGCAAGCTCGACGAAGCCGTGCTGGACGACGCGGTGCGCCACATTCTGACCGTCAAGTGCCGCATGAATCTGCTTGCGCAGCCGGAGAAGAGCGGGCGTCCGGGGTGCATCGGGTGCGAGGAGCATCAGCAGGCGGCGCTTCGGGCGGCACGCAAGTCCATCACCCTGCTCAAAAACGACGCACACACCCTGCCCTTGACATCCGTCCGCCGTGTGGCGGTCATCGGTGCGAGCGCGGACGACATTCGCGCGCAGTACGGCGACTGGACGTACTTCACGCATCCCGAACTCATCCCAAACCGCCCCGCCGTCCGCCCATATGTGACGATTCGCGAGGGCATCGAGGCCATCGGCGCGCAGGAGAATTTCGATGTTGTGTACCACCGCGGGTGCGGCGTGCTTCCTTCGGATGCTGACAACATTCCGGGTGCGGTGGCTGCGTGCCGGAATGCGGATGCGATTGTGCTTGTCGTGGGCGATGTTTACGCACAGTACGGCGAAACGAAAGACCGCGCCGACCTTGCCCTGTCCGGGCGGCAGCTGGAGCTCTACCGCGAGCTGCGTGCGCTGGGGATTCCGCTGGTGACGGTGCTGCTGTCCTCCAAGCCGCTGGCGATTCCGGAAATTGCCCATTCGACGGATGCGCTCGTGTGCGCCTTCAACGGCGGCATGTTCGGTGGTCAGGCGGTCGCGGAAGCGATTTTCGGGCGGCTGAATCCGTCCGGGCGACTGCCCATCAGCTTCCCGCACCATTCGGGGCAGGTGCCGGTGTACTACAACCATCTCCCCGGATGGCACTGGGGACACTACAGCGACCTGCCTGCCGAGCCGCTGTTCACCTTTGGCGAGGGCATCGGCTATGCGCCGTTTGTCTACCGCGATTTGGCGGTGGATGCGGATTCGCTCACGCTGTCGGTGAAGGTGCGCAACGCGGGCGACATTGCGGGCGAAGAGACGGTTCAGGTGTACCTGCGCGACTGCGTATGCGAGGTGATGCAGCCTGTGAAGCAGCTGATTGCCTTCCGCAAGGTGCTTCTGCAGCCGGGCGAGGAGCAGGAGGTCACCTTCCATCTCGACCGCACCGCGTTTACCTACATCAACCGTGCGGAAGAGCGTGTTTTCGCGCCGGGCGACTTCATGCTGATGGCGGGGCACAGCGCGAAGGACGAGGACTTGCTGAAAGAGACGGTGTGGGTGGGGTGACCCAAGGGGCGCTGCCCCTTGACCCTGCAAGGGACTTCGTCCCTTGACCCTTTCGCGCGATTGAGTTGGTGACTTTTTCATACAACTTCCGCGTGTTGATTGGGGGAACCCAAGGGGCGCTGCCCCTTGACCCTGCCAAAGGGTCTTCGACCCTCTGGACTCCCTTTCGCGCGATTGAACTGGTACTACTCTCAGGCAATGCCCGCGTGTTGGGCTTTGGAAAAGTGCCATTGTAAAAAGGGCTGCCGTGCAGATTGTGCATGGCAGCCCTTTGCTATTTGGGTATCAACCGATGGAGTACAAGGCAACTACCTTTGCAACCATCGTGATATACTTAATCTGAATCGCATTCCGTGCGTCTTCGTCCATCGCAAGATAGTCCGCAACGCTGATTTTCTGCGCCGTTTCGCCCTCGGCAGGAATCGTCGTCAGCATACTGCGCTGCTGATCCAGTTCGCACTGCACGCGCGCGCCCGCATTGCGTGCGCCAATGCCGATTTTCTTCTCCGTAAAGGGATTGTATTCATAGTAGGAGATGACAATGGGGCTGCCCGCAATCAGGTTGCGGTACGTCGCCGTTTCCGCCATCACCGCGCAGGACGTGTAAACATCTGTGCCGTTCTCATCCACCGTGTACTTCAAGCCGAAAATAGCAACCGTCGGCTCGTTGTTCTCGTCAATGGTCACAACCGTATTCGTGCCCAAGCCATTGCTTTGCAGCTTGATGGCGTACTTGCCGCCGTCATTCGGGAACGGTACGCTGACATACTGCGCATTTTCGAGCTTCGCGGCTTCCTCCAGCGTCGAAACGCCATTTTCATCCGCAATCCAATAGTAGACCTTGACCTTCACTGCCGAGCGCGCCGCCAGATCCAGCGGGGTACGGATGCACGGGCCGTCCGTTTCATCCACATACTTCGCCTTGCCGGACGCGTGCGTAATAACGTCCACAGCCGCATCCGTCGTCTGGAAATCGTAAATTGACGCATTCGGGTCTTCGTAGGTGAAGTCGATGCCCGCCGCCTTGCACTGGTCGGCAAACGTTTCTTCCGTCACCGCTTCTGCCACGGGAGATGCCACGGTGTCCACTTCACCCTTTTCCGCGCGAGATAGCGCCGCATTCACTGCCGCAATCACTGCTTCGCTGGATACGGTCGCCTGACTGACCGTATCAACGTCGGTATTGCCCGCCGCAAGGATAGCCTCAATCATCTTGTCGATGGCAACATCACCCAAGCCTGCCGTTTCGCTCTGTGACACGACTTTGATATCCGCAATCGCATCCGCCGTCATTTCAACACGCAGGGTAATTGCGCCGTTGTTGCCGTCCGCAGAAACCGTGTAAGTTCCGGGCATATACGCGCCGTCTGCCATTGCTGCCCCACCCGCGCAGAACAGGGACAGCGCCATCAGCGTTGAAAGTGCTCTTCTTTTCATAACCAATCCTTCTTTCCGCATACAGTTTGCATGCTTATGATAATATTATTATATCATTCGTTAATCGTTTGTCAAGAATGCTACGAAAATATATTTTTTCAGCAAAACGACCGAACCCGCTTCACCGCGCCGTTCGGTCGTTTTTGATGCCCATTTTCCGCAGCAGGAACGCTGCAATCTTCCTTCCCCAGTGCTGCCGTTCCAGATGCGCCACGGGCAGTTCTTTCACGCGGTAATCCTGCTGTGCCAGCCACACGTCCAGCAGCCGCTCCGCCAGAAAACCATGCACCCGCTTATCCCGTGCGCTGTAGCCCGTCGTGTCAATTTCCGCCGCGTCCAGCAGGGGGAAGAGCCACGATGCATAGCTTTGCAGCGCGTCCCGGCGCATCAGCATCAGGTTGAACCGATGCCCGGATCGGCGCGCCATCACGCGGTCAAACACATGCTCCTGCCCCGGATGCAGCCGCGCAAGCGCCGCCCGCGCCTTCCACAGATCCTCCTCGTGGTGCGCATGGGCATACTGCGTGAAGTTCGTTTCCAGCCAGTAGTGCCGCTTTTTCGGCAAAAAAATATCCGCCGTGTCAAGCAGGGGCAGCAGCTGCGCGCGCGTCAGAATGCGCTTTTGCGGGCAGCCTGTCCTGCGGAGGGAGAAGTACCGCCGATAATGGCACAAGCCGTACCAGTCCGCATCCACATTGTGCGCCATCCAGTACAGCACCGTCAGTTCGCAGTAGCTGCCGTTCTTCGCGCTGATATTTTCGCCCGTGTCGTCGCGCATCAGCCCCAGCGGCGGATGAATCGCCGCGCCCGCCTGAATTGGCGTATACAGCGCATCTGTCGGCAGCGCGTACTTTTCGTGCAGCGCCACGGCAAAAAAGATGCGCGGCTGTTGCATGCTTCTCCCCCCCTTCCTACGCTGCATTGTACCATGCTCCATGCCTTCCGTCAACAGCGAATGCGGACGGAAGTTGTAAATTTTCCATTCTTCTGCCGGTTTTCGTTGACAATCGCCTTCTTTTTATGCTATTCTTCAGGTTGGAGTATCATAGAAAGGAATGGCATTGATTATGAAGAAATGGCTGATAGCGCTGCTGACGCTGCTCGCGCTGAGCCTGAGCGTTGCCTTCGCCGCGGAAGCGAATGATATCACAGAGGACTGCAAGTTCAAGGTGTGCAGTTCCGGGCGGAAATACACGCTGATGACGGACAAGAAGTATACCTCTTACTGGGAGAGCAACAAAATCAAAACCCCATGGATCGCAATTACCGCGCCGGAGGGCAAGCCAATTGCCGGGCTTTATGTCTGCTTCGGCAACATGCCTGAATCGTGGGAAATCCAGACCAGCGACGACGGCAAGGACTGGTTCACCGCCGTGCCGGGCGACACACGCTTCCTCCACGCGTATGTTGCGCTGCCGCAGCCCGCGCAGCATGTCCGCTTGGCGGTGACAAGCGAGAAGAAAACCGCCCTGCGCATCAACGACCTGTTTGTGCTTTCTGAGGGCGATTTGCCTGACTGGGTGCAGGTATGGCAGCCGACGGAGGAGAAGGCGGATATCCTCTTCCTCTCCACGCACCCGGATGATGAGCTGATTTTCTTCGGCGGCGCAATTCCCACCTACGCTGTCGAGCAGCAGCGCAAGGTGGTTGTGGCGTACTTCACCCGCTCCAACACCACCCGCTCCTCCGAGCTGCTCAATGGTCTGTGGCACATGGGCGTGCGGACGTATCCGGTCATTGGCAATTTCAAGGACAGCTATGCCAAAAATCTCAAGGCAGCCTATAAATCTGCGGGCGGCAAAGGCAAAGTCAACGAATGGATTGTGGGGCTGTATCGGCAGTACAAACCGGAAGTCGTTGTAACGCAGGACACCAATGGCGAGTATGGTCACAAGCAGCACATGATGATTGCTGACGCCGCCCAGAACTGCATTGCATTGGCAGCAAACGAGGATGAATTCACCGCGTCCACCATTGCATACGGCACTTGGCAGGTCAAAAAGCTGTACCTGCACCTGTACCCCGAAAATCAGATTGCGTTTGACTGGACGGTTCCGCTCAAGAGCATGAATGGCGCGACCGGCATCGAGCTGGCGGAAGAAGCCTATACCCTGCACAAGACGCAGGCATCCTCCGGCATGAGCGTCACCGAAACAGGCACGAAGTACGACAACCGCGTGTTCGGTCTGGCGTTCACGACCGTAGGCGAGGACGTCCGCAAAGACGACTTCCTCGAAAACATCTACGACGCACCCGGTTCTTACGATGCGGCGGCAAACAACGTAGAGGCCACGCCCGCGCCCACCGAAGTGCCCGCATACATGGCGCACATGCCCGCCCTCAACGCCAAGGGTTTCCTCGGTGAAGGCGAATACATCTACTCTTCCGAGGACGAGGGACTGTGGATTTACGTCAGCCAGACCAGCAAAGTCATCATCCAGCGCAAATACGACGCAACGCAGCCGCTGACGTGGTTTGAGGCGGATCTGTACGGCGATTTGGATGCGGGCGAAATGCTCCGCACGGTGCAAAACGACCCGGAGAAGATGGGCAAAGTGCGTGTGGACGCGACAGAAACCGCAAAGAAGCACAACGTCGTTTTTGCGATGAACACGGACTACTACACTTACCGCGTCGCCGTGAACAACAACCGCCACACGGGCATTGTCATCCGCGATGGGCGCATTCTCTATGACGACCCGTACACCGAAAAGCAGGTAACGAACTCCATGTTCCCGAATCTGGACATGCTGGCGTTCATGCCTGACGGCAGCCTTAAAGTCTACCACAGCTGGGAAAAGACGGCGCAGGAGTTCATCGACGAGGGTGTACAGACGGTGTACTCCTTCGGCCCGTATCTGCTGCTGGACGGCAAAGTGTCCGAGCGCGCCTACGCCAACAACGAGAACAAGAATCCGCGCTGCGCCATCGGCATGGTCGAACCCGGTCACTACGTCGCCATCATGTGCGAAGGGCGCCTGAAGCGCTCCGCAGGCGTTACCATCAGCTATTTGGCGAAGATGATGCGTGCTAAGGGCTGTCAGGTCGCCTTCAACATGGACGGCGGGCAGACGGCAGTGATGGTCTTCATGGGCAAGCAGCTCAACCAGATTGGCGCTTACGACGGCGGCAAGACCAACTCCCGCCCGACAAGCGAAGTGCTGGGCTTCGGCACATCCGAGCCGGTCGGGACGTACGAAGTCTAATAAACATACTATTTCAGGGCAGAAGAACGCGCTTCTGCCCTGTTTTTTCCGAAAAAATCGTGAAATTACGGCTCTCACCCTTGACGTGACAAGCACCAAAATGCTATAATAAAGCGTTTTCAAGCTACTATTTCGCGGGAAATGCCGGTTTGCGGCGCTTCCCTGACTTTTTCAGGAGGGATTTTCTGATGTCTGGGCATTCCAAGTGGCATAATATTCAGGCGAAGAAGGGCAAGGCGGATGCTGCCCGCGGCGCTGTTTTCACCAAGATTGGCCGTGAAATCGCGATTGCTGTGCGCGATGGCGGCGCAAACCCCGAATCCAACGGCAAGCTGCGCGACATCATTGCCAAGGCGAAAGCCAACAATATGCCGAATGACAATATTCAGCGCTCCATCAAGAAGGCGAGCGGTGAACTGTCCAACGTGACCTACGAGCAGATCACCTATGAAGGCTATGCGCCCGGCGGCGTTGCGGTCATCGTTGATACCATCACCGACAACCGCAACCGTACCGCTTCCGACGTGCGCCACTGCTTTGCCAAAAACGGCGGCAACCTCGGCACGACTGGCTCCGTCAGCTTCATGTTCGACGAGAAGGGCGTTCTGGTGGTGGAGCGCACCCCCGGTTCGGACGAAGAAGAAATGATGATGATGGCGCTGGACGCTGGTGCGGAAGACATGAAGGTGGATGACGACGCCTACGAAATCTACACCGCGCCGAACGACTTCTCCACCGTCCGCGAAGCGCTGGAGAAGCAGGGCGTCACCTTCCTGACCGCTGAAGTGGACAAGATTCCGCAGAACACGGTTGCGCTGCCTGACGAAGAAACGATCCAGAAGATTCAGAAGCTGCTGGAGATGCTGGAGGACAACGACGACGTGCAGAACGTGTACCACAATGCCGAGCTGCCGGAAGAAGAGGACGACGAGGACTAATCCTCCGTCGATTTTCACTGCCCCCTGCCGAGGAGTTTTCCTTCTCGGCAGGGGGATTTTTTGTCTGATTTCTGATACTATTTCCAGATTCACCTGCGCCATCTGCTTGCGCCTTTTGCAATGTCCTATTATTCCGCCCAAAACAAAAAAATACCGCAGATTTCTCTGCGGCGTTCGTGGCTCAAATAGGATTCGAACCTATGACACTTCGGGTATGAACCGAATGCTCTGGCCAGCTGAGCTATTGAGCCAAATGGTTGCGGGGGTAGGACTTGAACCTACGACCTCCGGGTTATGAGCCCGACGAGCTACCAAGCTGCTCTACCCCGCGTCATTCCGTCGCTTTTATCGGCGACATTGATTATTATACCCTATTCCAACAGTTTTGTCAAGAGGGTGCGGAAAGTTTTTTTGCAGCAGAAGCAGAGGATGAAAACGCGGCTGCTGACCTTCTTTCCCGAAAGCCAGCAGCCACGCCAATTCACGCCCCTCCGCGAGGGGCGACGAAGATTGCCCTGTGATTCCGGTAGCACCTTCAAATTTCAATTCACGCCCCTCCGCGAGGGGCGACCGATTCCGGGGCGGAACTCCGCAGCGCCCATCATATTTCAATTCACGCCCCTCCGCGAGGGGCGACGATGCCTGCCGCGCTTGCCGCAAGCCCCATGTTATTTCAATTCACGCCCCTCCGCGAGGGGCGACGGTCGAAAAATTCCTTCAATAAATCGCGCGCGCGCATTTCAATTCACGCCCCTCCGCGAGGGGCGACCCGAGAGCGGAATTTATCACAGGAAAGCGAGTTATTTCAATTCACGCCCCTCCGCGAGGGGCGACAATTATGCGCCTTGTGAAGCAGGGGAAAAACGTTATTTCAATTCACGCCCCTCCGCGAGGGGCGACGCGTACAGATGGGCATATCGCCCGTCATGTCCCATTTCAATTCACGCCCCTCCGCGAGGGGCGACTGTATTTCACCCGGTTCTCGATGTCTGGCGGGTTATTTCAATTCACGCCCCTCCGCGAGGGGCGACGTACCACAATTGCAAGGCGAACGGATTAACATGGCAATTTCAATTCACGCCCCTCCGCGAGGGGCGACGTCACTGTTTTCAACGTAGTCAGCGATTGCTGTATTTCAATTCACGCCCCTCCGCGAGGGGCGACGCCGTCGTTCGCGGGGTAAATAGTCCCCATTTTATTTCAATTCACGCCCCTCCGCGAGGGGCGACTGAACGTGATGCTGGCGACAATTTATAATTTTATTTCAATTCACGCCCCTCCGCGAGGGGCGACGTCAAGCGAGTTACGCCGCGTCGCAAGAAGCCGCAATTTCAATTCACGCCCCTCCGCGAGGGGCGACTTCCGCGTCATGCCGGGAGGATATACCCCCGGCAATTTCAATTCACGCCCCTCCGCGAGGGGCGACTCGGATGTTGCCGTCTTCGTCAACATACTCAGTGATTTCAATTCACGCCCCTCCGCGAGGGGCGACTTCCCGGCGTCGTAGAGATCCAGAGCCTCGGCATTTCAATTCACGCCCCTCCGCGAGGGGCGACAATACTCTAATCGGCATCCCGTATACAAAGCTTATTTCAATTCACGCCCCTCCGCGAGGGGCGACACGCTCGGGCAGAAGGCGTTGAAAACTGGCGCTATTTCAATTCACGCCCCTCCGCGAGGGGCGACGCGCGGCGGCAGCACAGTCGTCAGCCGCTATCAACATTTCAATTCACGCCCCTCCGCGAGGGGCGACATCTGACGCTGGAAGAAGCCTACAAAGCAGCAATATTTCAATTCACGCCCCTCCGCGAGGGGCGACAATCACTTGTGAGCGCAGATACCCGATTTCCAATATTTCAATTCACGCCCCTCCGCGAGGGGCGACACTGTACGGAACGCAGTTTGAAGAACTCCATGTACATTTCAATTCACGCCCCTCCGCGAGGGGCGACACGCGGCGCGCGCGGCTTTCGGGTCAGCGGCGGGGGTATTTCAATTCACGCCCCTCCGCGAGGGGCGACATCATCAAGGAGGACAAGCCGGTAAATATCTTCCTTATTTCAATTCACGCCCCTCCGCGAGGGGCGACGGCTGCCGCTTGTGGCAATCGCTACCTATCTAATACATTTCAATTCACGCCCCTCCGCGAGGGGCGACGCTACAAGCGGCACTGCGGATGAGGTACAGCGGCAAATTTCAATTCACGCCCCTCCGCGAGGGGCGACCATCGCATCCGTGCGCTGATTGATATTCCGGAGCATTTCAATTCACGCCCCTCCGCGAGGGGCGACCGATGCGGATGCGCGCCTGCCGGTCGTCCAGCTGATTTCAATTCACGCCCCTCCGCGAGGGGCGACAGGCTATCCGCCGCGGACGGCTCAGGCGATGATATTTCAATTCACGCCCCTCCGCGAGGGGCGACGCGGAGCGTTTCGCGCCAGCGGTTGCCACACAGGACAAATTTCAATTCACGCCCCTCCGCGAGGGGCGACCAAACGACGTCTGGCTTGCGAACCGCCGAGATATTTCAATTCACGCCCCTCCGCGAGGGGCGACGCTTACAGGTTGAGCAAAACAGCCTGAATACCTTATTTCAATTCACGCCCCTCCGCGAGGGGCGACACTGACAAGCATGAGACCGTAACAAAAGTCAATATTTCAATTCACGCCCCTCCGCGAGGGGCGACTTGTATGCACTGCTCTGCATCCTCTTCCACCACTGATTTCAATTCACGCCCCTCCGCGAGGGGCGACGGAGTTCTGCGTCATTCGCGCTACCGACAAGAGCGTATTTCAATTCACGCCCCTCCGCGAGGGGCGACGCCGTGATAGATGCTCTGCCCGTGCTGCCGGAATATTTCAATTCACGCCCCTCCGCGAGGGGCGACGCTCGATATTGGCGAAGTCGGAGGTGAGAACGTATTTCAATTCACGCCCCTCCGCGAGGGGCGACCGCGCCAAACTCGAAAAAATCATAAAGCTGTTGATTTCAATTCACGCCCCTCCGCGAGGGGCGACAGGGTACGGACTTTTGTATTCGTGGCAGGAAATATTTCAATTCACGCCCCTCCGCGAGGGGCGACACAATCTTTCAAAGACTGCACGCCTCTGTATTAAATTTCAATTCACGCCCCTCCGCGAGGGGCGACGTGTTTATCTGAACTCGATGTTTATGCATCAGACTATTTCAATTCACGCCCCTCCGCGAGGGGCGACGTTTGCATCTGGGCTTGCAATTCTTTGCACGATATTTCAATTCACGCCCCTCCGCGAGGGGCGACAAAAGCAAGAACTTGTTGAATAGTCTTTACGGTATATTTCAATTCACGCCCCTCCGCGAGGGGCGACGAGGACAATCGCGAGAATTTCGTAATCGGTCACATTTCAATTCACGCCCCTCCGCGAGGGGCGACGCCGCCGTGCTCTGCCGGTTGGTGGCGATCCGCATATTTCAATTCACGCCCCTCCGCGAGGGGCGACCTGTAGCGCAGGGTGTGCGTCGCCGCCGTGCTCTATTTCAATTCACGCCCCTCCGCGAGGGGCGACCAGCCGCTGCGCCGTAATGGCGGATTTCGCCTTATTTCAATTCACGCCCCTCCGCGAGGGGCGACTGGACTGCCGCTGTTCCGCGTGGCCGCTGGGACAGATTTCAATTCACGCCCCTCCGCGAGGGGCGACAAGGAAGCCACCGAGGAGCAGTTGAAGCTCTTCCAATTTCAATTCACGCCCCTCCGCGAGGGGCGACTCAGCAAGCGCGGTCCCATCGTCGAGCAGTTCCAATTTCAATTCACGCCCCTCCGCGAGGGGCGACAAGAACTCCACACCAATTATTCGTATCACAACAAATTTCAATTCACGCCCCTCCGCGAGGGGCGACATTTTTTACCCAAGAAAAAAATCAGCAGGGGGCTTATTTCAATTCACGCCCCTCCGCGAGGGGCGACTATACTGATGACGGGTGCACGCGGTACTGGCAAATTTCAATTCACGCCCCTCCGCGAGGGGCGACTGTACTTGTACGGACGTTTGTGGCGAAAGCACGTTATTTCAATTCACGCCCCTCCGCGAGGGGCGACGGGCACTATTCCGGTGGAGTTTACCGCACATCAGATTTCAATTCACGCCCCTCCGCGAGGGGCGACCCGAAAGAAGGAAAAGAAATGAGCGGGTTCGTAATTTCAATTCACGCCCCTCCGCGAGGGGCGACCGGGGTCGATTGATGAATCAATCGGGCTTGCGTCCATTTCAATTCACGCCCCTCCGCGAGGGGCGACCTTACAGAAATTACGCAACGCAGGAAGTTAACCTTATTTCAATTCACGCCCCTCCGCGAGGGGCGACCAATCGAAAACTATGATAGAATTGAAGAATGGGAAATTTCAATTCACGCCCCTCCGCGAGGGGCGACACGATGGGGATTCTCGGCGCGATGCACGGCAAATTTCAATTCACGCCCCTCCGCGAGGGGCGACCTAATGGCGCGTGTTTTTGAGCCGGACGGCGTATTTCAATTCACGCCCCTCCGCGAGGGGCGACGCAGACGGAACTGACGCTTGCGATTCGCTCAAAAATTTCAATTCACGCCCCTCCGCGAGGGGCGACGATTCACCGCTTGAAAGCAATCGCGAACATTTCGATTTCAATTCACGCCCCTCCGCGAGGGGCGACAGCAAAACGTTGCTACATGGCAAATATGGCGTGGATATTTCAATTCACGCCCCTCCGCGAGGGGCGACAGAGCATCTATCATGGCAGCAACCGCATTGCTCGATTTCAATTCACGCCCCTCCGCGAGGGGCGACGGGCGCTATGCTGAAATCCATGGGCATTGCCGATATTTCAATTCACGCCCCTCCGCGAGGGGCGACGGCGCAAACGGTGGGATTCCAACGGCGCTGGTGACGATTTCAATTCACGCCCCTCCGCGAGGGGCGACGCTGTCGATGTATAATCGCTGTTCCGGGCGGTATATTTCAATTCACGCCCCTCCGCGAGGGGCGACGAACAGGCACGAGCGCGAAGCGGCTATGCGGACATATTTCAATTCACGCCCCTCCGCGAGGGGCGACAAGCAACGTAAACTTGCAGCGCGCCGCAATCCTTATTTCAATTCACGCCCCTCCGCGAGGGGCGACAACGCGCAACGGAAACGTGGGACAACGTTAAACAATTTCAATTCACGCCCCTCCGCGAGGGGCGACCGAAACAATCCCGCCACCCCCTTGTGGGTGGCGGATTTCAATTCACGCCCCTCCGCGAGGGGCGACTTGACCTTCACCCAATAGACTACCAAAAGCGCTTATTTCAATTCACGCCCCTCCGCGAGGGGCGACGACGGCAACGGCGAATGCCCTGAAGCGGACGAATGTATTTCAATTCACGCCCCTCCGCGAGGGGCGACGGGTCAGCTGACGGTTTCTTCCGCTGCTGGCACGATTTCAATTCACGCCCCTCCGCGAGGGGCGACATTTTGGCTCGATAAGGCGTACACGCACCTTGACATTTCAATTCACGCCCCTCCGCGAGGGGCGACCGTCATCGGGCGCAGACTGCACGAAAGACGGCAATTTCAATTCACGCCCCTCCGCGAGGGGCGACATATCTGCGCCATTCCACATCCACGTCGTTCATTATTTCAATTCACGCCCCTCCGCGAGGGGCGACCCTTTCTTGATTTGAAAACGTAGTATTATCCCCAATTTCAATTCACGCCCCTCCGCGAGGGGCGACTCGCGTCTTCGCGAAATTGATAGTCACGGGGCAATTTCAATTCACGCCCCTCCGCGAGGGGCGACGCGTCTGCTATGGGCGGATTTACTATGAAATCGTATTTCAATTCACGCCCCTCCGCGAGGGGCGACCCGGAAGATACCGTGCAGCTCTTCAAGATTGGCGAATTTCAATTCACGCCCCTCCGCGAGGGGCGACTCCGCACAGGGCATCTCGTGACGCCCCTTAATAAATTTCAATTCACGCCCCTCCGCGAGGGGCGACGCACGCCATTGATGGGAGCGAGAAGTAGTCTGGGCATTTCAATTCACGCCCCTCCGCGAGGGGCGACAAGGCATACTCACCTCCATTCCTGCATAGGATATATTTCAATTCACGCCCCTCCGCGAGGGGCGACTAACGATGCGTACCTTTCGCGTCTGCTGAACCTATTTCAATTCACGCCCCTCCGCGAGGGGCGACGCATCCGCGCGGTGTGTACGTCCTCGGCATCGGCATTTCAATTCACGCCCCTCCGCGAGGGGCGACCGGTGCATCGTCCATCGTGAGGGGGCTGGCATCGTATTTCAATTCACGCCCCTCCGCGAGGGGCGACCGTCGAGGACGAGAAGAAAGCCCTCGAAGACCTAATTTCAATTCACGCCCCTCCGCGAGGGGCGACAATTTCATCCGCCACAACCTCTGCGAATATGATATTTCAATTCACGCCCCTCCGCGAGGGGCGACAAATTCCGAAAGGAGAAAAAACATGAGTATGACTTCGATTTCAATTCACGCCCCTCCGCGAGGGGCGACTTTTCTTTTTTTCTTCGCCGCCACGTTGCAAGTCGATTTCAATTCACGCCCCTCCGCGAGGGGCGACTCGCGTCTTCGCGAAATTGATAGTCACGGGGCAATTTCAATTCACGCCCCTCCGCGAGGGGCGACCCAACCACTCCGTGTCATTCAGCCGTTCCGCTGGATTTCAATTCACGCCCCTCCGCGAGGGGCGACAGACGGGTTCGACACCTACATACAGCGTGTAGGTATTTCAATTCACGCCCCTCCGCGAGGGGCGACGTGCGGCATTTTCTCCACGTTGCAGAGGAACAAATTTCAATTCACGCCCCTCCGCGAGGGGCGACGGACAAACAGGCTTCATCCACAAAAGCATCAACATTTCAATTCACGCCCCTCCGCGAGGGGCGACTTTTCTTTTTTTCTTCGCCGCCACGTTGCAAGTCGATTTCAATTCACGCCCCTCCGCGAGGGGCGACTTCTCAAATGCCGTATCGTGGTCGAGGTTGTAGAATATTTCAATTCACGCCCCTCCGCGAGGGGCGACCCGGGGTGGATTTAACCCTGATGCACTTTGACCGTATTTCAATTCACGCCCCTCCGCGAGGGGCGACAGACTGCTTTGTGCGTGTCCAGCCTTTCGCCCGCATTTCAATTCACGCCCCTCCGCGAGGGGCGACCTGATTCCGTCGAGCAGATGGCGTCATGGGAGGAATTTCAATTCACGCCCCTCCGCGAGGGGCGACCTGTCCGGGGGCTTATATTTTGTATCCCCCCTTATTTCAATTCACGCCCCTCCGCGAGGGGCGACGCGCGGTGTAAAATGTATTGTATGCTCCCAGTAGATTTCAATTCACGCCCCTCCGCGAGGGGCGACCTCATGCGTTGCCAGAGCATGAGGGGATTTTTTATTTCAATTCACGCCCCTCCGCGAGGGGCGACAGCAAAAGATATGCAATTTCTGCAAATCTTTTGTTCAACCCTTACAAATCAGCATGGCTTAACAATAATGCCACGCAATTTGTCGAGATTATTTTGGTAATATTTCATAGAATCATCGCTTGAATTTTGACATCACGCCGCGCGAGACGGTCGGTCATTCATGTATGATTCACATGCGCTGAAAAGAGTGTTTTCAGCTTCCGCTATAGCATCAGCAGTTCTCCGGCTTCAATGCGCGCAGTGCAACCAAGCACATCAATGCGCTCCTTGTAACTGTTGCCAAGGCGATAGAAGCGAACGGAGTCATGTTCTGCATCAATTGTCGCTGCCAATTGCGCCTTGAGCGCCGTCAGCTGTGCTGCATCAAGCATGACTTCAAATACAGAGTTCTGAACACGCCGTCCATAGCGTTCGCAGAGTTTCGCTACACGCCTAAGCCGCGCTGCTCCCGCTTCGGTTGCTGTATTCACATCATAAGTAACAACAACCAACATTTTTTCACCTCCAGACAAACGGCGGATAGCAATCAAGATCCCCGCGCAAGACACGCGCCAGCATCATGGCCTGTACATAAGCAATCAGCCCCACTTGGATTTTTTCTCCGAGATACGGATGCGTGATTTCTTCCTGCTTTCGGTCACGCCATGCGGTAAGTACCGTTTTGCGCCCGCGCTCGTTCAGCATAACAGCCAGCGAATCGTACTCAAAGTCCTTATCCGTCAGCTGACGTTTGTTGAACAGCGACAGCGCCAGCCGGTCGCACAGCGGCGCTCGGAACTCTTCCAGCAAGTCCAGCGCCAGCGACGGCCGTCCCGGTCGAAGCGTGTGCAGCCATCCAGCCGCTGGATCTAAGCCTACCGTTTCAAGTGCCGCTTGAATGTCCCGCGTTTGCAGCGTGTACATAAACGACAGGACTGCATTCACTTCATTGCGCGGCGGTCGTCTGCTGCGCTCCACAAACTGGAAGGGGCATTGTGGGGAAATCATGTCGTCAAAATGCGCAAAGTAGCATTTTGCGGCGGCTCCTTCGATGCCGCGCATTTGGTCAACACCTGCGCATGTCTCCAGCTGTGCTGCATACTGGCTAATAGACTGGCAGGCTGCTCGAAGACTCTCTGCTGTTGCCGCATCCTGCGTCCGTGCCGTGCGCATCAATACATTTTTCTCGTTGAGCAGCTTGCCCACCAGGAGGTTCTGCACGAATTTCATGCGGAAGTCATCATCATCCAGCGCTTGATACTGCTTTTTTCTCAGCAGCACATTGCCGCTGACCGGCCCGCAAATGCGGCTGTAAAAGCGTCCATTCGACGATAGGAACGTCAGCGTAATCCCGTGTTCAGCGCAGAAACCAATCAGCGGTGTGGAGACTGTGATTTCCCCAAAGCACACGATTCCGTCCAGCATCACAGCCGGTACACTTGCTTTCTCTTCGCCGCCAATTTTCACGCAGATATTCTCGTTGCGGCAGAAAAGGTAGCTGTCTGGCGTTGTCACATAGAGGGTTTCCAGTAATTTTTTCATTCCGTCTCCACCCTCTCTGCTTCAAGAAGAAGCGCCTTGCAATATTCCTTCGCGGATGTTTTTACCTTCGGCATACAGTATTCCTGCATCGAGCAACGTTTGCATTTCGGGCCGTAAGCTGCCGACGGAATCAGCATTTCGCGGCGGACTTTCCAGAGTTTCTGCACAGTCTGCCGTACCTGTTCACGCAGCGCTTCATCAAGTTCCACATCCACTCTGCGATGCGCGGTAATGTAGAACAACGCACCTGCCGGGATCGTCGTGTGATACATTTCCTCTAAGCACATCGCCTCCGCGCAAAGCTGAATCTTGTATTCTGATTCATCGCGTATCTTCCCATGCTTGTACTCCACCGGCAGCAGCCGCACCGGGAAATCCACTGCGGGAATCGTGCAGCCGTTTTCATCCCGCACCGCTTCAATGCAGTCGCATTTTCCGCTGATTTGCATTTCGTCCGAAAAGACACTGTTCTCGTAGAGCTTCACGAAATCGCCGCGCCGCTCCACGCGCTGTGTATGAACCCGTTCATGCTCGGCGCGACCTTTCGCCGTCTCGACATTTTCTACCCATACACGTTCATTCAGCAGCAGCGCGGCGCGCCGCAGACAGTAATCTGCCTGCGACAGCCACGATAACGGAAGATACTCCTGCTCGTCATCCACGGGTAAACCAGCTTTCTCCCTGCGGCAGTTCATCCCAGACAATTTCCCCATAAGGATTGCTCAAAAAGCCCATCCGTACCCCCGCAGGCACCTTATCCAGCGCCACCTTTGCTTCATAGTCACGATAATTGCGGGGGAAATCCACCTTCTTCTGCACCGTCACCAGTTCAAAGAGTTTATGCGCCGGTGCACAGCCCAATTGGGCTTGACGTGCGCGCTGTTCAGGATTCGTATCCGTGCCTTCGTGCTTGAAGATGATGAGCGGAGAAACAACCTCCATTTCGCCCTTGCTCGCCGAACGGTCATGCTCATACATGTTGAGAATCGCCTCAAACAGCGCCTTCATATCAGCTTCATCGAATCCCGTTTCCGCTGCAAGATTCGCGCTGATGAAGCCACGCACCTCATACAGACCAAAGGGGATAATCTGCTTGCGTCCCATCGTGCGCAGCTTATCTTCAGACGCTTCCTGTTCCGCTTTCTCATATTCCTCGTAGGATTTGTCATTTCCGCCCAATGCCGCCGCCATGCGCGTGATGGATATGTCCAGCGGCAGTACCGAATCCAAACTCTTGCCGAAAGCAAGTTGAACAGGACCGCGGACTTGCCCCGCATTGGGGCCAGTAGACATCACAGCCCCAAAGGTGCGCACATCGTAGAAGAGTTCACACGCTTTTTTGCGTGCCGCATAAACCGGATTTTTTTCTTTCGCGCCTTCAATCCCCGCTTCGCGCTTTGCCAGTGCAATCTGCTTGTTCAGATTCACCGCCTTCTGCACGAAAATCCCCATGCCCGGCACGCCCTGATAAGCAATCTCAATATAGTTGCGAATGCGGCGTTTCGTGGCCACGTCGGTGATAAATCCCTGCATGGTCTGCGGGTCAATCCGGGGCATGTTGCCCATATCCGGGTCGCCGTTCGGGTTGGCATTGGTGCAAGCAACATAGTACATAAATTCGTAACGGTTCTGCAGTGCCATTTTCTTATTCCTCCTCGTCCGTTTCTGCCGCAGCTTTCTGTTCTTTCTTCACTTTCCGCAGTTCATTGAGTCTCCGATTCAACTCCGCTGTCATTTGGCGATACCCCAGCGCAAAGTAAGCCTGCTGCTCCAAGTTCAGCATGGTGGGGATTTCCCCAATGTCACAAGTCACCTTATCCAGCATTTCCAGATACATCTTCAGATAGTCACCCTTGATTTTGTCCTGGTGCGGTACGGAGAGAATTGACAGCTGCCCCAGCACCAGTGCCGGCATCTGACAAGCAGATGCATAGTAGCGCTGTACAATACCTGCCTGAACATCTCTCATTGCAAACTGCTGCATACTCGCATACACGGCGACCCACGCGCCGCAGCGGTATGCAACATTCGTATTTTCCGCCTGATACATAGCTTCTATCACGCCTTCCTTTCGATTGTTTTTCCGAATCAGCCATACTTTCAGCCATTGGCAGCACATTGCATTGGGCACGGGCGCATGTTTATCTTCTTCGCTGGCACTGGCCATTTGATTGCGAATGTATCGCAGCGCACGAACCGCCACGGAATCCGGCAGCATACTGTCCGTCAAGATTGCGTGCAGCACCGCTGGCGTAATTCCTGAAAGTTCCTTGTCCATCCGCTTGAAAACGTTCTTTTCGCTCTTTTGCCGCGGCATCAGACGAATCATCATTGCTTTCAGCGAATTAATTTTTGTGAATCCCGTTCCACCGAGATCGACCATTTGCAAGTCATTGCGCCATTGCTGGATGCTCTTCTCCAGTTCGCCGTAATTCCCGTGGTCGTAGCTGCGAACCATGACACGCCCTGTAACGCCGGACAGCAGGAGGATGTAATACTGCGTGCTGGCTGGAATCGTGGTTGTCGCTGCTCCGCTTTCAATGCTCTCGATGCGTTTGGCTGCAATATCGCGTTTAGCATCAGGATTTGACGGTGCTTCTACCGTTTCATCAAATTCTTCATCGTCGTCGTATCCATCATCATCTTCCGTCTGCTGTTCTGTTTCCTGATTCTTAGGATCGCCCTCCAGTGCTTGCTGCATCGGGTCGCATTCCGCAGGAACATAGCAGTCAAACCAATGGACAAAGCGCATTCCCGCCAACGTTGGCGAAAGCGTTTCGCTTGACATGGTATGACCGAGCCTGACACCTACCTCAACGGCCGTATGATACTGCTGAGCCTATTGGATTGATTCTTGTGCTTGTACACATACACGAGAACACGAGACTCCTTACCATAGAGTATGCAGTATGCTGCTTGAAAACAAACAACAAAACAAACAAA